>Ga0302319_10019491_pt1 | contig 12319 bp, 9 predicted proteins | sample Bog_T0_2_FD_203319 | JGI IMG/M metagenome (GOLD analysis project Ga0302319, IMG submission 203319) | Peat permafrost microbial communities from Stordalen Mire near Abisko, Sweden - Bog_T0_2 | ecosystem: Environmental > Terrestrial > Soil > Wetlands > Peat | place: Sweden: Abisko, Stordalen Mire... | reverse complement strand
GCCCGCGATTTGGTGTATGAAGGAATTGTTCTCCACGACCAGGACCGGAAGCAGAAAACGGAGAACTTTATGGCAATGAAGTATCAGCAGGGCACCATCTACCTTTGCGGGCAGAAGGTGAAGATGTGGTACGGCAAGTACCTGATCTATGGGAAGGACCAGGATGGAAAGGAGGTTCGCAGGCACCGCAACGTTCGGATCTGCCCCAAGGCGAATACGCCGAAATGGAAAGCCGAGCAGTTGCTGCGGGAGATCATTCTGAAGGAAGCCGGAGCCACTGATTCGCCCCGGATGCTTCTTGCAGATGATTCAGTCACTTTTCGCTGGTTCGTCAATGAGCGGTACATTCCGATGCGGCGGGGAAAGTGGAGTCCCGCGTACCGAAAGACGAACACCTATCAGCTTGAGCATTATCTGGTCTCGCAGTTTGGAGATCTTCCACTCCGTAAGCTGGATGCTTTTGGAATCCAGATTTGGCTGAACGGACTGGCGGACAAGGGCTATTCGCAAGCCGTGGTTCACCAGTGCTTCTCCAACATACGGGCGATTACCCACACGGCCAAGAAGCAAAAATTCCTGTCCGAGGATCCAGGAGAAGACGTGACCATGCCTCAGACCAAGCCGGTAGATAGGCCCGTGATGATGCGGGAACAGATACTGGCGCTGATTGGAGCCATCGAGGATGCGCACGATCTGTGCCTGCTGCACGTCGGCATTTTTTGCGGACTGCGTGCCAGCGAAATCATGGGGCTGCAGTGGAAGTCCTGGACCGGAGAGGCGCTCATGCCTCACGGCATGGCGTACGACGGTAAGTTCTATGCGGGGAGACTTAAGACCCGGCAAAGCAAGGCGCCTATTCCGGTGCCGGAGCAGGTGCGGCCAGTCATTGAAACCTGGCGCAGTATCTGCAATGACACCTCACCCGAAGCCTTGATGTTCCCCACCTTCGGGCGCGGGAAACGAAAGGGCCAGGCGGTGCCGCGCTGGGGCAAGAATTTCCTCAAGTGGAGAATCATCCCGATCGCCAAGAAACTAGGTATCCCAGATCGCCTCGTCACTTTTCAGGTAATGCGGCGTACGCTGGGAACCGACATGCAGGAACACGGAACGCTAAAGGACACCCAGAGTATGTTGCGGCATGCGAGTATCCAGACGACCGGGGACGTGTACGTACAGTCGATCGACAAGCGCGTCCTCCAGGCGGTCAATTCGCGCACGGAGGCCGTGCTCGAAGGCTGGACGGCGCCAGTTGGTACATTGGGCCAGAAGGGACGGAATCTTCGCAGTCCGCGGGGTCCGAAAGCAATTCGGCGAAGTTCGGCGAAGCCTGAAGAAGAGGAGCTTGTAAGTGCTTGATTCTATGGTGGACGCGGTAGGAATCGAACCTACAACCTGTCGGTTAAGAGCCGAATGCTCTGCCAGTTGAGCTACGCGTCCATTGAAATGCTTTGGCGTGTTGCGGCATACCGTCCGCACAGCTTGTGACAGCCAAAAACGATGCCGCCACTCGATGAGAATATCACAATACATCCTGAATATGAAGGACTCGGTCGCGGCTTCATGCCACGGTGCTTTGCGGTTCGAGTTGTGCCAACCGCCGCAGAATCTTAGAAGCTGAATGCCAGCCCGCCGCTCAGGCCCCGCTGAGCCTCCGCGAACACAATCACCGATCCGTCTGCCAGCACATACGGCCGATAACCCTGCGCAAGCATGTTGCGCAGGTTTACCCATGCATCAAGACCATTCGGGCCGTCGCGGTGGCGATAAATTGGCTGACGGAACTGCATGTTCAGAAATGGCTCAGCTGCATCCTGCGAAAACTGGGCTACAGGAGTCACTGTCGTCTCCGGCTGCCAGCGGTATGTTGCTCGCCAGCGCGTTCCACTGCCGTCAAGCGTGCCGGAAAGGGAAATCGAATAAGTCTGCGCCCGACGCGGATGCGCAGAAACCAGCAAATTCGCCAGCGATCCGTTCTGCCCGGGACTCTGCGACGGACTCGTGACCGCAAGTGCCTCCCCCGTGGCGTAGCTGGCTCGAAGCTCGCCGTTCCCAGGTAGTTTGTGTTGAAACGACGCTCGCACGCCCGATGCCGAAAACCCTTTCCCTGCCGTCCGAACCAGCCCGCTCTCCGGGTCGCCTAGTAGTTCGGCCGATGGCCCGCTCCCTGCGGGTGACCGCTCGTGTGCCTCCAGGACTGGGTTATCGATTCGGTCGGCGTAAACCAGTACCGCAACGTCTGAATTCGATGTGCCGCGCTCCCACCCAATCTCCTGATGAAGGCCGTGCTCCATTGTCAACTTGCCATCATTCACGGCCAGTCGGGGAAGCCATGTCTGCGCCGCGCTGTCCCCCTCGTCTTCCGAAGATGGAACGGAAGTTGCCATGCGATACCGAAGCGCCGAGTTTCCATCCCGCCAGGCAACGGTCGCAAATGGAAGCGCCGCAAAAATAGTGTTGGGTGAGTTCTGGCTGAAACGCGCGAGCACCTGGGTCGATCCCGCCTCAGCCTCAAGCATGTCGCCAAGATTGATCGTCTCTTCCGACCGAATCGCGGCTTCATCCAGCCCCTCGCTTCCCGCCATCTCCAGTTCGGGACGAATCGCAACAGCCGCGACCGAGTCCACAGACCCCGCAAATCCAAGGTCCTGCCGGAAACCGAGCATCGACTCCATTCCGGCCGCCGAACCCGGATCAAAATCTACCTGCGCCAGCAGTTCACGGCTGCTGGATGGTGTATCTTCCACCGACATCGATACCCGCTCGCCGCTCTCCCCAAACGTCCCTTCCCGCCCGGTAGCCACCAGCCTCGCCTTCAACTTCGGCGCGGCACCCGAACCGTCGGAGACCACCACCAGCGGACCATCCTCCAGCCAGCGGAGCAACGGACGGTTGGCAGCCGCGCGCAACGTCCACTTCCAGTCGTCCTTCTGCGAATTGGCGTTCCGCGGCTCCGAAGGCAGCCATTGCATCGCCTCATAAAGGGTGTTGAGAGTCAGGCTCACCGCCGCGCCTGTCCGCACTCGGACATTCTCACGAAGAGATGGCAGGAACGTCTCGCCCATCGCCTTCAGTGCGTATCGGCCGGGCAATACCCGAATCGCAAATCGCCCCGTGTTGTTGGTGAGTACGCTCGCGATCACCGAGAGGTCGGGACGCAATAATTCAACTTCAGCGCCAACAACTGGCGCACCCGACGAATCAGTAACCACTCCAGAGACTGTCACAGGCGCAATTCCGTATACCGGAACGCTCCCTAGAGCGATCAGCGCTGCCAACAGGACGAGATGGTGCTTACGAATGATCACATTCGGTGACTTGGAAGCGTCCCTGGCTAGAATCGCTGGCGAAATTCGTTCAAATTGAACTGACGCGGGCTCCAGATCTACCGTCCGGTGGCCCTGCTGTGCGCGATCACTACTATTCCACGACAAATGGTGCCGATTGCGCAATCTCTTGTTTCGAAATTGTGTCATTTACTTTGATCATGACTTTGTATTTTCCTGGCTGCAGCCCTGCCATGGGAAGAGTTTTCTCCAAAGTCAACTGATCGCTGTGAGGCCCCAAGTCCTTTGACTCGAGCTGCTTCTCGAGGACCACCGTATTCGAACTCGTGTCGATGATCTGGTACACCACCGTCGCCTCGTTACTCTTCGTTGTGCCGTCGATGCCCAGGTTGTAAACCTGCATCCAGAAGTTCAACTGCTGGTCCCGCTTGAAGCTCACCGGCGTGGCCCGGTTCTTCGCCACACGTGGGCAAATGTGCGTGTTTCCAATCACGCAGCTGCCCTCTCCAATATCCCGCGATGAGACGGTGTTCATTTCGTCGCCGAGAATCAAAGACGATGTGGCAAGCTTCTCGTCGTGATACGTCGGAACGTCAAGGCTGCTCCCGTAAAGGCCAAGATGATCCGGATTGTTCACATCCTTGATCGCGATGTCGAGTCGGTAAAGTCCCGGAATCAGCGGCAGTGCCTTCCAATAGACAGACGGGCGATTCTGCGCCTTCTGCAGCAGTTCCGCCGGCTCTTCCACAGAGACTGTGGTCTCATCGCTCTGCACCGTCTTGTGGGTCAGCGTAGTCACTTTGATCAGAATGTTCACAATGCCCTTCGAAACCCCGTCTTTGGTCACAAAGGTGATGTCGCTGTTCTTCAGTTGCACCGTGATCGGAACAAGCACCGTGTTGTCCGTGACTTTCACAAAATCCGTGCGGACGTCGAACGGAAATACGGGCCCGTTCATGATTTTGTGTTCTGAGATAAAGCTGTCCAGATCGCTGAACTTGATCGGGGGTGGAGCAAAAATCTTCGCCGCAAGCTCAATGCGGTCAAACTCCTTCGACGCTTCCGATGAAGTCAGAGGTCCGGCGCCAAGGCTCTCCAGGCCGCCCTTGAACCGGTCCGCCTTTTTTGACTGCCCCGTCTCTTCCCACTGCGTCAGGCCCGCTCCAGGAGTCCTGAGCAGAGCGTCCTTCTCGCTGCGATCGATCGTGAAGTGATAGTCGCCGCACTGGCAGGTGTCCACAAACTCCAGGTCGATGTTCTCGCCCACACCCTCAAGGTACCTGTAATGCCAGGTCTCGAACGGGAACGTTGACGTCTCGCCGCCGCCCTCTTCCATGGGCCGCTGATACGCGCCCCCCGAAGGATGGGAATCAACCGAGTCCGCCTTGCCGTATTCAATGTAGACCCGGCCCCGGTCCGTCTTCCAACCCGGCTTGCCCGCGGCGAAATGCTCGTTGGCATAAGCAATGCGGCGATAGTGCTCTTCGCGGAATTCGTTCTCCGGCGATTCGGGAGTCGGATTCCGGCGCAGCCAGAACTGCTCAATGAACGCGTCCCGCTCTTCATCGTTCGTCAGCGTCTTGAACGCCTTCCGCTCTTCGTCCGTAATGATCCAAACCACGTCCTGATCCAGCCAGGTCTTGTATGCGCCTTTCAACTCCTGCTTCAGCGCCTTCTGCGTCTCAAACTGTTCCTTGTCTGAGCGCTTCCGCTTCAGAGGATCGGGCTCCTGGCTCTGATCGTTCGCCGGCTGCTGCTGTTGCCCTGAAAGGGCAATCGCGGCCGCGCCTGCTCCCTCTGCCAGCAGGCCATGAGCGGGTGTGAATACCAGGCCGCACCCCAGTGCGGCATAAAGAAACGTACGGCTGTTGAGCGTCATTGCCTTCAAAACTCCTGCGTTCCCTTATTCTACGGGTCCCGGTGGGGCTGGGCAAGATTCCGTTTGGAGTTCAATGCCCGTTGGACGAACAAGCGCCCGGAAAGTAACCAGGATTGTGCCCCTGACTACGTCCAATTCCTCTCATTCCGGCAGAAATTGAGACCTGTTGGCGGCTTCGCCCGTCCAAAAGAACAGCGCAATCACTCTTGGGGCTCCCGCTCGGGTTTGCTATCCCGAGTCATCCGCCGCCCGCTCGTCAATGTTCTCCTCTTGCGATTGGCGGAATAGCATTTCCGGTGGCAGATTCCGCCGGCAAATGGAACCGAACCGGCTTCTATTGCGTAGACTGAAATTGGAGACACCTGGAGCACGTACAGAACATGAAAAAGATACTTCTCATCATTCTCGGCGTTTTGGTAGTTGCGGGCCTTGTGGCTTTCTACGTCTACCGGCAGCAGGCGGGCTACACCAAGGTCCTTACCGCAAAAATCGCGAAGCAAGACCTCTCCACGGTGGTCAGCGGCACCGGCCAGATCAAGGCCAAGTACTACGTCAATCTCGGCGCAACAGCCATGGGCCGCATCACCCACCTCTATGTAAAAGAGGGCGAGAAGGTCAAAAAGGGCGAGACCGTGGCCACCATCGAGCATGTCCAGCAGGAGGCCAGTGTCACCGGCCAGGAAGCTGCCATCTCCGCTGCTAAAACCGACATCGCATCGGCCATCGCCAACGAAAAGACCATGGAGGCAAGTGTCGAGCACGCCAAGGCCGACCTGGAACAGAAGAAACTCGACTGGGATCGCGCCCAGGCCCTCTACAAAGACGGCATCCTGGCCAAGCAGGACTTTGACGCCAAGAAAGCCGCCTACGATCTCGACGTAGCTTCCGTGGCCCAGGCTGTGGCCCAGGTTAACCAGGCCAAAGCCCAGACAGATTCCCAGCGCGGACACCTGCAGACCGCCGTCGCCACCCTGCGCGGCCAGCAGAACATGCTCGACCTGACCAGCGCCGTGGCCCCCTTTGACGGCGTCGTCACCAACGAGCCCCTCCGCGAAGGCGAAACCGTCGTTGAAGGCATTCAGAACACTGAAGGCTCCACCATCATGACCATCGCCGACATGAGTGTCGTCACCGCCGAGGTCAAAGTCGACGAAACCGACATCGTCAACATTCAGATGGGCCAGGCGGCCGAGGTCACAGTGGACGCTCTCCCCGGCAAAGTCTTCAAGGGTCATGTCACCCTGGTCGGCGATCAGGCGCTGCTTCGCTCCACCGGCGTCGCCACCTCTCAGTCCACCACCGGCACTGAAGAGGCCAAGGACTTCAAGGTGGTCGTAACCCTTGACAACCCTTCCGATGAGCTCCGCCCCGGCCTTTCCACCACCGCCAAAGTCACTACCGCCCACAAAGGCGACGTGCTATCGTTGCCCATCCAGGCCCTGACCATGCACGATCCGGCCGCCGACAAGGCCAAGGGCGCTGGCGGCGTTCAGGCCGCTACCACTACGCCGGCAGCCAAGAGCGTGCCAGTTCAGGGCGTCTATGTCCTTGACAAGGATGCGACCGGCAAGCTTCGCGCAAAGTTCGTCCCCGTCACCACCGGCATCACCGGCGCAACCGACATCGAGGTTACGTCCGGTCTCACCGAGGGTCAGGAAATCGTAATCGGCCCCTACAGTACCCTGCGAACCTTGAAAAATGGTTCACTCGTCAAGCGCGACACCGCAAAACCGGTCACGCCAACAGCCAGCTAGCCGGAGTTACTGCATTAGCTTGGACGGCCAATCTGTAATTCGTGCACGCCCTGCGCATGCCAGGGTGAAATGAGCATCGCATCCAAAGGCCACGTCTAGGGTTATGCCGCACGAACTTTGAAAGGGCACGACCGGGGTACCCTCTGGGTCGCGTGCCATAAGAACTGAGAAACGACCGGGGCTTTAGCCCCTGAGGAAGAATCGGATGGCTCTGGAAAGCATCGGCAGCGAAGAACTGACGCAGTCGGCAAACGGCAGGTTAGGCGACGTCATCGTCGTCGAAGACCTGTGGCGTACTTACGACATGGGACTTGAACAGCAGGTACAGGCACTCCGCGGTATCTCCATGTCCATCAAGCACAACGAGTATGTGGCCATCATGGGGCCGTCCGGCTCCGGCAAGTCGACACTCATGAACCTGATCGGCTGCCTCGACACGCCCTCCAAGGGCAAATATTGGCTCAACGGCCAGTTGGTCAGCGAACTCGATGACGACCAGCTCGCTCGCATCCGAAATAAGGAAATCGGCTTCGTCTTTCAGACGTTCAATCTCCTCGCTCGTGCCAGCTCCCTGCACAACGTCGAGCTGCCCCTGATTTACAACGGCACGCCCGCCGCCGCCCGCATCCAGAGAGCAAAGGAATCGCTCACCGCCGTCGGCCTCGAAACCCGCATGAATCACAAGCCCAACGAGCTGTCTGGTGGACAACGCCAGCGCGTAGCCATTGCCCGCGCCCTCGTCAACAGCCCCTCCATCATCCTTGCCGACGAGCCCACGGGCAACCTCGACTCAAAAACCGGCGTCGAGATCATGGCTCTCTTTGACACCCTCCACGCCAAAGGCAACACCATCGTCCTCGTCACCCACGAGCCTGACATCGCCGAGTACGCCCATCGCGTCGTACACATCCGCGACGGCCAGATCTTCTCTGACGAGCCCTCCAAGCGCTTCCGCTAACCCCGGCAAGCGCGTCGCGCCTTTCTTTCCCGTGCAAAAAGCTGTGGGTGGCCCATCCATGCGCGGTTTTCCAGCGCTTGGGTGGGAAAGCACATATCCAAAAAGCCGTGCCAGCGCCGTCCGCCTCACCCCAGGTCGCCGAACCATTTTCGTCACCCCCTCCCTTCAAGTTTCCCCTCCCCACGCCGATAACCGGACTGTTGGCAGATACAGCCGGTAATGGCCACGGAGGCGAGGCACGTTGAGAATCACGCAGAGCGCCGCTCAGTTCCAGCCACAGCGCAACGGCCAGGGCCTCTCCCTTGTCGAGCCTGAAGCTCAACCGGAGATGCTTGTCGTCGGCATAAGTGCCGCCTGGCGCAAACTCCTGACCCAGGCTGACATGGTGGCGCCGTACGTACAGGTGGCCGCGATTGAGGGTGAGCACGGCTCCGGAAAGCAGACCTTAGCCCGCTACCTCTTCGGCCACTCCCCGCTCGCAGCATCCGCTTTCCAGCGCCGCGACGCCCGCGAGTGGCTCGTCAGCGACGCCGACCCCGCCAGCCTGGCCGGCTTCACCTACCTCGACCGCGTCGACCTGCTCGCACCTCCCGGACAAGGCCTCCTGCTCAGCGTCCTCAAAGCCATGCAGGATCGCCCCCCGGGCCGAGCTGTCGTCCTGGCCTCCTCCCAAACATCGCTCCGGCAAATGGCCGGCCAGGGCCTGTTACTGCCCGACCTCGCCTTCCGCCTCAGTGCGGTTCGCTTCGCCATCCCACCCCTGCGCACCCGTCGCGAAGATATCGGCCCCCTCGCCCAGTCCCTGCTCGACCGCATCTGCTTCCGCTACCAGCAGCGCCCCGTCTCGCTCGGGCCCGGCTCCCTCGCCCGCCTCCTCCAGCACAACTGGCCAGGCAACGTTCGCGAACTCTCCTCCGTCCTCGAAACCGCCCTCCTCGAATCAGTCAACGGCGTCATTCGCCCCGAAGACCTGAACCTGCCCTCCAACTCACCCTCCGGCTTCGATCTGCCCAACCCCGTCCTGGCCCCAGCCACCTCGCCCGGCGACCTCGCCCTCGACGCCGTCATTCGGCAACACGTCGAATACGTCCTCGAACTGAACCACGGAAACAAACTACGCGCGGCCCGCCAACTGCACATCAGCCGTTCCACCCTCTACCGCATCCTCGCCAACGAGACGATCTTGAGCCGCTGATGTCCCGAGTTTAAGATTCATCACAAAACCAAGACTGTCATCCCGAGCAACTGACGATCTTTCACAAAGTTACAAAAGAAATGAACTGTCATCCTGAGCGAAAGGGGCCCCAAACGTACTTCAGTTTGGGGGTGGTGAGTCGAAGGATCTGCTTTTGCACCTCGGAACTCTACAAACGGTGGACTTAGGACCACCTTCAAATTCAACATTCCCCTGCACGCAAAACGGCCCCGCCATCAAGGCGAGGCCGTTTTACTGTCTTACCCCCCAAAACTACTTGATCTTCAGGAAGACCATGGCGAACGTAAACAGCGTGAGAGATTCGATGAATGCCAGACCGATCAGCATGAAGGTCAGCAGAGCGGGACGGGTTCCAGGGTTGCGGGCAAGTGCCTCGGTCGTGGAACCGATGGCTTTGCCCTGGCCAAGACCGCAAAGACCTGCGGCCAGGCCCATGCCTAGTCCGACGCCAATCGGCGCCATGTCGATTACGGCTGAACCGCTGCTCTGAGCAAAGGCCGGTACGGCAAAGCACAACGCCGCCAAAGCCATGAACACATATTGAAGCTTACGCATAGTTCTCCTGCTTCCCTGAAATTAGCTGCCAGTGGGTGGTTGAGGCTCACCGTGCTGGCCCCCTCACGCTCACAGCCATTCGTTTACCCAGGGCGGAAGCCTTCCCCGGCGAATTTCCTCAAGATCACCATTGAACTGATAACTGATAACTGTTAACTGATCTTAGTGATCGTGCGATACCGCCATCGACAGATAAATAATCGACAGCAACATAAAAACATAAGCCTGAATGATCGAGACCGCAAAATGCAGCCCCAGGAACGCGCTCGGCGCAACCAGCGGAAACAACGAAAAACAGATCAGCGTCAGCAAATCGCTGGCCAGCATGTTGGCGTAAAGACGGATAGTCAGTGACATCACGCGCGCGAGGTGCGAGATAATCTCCACCGGAAACAAAAGCGGTGCCAGCCACCACACCGGCCCGGCAAAGTGCTTCAGATAACCAACCACTCCCTGCACTCGAATTCCGTGGAAGTTATAGTAAAGAAACGTCAAAGTTGCAATGCCCAGGGGAACAATCGCCTGGCTGGTCGGCGTAACCACCCCGGGAATCAGCCCCATCAAATTGTTCAGCAGCACGAACAGCAGAATGCAGGTCACAAACGCCTGGAAACGCTCGTAGCCGTGCCCCATCACCGACTCGGCCTGATCGCCCGTAAACCCGTTGATCAATTCCGCAATCTGCTGCGCGGCATTGGGCTTCTCCACTGACAGGGTCAGCCGCACAATCACAAAGAATGCGATCAGACCAACAACAACAAGCAACTCCAAAGCAAAGGTGTCATTGATCACCGTAGCCGGATCGGCGGTAATCCCCACCAGGTGCAGCAGCGAAGCCACCGCTCCGCCAAATATTTGATTCAAGAATCGCGTAATCGCTAACGGTCCGTGCATGAAACTCTAGTCTCCTAGTCCGAATTTCGCATCATGAAATTACTGCCATCCTGAGCATCATGACTTGCGCTGCAAGTTACATCTGCAATGAACGCCACCATCACCCAGCATTTTCATCACAACCACACCGTTATCCTGAGCGAACGGGGCCCCAAACGCTTTCCAGTTTGGGGGTGGTGAGTCGAAGGATCTGCTTTTGCTCTTGCGCATGATGTTGAAAGGGCTTCAGACTCGGTACGCGAGTTCCCTCTTCCTCCGCAACGGATGCCCCGCACCCATCGCCGATGTCGAAGCCCCTCAATTGCGAAGCAGCTGAATGCCTTCCCAGGCCATCGTCGTAACCGCAAGACCCAACCCGCAAAGAAGCGCCAACGGCGAACCCTGGAAACACTTCAGGGTAACATAGATGGCCCCAGCAAAGACTGTGAGCCGCAGCATAAAGAACAGCACCTGCACACCAGCCCCGGGAGCCGTCCTTTTCTTGTCCATCCGCGCCGCAATCAGCTTCGCCAGTCGCTGCCACTCCCAAATGCTCGCCGCCGAAATCAGCGTCCCCACAGCCAGCATCGCCGCGTTGCGCCAGCCCGATACCACCCACAAAACCAGCGCCGGAACAATGCCCAGAAGCAAAGTGTTCCGCAACGCCCGCCCCAGCATTTGCTGCAGTCCCTCGTCCGTTATATCCATCAGGGGATTGGAGTTCTCTGTCATAATCGATCTTCTGAACCCGGCTTCCCCGCCCCGTTTCCACCCTTGTCCGGACCGCCCCCAAACGCAATCGCCATTCGAATCGCAGCCGAGATGCCCGCAACGCTTCCCAAAATGAACCCCACAAGAGTCATCCACGGCTGGTGAAACCGGTTGGCCAGCCATGCCCCGCCCCCCCAGCCGAGCAACACCGCGACCGGCAACACGATCGCGATCTGCACCACCTTCTCCATCTGCATATACGACTGCATCCCCCCCGAGCCTTGATCGCGTGGCTTACGTTCCGGAATGGGGTCATTAAACGGCATGCATGTCCTATTGCCCGGCCACTGAAGTTCCAAACATAAACTGAACTGTCATCCTGAGCGAACGGGGCTCCAAACGTCTTTCAGTTTGGGGGTGGTGAGTCGAAGGATCTGCGGTTGTTCTTCAAAGAACTTCGGGAACACCACACTAATCCAGCATACAGCGACCGGCCAGTTTCAAGGGTACAGACACCGCTGGAAGCTTGCGCCGACCAATGCGCGGGCAGCCTTGTGGACGTGCCACCTCCGCAAAAATCCGCACTCAGGTCAGTCGAAGGGATTGCACTAACTTGCTGGTTCTATTGATACAAATTCCTTCCCGAAATTTGCAGTCTATTTCGACGAAAAGCGTAGGCTTGATTCATGGACGCTATCCCAACTCACAAAGCCACTGCCTCAATCTGTCAGGAGTGTGCCCGGTCTGAAACTTTTTGACGCACCCCCCTACCCCCCCTACCCGTTTCGTTGCAAACAAAGACACTTACGCGCGCACCCCAGAAATACCCCTTGAAAACAAACAGCTTACGGAAGGGGGCCCGGCGCAAAACCCCCGTTTTGCACCACAGCTGGGGCAGTTCTTAACCTCCGCCCGTCCATACAGACCCAACCGCTCAACGGGTATACTTCCCTTTTGGGCCAATCGCCCCAATCTGGAAGGAAACACCCTTGTTCGATTCGAACGATTCGGAATTCGAGCGCAGCCTCTTCGAACTGCGCAAGTCAAAACTCGAGGAGATCGAGAAGCTCGGCCAGCAGCCTTACCCCA
>Ga0302319_10019490_pt1 | contig 12319 bp, 8 predicted proteins | sample Bog_T0_2_FD_203319 | JGI IMG/M metagenome (GOLD analysis project Ga0302319, IMG submission 203319) | Peat permafrost microbial communities from Stordalen Mire near Abisko, Sweden - Bog_T0_2 | ecosystem: Environmental > Terrestrial > Soil > Wetlands > Peat | place: Sweden: Abisko, Stordalen Mire... | reverse complement strand
GGCTGCGGCCGAAAACAATCTTGCCAATCTTTACCTCCATATAGGTGAACGCACCAAGGCGCTCGAAGTGGCAAGGCAGGCCCTTGCCGGGCGCGAAGGGAATGCGGACGCTTCGATTCACGGCAAACTGCTCTTCCAGGAAGCGCTGGCGCTTGCGGAAACGAACCGCTTTCCCGAAGCGGAGCCTTTTTATCGATCCGCGATCGAAGAGCTGACCGACCAGAACGATCTCGATGCCGCGGCGCGAATCGAGGGCGCTTATGGGGCCGAACTGCTGAAAGCGGACCGGCTCGACGAAGCCGAAGACACTCTGGGCCGGGGACTGGAACTGGTTCGCATCCATCGCCTGAACGCTTCGGCGAATATTCTCACCAGCCTGGCGGAGCTGAAGAGCCGGCGCGGCGATGTACTGTCTGCGGTCAATCTGTTTCGAGCGGCGCTGGAAGCGCCCGCCAATCTCAGTCCCACGTGGGGGATTCGCGCGCGCGAGGGCAGATTTTTTCTTGCCCGCGGCGATGTAGTCCGTGCGCTCGACGATTTCCGCGAAGCCCGTCGGGTTGCCCTCGAAATGCGCGCAGATATCGTTCCGGCCGATCAGGACCGAATCCAGCTGGAAAGCAACGACGAGTTGACCTGGGTCATTGAGGGCCTGGTCGAAGCCGGGAATCGGCAGGCGCGGAAGACGGGCGACCACAAGGTTCTCCAGGAGACCTTCGACGCCGCTGAGCAGGACCGTATGTGGAGCCTCAGAGCCCTTGTCCCGAGCCCCAACGACTGGCGCACTCGCCTGCCCAATCATTACTGGGAACTACTGGCCCAATATCAGACTCTGGAAAGAACGGCCGTTACGGCACGGTCACCCGAAGCCGAGCAGCGGATCGAAAAGCTCAAGGCCGAGTTGCAGGGAATTGAGAAGGCCGCGGCCGGCGCTCACACCGAAGTTTCGTCCTCGCAATCGGCGCTGGAGCATGCTCGCTCCGTTCTCGATGACGATGCCGTCCTGTTCAGTTTCCTGATCACAAAAACCAGCGCCTGGATCTGGGCGGTGGATCGGGGCCACGTGGATGTTTATCCCCTGCCATCGCCTTCGAGAATTGAAGCCGAAGCAAAGGCTTTCAACGACGCGGCCCGCCGCGGGGACCTGACCAGCCCGGCAGCCGCGGACCTGTACCGGGATTTGTTCGGTAGTGTACCGAACGCCTATCTGAAACACCGACGCTGGCTGATTGAACCGGACGGCCCGCTGCTCGGTTTGCCTCTGGCGGCGCTGCGGCCCGAGCCCGGCGAATTTCTGGTGGAGCGCGCCGCTCTTGAGTCGATTCCGGGCGCGCTGTTGCTGGAACGCGGCGCCGTCTCTTCGAATGCATCGTTTGTGGGAATCGGCGATCCCATCTACAACGGCGCCGATGCAAGGTATCGCGGATCCTCCGGCAAGCCCGACCTGACCCTGCCGCGCCTTCCCAACACGACGGGCGAACTCGACGCCTGCTCCCGAGCATGGGGATCGAGCCATTCGACAATCCTGACAGGCTCCGCTGCGACGGCCCAGGGCGTTGAAACAGCACTGAGCTCCGGTGCCGATATAGTTCACTTCGCGACCCACGTCATTACCGCCCCCGGCGAATTTCGCTCCGGGTTGATCGCGCTGAGCCTCGACGGCACAGGCGGCATGGGGCTGCTGGGACCCAGGGAAATCGTAGCCCGCCCCGTGACCTCGAGCCTGGTCGTGATGAACGGGTGCCACTCGGGTCAGGGCGACCCGCTGCCCAGCACCGGCCTGATGGGTTTGACGCGTGCCTGGATTGGGGCAGGTGCCAAAGCCGTAATCTCCACCGGATGGGACGTTCCCGATACCACCGCACAATCGCTCATGACGGATCTCTATAGCGCGTTGCGAGCCTCGCCGGAACAAGGCGTCTCCGCGGCGCTCCGCCAGGCTCAGTTGTACGCCCTCCGCCGCGATGCGGACCAGTCCGCAAAAACCACGGGCAGCCAGTGGGCCGCCTACTCACTCTTAAGCAGGATTCCATGACTCAGACATCGGTCGGTAATGAATTGGTGAACGTGCGGCTGGTAAGATCACAGGCAATGCCGGATGAACCATCCTTCGGCCCTGAAAAAGAGCGGCCCGAGTCCTTCCGGATCACCGACTGGTCGGAAATTGTGGCTCGAATCCGGGACGGCGATCCCGAGGCAATGGAGCAGTTATATGCGATTTTTGCGAAAGGCATCCGTTATTTCCTGCTGAGAAACCTGGGCGCGGATGATCTCGACGACCGCGTTCACGATTGCTTTGTCATTGTCACCGAGGCCATCCGCAGAGGCGATCTGCGCGATCCCGCGCGCCTGATGGGTTACGTCCGCACCGTGGTGAAGCGCCAGATCGCAGCCAGCATTGAGACGGCGGTCACGAAGCGGCGCAGTCAGGTCGAATACGAGGAATCGCTCTTCAAAATCACCGACTGGAAGGACGACCCCGAGCAGTCGCTGCTCGCCCGGCAGCGGGCCGAGATCGCCCGCAAAGTTCTGACCGGCATCTCCACTAAGGACCGCGAGATTCTGCAGCGCTTCTATGTCGACGAACAGCCGCAGGAGCAGATCTGCAGCGAGATGGGCCTGACTTACAACCAGTTCCGGCTGCTGAAATCGCGCGCCAAAGCTCGCTTCGGCGATATGGGGAAACGCCTCGCGAAAGGGATGGGTGTATCGTTTCGGCACGCCGGGTAATCCTGTTTTGGAAAAAAGTTTGAGAATTAGATCCGCAGTAAGCACTTTTCCTATAGGAGCTGAAAAACTGTGGATACAAAATTCCACGAATCCGACGAGCGGCTTGAGCTTTACGCTTTAGACCGATTGTCCGATTCGGACGTGATTCGCATTGAAGAACACCTGCTTATCTGCAATCTTTGCCGGGAAAAACTCGACGAAGCCGCAACATTCGCTTTCTCCGTTCGCGAGCAACTGAGGGCAAACCCGGTACCCGTCCGTCCGCGCCAGGGTTCCGGTGCTTTCGACTGGCTGCGGGGGCTGATGAAACCGCAGTTCGCACTGGCCGGAGCTCTGGCCATGGCGTTGGTTTCGTTTGTGGTTTTCCGCGCCGGCGATGCGCCTCTGGTTCCGGTCGCAACACTACAGCTCACGGCCATGCGCGGCGCCGACATTATGTCCGTCGCTCCCGCACGGGAATTGGACCTGACATTCGGCGACGCACCGGCATCCGGGGCCGCTCTCAGCGCCGAGGTGGTCGACGGCAGCGGTTCTCCGATCTGGCAGGGCACCCCCCAGACCGACGGAAGCCGCGTTCGGGCGAAAATTGCTAAGGCGTTGCCGCCGGGCGATTACTTTGCGCGGCTGTACGATTCGCCGGGGCGTCTGGTGCATGAATACGCGTTTCGTGTAAAGAAGTAGGCTTCTTCGGACTCTCGCCCGGAAGAGGCGACCAGGCGGGCCGTTCGGTTCGACCGCTGTCCACCACAATCAGATAGCGGCCGGACCAGGGTGTCTGGGCTCGGTCTTTGGGCAGCACCCAAAGGCTTTGGCCCTGAGCAAGCGTCGCATCGTAATCGGCATCCAGAATGGCGTGACGGTCGATGAAAACATTCATGCTCGCCGGAATGCGGACGCAGCCTTTCGATTGCGGAGTTCCCATCCGGCGCTCCAGAATCGGATCGGTCGCGTGCATCTGCAGCCTAAGATCGAATTCATCCTTGTAGCGCCAGCCCTTGATCGCCTGCTGCCAGCCGAAGTCGTAAACGCGCATGCCCTTAATTCCATAACCTCGAATCCCGTTTTCGTTCTTTGTGCCCGCGGCACGGAAATCGGGGTTGGCCAGGGTGTGCTCGAAAACTCCTGTCGGAGTTTTTGAATGATCGAAGGTGCCCGGCCGTCCCGTTGAAACCGGAGACGCCCCGATGAAGTGCGCCTGCCGGTCCGGTCCCAGCCAGTAGATCATTGCCGCCTGCACGAACTCGCTGCGATCCACGAGCACTACGTATTGAGGCGCGGTCTTTTTGGGGTCCGGCAGCTTTGGAGCGAGGAGCTGTGGAATCATTGCCCCGTATTGCCTCTGCTCTGTGTCGGGAAGATCCAGTCTTTTGTCGACTTCAGCGGCATAAGCGCGCGCCAGTTGCGTGCCGTCGTCAGCCGCCAAACCCCGCACTGCGGCTAAGATGCCGAAGAACATGAGCAGGCGAATTCCAGTCAGGCTGCGGTGGGAGCAAACTCGCATGGTGCGACTCTTAAGCACTCATAGTGCCGCCTGAAGCGTCCCCGTTTCGCGATATGATCCTGGTTTCATGAAAACCGTTGCTTTGCTATTTACAGGTCTGTCAATGTGGGCTCAGGCTCCGCAGTTCAAGCCTCTGCCGCCTCCGGGTATCGCCGTTCCCGATGCCGATAAACGCCAGCTGCGGGCCGGGCTGGACCGCCTGGCCGCGAAGATGGATGCCCTGAAAGGTAATCCTCATCTCCCGGACGTCGCCATATTCCACAATGCCGTTCGTTTTGCGCTCGAAGGCAATGAGTTCTTCCGGCTGGAGCAGATTTTTCGCGCCAAAGAGCTACTCGCGATCGGCACTGAGCGCGCCGATGAACTGGCGCGCGGAGATGCCCCGTGGACTCGCGCGACAGGCCTCGTCGTGCGCGGCTACGTCTCGAAGATCGATGGCAGCGTCCAGCCTTACGCCCTGGTGGTGCCGCCGGCCTGGGGTTCAGAAAAGCCGCACCACTGGAGAGTGGACGGCTGGTTCCACGGCCGCAGCGAGACTTATAACGAGATCGAGTTCCTCTGGGACGGGATGCGAAATCCGGGCGATTTCCAGCCGCCCGATACCATCGTGCTGCGCCTCTATGGACGATACTGCAATGCCAGCCAGTTCGCCGGCGAAGAGGACTTCTTCGAAGCGCTCGCCGATGTCAGGAAGCATTACAGCGTGGATGAGAACCGCATCCTGGTGCGCGGTTTCAGCATGGGCGGAGCGTCCGTCTGGCATATCGCCGCCCACAACGCGACCGACTTCGCGGCGGCACAGCCCGGCGCGGGCTTCGCCGAGACTCTGGAGTATCAAAAGGCCTCGAAGTATACGCCCACGTGGTGGGAGTCGAAGCTCTATCATCTGACCAACGCGACCGATTATGCGGCTAATTTCTTCCAGCTGCCGGTGATCGCGTATAACGGCGATCAGGACCCGCAGCGTCAGGCCGCCGACGTCATGGCGCGCAATATGGAAGCCGAGGGTATGACGCTCTCGCGCGTTTGGGGCCTGAACATGGGACACGGCTACACGCCGGCGGCTAAGGTCGAGATTTCTGCGAAGATCGATCCGATTGCGGAGAAAGGACGAACGGAATTCCCGCGTGAGATCCGCTTCACTACCTGGACCCTGAAATACAACCGGATGCGATGGGTCGTGGTGGATGGTCTCGAAAAGCACTGGGACCGGGCGCGAGTCGATGCCTCGGTAGAGGGCGATCATGCCGTAACAGCTAAGACCGCGAATGTATCCGCCCTGAGTTTCGAGATGGGCGTAGCGGCCGGGCTTCTTAACCCGGCTTCGAAGGTGACTGTCAATCTCGACGGCCAGAGTATGACCGTGCCGGGTCCTCTGACCGACGGATCGTGGACCGCGCGCTTCCGAAAAGCGGCGGGGAAATGGGCTTTGGCTGAGGACGATTCAAAAATCCTCCGCAAGCGCCATGGCCTGCAGGGCCCCATCGACGATGCCTTCCTCGACAGCTTTCTCATGGTGAAACCTACCGGAGCGCCCATCAATGAGATGGTAGGAAAATGGGCGGCGTCCGAGCAGGAACGCGCGATTCGTCAGTGGCGAGGGATCTTCCGCGGCGATGCGCCCGTGAAGGACGATTCCGCGATTACCGACGCCGATATCGCCACAAGCAATCTGATCCTCTGGGGCGACCCTCAAAGCAACAAGGTGCTGGCCAGGATTGTGGACCGCCTGCCCATCAAATGGACTTCCGAGGCCATCGTTCTCGGTGACCGGCGCTATCCGGCGGCAACGAATGTGCCGGTGATGATTTATCCGAATCCGCTCAACCCGAAGAAGTACGTCGTGATCGACAGCGGCTTCACCTTCCGCGAGTCTTCGAACGCGACGAATTCGTGGCAGGTTGCGGAACTGCCGGACTATGCGGTGGTGGATTTGACTTCGCCGCCGGATGGCCGTTGGCCAGGAAGAATTGCGGTTGCGGGGTTCTTTGGGGAACGCTGGGAATTGCTGCCGGGGGACGGGAAGTAATTCGCTTCAGGCAGCTTGCGGAGGTTTCTTCGCAGCGGCTGCTTCGCGAGCCAGCCGGTTCAAACCTTCGACGGCCGCCTTGACCAACTCATCGGCAAATCGGCGGTTATCCTCGTTAGCCTTCTCCACGGATTCGCTTATGGGCAAGTTAGGCGATGCGGCCAGCTCGGAATTCAGCGTCGAGGAGTTCATGAAGGCCTTCCCTGATCTGAGTATAGTCTCGGCTGGCCGAGTTCAACGGAAGCCTCGCGCACACCGGCGGAGGAGTTCACGATGAAGCGGAATACGAACCGCGGATCGTCCTAAATTCCCCCCAAAGGCGCCTTACGGTTTCAGCTGCGCCGCGATGAGAGTGGAGGATCTGATCGATTGTCACACAGGCGGCCTTCCCGAGATCGACCAGACTTTCGAGCATGCGAAGTGTCGCTGAAAGTCGAATCGAAGACCGCGAGGGCATCCCGGGCAGCATCGGTGAAACTGAGACCCGTACTCTTTCCCGCGGCATGGCTTCCGGCGGTGAACACAACGCTCTTCTTCCCGGCGGTACCGGCGAGACAGCGCATGAACAATTCCATTGCCGAATGGATTCGAGTACTCCGCCAGGAAGCGCTCCGGATCGCCGGCCAGTTCGCGCAGAACCGCCTCGCGCACCGCCTGTGCCGCTGAATCCCGCAGTGGCGGGAAATCGCCTGGATCGAACATCTTCACTGCGATAATCAAGTTGCATGATCGCAAGAATCTGGCACGGCTACACGAAGCCCGAGCACGCCGACGCGTATGAAGCCATGCTCAAGCCGGAACTCCTGCCGGGCATAGGCAAAGTATCCGGTTACCGCAACAGTTACCTGCTCCGCCGGCCCGTGGGCCAGGAAATCGAGTTTATTACCGTCATGATTTGGGATTCCCTCGAAGCGATTCGCGCAGTCGCCGGCCCCGATTACGAAGTCGCCGTAATCCCGGAAGAACGCCGCAAATATCTTTCCCGCTTCGACGCCCGCTCGGCTCATTATGAGATCGCGTCAATTCACGAAGCGCCCATTCCACGATGAAACTGGGCGTCGATTTCGGCACCACCCGCATCGTCGCAGCGGCCGCTGACCGCGGCAACTACCCGCTCGTCGGCTTCGAATCGCCAGACGGACAAACCCGCGAATGGTACCCGCCCCTGGTGGCGATTCGCGATCGGGAGCGCCGCTTCGGCTGGAGCGCGTGGGCCGTGCAGGGCCACCGCGACTGGACCGTTCTCCGCTCGTTCAAGCGGCTGCTGAAGTCCGCCGGTCCCACCGCGCGGCTGGAAGTCGCGGGGCGCGAGTTGCCGTTGATGGACCTGGCTGTCGAACTATTGTCGGCGTTCCGCAGGCAACTCCGCCAGGCTTCAACCCTTTCGCTTGATCGCGCGGATCCGCTCGAAGTCATGATCGGCGTTCCGGCTAATGCCAACAACAACCAGCGATTCCTCACGGCCGAAGCATTCCGCGCCGCCGGTTTCCATGTTCTCGGAATGCTCAACGAACCCTCCGCCGCGAGCGTGGAGTTCGGTCATCGCGATCGCAATGAGCACAAAGGCCCGCGGCGGTCGCTGCTTGTCTATGACCTCGGCGGAGGAACCTTCGATGCCTCGCTCGTCGAAATGGGCGAGGCGGAAGCCGACGCCGACGTTCATTCCGTCGTCGCCAGTTCAGGACTTTCGGATTTGGGCGGCGACGATTTCGACGAACTCCTTGCCGGCCTCGCGCTTGAGACAGCGGACCTCGCCGCCGAACGCGACAAACTCTCCGATGCCGAGTCCTTCCGTCTCCTCGAAGAATGCCGCGAACGCAAGGAAGCGCTCAACCCCAACACGCGCCGCATTGTGGTGGATCTGGAAGCCGTGCGCGAAGGTTGGGCCGAAGTTTCGATTGCCGTCGCGCCGTATTACGACCTCTGCCGGCCGCTGGTGGAGCGCACTGCTGAGGTCGTGCAGGAATTGCTTGCTGCGCATCCGGATCGGGTGATCGACACGCTTTATGTCACCGGCGGCGGATCTGAACTTCCGGCGGTATCGCGAGTCCTGAAAGAGACCTTCGGCAAAGCGGTGCGCCGCGCCGCGTACATGCGGTCCGCCACCGCGATCGGCCTCGCCATCAGCGCCGACTCCCGCTCCGGATATGCGCTGCGAGACCGCTTCGCAAGACACTTCGGCGTGTGGCGCGAAGCTGACAACGGCCGCGAGGTCGCTTTCGATCTGCTCTTTCCGCGCGGCCTCGAGTTGCCGCGTGCGGGTGCACCGCTGCTGCGCGCGGTGCGCTCGTACAGGCCGGTTCATAACATCGGACACTTTCGCTATGTGGAAGCCGCGAGAATTGGCGAGAACGGTCAGCCGTCGGGGGACCTTACCTTGTGGGACGATATCCGCTTCCCCTTTGACCCCGCGTTGAGGGGCGCAAACGATCTGGCGCTCATCGACGTGAGCAGAAAGAGCGACGGCGGATTCGACGAAGTCGAGGAAGAGTATCTCTGCGACGCCAGTGGGATCGTGAAGGTAACGATCGGGAACCCGTCGGGGAGTTACCACCGGGAATACACGCTTGGCCACTGGTCGACCGCCGCGCCGCGTATCGTTGAAGTGGTGGCGGCTAAGCACCGAAAGGCCCAGCGTCACCGGTAGCTCTTATCGCTGTTTGGGAAGAAGCATGGCCAGGAGATAGTTCGTGGCCATGGGATGAGTTCGAATGGACTCCCAATCCGCAAATGCTCCCGAAGCAGCTTCGAGTGATTCCTGTACTTCTTTTGCTGCTCCAGTGTTCGTTGTTATCGTAGTCGGCCAGGTGGCGTTCTTCCTGAAGGTCGGCGAACGCAGCCGCCACTCTTGCGCAGTTCCTCGGGTGTCGGCTGCTCTGCTCCGCGCCAATCGTGCCACGATGGCCCTTTGAACTTCGGTGAAGTGCTTTTCATCGACCCATGCTGATAGGCCCGTGCTACTCCGGTGGCCGCTTCGGGCGAACCCCGCCAAAGTTCTGCAGCGTCTTCAGTCAGCAGATGGAACAGCGCGCAATAAGCGGTTGAAACCGCCCGGCGCAAGGCAGCCTGTGGCGAGTGATGAGCCAAATGGAGGAGATCGTGAGCTATTCCCAGGACTGGTCCTGAAGTCTGGCTTGCTCGCTCACCTTCACTGTACGAAACTTGAAGTAAGGGATTCTTTCGAGGTCGTCAAGCCGCCGCAACCTGATCGTTCTCTTCCATCCGAACCAGCCTTACGCCCTGAGTCGAACGGCCCACCTGCCGGATCTCACCCGGATCGATCCGGATCATCTTCCCGTCCCGCGTCACAATCATCAGGTCCGAATCTTCCTTCACCGAAAGAATGAGCTCTTCTTCGCCCAACACTTCCGCGCCCACCATGAAGTCGTTCGCGGCAGCGAAAAGCGCTAACATAAAGGGTGAAGAGAGCGAGGCCGTGAAACATCTGACAACGCCCCAGGCAAGTCCCGTTCCGCTGCCATCAGCGCGGTTAAATACAGAGTCCGTCGATTCCCCAACGCTGGAGCTTCTGGCAAGCTGGAGGAAGCAGGACAAAACCAGCAATCCGGAGGAACTGATTGCCTCAGAGGACGAACTCGCCAGTTTCAAAAAATCCATGAACGAAAACCGGGCTCGCGTTGGCGCCCCTCCGCTTTATCCGTGAAGTGAGGCCTTTTCTCGTTCTCGATTCCGGCCCTCTCGGGCTTCTTACACATCCACAGCGCAGTGTCGAGGTCATTTCCCTGACTGATCAGTTGTCGCGATGGCTTCTTAAAGATGCACGCGTTCTGGTCCCTGCTATTGTGTATTATGAACTGAAGCGAGAGCTTTTGCGGGCACGAAAAGCCCAGGGGATAGAAAGGCTTGACGCATTTATCGCAGCGGCGCCGGGACGCTATCTTCCTCTGAGCGACCAGGCGCTACGGCTCGGTGCGGAACTCAGTCTCGTCAGTCCGGCCGACCAACATCAAATCCAGGGGACCTCGACATCGACGTTCTGATCGCGGCACAGGCTCTTTCCTTTGGCCCTTCTCCTCTCGAATTACAGTAGTCACGACGAACGCCAAACATCTTTCTCAATTTGTCGATGCGAGACATTGGAGCGAAATTCAGCCCTGAGGATGGTCGTTAATTAAAAGAAGGCGCTCGCGGGTGCATCCCTGTAAGTGAGGCACCGTCGTGGCTGGGAACGCTTCCCGAAGCTCTTGAGGTTGACGTCAGGCCCAGAATTACGATGCAGTAGCCAAGTCGTTGAACGACACAGTTGAGGCGAGGGAACAGCGGCTGGCGACTGCTTCAAAGCGGCCAGAACGAATACAGGTTATTTCGCGGGCTTTTCGTCGGAACGCGGACGTAATCGCACAGGTCCTTTTCCGAGCGAATGGCATCTGCGAAGAATGCCACTCACCGGCTCCATTCCTGCGGTCAAGCGACGGAACGCCGTACCTTGAAGTTCATCACTGAATTATGCTCTCAGAGCAGGGCGAAGACACGGTGGAAAATGCAATCGCCGTTTGCCCCAACTGTCATCGGAAGTAATCGGAAGTTGCACTTTGGAAAGTTCGACCCGCCCCGCTCCGCCTGAGGCGGCTTGGAGGAGAATCGAAACCGGAGTTAAAACAGCTCGCATTCGAGCTGCCACCTACTGTAGCTTCAGATCCTCCTGCCCATCCTCACCCTTCTCTTCCGCTTCCGGAATCAAACAAGCCGCCGCCACCTGATCGTTCTCTTCCATCCGAACCAGCCTGACGCCCTGAGTCGAACGGCCCACCTGGCGAATCTCACCCGAATCGATCCGAATCATCTTCCCGTCCCGCGTGACAATCATCAAATCCGAATCTTCCTTCACAGAAAGAATCGCCATCACATTGCCCGTCTTGCGCGTGGTCTTCATATTGATCACGCCCTTGACGCCGCGGTTTGTCAGCCGGTAATCCGTCAGGTTCGTGCGCTTGCCGTAACCCAGTTCCGAAATCGAAAGAATGAGCCCTTCTTCGCCCACCACTTCCGCGCCCACGATGAAATCGTTCGCAGCCAGATCCATCCCGCGCACGCCGCGCGCAGGCCTCCCCATCGCGCGCACCTGGTCCTCCTTGAACCGGATCGCCTGCCCATCATGCGAACCGAGGAAAATAAACTCGTTGCCCGTCGTGAGACGCGCCGCGATCAATGCATCGCCCTCATCCACGCCGATCGCGATAATGCCGCGCGACATCGGGTTATCGAACTCGGTCAGCTCGCATTTCTTGATCACCCCGAACTTCGTCACCATCACGATGAACTTATCCGGCACGAACTCCTTCACCGATAAGAACGCCTTCACGGTCTCGTCCGGCTGCAGCGAAATCAGGTTCGAAATGTGCTTGCCCTTGCCCACCGTCGTGGCATCGGGAATCTCGTAAATCTTGAGCCAGTAGACGCGGCCCTTATCGGTAAAGATCAGCAGGTTCGCATGCGTCGACGCTACCAGAAAGTACTCCACAAAATCCTCGGTGCGCGTGCCCATGCCAATCCGGCCCTTGCCGCCGCGCGACTGGCGCCGATACGTATCCACCGCCGTGCGCTTCAGGTAACCGCCGTGCGTCACCGTCACCGCCACATCTTCCACCTGCACCAGATCTTCGAGCCGGATCTCGCCGGTATCTTCGATGATCTGCGTCCGCCGATCGTCCCCGTAATCCTTCTGGACTTCCTTCAGCTCCTTGATCATCAGATCGCGCAGGACCTTCTCGGAACCCAGGATCTCCAGGTACTCGCCAATGCGCCGCTGGATATCGAGAAGCTCGCTCGCGATCTTGTCCTGCTCCATGCCGGTCAGGCGCTGCAGCTGCAGTTCGATAATCGCCTGCGCCTGCTTCTCGCTGAGCTGCGTTAAAGGACCCGCCGCGCCCGCCGCTCGTAGATAAAGCGGATTGAATACGAATTGCGTCGAAGCTGCGACCAGCGAATCGCGCGCCTCACGCGCCGAACGCGAAGCCCGAATCAGCCGGATCACTTCGTCGATATTGTCCAGCGCCAGCCGGAACCCCAGCAGCAGGTGCTCGCGCTCCCGTGCCTTGCGA
>Ga0302319_10019488_pt1 | contig 12320 bp, 10 predicted proteins | sample Bog_T0_2_FD_203319 | JGI IMG/M metagenome (GOLD analysis project Ga0302319, IMG submission 203319) | Peat permafrost microbial communities from Stordalen Mire near Abisko, Sweden - Bog_T0_2 | ecosystem: Environmental > Terrestrial > Soil > Wetlands > Peat | place: Sweden: Abisko, Stordalen Mire... | reverse complement strand
GCGATAACAATGCGGCCGCGCTTTAGGCCGGGCTCGATCAAAGTGGCCGGCAAGGCCAGTTGGGAATTGTTCAGGTTGGCCGAAACAATTTCCTGTTTGATGCCATCCGGCCAGTTCTCCGCCAACGACACCACGGAAACCAAAATGGGATGCTCGGCGGGTTTCTCCACGGGGCGCTCCACAGGCCGCTCCACGGGAATCTGCGGGGCGGAATTAAACCCGTCCTCGCCAACCGCAGGCGGTGCGGTATTGAAGGCGATGGGAGCCGAAGGCGCCACCGACTCAGGCTGGGCGGCCCGCGCCATTTGCGTGGGCGCCGCCGGCTGGACCGGGGCAGGCGGGGTAACCGGCGGTGCGGCTGGCTGCGGTTTTGCGGGAGCGGGCGCCGCGGGAAAATTGCGTTTGGCGGCCGGTACGGCGGTCCGGGGAGCCAATGCCGCCGGCATCGCCGGTTTGGGAGGAGTCCGATTGACAAAGGCTGGCGGGGGCGGTGCTACCGGCGTCGTCTCCTGGGGTTCTGCCGGGGCAGCTTCGGGAGCTTTGGGCAAAGGCGCGGAAGCGCGCGGCGCTTGCGTGACGCTAACCCCTTTTCCTTTCGCGCCGAACGGTCCGGCAATTTCTTCAGAAACCTCGACTTTCTGACGCGAACGCCGGGGCAACAGATTGGGATCCAGGCGGCAAATAATTTCGTTGAGCGGAAGAGAAATCTGTTTGGCATCATTCTCATTGCCGGAACTGACAAAAGCTTCCGGAGCCGCCGCGCGCAGTTCGCCAAAGCTGACTTTGACACTGCCGGAGCTCAACTGTTTGACGACTTTATCGGTGGAAAGAGAAATAGCGGCGCCGGTCGGGATTGGTTGCGCCAATTTTGCCCGCAAGTCGGCGGGCAAGGACGGCGCGATACACTGGATGGGAAGGGAAAGCTGATTAACACCGGGAACGGCCGGGGACGCCGGACGAGCCCCCGCGGACCGGGCCGCCTGAGTTGGAGCCCCCGCATTGCCGGGAAGCGGCGGCGGGCGCTGGGCCGTGCGGGCAGGCTGAGCTGGCGCTTCATTGCGTTTATTTCCCGACGGGGCGGGGATCTGTGCGTCCCGACCATCAAGACGACGGAGCCATCCTTTGAAGACTCCGGCGATTTTAGTTGTCAAAAGATTCGGCATGGCGGTTATGCTATACCCATATGTCGTTTAATAAACAAGGCTCAATTCCGTTAGCAGGATTTTTGCCATAGGCGTTAAAGCGGTTTATCATGAGAAACAGGCGGGTAATTTTGTCCCACCATGGGACTCACTGTCCTTGATTTTGTCCTGTTTGAAAGCTTTATTTGCCTATTTGTCGTTTTATATCCCTCGGGAATGGCGAATGCTTAAAAAACATTGCGGTTTTACCCAAGTCCGGTTTAATCAATAGCTGTCGGACGCGTATATTTATAAAGCAGGTATGGAAACTCGGCACAAAATTCTTGTTCTAGACGATGACACAGACTGGCTTGATCTTAGCCGGGAGCTGCTTTCACAATTACCCAGCAAACCGGAAGTTCGAACAGCCTCCTCGGGAAATCGTGCCCTGGCCATGTTGGATAATGAGCCGTTTCGTCTCTTGATTTGCGATCTCAAAATGCCGCGCATCGATGGATTGCAGGTGCTGGCCATAGTCCGCCGCCGCTTTCCCGAATTAAGAACCGTGGTTCTGAGCGCGTTGGAAGACGAAGAGTTTCGCTCCCGGGCTTACGCGCTGGGCGTCGATTTGTTTTGGCTCAAAACGGAAATGCAGCGCAACTCCCAGATGTTTTTTGAGTGTTTGGAGTCTCTGCTCGGCCGGGACAAGGAAGCGGGTTTTCGCGGCATTCAGAGCAAAGGTCTGATGGATATCATCCAGATGGAATGTCTCACCCGCAGCTCAACGGTTCTGCGCCTGACCCGCGGATCCTTGGTCGCCAAAATATGGATTCAAGAAGGAGAGTTGACGGATGCCGAGACGGACGGAGCCATTGGCGAGTCGGCCTTTCGGCGTCTATTAGGTTGGAAATCAGGTACTTTTGAGAATTTACCTGCGGAACCCAGCCGGGAACGAACGATTTTTAAGCCCATCAACGCCCTGCTATTGGAATCCGCGCAAGTCATGGATGAAAACGCCAGCCCCAACTCGGCCGCCTCCGCGGAAGAGCTGGCGCATCGCAAGACAGTATGGAAACTTTCTTTGCTGGCGCGGGCGGGGGCTGAATTCGTAGTCACCGTGCCCATTGAGGGCCAGGGGGCCATCGAAGCCTTGGGTATTCAATTTCAAGCGGCCGAACAATTTGCGGTTTGGGCCCGAAAAGCCGTGGAAAGTGCGCGCCGCCTCAGCGATCAGATCGAAGGCGGCCCGATTTCTTATTTCACTGCTAAGAATCTGGAACGTTATCTGCTGATTTTGCCCCGTGAGAACAAAACCTTTTTGGTTGGCTGGTCGCCGGAAGCCACTGAAGGCGCCTACGAAAAAACCAAAAAACTGATTGCATCATGGGATTCCTAAAAAAAATGTTTCGGTCGAAGGCGGCGGTTTCCCAACTGCCGAGCGGCAGCCTGACCGTCAATCGGGACGGAAAATTAATCACCGCCACGGTTTCCTCCACTTATCCCATCGAACTCCAGCGCGCGATCGGCAATATGGCCTTGGAACTGTTGCGGGACGCCCATACGGCACAAATGCCGGTGGCCGAAATAACCATTAATTTCGCCAGCCTGCGCCTCACGGCGCGGGAACTCCGGGGCGGCGCGATCGTTTTCATGTTTCCCCAGACCACGTCCTCGTCCATGTCCTCCTGAAATTTATGAATCTTAAAGAAATCAATCAGCTCGTAGCCCAGATTGAGACCCACATTGAATGTTGGAAGCAATTTAACCATTTCATCAATGTGGCCCGGACCAAGAAATTCGGACCCGCCGACGAAAATCATTTTCTTGAAATCAAAAGTATCATTGTCCAGGAGATTGAGCTTATCTTTGCGCACATCGACGCGGGATCGCCCTCCCGCGAGGAAATCCATGCGTTGATCGGCAATGCCCCCTCCCTGCGGTTTTTGAGCGAAGCCGGCGAAGGCGGGTTGCGCGGGATTGAATCCCAATGGCATAAAGTTTACATTTCCTGGCATGCGGTCCTCGGGCAGCTCAAGGTCAAACAGATCGCCGAGGAAAATAAATCGTTTTTCAGCAAGAAGAAATAGGCGGGAGGACGGACATTTGGGGCGGGGTCCCGTTGGCACTTTGAATTTTCCCGGCTTTGACACGGAGGTTTGGATGCTTGAACGACAACACACGAAAACCATAGTCCATACATGTTAAGCTATTTTCAGATCCTTATTTTAGCGCTCATTCAGGGCGCGTGCGAGCTCCTGCCCGTCTCCAGCTCGGCGCACGTCATCGTCGCGGAAAAGCTGATGGGTTTGGATCCGTCCAGCCCGGAAATGGTGATGCTGTTGGTGATGCTGCACACGGGCACCATGTTTGCCGTCATTGTTTATTTCTGGAAAAGCTGGCAAAAAGATTGTTTCGGCTCGAAAGGCCAGTTCCAGTGGTTCGTGGTCCAGGTCGGCATTGCCACGATTGGCACCGGCATCGTCGGGTTGGGACTCAAGGTGGTCATCGAAAAAGTATTCATGCATGGCCGGGCGCATGCCGAAGTGGAAGATTTATTCAACAACCTGCCGCTCATTGCCGGCGCGCTGACTGCCGTCGGGCTGCTGATTATTTATGCCGGCTTGCGGGAGGGAAAAACGCGGACTGACTCCGCCATCCAGCCCAAAGACTCCATCGTGATTGGGATCATCCAGGGGCTCTGCCTGCCCTTCCGCGGGTTCTCCCGTTCCGGCTCGACCATTTCAGCCGGCCTGCTGCTGGGCCTGCAAAAACGCAAACTCGAGGAATTCAGTTTCGCCTTGGCGGTCGTGCTTACCCCCGTCATCATCGCCATGGAAGCACATCGTCTGCTAAAGGACCATGTCGCCGGCAGCCAAAACCTGGCCCACCTGTTTCTTCCCGGGCTGGTCGGAATGGTCTTGAGTTTCCTCGCTGGCTTGCTGGCTTTGAAATGGCTTTCCGGCTGGCTGGAGGGCGGGCGCTGGAAATTCTTCGGGTATTACTGTCTCGTGGCCGCTGTCGGCGTACTCGTCATCCATTTCCGTTTGCGCTAGCGCCACTCGGGGAAATCTCTTCCCGTTTAGGTCAATCCGACCGGATTCTGGCTGAGGGACCGTGCCAAAACAACTTCGGCAATTCTGGCCTGGCCTTTTGCCCGCTCGCTTCGTTGCTCGCTCCTGACAGACCCACTGCCAGGGTATGCTCGTCGCTTGCGCCTCGCCAGCGGGCAAAATTCCTGCGCCATAATCACCGAATTTATTTTTGCACGGTCCCTAAGGAAACGCGGTTTTATGCCCACGGTTTTGCCGGGCGGCAGGATGCCGCCCTCTACGCCAGGCAAGATGCCTGACACTACGCCCGGAATGTCCGCCGCAATGTATTTACTCGCCACCACCGCCGGATGTATTCTCGACGGGTTTTCACTGTCCATGGTCGCGCATCCTGTCATAAACGTGGAAAGGCTGATCATCCTCCGCTGCCTGCTCTGTCTGGTCAGCGGCCTTACGATGCTCGCCCGCGCCGATGAAGCCCCGGCGAACAGCCCCCGCTACGAACCCGAGCGCTTTGGCCTGGTCACCGCGCGGGAATTTTCTGATCTGGAGCGAAAAGCCGCGCTCGGCGACGCCGCAGCGGAATACGAGGCCGGCAGCCGCTACGCCCTGGGGGCCGGAGTGGAAACGAATTTGGCCCGGGCCTACGACTGGCTCAAAAAATCCGCCAGCCAGGGAAATGTTCGCGCGGAGCGGCGCGCGGGCGAAATGCTGCTCCAGGGCTTGGGAACGGCCACGAATCTCGCGGCCGCCCTGGAGTGGCTGAACCAAGCGGCGGCACAAGGCGACGCCTCCGCCCAATTTGATCTCGGCATTGTTTATCTTAACGGAAGATCCACCGCCCGCGATGAGGCCAAGGCCTTTCAATGGTTCCTGGCCGCCGCCAGGCAAGGTGTCCTCGGCGCGGAAATGGTGGTTGGCTCCATGTATATGGATGGCCATGGGACCGCCCAGGATTTTCCCGCCGCGCGCGCCTGGCTGGAGCAGGCGGCCGCCAGTCAATCGCCGCCGGCCCTGTTTACCCTGGGGATCATCTATTTTCAGGGCGTGGGAATCCCGAAAGATTCCCGGCTGGCCGTGAGTTATTTTTTGCGCGCCGCGCTCCGGGGAAACCTGGCCGCCCAAGGATACCTGGGCATCGCTTTCATTACCGGGAATGGGGTGGCCAAAGATATTCCCTTTGGCACGCGGTTGCTCCGGAAAGCCGCGGAATCGGGAAATGCTTCCGCCGAATTCGCCTATGGAAATCTGCTCCTCGCTCCCGAGGATGCCAAACCGGACTGGGAAAGAGGTTATTTGTGGATCCAGAAAGCCGCCGCCCAAGGATTCGCCCCCGCCGAATCCAAGGTCGGAATTCTATATCAGCAAGGCCAGGGAACCGCCCCGGATGAAGTGGAAAGTTTAAAATGGTTTTATCTGGCCGACGACCAGGGCAATGAAGAGGCCCACGAGCGAAAGGATGAATTGCTCGTTTTTCTGGACCCTCCCCAAGCCCGGGAAGCGCGGCGCCGGGCCGACACATTCAGGCCGCAGGAAGAATTTCCGGCGACCGCGGTCGATCCCCGCGTGTATGCCTCCCCCATCACCAGGGAATTCCAAATCGATGTGTCCATCTATGGAAAAACCCGGCGCCTCCTCGTGGACAGCGGTTCCTTCGCCTTGTTCCTGGATGAGAAATTCCGTTCGCGCCTGGGCGAACCGCTGGCCCAGGACACCATCATCAATATTTTCGCCGCGGACCTGGACACGTCGGTTTTTCGCTGCCCGGACCTGTACCTGGGCGGAAATCAGTTGGAAGAGGATTGGGCGCAACTGTTCAATTTCACCACGGTCAGCCGCGACACCGAGGGCCACTTGGATGGAATTCTCGGCATGTCGGTGCTGAAGAAACACGTCGTGTGCTTTGACTGGAGAAAAAAGAGGTTCATCCTGTGCGGCTCGGTTCCGGAGGCGATCAAACAAAACTCGCAGGCAATTCCCCTGAAAAAATTCGCCGAAGGCGCCAACAGTTATGCGATTGATGCGAACATCAACGGCGTCGGCGTCATCCGCCTCCTGATTGACACGGGCTTTCAAGGAGCCGCCACGCTGAGCGAGGAGGATTGGGAGCAGACCTTTGCGCGGGGAAACGAGAAGTTCAGCGCCCGCATCATTTCCGGGGTCGGCCAGCAGGTCGAACGGACCAAAAGCGGCATGCTTCAAACCATCGACATCGGCCCGGAACATTTTACGAATCTAAAAGTCGAAATGGTTCCCGGCGCGCACACGCATTCTTCTCTCGGGCAGGAATTCATCCGGAAATACGTCCCGGCCATTGACTTTCCCAACCAGGTGCTCTACCTGCGAAAGAGCGACTGATCTAATTTGCGGCCGGCTTGGGGATGATGATCTTCCGGTTGACGTACAGCTTGGTGGCATCAAGTCCCGGATTGGCCTTCAAAATCTGGGCCACCGTCACATGAATGTGCTGTTCCCGATAGGCCTTGGCAATGGTCGACAGGGTATCATCTTTCTTCACGATATATTCATATCCGTCCACAGCCACCGGCGCGGCAGCATCGCCGGAACCGGCATTGGACGACGGGCTGTGATGGATGGGAGTGGACGCAGCCTCCGCGCTGATCTTCCCCAGCTTTTCAATTTCCTTCAGGATCAGCTCCCGGTCATCCTGCCGCTTCTGATCCACTTCCTGCAGTTGCTCCGCCAGCTTCTTTAAATCATCCGCGCTGGCGCTATTGTTGACGACGGGGGTATTCACCTTGTCCGCCAGGTCGGCCACCTGCTTTTCCAGGGCGGTCAGCCTTTTGTCCTGATCCACTTGCGCATTGGTCAAGTCCTGCAGTTTGCCGGTGATCTGGTCGAGCTGCTGCTGGACCGCCGAATCCTGCGCCGGCGCGCGCGCGACGCAAATCAGAAAACTAACAACAATGGCCCACACCGAAATTCTTTTCATACCCGAATCTTTAGCCGGAATGGCGGCGGCGTCAAGTTGAAGTGCGAATCCGGCCAATGCCACTTGCTGGAGAATCCATCCAAACCGGCGTTCCCGGTTCGTCGGAAAAGGCCCCCGCAGCCACCCTCCCTCACGAAAGTTTTCCATATCGCCGGATTTCCGGCCAGATCCACGCCACCGCGAGAACCACCGCGAGCGTCCCAAATCCGCCGGTCACGACCGATAGAATCGTCCCGGTGGCCACGGAATTGTGCATCATCGGGCCAAACATTTGGGCGGTGAATCCCGACTCCGCCCCGCCCAACTCATTGGAGGTCCCGATGAACAGGCTATTCACCGCCGAAACCCGGCCCCGTTTCTCGTCCGGAGTAAGCAATTGCACCAACGTCTGCCGCACCACCACGCTGATATTGTCCACAAAACCGCCCACGGCGAGCACCAGAAACGCCAGCCAGAACCAAACCGCATTCGGCGCGGCAATCCAACGCCCCAGCGTCTGCTGGTTCAGCAATCCAAACAAAATGGTGGCCATCCCGAAAATCGCCACCGCCCAGAGCATCGTGCCTCCGGCTTTTTTGAGGGGAGGCCGGTGGGCAATGATGAACGCACAAATAACCGCCCCGATGGGCGTGGCCGCGCGCAACAACCCCAGCCCATCCGGACCCGATTGCAGGATGTCCTTGGCAAAGATGGGCAGCAACGAAACCGCGCCCCCGAGTAACACGGCAAACATGTCCAGGGAGATGGTTCCCAGGATGATTTTATTCGCGAAAATAAACCTGAAACCGGCGATTAATACCTTCAATGAAACCGGCTCGCGCTCGGCGAATTTTTGTTGATGCCGGATCGGCTGAATCAGGAGGAACGCCACAAATGCGGCAACAATATTGAGTGCGTATACCATCCAGGCGCCATGAGCCAGCCAAAGGATGACACCGGCCATCGCCGGGCCCAGAACCGCGGAAAGCTGAAAGCTCGCGCTGTTAAAAGTGACCGCTCGGGCCAGTTGCTTGCGCTCCACCAATCCGGGGATAAAAGCCGCGCTCGCAGGCCAGAGAAAGGTCCGCGCGGCGCCAATCACCACCAAAAGCAAATAAACGTAAATCTGAAACGCCTTAATGTGAGGACCCGTGAAGGCGGACACCAAGGTCATCCCCAGGCTCGCCAGCCCGAGAACGGCGGTCGAACCCAGGATGATTTTCTTGCGATCAAACGTGTCGGCAACATGTCCGGCGGGCAGCGTGCAGAGGATCATGGGAAGCATCAAGGAAAGACCCACAAAACCGAGGGCCATGGGCGACCGGGTGCGCTCATATAATTCCCAGTCCACCGCCACGGTGAGCATCTGCTGGCCAAACGCCCCAATGAAGCGGGCGATCAAATAGGCGGTAAAATCGCGATTGGCAAAAACGGCATAAGGATGTTCTTCCACGACGGGCGGCGCGGGCAGGCTCGGTGGATCGGGCGGTTCGGTCTCAGACACAAGGAAAGTATGAAGGATGAATTATGAAGGATGAAAGCCGAATCAGCCCCGGACGGTGAAGGATTTCATCCTTCAGCCGTCGTGCCTTCCTTGAGACCTTCCTTGGTTTTCTTCGCGATGGTGGTAAAGATCGCTATAAGCTGGTGGCACTCATGCTGGAAATCGGCAGCGCGCGACGTTGGAACCAAGCCTTGCACGAGGAACCGATGGGGCGGTGGATTATTATCCTTCATAATTCATACTTCATACTTCATACTTGCCACCGATGGATGATTTACCGGACACCGGACCAAAAACAAAATACCGTTGGCCCTGGTTTTTGCTGGGGGCGGTGTTGCTGGCGGTGATTCTGGCCGTCATCTGGGTGGGTTGGGAGGTGCGGCACGTCGAGCAGGAAACGAACTTCAGCGCCCCGCTGCCCTCGCAGCAATGACCGCGCGGCGGCTTAGCCATTGATCCGCGTCAGGCCACTCTAAGCCTCGAAGGTTTTTAGATACTTCAAGCCCCAGCGCATCGGCAGCCAGCCGACCATTCCCGACAGGACGATGAAACAAACGAGGCTGGCCACCACCAAGCCGAGATGCGAATGAAACCCGCCGTCGCCCGTGACCAGCAAGGCCAGCGACGCGAGAATGTACACCGAGCTAAGCACGAAACACAGGGTTCCGCCAAAACCGCTCACGATTTTATTCGGATTCTGCTCTTTCAGGTTCGGGTACAGGATGCCCAAACCGATCGCCAACCCGTTGAGGGAAAAGGTCATAATGATCACCACCGCGCCAAAAAACATGATGTCGGACAGCGGCATTTTCAGGAGGTAGCAGGACAAGGTCACCAGCCCCAGGGTGACAAACAGGGAGAGGATGCTCGTGAGGCAGAACTTGGTTTTGACCACGCGCGCTATTCCCATGGGCGCCATGCCAATGACCCACAGCCGCTGGCCTTCCAGGGAAAACTGCGGGAAGACAAACCGGGTGGTGACGGAGGCCAGATTGAAGGCGCAGGCGCCCAGGTTAAGAAACGCCACCGCGTTGATCCAAAAGGGACTCGTGAGCTGATGCGTAAAGTTGCGCAAATTGATGATGTACGCGCCCAACAATCCAAAAAACATCACCGATTGTCCCCACTGCGTCGTGTCCCGCCAAAACATCCGCAGATCTTTCACCGCCAGCGCGCGCACATCCGCCGGGAGCGGCAGCCAACAGAAAATGATTTCCAAAAATCCCAGTCCGCTTTGGTAAGACATGTTTTGGCCGGTGTATTTGAAATTGCGTCCCGGGCGGCTCTGCACGGCCGAGGCGGTATCATAAAACACCTTTCCCAACCGGGTGAAGGCCAGCCAGCCGAAGAACAGGGTGTGGCTCAACAAGACTCCCGCAAAGAACAAGGCGCTGCTGCGAATCCCCTCCGCCCATTGCAAAACCGAGGCCGAAAGCCAATAGCTGGGCAGGAAAGGAAACAAGGTGAACCGGGTCTTGGCCAGCAACTGATCGAGGGCTTCCAGCGTGCGCTTGTCCAGCAGATCGTCGTCCACCGGGTTTGATTTCCACCAAAACGCCACGAACAGCAGCAGCAGCACGGCAATGCCGATGAGCAGCACTTGAAAACTGCGCCGGTCCAAATGTCGGCCAATCAAAATGGCCAGGCCGGCCCCCAATACCCCCGGCAAAATGATGAATAATCCGATCAAGATTCCCATCAGCGGATAAAAATGCCACGGAACATCCTGCACCAATCCAAAGGCGACCAGCAAGGGGGCGATCAAAAACAAAAAAGCCCAGGACGCCAGCAGGGTGGATTCCATGAATTTCCAGCGGAAGATGGTTTGGGCCGAAATGGGCAGCGTCAGGAGGAAGGCGGTTTCGCGATTGCGGAACAGGTTCGTATAGCTGATAATGAGATTGCTCAACAGGAGCAGTCCGAAAAGGAACGCAAACAAGGTGTACAGCAGCCGTTCGGTCAACACCGATCCCAATCCCGGAAACTTGGCAATAAATTTTAAGCCGTAATAAAACAGCTCAAAAGCCAGGACCAGGTAGGCGGTCATGAACAAACCGATGATGCCCGTGAGCAGGCGCGATTGTTCCCGGACAGCGAGCAGCCGCCGCCAGCTATGCAGGGCGTTGGTTCGGACCAGCAGCCAGAGGGCCGAAGGATGAGCGGTTGAATTGGACGGCACGACGCCAGCCTAACCGGTGGGTTGAACGGGTGCAAGCTGACCGTGTCTGATATAAGAGGAAATCCAAGTATTTCCCGCAATGAAGATCAGAAAAATCAGTCGAAGACAGTTTATCACCGCCAGCCTGCTGGCCGCCCCCGGCCTGGTTTTGGTCGATTCCAAACTCGAGCCCACCCGGCTGAAAGTTCGTCACATCCGCATGGGAACGGCCCCGACCACCAGCCGTTTGGTTCATTTCTCGGATGTTCACCACAAGGGTGATTCCGCCTACCTTCAAACCGTAATCGAAACAATTAACTCCCTTTCGCCCGATTTTGTGTGCTTCACCGGCGACATCATGGAACAGGGACAGTTTTTGAACGAAGCCCTGGCGCAATTCGCCCAGATCAAGGCGCCGCTCTATGGCGTGCCGGGAAATCACGATTATTGGAGCCGCGCCGCCTTCGGCACAATTGGAGAATGCTTTGCCAGCACCGGCGGCGGCTGGCTGCTGGATCAAACGCGCCAGATCGGCGATCACATCCACCTCATTGGCATAACCTGCATGCATGCCCGGTCCCAGCAATTAGCGCACGATCCCACACGCAAAAACATCGTTCTCATGCATTATCCCGCCTGGGTCAAAGAATTCACCGGGCAAAAATTTGATCTGCTGCTCGCCGGCCATTCCCATGGCGGCCAGGTGCGAATCCCGTTTTACGGCCCCGTCGTCGTCCCCTATCTGGTGGACCAATACAGCCTCGGACTGTACCAAACGGATTCCGGTCCGTTATACGTCAACCCCGGTATCGGCTACATCGGCCGCTGCAACTTCCGCTTAAACTGCCCCCCGGAAATCACCGTCATCGAAGTGTGATCCGGTTCAATCAACTGACCCATGCACGCCCTGAATGCGGAATGCCGGGCTAAGACTACTTTCGCTGGCTAAAGCCAGGCAGACACTGGGCAAGAGCAAAATAAGGAAAACATTATCCTGTTAATTCCATCAATCACCGTTCCTAATTTACCGATACTATGGGATCATGAGTATGATTCTGTTTGCAAGCAACGTTTCGGTACCGAAGTCGAAGAATCAACCAGTGCATGGGATGCAAACATGAATTTGCTGGTTTGTCGGCCAAAATATTTTGAAAGAAAAAACATTTATCATGGGTGCGCTAATACTGCCGGCGCTGCTGATGGTCGAACTTCACACAAACGCACAAAGCAACGGCGCACTGGTTGGACAACCCCGCCCGGCTCCCCCGGATCCCGCTGACAAAGCGCAGTACACTCTTTTCAATCCCGTGCCGAAGCAATATATGCGGGAGTTAAATACGGACCGGCCGGACAAAACCGAGGGACCTTTTACCGTCGATGCCGGACATTATCAAATCGAATCGGACATATTCACATATTCCCAGTATCATGATACATCGGGCGGAGCCAATACCAGCGTTGATGGCTGGTCATTTGCCACGCTAAACCTTAGAGCGGGTCTCTGCAATCAGGCCGATCTGCAAGTAATCCTTAATCCTTATAATAGGATGAGGAT
>Ga0302319_10019487_pt1 | contig 12320 bp, 12 predicted proteins | sample Bog_T0_2_FD_203319 | JGI IMG/M metagenome (GOLD analysis project Ga0302319, IMG submission 203319) | Peat permafrost microbial communities from Stordalen Mire near Abisko, Sweden - Bog_T0_2 | ecosystem: Environmental > Terrestrial > Soil > Wetlands > Peat | place: Sweden: Abisko, Stordalen Mire... | reverse complement strand
CCGCCCGTATAATCGCCGCTTCTCCTTTCGGAACCGACGCATGTCCGGCAAAAAGCCATCCCTCGGTCGCGGGCTTGCGGAACTCTCCCCGCTGCTGGCGCAGCGCGCCGCGGAGGTGCCCCCCGATCCCGTGGTCGCGGCCGGCGATCGCCTCGCGAGCATCGGCGTGGATCTTTTGCAGCGGGGCAAGTTTCAGCCGCGCATCGACATGCGCCCCGAATCGCTTGCCGAGCTCGCCGACTCGATCAAATCCCAGGGCATCGTCCAGCCGATCCTGGTGCGCCCGCTGCCGCGGCGCAGCGCGGGCGAATCCCAGCGTTACGAGATCATCGCGGGCGAACGTCGCTGGCGCGCCGCCCAGATGGCCGGACTCACCGAGCTCCCGGCCGTCATTCGCGACGTGCCGGATGAGTCGGCCGTCGCCATGGCGCTCATCGAGAACATCCAGCGGGAGGATCTGAACCCGCTCGAGGAAGCGCGTGCGCTCTCCCGCCTGATCGACGAATTCGGACTGACTCACCAGGCTGCGGCGGAAGCGGTGGGCCGCTCGCGGGCGGCGGTGAGCAATCTGCTGCGTCTCATTGAACTCGCGGATGAAGTCAAGGAGCTGCTCGAACGGCGCAGCATCGAAATGGGGCATGCGCGCGCGCTGCTCGGCCTCAACTCGCGGCGTCAGCAGATCGAGGTGGCCGGGCTGGTGGCAAAAAAATCGCTTTCCGTCCGGGAAACCGAGGCACTGGTGCGCCGTCTGATCGCCCCAGCCGCTGCCGCCGCCGAGGGGCCCCGGGAAACCCCGACGGATCCCGACATCCGGCGGCTGGAACTCGACTTGGCCGACAAATTGGGGGCCAAGGTGCTGTTTAAGCACACCGCGTCAGGCAAGGGCAAGCTCGTGGTGAGCTACAACAGCCTGGACGAACTCGAAGGGATTCTCGCCCACATTCAGTGACTCGCCGGCGCGTGCGCTGCGCGCGCCCGGCACGCGGTACAGCATTTGTCAAAAACCCAAGGCCCTTCATAATCTTGTGGCTGCGCCCAAGCATCTCTATAATGCGCCGGCTTTGCAGCTCGCGACGGCGCGCCAATGAATTCAGGGGAAACAGGCTGCCCTTCGCCGGTTTGGCTCAGGCCTCCTCCGCGATGACCCGCATCGTCAGGAATGGACGACGCATCGTGGTGCGCATCGTTCTCCTGCAGGCCGGCGGCGCGATCATGGTCGCCGCGTTGTTCCGGGCGCTCTCCGGGTCGAAGGAGGCTTGGTCGGCGCTGGCGGGCGGACTGATCGCGGCGATCGGCAGCGCGCTCGTGGGCTGGCGGATGTTCGCGCCTGGGATCGCGGCGGCGGACACCTTACGCCGCGCCATGTTCGCCGGCGAGGCGCTGAAGTGGATCTGGTACGTGGCGGCGGTTTGGGTGGCATTCACCCGCGTGCGGGCGGTGCCGCTGCCGCTCTTGGTGGGTCTGATCGTCGCCCAGTTCAGCTACTGGGCCGGGTTGGTCGGCATGAAGAACGAGGGTCATTGAATGGCAGCGTCCGAGGGCGGCTCCGCCGGTTTGACGGAGTACATCCAGCACCATCTGACTCACCTCACGGTGAGGTTCGATCACGGCGCCTTCTGGTCGGTGCATCTGGACAGCATCGTGTTCGGCTGTGGCCTGTCGCTCGCCTTCGTGCTCCTGTTCGTCATCGTCGCGCGGCGCGCCACCGCCGGCGTTCCCGGGAAACTACAGGCGTTCGTCGAACTCGTGGTGGAGTATTTCAACGACATCGTGAAGGAGACCTTCCACGGCAGCAGCGCGCTGGTGGGGCCGCTCGCGGTCAGCATCTTCTGCCTGGTCTGGCTCATGAATTTTCTCGACCTGGTGCCGGTGGACCTGCTGCCCTGGATGGCGCACGAGGCTGGTGTGTCGCACCTGCGTGTGGTCGCCACCGCCGACATCAACACCACCATCGGACTCGCGCTGTGCGTCTTCCTCCTGATCCAGTACATCGGCATCAAGGAGAAGGGCGTCGTGGCGTTCTTCGGCGAGTGGTTCACCGCGCCGTTCCATGCACATGGGTTCTGGCGCATTCCGCTCGCCGCCCCGAATCTGCTGCTGCGGCTGATCGAGGAGGGTGTCCGGCCGCTGTCGCTGTCGCTGCGGTTGTTCGGCAACATGTATGCCGGCGAGCTCATTTTCGTGCTGATCGCGGGCCTCACGCTCGAGTCGTCGCTGTCGCACTTGTCCACCTACATCTGGGCGCCGATCCAGATCGTCGCCGATTTCGCCTGGACGATGTTCCACATTCTGATCATCACGCTGCAGGCGTTCATTTTCTCCATGCTGTCGGTGGTTTACCTCAGCATGGCCGCCGATCGACACTGATTTTTCACCCTGACCTCAAAAAGACCTCTGGAGAGACATAGATGGAGAACGCACCCCAAATCGCCCAAGTACTGAGCAGCACCGTGCTCGCCGTGGGTCTCTTGATCGGCCTCGGCGCACTCGGCACGGCCATCGGCTTCGCTCTGCTGGGAGGCAAGTTCCTGGAGAGCTCGGCACGCCAGCCCGAGCTCACCCCGATGCTGCAGACCAAGATGTTCATCGTCGCCGGCCTGCTCGACGCCGTTCCCATCATCGGCGTGGCCATCGCGCTGCTGCTGATATTCTCGAATCCCCTGGTCGGCCAGCTCGGCGCGAAGTGACGGCGGGGCGCGGATAGGAGCTTCAAGGGCATGGACATTGCAGTTACGCTGGTCATACAGGGCATCGCCTTCTTCCTGGTATTGTGGGTGGTCATGCGCTTTGGATGGCCGTACATCATCAAGGCCATCGAGGAGCGGCAGAAAAAAATCGCCGAGGGTCTCGCCGCCGCGAACCGGGGCCAGAAGGACCTCGACGAGGCGCGGCAGCGCGCCGAAGCGATCATCCGCGAGGCGCGCGACAAGGCCGCGCAGATAGTCGAGCAGGCGAGCCGGCGTTCCAACGAGATCGTCGATGAGGCGAAAAGTGCGGCAATTTCCGAGGGCCAGCGGCTGGTTGCGCAGGCGCACGAGGAGATTGCCCTCGACGTGACGCGTGCCCGCGAGGGCCTGCGCAAGCAGGTCGCGACGCTCGCCGTGCAGGGCGCGTCGCATCTGCTCGAGCGGGAGATCGATCCGCAGGCGCATGCCGACCTGCTGGACAAGCTCGAGCTGGAAATCGCCCGTGGCTGAGGCGGCGACCATTGCGCGACCCTACGCTACAGCCGCGTTTTCCTTTGCGCGGGACTCGAAAGCACTCGCGCCGTGGTCCGACGCGCTGCGCGATGCGGCAATGATCGTGGCCGACCCCCGGGTGGGGGAATACCTCACGAATCCGAACGTCAGCACCGACCAGCTGGTCGGCCTGTTCGCAGGTCTCGGCGGCGCGGAAATCGACGCCCACTGGCAGAACTTCGTGCGCTTGCTCGCCGGCAACGGCCGACTCGGCGTGCTGCGGGACATTGCGACGGAATACGAGATCCTGCGCGCCGCGTACGAGAACGAGGCGGACGTCGAGGTGACCTCGGCGGTACCGCTTTCCGAGGCGCAGCGCGGCAAGCTCGCCGCGGCGCTGCGCACGCGCCTCAAACGCGACGTACGCCTGCACGCCGCGGTTGATCCAAGCCTGATTGGCGGCGCGGTGATCCGCACCGGCGACCTGGTGATCGACGGGTCCCTGCGGGGCCGCTTGCAGCGCATGGCAACCGACTTGGGCGGTTGAATCAGTCCTTCGCGTGGGCGAAGGCAAACAGCATCAACGAAGGCGGAACATGTCCATCAAAGCCTCAGAAATCAGCGACCTCATCAGGGAACGCATCGATCAGTTCAAGTCCGCCGCGGAGGCCCGCAATGTCGGGACCGTGGTGAGCGTCACCGACGGCATCGTGCGCGTGCACGGTCTCGGCGATGCGCGGTACGGCGAAATGCTGGAATTCGGAGGCGACACCTTCGGCCTCGCACTGAACCTCGAGCGGGATTCGGTCGGCGCGGTGATACTCGGCGACTACAAGAAAATCGGTGAAGGCGATACGGTGAAGACCACCGGGCGCATCCTCGAGGTGCCGGTGGGACCGGAACTGCTCGGCCGCGTCGTCGATTCACTCGGCGCGCCCATCGACGGCAAGGGTGCGATCAATGCGACCGGCAAGGCGCCGCTCGAGCGCGTCGCCCCGGGTGTGATCTTCCGCAAGAGCGTGTCGCAGCCCGTTCAGACGGGCCTGAAGGCGATCGATTCCATGGTGCCCGTCGGCCGCGGCCAGCGCGAACTCATCATCGGCGACCGCCAGACCGGCAAGACCGCGGTGGCGATCGACACCATCATCAACCAGAAGACCACCGGCGTGAAGTGCATCTACGTCGCGATCGGCCAGAAGCAGAGCTCGATCGCGAACGTGGTGCGCAAGCTCGAGGAATACGGCGCGCTCGCGCACACGATCATCGTCGCGGCGTCGGCCTCCATGCCCGCGGCCATGCAGTACCTCGCGCCGTATGCCGGCTGTGCGATGGGTGAGTATTTCATGGACAACGGCGAGGATGCTCTGATCGTGTACGACGACCTGTCGAAGCAGGCGGTCGCCTACCGGCAGATCTCGTTGCTGCTGCGCCGTCCGCCAGGCCGCGAGGCCTATCCCGGCGACGTGTTCTATCTGCACTCGCGCCTGCTCGAACGGTCGGCGCGGGTCAACGAGGACTACGTCGAAAAGGCGACCCACGGACGGGTCAAGGGCAAAACCGGTTCGCTCACCGGACTGCCGATCATCGAGACGCAGGCGGGCGACGTGACCGCGTTCGTCCCCACCAACGTCATCTCCATCACCGACGGTCAGATCTTCCTCGAGTCGGATCTGTTCAATGCCGGCATACGCCCGGCCATCAACGCCGGCATTTCGGTCTCGCGTGTCGGCGGCGCGGCGCAGACCAACATCATCAAGAAACTCGGCGGCGGCATCCGCCTGTCCCTCGCCCAGTATCGCGAACTCGCCGCCTTCTCGCAGTTCGCCTCCGACCTCGACGAGGCCACGCGCAAGCAGCTGGAGCGCGGCGTACGTGTGACCGAGCTCATGAAGCAGAAGCAATACGCCCCCATGTCGGTTGCGGAGATGGCGCTCTCCCTGTATGCCGCGAACAGCGGCTTCTTCGACAAGGTCGGCCGGACCAAGGTCGTCGAAACGGAGGCCGCTCTGCAGTCGTTCGCACGCACGAATTATGGCGCATTGCTGAAGGGCATCGTCGAGAAGCCCGATCTGTCGAAGGACGTCGAAGCAGCCTTGAAGAAGTGCTGCGAAGAATTCTTCGCGACGCTCTGACATGGCCGGCGCCAAGGAAATCCGCAGCAAGATCTCGAGCGTGAAAAACACGCAGAAGATCACCAAGGCCATGGAAATGGTCGCCGCCAGCAAGATGCGCAAGGCCCAGGACCGGATGCGCGCGGCGCGGCCCTATGCCGATCGGATCCGCAGCGTGATCGGACACCTGCGCCGGGCCAATCCGGACTATCAGCATCCGTTCCTGGTCGATCGCCCGCGGCATGCCACGGGCATCATCGTCGTCAGCACCGATCGGGGCCTGTGCGGTTCCCTGAACATCAACCTGTTCAAGGCCGCGCTCGGGGTGATCCGCGAGGCCCAGGGTCGCGGTGAGACGGTCCACGTGTCGGTGGTCGGCACCAAGGCGGCGCAGTTCTTTCGGCGGCTCGCCGGCATCGAGCTGACAGCCTCGGTGGCGCATCTCGGCGACCGCCCGGCCGTCGCGCAGCTGATCGGCACCATCAAGGTGATGCTGGATGCCTACCGCGCCGGAAGCATCGACAGGCTGCTGCTGCTCAACAACGTGTTCGTGAACACCATGTCGCAAAAACCGACCGTGACGCAGCTGCTGCCGGTGGAGGCTTCCGAGCAGGGGGAGCTGCAGCAGCGCTGGGATTACATCTACGAGCCGAGCGCCGCCGAACTGCTCGATGGCATCTTGAACCGCTACGTCGAGTCGCAGGTATACCGCGGTGCCGTCGAGAACGTCGCCTGCGAGATGGCGGCCCGGATGGTGGCGATGAAGAGCGCCTCGGACAACGCCGGCAACCTGATCGAGGAACTGCAACTGATTTACAACAAGGCCCGCCAGGCCGCGATCACCAAGGAATTGACCGAGATCGTGGGCGGGGCCGCAGCCGTTTAGAGGATCGAAGACATGTCCAGCGGAACCATCGTGCAAATCATCGGAGCGGTCGTCGACGTCGAATTCCCGCACGATCAAATACCGAAGATCTACGACGCACTCACACTCGATGAGGTGGATCTGACGCTGGAGGTCCAGCAGCAGCTCGGCGACGGCGTCGTGCGCACCATCGCCATGGGCCCTTCGGAGGGCCTGCGCCGCGGCTTGGGCGTGGCGAACACGGGCAAGCCCATATCGGTGCCGGTGGGCTCCGGCGTGCTCGGCCGCATCATGGACGTGCTCGGCAAACCACAGGACGAGGCCGGCCCCGTGCAGGCTTCTGTCTACTGGCCGATCCACCGCCCTGCGCCGGCGTACGATGAGCAGACCGGGGGCCAGGAGCTGCTCGTCACGGGCATCAAGGTCATCGATCTCTTGATCCCGTTCGCCAAGGGCGGCAAGGTCGGGCTGTTCGGCGGCGCCGGCGTCGGCAAGACCGTCAACATGCTCGAACTCATCAACAACATCGCGAAACAGCACTCCGGCCTCTCGGTGTTCGCCGGCGTCGGTGAGCGCACCCGCGAAGGCAACGATTTCTATCACGAGATGAAAGAGTCCGGGGTGCTCGACAAGGTGGCCATGGTCTACGGACAGATGAACGAACCGCCGGGCAACCGCCTGCGCGTCGCGCTCACGGGACTCACCATGGCCGAGTACTTCCGCGACGAGAAGCAGGCAAACGGCCGCGGCCGCGACGTGCTCATGTTCATCGACAACATCTACCGCTACACGCTTGCCGGCACCGAAGTGTCGGCGCTGCTCGGCCGCATGCCGTCGGCGGTGGGTTATCAGCCGACGCTCGCGGAGGAGATGGGCGTTCTACAGGAGCGGATCACCTCGACCAAGACGGGTTCCATCACCTCGGTGCAGGCCGTGTACGTGCCCGCCGACGATCTCACGGATCCATCGCCGGCCACGACGTTCGCGCACCTCGATGCCACCGTCGTGCTGTCGCGGCAGATCGCCGCGCTCGGCATCTATCCCGCCGTGGATCCGCTCGATTCCACCAGCCGCCAGCTCGATCCCCTGGTCGTCGGGGAGGATCACTACAACACGGCGCGCGGCGTGCAGGCGATCCTGCAGCGCTACAAGGAGCTTCAGGACATCATCGCCATTCTCGGCATGGACGAGCTGTCCGAGGAGGACAAGCTGTCGGTGTACCGGGCCCGCAAAATCCAACGCTTCCTGTCGCAGCCGTTCAACGTGGCCAAGGTCTTCACCGGCCAGGACGGCAAAATCGTGCCGCTCGCGGACACCATCCGCGGCTTCAAGGCGATCATCGCCGGCGAGTATGATCATCTGCCGGAGCAGGCCTTCTACATGGTGGGCGGCATCGAAGAGGCCGTCGAAAAAGCCAAGACGCTGCAATAACGGGACGCTCCATGGCGAACACCATCCACGTCGACATCGTCAGCGCCGAAGGCCAGATTTACGCCGGCGACGCGAACATGGTGTTCGTCCCCGCCTCGGAGGGCGAGATCGGCATCGCGCCGCGCCATGCGCCGCTGCTCACGACCCTGAAGCCAGGCGAGGTGCGGGTGCAAATCGACGGCCAGGAGGAACAGGTGTTCTACGTGGGCGGCGGCGCGCTCGAAATCCAGCCTAAACAGGTCACCGTGCTTGCCGACACGGCCGCGCGGGCGCGGGATCTCGACGAGGCCGCGGCCAACGAGGCCAAGCGCAACGCCGAAAACGTGATTGCGGGCCGCAAGGACAAGATGGAGCTGGCCGAGGCCCAGGCGGAATTGGCACGGGCGATCGCGCAGCTGCGGGCCATCGATCGCATCCGCAAGAAGCGGTAGGAGCCTGTCTGAACGGGATGCCGCTTTCCGTCGTCATTCTTGCCGCGGGCCAGGGGAAGCGGATGCATTCCGACCTGCCCAAGGTGCTGCAGCCCCTGGCCGGGAAACCGCTCCTTCAGCACGTGATCGAGTCGGCTCGCGGCCTGGCGCCGGATGGCCTCTACGTCGTCTACGGCCATGGCGGCGCCGCGGTGCAGGCGGCCTTGCGGGACGAGGCGCTCGACTGGGTGCTGCAGCCCGAACAGCTCGGCACGGGTCACGCGGTGATGCAGGCGATCCCCCTGATTCCCGACGAGCATCTGCTTCTCGTGCTGTACGGCGACGTTCCGCTGATCGGTCTCGAAACGCTGCGCTCGCTCGTGTCGGCCGCCACGGCCGCCATGCCCCCCACGACCCCCATGACACCCACGGCCCGCACGCGCACCGATCGCGCGGCACGCTGGTCGCTCGCCCTGCTGTCGGTGACGCTCGACGATCCGGGCGGCTACGGCCGCGTCGTGCGCGGCGCCGACGGTGCCGTGCGTGCCATCGTCGAACATCGGGATGCCACGGCGGCCGAGCTTGCGATCCGCGAGGTCAATACGGGCGTCATGGCGCTGCCGGCGGCGGCGGCCCGCGAGTGGCTGCTCAATCTGCGCAACGACAATGCCCAGGGAGAGTTCTATTTGACGGACCTGGTGTCCGCCGCGGTCAATGCAGGCGCCACCGTCCACGCGGTGCAGGCCACGAGTGCCACGGAGGTGCTCGGCGTCAACGACAAGGTGCAGCTCGCGCAGGTGGAGGGCTACTACCGGGCGGCGCGGGCCAGGGAACTGCTGCTCGCCGGCGCAACGCTCGCCGACCCAACACGCATCGACATTCGCGGTCGCGTCACGATCGGCCGCGACGTGTTCATCGACGTGAATGCGGTTCTGGTCGGCGAGATCACGCTCGGCGATCGCGTTTCGATCGGACCGAACTGCTACCTGCGCGATGCCTCCATCGGCGCCGGCACGACGGTGCATGCGAACTGCGTGATCGATGGCGCCCGCGTGGGGGAGCAGTGTGTGATCGGTCCGTTTGCGCGCCTGCGGCCGGGCACCGCTCTCGCGCGCGACGTGCACGTCGGCAATTTCGTCGAAGTGAAAAATAGTTCGGTGGGAGCGGGCAGCAAGGCCAATCATCTCACCTACCTGGGCGACGCCGAGGTGGGCAGCGGTGTCAATGTCGGCGCCGGGACGATCAGCTGCAACTACGATGGGGCTAACAAGTGGCCGACCGTCATCGAGGACGGCGCGTTCATCGGGTCGGGCAGCATGCTGGTGGCGCCCGTGCGCATCGGCGCCGGTGCGACCATCGGCGCCGGATCCACCATCGCCAAGACGGCGCCCGCGGGCGCCCTGACGCTGACGCGCGCTCCCCAGGCGACCGTGAAGACCTGGCGGCGGCCCGGTAAACTCGGCGCGGCGGCCAAATCCGCCGCGATCGAGGCGGCCCTGCGTGAACCCGCGGCGCAGATCGCCGCCGCGGCACCGCCGACGGCGGCGGGTAGGCGGAGTGCTGCTACAAGCGCCGCCGCCCGCAAAGCGGTCGAGGCGACCCCGCGTCGGAAGCCTGCCGGTGCGCGTCGCAGGCCGAAATAGCCCGCTCGCCGCCGCCGCGGCGCCCGCGGCTCGGCGGTGGTTGATCAGCAACAAATACGCTATCGTCCTATGATGTACACGCGCGCGTCGTTGCGGTCAGGCGACTGGGGCTATCTCCAAGCAGCGACCCTCACGGCCATTTGTACTCTCTTGGCCTATCCGCTCTCGAGGAGGCTTGCGGCGGTCAACGTCGTCATGGTGTACCTATTGGGCACGACTCTCGGCGCGCTGCGGCTGCGGCGCGGTCCGTCGGCGCTCGCCGCACTGCTGAACGTGCTTGCTTTCGATTTCTTCTACGTGCCGCCGTTGTTCAGTTTCGATGTCGAGGACGTCGAATACGTGGTGACCCTCGCGGTGATGCTCGTCGTCGCGCTGGTGATCGCCGAACTCATGCTGCGTATCCGCCACCATACGGAGATCGCCGGCGCGCGCGAGCGGCGCACGGCGGTGCTCTATGCCATGAGCCGCGAACTTGCAGTGGCCGCGGACGCGCAACGCATGGCCGGCGTGGCGGTCCGGCATCTTCGCGAGGTGTTCAACAGCGCCGCCGCGGTCTTCGTCAGCGACGCGATCGGCGAGCTCACTCTCCTGGAAACACCGTACCTCGACTACGCCACCCCGTCTGTGGATGCGCATATTGCCCGGCAGGCGGCCGAAGGCGGCGGTGAACGGTCAAGCGGCTGGGACATCTATGTGCCGCTGCAGGCGGCGTTGCGGGTCATGGGAGTTCTCGTGGTCAGCCCGGATCGCGCCTCGGGCGGATTCGTGGCGGAAGAGCGGCAATTGCTCGATGCGTTGGCCGCGCAGCTGGCGTTGTCGCTGGAGCGTGCGCTGCTGGCCGATGCAGCCGAGGCGGCGCACCTCGCGGCCGAACGGGCGGCTCTGCGCAACACCTTGTTGACCTCGATTTCGCATGACCTGCGCACCCCGCTGGCGGCTATCGCAGGCGCCGGTGGCTTGATTGCGCAGTCGGATCATTCCCTGCACCCAGATCGTCGTGTGACGCTGGGACGGCTCATTGAACAGAAAGCCCGCGACATGTCACAGCTTCTGTCGAAGGTTCTGGATTTGATGCGCCTTGAATTCGGCACGGGCCCATTGCGGCCGGAATGGCATTCGGTCGACGACTTGGTGTCGCTCGCGCTGCGCAACAACGAAGTGCGTCTCGCCGAGAGGCGGCTAGCCCTGGATCTGCCGGCTGACTTGCCGATGATACTCGTCGAAGCGACCCTCATCGTGCAGATTCTCGGTAATTTGATTGAGAACGCCGGCAAACACACGCCGCCCGGCACGACGATCAAAGTCTCGGCGCGCGTGCAATCGCACGCGCGGCCGGCAACGGTGATCGTCGTGGTGGAAGACAATGGACCGGGATTCCCGCCCGGCGATCCGGAGCGTCTCTTCGACAAATTCCAGCGCGGGCGGCCGGAAAGCGACGTGATCGGCGTGGGACTTGGGCTGGCCATCTGTCGCGCCGCGGTCCGCATGCATGGCGGCGAGATCCGCGCCCTCAAAAGCCCGCTCGGCGGTGCGCGGTTCGAGATTGCTTTGCCGGTCGCAACGGCAGTGGGGGTTCCGGCGTGACCCTCGCCATGCATGCGGTCCTGATCGTCGAGGATGACCAGGGGATTCAAGATGTGCTGCGGTTCATGGCCGAGGCCAACGGTTACCGTCCAATCGTCGCCGCAACATGTGCCCTGGCGCTGCGCGAAGCCCGTTCGCACCGCCCGGACCTCGCCATCGTCGATCTCGGGCTGCCTGATCGTGACGGACTGCACTTCATCGAAACGGTGCGAACATGGTCGCGCATCCCCGTCATCGTGCTGACGGCCCGCAGTCTCGAGGGACAGCGCCTCGCCGCCTTCGACGCCGGCGCCGACGACTACGTGACCAAGCCCTTCAGCACGCCGGAACTGCTGGCGCGCATGCGGGCACTGCTGCGCCGGAGCGCACCGGCGGAACTGCCGGACGGCACGCTCGCGCTCGGCGAGATCTCGATCGACCTGGGCAGACGTCTGGCGCGGCGCTGGGATGGCCAGGAGGTGAGGCTCACGCCGCTGGAGCATCGCATTCTGGAGGCGCTCGCACGCAATCCCGATCGCGTCGTGACTCACGCCCGGCTCCTCCAGGAGGTCTGGGGACCGCACCAATCCGACATGCGATCGCTGCGTGTCTACGTCAAGAGTCTGCGGCGCAAGCTGGAGCGCGATCCGGCACAACCCCAGTACATCATGACCGAGGTCGGGATCGGTTATCGGCTCGTACTCGACGGGCCGTCGCATTGACGGCATGATTTGCGCCGGCGCCCGAGACGGACAGCGCCGCTTGTCATTGGGCAGAAGTTTCAGATGAACACACCGGTCGACCCGAAAGATTCCCCGAAAGGTCAGGAGACCATCGATCGACGCGCCTGGGCCGCGGGGCGCCAGTGGCGCACCGTGGGCATCATCGGCGCAATCGCCGCGGCTGTGGTTGTCACGCTGTGGCTCGGCGGGCGGGCCCTGGGGCCGCCCGCGGCGCCGGCCGCCGCGCCGCCGCCCGCGGGCACGTTTCGCGCCACCGACCAGCAGATGAAGACGCTGACCGTCGAGACCGTCGTGGAGCATCCTTTCGTCAGCGACGCGATCACCGAGGGCAAGATCTCGATGAACGGCGACCGCGAAACTCCCGTGTTTTCACCG
>Ga0302319_10019485_pt1 | contig 12321 bp, 9 predicted proteins | sample Bog_T0_2_FD_203319 | JGI IMG/M metagenome (GOLD analysis project Ga0302319, IMG submission 203319) | Peat permafrost microbial communities from Stordalen Mire near Abisko, Sweden - Bog_T0_2 | ecosystem: Environmental > Terrestrial > Soil > Wetlands > Peat | place: Sweden: Abisko, Stordalen Mire... | reverse complement strand
TCAAAAGGGCCAGTCGGAAATCCGCAAACTGATGCCCCTGACCTTCCCGTCGGCTGGCGCACGTGCAGCGCCCGCGGGCGTGCCGTCGCACTACGGACTGCAGCCGGCCTCCTGACGCTCATTGCCAATTTTCCCCGAGTTAGTTAGACTTAGTCTAGTCTATGGGGGCAAATGATGAGCAAGATGATCAACATTCACGAGGCGAAGACCCACCTCTCACGCATCATCGACGAGGTCGCCGCGGGCGCGGAGGTCATCATCGCCAAGGCCGGCGAGCCCATGGCACGACTGAGTCCCATCGCAGCCACGCCGCGGCGCAAGAAGCTGGGTCTTCTGAAAGGAAAAATCCGGGTGCCGGATGATTTCAATGCGCCGTTGCGGGAGTTGATTGCGGACTTCGAGGGTCCCTGAGCTTGCGGATTTTGCTCGACACGCATCTGCTCCTTTGGTCTCTCTCCCAGCCTGCGAAACTTTCGGCGGCGGTTCGCCGCAAGATCGACGCTGCGGATGTATATGCGAGCGCGGCCTCCATCTGGGAGATCAGCATCAAGTCGACCCTGGGGAAACTCGAGGCGAACCCCCGGGACGTTCTCGACGGGATCGACCCGGCTGGGTTCAGCCTCCTGGCGGTGTCCGGCGAGCACGCCGCAAGGGTCGCGGAATTGCCGTTGCTGCATAAGGACCCATTTGACCGAATCCTGGTGGCGCAGGCATTGGTCGAGCCCATGATCTTGCTGACCAATGACGACGCCCTGCGCGGATATGGTTCGTTCGTCGATCTCACTTGATGTAATTCACACCTTGAATTGAGACGGCCATGTCAATGCACCAATCGCTATTCACGAATTTTTGCGCCGCGCTGAATTTCGCCGCAGCCAACTTGCCGCCAGTCAACCTCGCCGCAGCCCTGCTCCTGCCATTGCTGCTTGCCGCGCAGACCCTGCGCGCCGACGGAACAGCGTACGCGCCGGCCTACCGCGTTTACGTCACGAACGAGTTCGGCGGTACGCTCTCGGTCGTCGACGGCCGCACGGGCATGGTCACCGCAACCGTCGATCTCGGCAAGAGGCCGCGCGGGTTGAAAATTGCGCCGGATGGCCGCGCGCTCTACGTGGCGCTGAGCGGCTCGCCCATCGCGGGACCCGGAGTGGATGAAAAATCGCTGCCGCCGCCGGATAAATCGGCCGACGGCATCGGCATCGTCGACACGAAATCCCTCAGATTGAATCGCGTGCTGCGCGGCGCATCGGATCCCGAGCAGCTCGCCGTGTCGCCGGACGGGAAGCACCTTTTTGTCGCCAGTGAGGACACGGGGGCGGCGCTGATGATGGATGCCGGCAAGGGAACGATCCTGTACCGGGCTGCCGTCGGCGGCGAGCCCGAGGGAGTGGCGGTGAGCCCGGACGCTCGCCAGGTGTTCGTGACCTCGGAAGAGTCCGGTACCGTGACCGCGCTCGATGCCCGCACCTACCACGTGCTGGCGAAGATCAGCGTCGGGCAGCGGCCGCGTGGAATTGCATTTTCCCCGGATGGTTCACGCGTCTACGTGACCTGCGAGAACGACGGCAACCTCGTGATCCTGGACGCCCACAAGCACACGACGACGGGTACCGTGCACTTCACCGGGCACAACGCACGCCCCATGGGGGTCGTGGTGAGCGGCGATGGTGCGATGATCTATGTGACCACGGGCCGCGGCAAAACCGTGGAGGCGGTCGATGCCGCGAGTCTCGCGGTCGCGCGCTCGGTCGAAGTGGGAGACCGGCCTTGGGGCATCGCCTTGAGTCCCGATGCCGCGCGGATTTACACGGCGAACGGCCCGTCGGATGACGTCAGCGTCATTGACGCGGCCAGCTTCCAAGTGCTCATGAAGGTGAAGACCCCGGGTCGGCCATGGGGAGTCGTGACGGGACCCTGAATCTTTTGATTCACCACGACAGCAGTTCGAGACCCGGAACGATCGCACCGTCCAACCCACCCGCGAGTCCGGATGACGCGCACACGTCCGCGCCTTCGCTGTCGCGACGGCGGTTCTTCGCGGGTGTCGGGGCGACCGGCCTGGCCGTCGCCGCGGCACCCGCCGCGCTGTTCGCGGCCGAGAACCAAGCGGCCACCGACGGCACCCCCGAACAGGTGCACCTCACCTGGGGCGAGGATCCCGCGAGCAGTGTCGTCGTGTCCTGGGCATCGCCGGGCCCGGCGCAAAATCCGCGGCTGCTGCTGCGACCGCCGCCGCATCCGTCGCCGCATGCGGACCAAGGACCTGCGGGGGTGGCCGTGCCGGCGGTCGCAATGATCCCCGCCATTCAGCGCACCTACACCGACGGATTGAACGGCCAGACGGTGTTCACGTATCACGCGCACCTCAATGGGCTGCATCCGGCTGCCGCGTATGACTACGCCGTCACTGCGGACAACGACCGCAACCATGGGCATCCCTGGAGCGGCCATTTTCAGACCGCACCGCGCGGCCGCGCGGCCTTCCGCTGGACGAGTTATGGCGATCTGGCAACTCCCGTCACGGCGTGGACGATGTCGAATCCGCAAAGTCGGCATGCGGTCGAAGCAGTCGAACGATTCCAGCCGCTGTTTCATCTGTTGAACGGTGACCTGTGCTACGCCAACCTGAACCCCGCAGCGCAGCCGGCCGTGTGGCGCGATTTCGGCAACAACATCGCGGCTTCGGCCGGGTTTCGTCCCTGGATGCCCTGCGTCGGCAACCACGAAATCGAATTCCACAACGGTGCGCAAGGATGCGGGGCGTATCTCACGCGATTCTCCCTGCCGCCCAATGGCACGCCGTTCGCGGGCCTGTGGTACCGCTTTCGCGTCGGCTCGGCTTTATTCATCTCGCTCGCGGCGGACGATGTCATTTACCAGGACAGCGGCGCCTTCGTCGCCGGCCCCGAACCGCTGATGCCTGCGGCGAGCACCGGCAATGCGGCGATCGCGCCCGGCACGTCGTTCTATCTGCATGGCTTCAGCGGCGGTGCGCAAACTCGCTGGCTCGAGGCGACGCTGGCCGCAGCGGCGGCGGACAGCGGCATCGACTGGATCATCGTGCAGATGCATCAGGATGCGCTGAGCTCGTCCAAGAATGGCAACGGCTCCGACAAGGGCATTCGCGAAACGTGGCTGCCCCTGTTCGATCGCCACGGCGTCGATCTGGTGCTTTGCGGGCACGACCATGACTATGAGCGCAGCTGGCCGGTGCGCGGCTGCAACCGCATGGCCGGTCGCGACGCCGCGACGGGCGCGACCGTCGATACCTGCCAGCCGCGGCCAATCATCACCGCCGAACCGGACGAAGGGCACTTCGACACCGCGCGCGGCACCGTGCACATGATCCTGGGCGGCGGCGGCACCAACGCGCCGCTCGATGCCTATGGCGTGAACGCGGCCACGGGCCTGCCGCAGGCCAAGGTCATCACCCGGCCGAACCGGCCGGTTCCCGGCGCGGCGCCCGGGACATTCGTCCGGCACGGCGCCGATGCGCTGGAGGACGCGGTGTGGTCGGCGCGCCGCGACACGGACACCGGATACGGGATCGCCGTGTTCGACCTCGATCCCGGCGCACCGGGCGTCAAAACCTCGATCACCATGCGCTATTACCATGCACGCGGCGCCGACCAGCGCCCGACGGGCGAGTATGAGCTGTTCGAGACCGTGATCCTCGCCAAGGCGCGGCGGGAGTAAAGCGAGCCGCAGCGTTTGGTGCGGAGCGATCAATGCATGCAGGTGCTGGCGCTGCGCTGCAGCCAACGCGACTCATTGGGAGCAAACGGCGTTTGATATAATCCGGCGATGTACTCAACACATCCTCGCAAGTTCGGGGCAGATCGACCTTCGATCGCGGCCAGAGCACCAGGAATTCCCTCATGATCAACAGCAGCGACGATTTCGCCCGTAACGGCTTCGCCACCTACGGGCCCGATGCTTTTCCCTCCTTCGATCATCCGCTCGAGGAGGTGCGCCTGGATTTCTGCACCCCGGCAATCGCTCCGCCGGCTCCCAAAGAGATCAAGCTGCGCGGCATTTCGGCGCAGTACGTGCCGTTCACACCCGCCGACGGCTACAATTTTGCGTGGGTCGGCAAAACCCACTATCTGGGATTGCACGACATCCGCCTGCAGGACGGCGAAACCTTCGCCGACGACCGCAAGCCGCGACAACTGAAGGATCTGCGCGGCACGCTCACGTTCATGCCTCCCGGTGCGCACATCTGGGGATGGTCGCTCGCCGCGCCGGGCGCGCAAGCGTACACCGCACTCTACGTGGACGAGAGTCAGTTCGAGGAGGAGACGGCGGCGCGCTTCCGGTCGTCCAACCTGCGGCCGCATATTTTTTTCTCCGATGAACGCCTGCACTCGAGCATGGCGAAGCTGAAGACCGCGCTCAGCACTCCGGAGAACCACGATGCGCTCTACCTCGAGACGCTGTGCCTGCTAGTGACGCTCGAACTCGGCCGCTTCCAGACCCAGGAAGCCGGCCGGATATCCCAACCCACCGGTGGTCTTGCCCGCTCACACGAGCAGCGGGTCATCGAGTTCGTGGAGGCGAACCTGAGCGCCGACATCGGCCTCGTCGATCTGGCCGATGTAATCGGGCTCAGCCGCTTCCACTTCGTGCGCTCGTTCAAGAAGACCACCGGAATCGCTCCGTACCAGTACCTGCTGCGACGGCGCATCGAGCGCGCGCAAGTCATGCTGCGCCAGGGCGGACTGTCGATCGGCGACATTGCGCTCGCCGTCGGATTCAAGAGCGCGGCGCGGTTCAACCGCGCGTTCCGCCGCATCTGCGGCACCACGCCAAGCGCGTACCGCGCGATGAAGCCCTGATCGTGACCGAAGAATCCACTTTCGGGGACATGCGCGTCGATCAGCGGCTCGTGCAGTTCGTCGAGCGCGAGGCGATGCCGGGTACGGGCGTGATTCCTGCCGATTTCTGGCGCGGATTGGCGCGGATCCTACGCGACCTGGCGCCACGCAATGCGGCCCTGCTGCGCCATCGCGACGAACTGCAGGGGCGCATCGATGCTTGGCACCGCGCGCATCGCGGCGCCGCTTTCGACCCGGCGGCTTACCGCGATTTTCTCGCCGGCCTCGGCTATCTACGCCCTGAACGGGGAGCCTTCGCGGTGAGCACCGCGAACGTGGATGCGGAAATTGCCACGCTCGCCGGACCGCAGCTCGTCGTGCCGATCAACAATGCGCGCTACGCGCTGAATGCCGCCAATGCCCGTTGGGGCAGCCTCTATGATGCGCTCTACGGCACCGACGCCATCGCGGAGAACGACGGCGCAGGCCGCGCCGGCCCCTACAATCCGCGCCGCGGGGAGCGCGTGGTCGGCTTCGTGCGGGGATTTCTCGACACACATTTTCCGCTGCAGGCAGGCTCGCATCGGGATGCCGCCGGTTACCGTGTCGCGCATGGCGGTCTCGAGGTCCCCCTGCGGGACGGCAGCACCACCCGGCTCGCGCTGCAGGCGGCCTTCCTCGGCTACCAGGGCGGCGGAGCCGAGCCGCGCGTGCTGCTGCTCGTGCATCACGGCTTGCACGTGGAGATTCACGTGGATCGCACGCACCCGATCGGGCGCACCGATGCGGCCGGCGTCTGCGACGTGCAGCTCGAATCGGCCCTGACGACCATCCAGGATTTCGAGGACTCGGTCGCCGCGGTGGACGTCGAGGACAAGCTCCTCGTCTATCGAAACTGGCTGGGGCTGATGCGGGGCACGCTGCAGGCCGGCGTCGACAAGGCGGGCAGCCAGTTCGTGCGCCGCTTGAATCCGGACCGCACCTACCGGACGGCGCAGGGCGGCGAACTCATTCTGCCCGGCCGCAGTCTCATGCTCGCCCGCAACGTTGGCCATCACATGCTCTCCGACATGGTCACGCTCGAGGGCGCGCCCGTGCCGGAGACTTTCGTCGATGCCGCGGTGACCGCGCTCATCGGCCTGCATGACCTGAAGCGCGGCGCATCGGATGCACCGGCCGGCGGCAACTCCCGCACGGGTTCGATCTACATCGTCAAGCCGAAGCTGCACGGACCCGATGAAGTGGCGCTCGCGGTCGAGTTGTTCGGCGCGATCGAAGACCTGCTCGGCCTCGCCCGGCACACCCTGAAGCTTGGCATCATGGACGAGGAGCGGCGCACCACGGTGAATCTCGCCGAATGCATCCGCGCGGCCGAAGCGCGTGTGGTGTTCATCAACACGGGTTTTCTCGACCGCACCGGCGATGAGATCCACACCTCGATGGAAGCCGCGGCGGTGCCGCGCAAGAGCGAGTTGAAAAAGGCGCGCTGGCTCGATGCCTACGAGCGGCAGAACGTCGACATCGGCCTGGCCTGCGGCTTGCGCGGCCATGCACAAATCGGCAAGGGCATGTGGGCCATGCCGGATTTGATGGCGGACATGCTCGAGAACAAGATCGGGCAGCTGCAGGCCGGGGCAAACACCGCGTGGGTGCCCTCCCCCACCGCCGCGACGCTGCATGCCCTGCACTATCACGCCGTCGACGTGCCCGCCGTACAAGCGCGGCTGGCCAGCCGTGCACGCGCGGCGCTCGATGACATCCTCACGCCGCCGCTCGTGGCCGCGCCCACCTGGAACGCGGCGGACATCGAGGAAGAACTCAACAACAACGCCCAGAGCATTCTCGGCTACGTGGTGCGCTGGATCGATTTCGGCGTGGGCTGCTCCAAGGTGCCCGACTACTTCGACGTCGCGATGATGGAGGATCGCGCGACCCTGCGCATCTCGAGCCAGCACCTCGCGAACTGGCTGCACCACGGCGTGTGCACGCGGGACCAGGTGATGCAGGCCTTGCGGCGCATGGCCGCGGTGGTCGATGCACAGAATGCCCCGGATCCCGCTTATCAGCCGATGAGCACCAACCTCGAGCACAGCATCGCCTTTCAAGCCGCCTGCGATCTGATTTTCACCGGCCGCGAGCAGGCAAATGGCTACACCGAGGCGATTCTCACGCGGCGGCGGCGCGAGAAGAAGGCGGCGCTCCGCGCGCCCGCCGGCTGAGCGACATCACCGCCGATCAATCCATGATTCACGGGCGGCGCGCAGTCATGAAGCTTCGCGGCGTCACGAAGCGGCGCGCTTGCCCTTCAGCGGGATGTTGAACGTGATGGTGGCGCCGTACCGGTCCGGCGCCTGGCTGTCGACCCGCCGCTTGTCGAAAACCAGCAGGCGCGTGCCGAGTTCGAAGCTCTCCTTGAGATCGTGCGTGACCATGAAGATGGTCATCTTGTGTGCGTTCCACAGCGCGAGGATCAACTCGTGCATGTCGGCGGTGATGCCCGGATCGAGCGCGCCGAACGGCTCGTCGAGCAGCAAAATCTTCGGTTCGCAGATCACCGACTGGGCGATCGAAAGCCGCTGCTGCATGCCGCCGGACAACTGGCCGGGATGCTTGCCGGCGGCCTGCCGCAAGCCGATCGCGTCGAGCAGCGCATGGGCCTTCTCGAGCGCGGCGCGGCGGCGCGCGCCGAACAGCCGCCCGACGAGCGGCGCGCCCCGCAGGTCGAGACCGAGCAGCAGATTCTCGAGCACCGTCAGGTGCGGAAACAGCGAATAGCGCTGAAAGACGATGCCGCGGTCGGGTCCCGGCTCCGCCGGCAACGGTTCGCCGTCGATGAGGAACTCGCCGCGGCTCGGTGTTTCGATGCCGAGCAGCATCTTGAGAAAGGTGGTCTTGCCACAGCCGGAGGCGCCGACGATCGTGACGAATTCATGGTCGCCGATGCTGAGATTGACGTTCTCGAGCACCACCTGGTCGCCGTATTCTTTCCACAGTCGTTTCACGGTCACCTGCGTCATCGGCTCATCCGCCCGCACCGGCCCAGGGAAATGCCCGGGCCCGCACCACACGCAGCAGCCAATCCATGGAGAAGGCGAGTAAGGTGATCCAGGCGACATAGGGCAGGATCACGTCCATCGCGAGATAGCGCCGGACGAGGAAGATCCGGTAGCCGAGCCCCTCGGTCGAGGCGATGGCTTCGGCGGCGATCAGGAACAGCCACGCCGAACCCAGCGACAGGCGCAGCGCGTCGATCAGGCGCGGCCACATCTGCGGCAGCACGACCCGGGTCGCCACCTGCCACGTGGAGGCGCCGAGGGTCTGCGCCTTGATGATCTGCTCGGCCGGCAGTTCCGCCGTGCGCAGCGCCAGATCGCGGATGATGATCGGCGCGATGCCGATCACGATCAACGTGACCTTGGCGGTCTCACCGAGGCCCACCACGATGAAGAGAATCGGCAGGATCGCGAGCGGCGGGATCAGCGAAATGGCCGCCACGAACGGCGCGAGCACCGCGCGCACGTACGGCAGCACGCCGATGGTGAGGCCGGCCGCGAGACCGAAGACCGCGGCGATGCCAAGACCGGCGAGCAGCCGTTCGAGCGAGGCCAGCGTGTCGTTCCACAGGAGATACTCGCCGCTGCGCTCATCCTCTTCGAAGGCATACTGATGGATGGTTGATGCGATCGTGGCCGGTGAGGGCAGCAGCTTGTCGCCGGGATTCGCGCTGAGGCGCGCGTTCGAATAAACGAGATAGGCCGCCGCGAGCAGCACGAAGGGCAGGAAGCTCAGCACCAGGCCGCCTGCGCGGCTGGGCTGTTGATTGATGAGCCGGCGCATGGCGGGCGGCGCTACAGCTTGCCGTCCATGGCGAGCTTCATGTAGGCGGGATCGAAGCGCATCTTGACGTTGCGCTGCTCGCCGAGGAAGCGGCCGCCGGGGAATTGGATGCCGACCGCATCGACGCTGGTGGCACCCTGGCCGAGGATGCCATGGTCGAAGGAGAAGTGGCGTACCAGATCCATGGTCTTGATCACGGCATCGCCCGAGGTGAAGGCAACCGCATCGGCCGGCGCGGCGAACAGGTGCGTGGTGGCGAGCTGCGAGGCAAAGCCGGCCGGGTCGGTGCCCGATGCCTTGGCCATCGCGGCCTGCGCCGCCTTGCCGGCGGCATCGGTGCGCAGCATCAGCGCCAGCGTCTCGTACCAAGCCCCGACGAGAGCCTTCCCCAATTTCGGATTGGCCGCGAGCGTGGCCGTGTTCACCACCATGAAATCCAATATCTCTCCCGGGATCTTGCTCGAGTCGAAGACTTCCTGGGCGTTCGGCGCCGCGAGCACCGCGGCGAGCTGCGGCTTCCACGTCACCACGGCGCTGGTGGACGGCGCGCCGAACGCCGCGACGATGTCGGCATCGGACGTGTTCACGATCTTCAGGTCCCGCTCGCGCATCCCCACGGTGCCGAGCGCGCGAACCAGCAGATAATGGGAGACCGACAATTCGACCAGGTTGACGTGCTGGCCCTTGATGTCGGCGAGCGTCTTGCCCTTGCCCTTGAGCACGACGCCGTCGTTGCCGTTCGAATAGTCACCGACGATCAATGCCGTGGAATCGACGCCGCCGGCGGCCGGAATCGTCAGCATGTCCATGTTGGTCATGGTGCAGCCGTCGAAATTTCCCGCGGTGTATTGATTCAGCGACTCGACATAGTCGTTCACCTGGGTCAGCTTGATCTTGATGCCGTACTTGTCGGCCCATTTCTTCAGGATTCCGCTCTGATCCATGTAGTCCCAGGGCATCCATCCCACATAGATGGTCCAGGCGATGTTGAACGAAGTCCGTTCCGCCGCCGCCGGGCCCGCCGCCGCCAAGGCGATCAGCACTGCCGCGAGCGACGCCAGCCGGCGGCGCGTGAAAATCTTCTGCATCCCCATCTCCTTGTGAATCAAGCGACCTCGAGAGCATCGGCGGGACGAATGACGACCAATATCTGCGCCAGCAGCACCGCGCGCCCCTCGGTGCACCGGATCTGCATCACGACGCCGTCGACCGGCGCCGTCACCGGCATTTCCATCTTCATGGACTCGACGAGCACCAGCGTCTCGCCGGCCTTGACGGGCTGACCCGCCGTTGCGGCGATCCGCCAGACGCTGCCCGCCACCGGACTCGCGACGCCGAGGCTGCCGGGCTGCAGGGCGTCTCCTTCGACGGGCTCCTCGGCCTGCGGCAGGTCCGCCGCGTAGCCGATCTGGCCGGTGGCCTCCCAGCGCCGCCGCTCGGCCTCGAACGCCGCCTGCTGGCGCGCCTTGTGGCCGGCGATGCTCGCGGCATGCGCGCTCAAGAAGCGCCGGTAATCGGCGAGACGGAAAACCTCGTGTCCCACGTCGAGCCGTGCCCGCCCGTGCGGGAAGTCGTCGCGGAACGCGAGCAGTTCCGCTCCGCTCACCGGATAGAAGCGGATCTGGTCGAAGAAGCGCAGCAGCCACGGCCTGCCCGGCGCGAAGTCCGCCGTGCTTCGGTCGGTGTTCCACATCTGACAGGTGCGTCCGACGAACTGATACCCGCCGGGTCCCTCCATTCCGTACACGCAAAGGTAGGCCCCGCCGATCCCCACCGCATTCTCCGGCGTCCAGGTGCGTGCCGGATTGTATTTGGTCGTCACCAGCCGGTGGCGCGGATCGAGCGGCGTGCAGACCGGCGCACCGAGATACACGTCGCCGAGGCCGAGCACCCAGTAGCTCGCCTCGAACACGATGCGCTTCACGTCCTCGACGCTCGCCAATCCGTTGACGCGGCGGATGAACTCGATATTGCTCGGACACCACGGCGCATCGGCGCGCACCGACTGCATGTATTTCGCGATCGCGAGCTGCGTCGCCTCGTCGTCCCACGACAGGGGCAGCCGCACGACGCGGGTCGGGATCTCGAGATCGTCGATGGCACCGAGTGATTCCTCGCCGCGCACCAGGAGTTCGAGCAGATCGCCGGCCGGCAATTCGCGGTTGTCGTAGTGAATCTGCAGCGAGCGGATGCCGGGCGTCAGTTCGACGATGCCGGGCGCAGCGGCAGCGCGCAGCCACTCCATGAGCGCGTGCACACGCAGGCGCAGCTCCAGATCGAGGACCGGCGGGCCGTATTCGATGAGCACGTTTTTGTCGCCCGCGCGCCGGTAGACCACCGCGGGCCGCGCACCCGCGGCCGGCAATTGCGCGAGGATCGGCGAGTCGGTACTTCCCGGCGCATCGCCCCCCGGCGCATCGCCCCCGGGCGCGGCGCCCCCCGGCGCGGCGGCGCGCCGAGCGGCGCGGCGGGGCGGATGCAGCGTCTCGATGGCGTCGTTTTGTGCCCCCTCCGCCGCAGCCGCCGCTGCCGCCGTGAGGCGTCGGAAGCGCACCCGGTCGTTCGGCCGCAGCTGCCCGAGCTTCCACAGCTCCGCCCGCACCAGGGTCGCCGGACACACGAAGCCGCCGAGCGAGGGGCCGTCGGGGCCGAGGATCACCGGCATGTCGCCGGTGAAATCCACCGTGCCGATGGCATACGCATTGTCATGGATGTTCGACGGGTGCAGGCCGGCCTCGCCGCCGTCGCTGCGCGCCCAGCGCGGCTTCGGACCGATGAGGCGCACGCCGGTGCGGCTCGAGTTGTAGTGCACTTCCCAGGTCGCCGCGAAGAAGGTCGCGATGTCCTCCTCGGTGAAGAAATCCGGCGCGCCGTGCGGTCCGTAGAGCACGCCGAGTTCCCACTCCCCGTCGATCGCGGGGCGCAGCGCCGGCGGGATGGCACGCGCCGGCCCGGGCGCCGTGTCCGTTGCCATGGCCGCCGTGGCAACGGGCGCGCCAGCCACGTGCAACACATCCCCCGCCATCAGCGCGCGGCCGCCGTGACCGCCGAACTTGCCGAGCGAGAAGGTGGCCCGGCTGCCAAGATAGGGCGGCACGTCGAGTCCGCCGCGCACGGCGAGATACGCGCGCCACCCCGGCCCCGCCGCTGCGCCGATGCGCAATATCTCGCCCCGCTCCACCGCGAACGGCTCCCAGAAGGAAACGCTGCGCCCGCCGACATCAGCGGGCATCACGGCGCCGGCGAGACACACGAGCGCGCCGGTGTTGAATTTGAGCGTGGGACCGGAGACCGTGATCTCCAGGGCGGCGGCGCCCGCCGGATTGCCCACGGCGCGATTGGCGAGGCGGAAGGACAGATCATCCATCGGACCCGACGGCGGCACTCCGACGTTCCACAAACCGAGGCGCCCGGGATGTTCCTGAACCATGGTTTGCGTGCCCGCCGCGAGCACTTCGAACGTGCGCGGTGCATAGGGAAACGCATCGAGGGCGCGCGTCGTCATACCGCCGGCTTGAAACACGGGATCCGCCACGAGCTGGCGCAGATAATCGAGGTTGGTCTCGATGCCGGCGATCGTGGTGCGCGCGAGGGCCGATCCGAGCCGCTCGAGCGCCGCCGCGCGATCCACGCCCGTGCAGATGATCTTCGCCAGCAGCGGGTCGTA
>Ga0302319_10019483_pt1 | contig 12322 bp, 2 predicted proteins | sample Bog_T0_2_FD_203319 | JGI IMG/M metagenome (GOLD analysis project Ga0302319, IMG submission 203319) | Peat permafrost microbial communities from Stordalen Mire near Abisko, Sweden - Bog_T0_2 | ecosystem: Environmental > Terrestrial > Soil > Wetlands > Peat | place: Sweden: Abisko, Stordalen Mire... | reverse complement strand
CCGAACATGGTTCTGGAAATAGTGCGTCCCAGAGCGAAGGGTAGCTCGTCGGCTTAACCCTGTCTGAGCAATTCCCACTCGTAGTTGGACTCTTGCTGATCTGGATAGACTTCCCGCGCAGCACCTCGACCTCCACGACGCGGCCCACCAGCGCCATTCCGGCCGTGATCTGCCCTGCCTTGAGCGTCCAAGTGCTGGCGTCAGCGTTTTGCGCAACGATGTCGATGTATCGCTCCTGATCCGAGCGACCCAGCATATCTGGAACCCGCTCCGTCAACAGCAGGAAGTGTTGCAGGATCGTGCCCTCGGAATCCTGAAAGACAATCGCCTTGTTCTTCTCATCTGTCGCATCCTTGATCGAAACCGCTGTATTGCTTGTGTCGACTTGCAGCAGTACATCCTCAGCTTTATAGGTGTTCTTCGTCGGGAGATAGATGTGGTTGGGAAGAAACTGCACCCAGTAGGGATCCGTCGGGTCGCTCGTAACCTCAGCTTTTGCCGGCGAAGGCAGCAGCGCCCGCGCATCGAACAAGCGCCGGAATTGAATCTTCGCCATATTCCACGACGTATTCGGAAACTTGCTCGACAGGATCGGCGGAACGACAAAACTTGTATTCACCCAAAGCGGATTCTGGTCCACATCATCGAACGTATGCCCCACCGGCCCCTGCAGCGGAATCAGGTTCAGCGTACTGTCAAACGAAGCCGCTTGTTGACCGGGAAACGTATATTTGCTGGCATCCAGGTCAGCCTGTGTACCCTCCCAAAGAATCGGATCCGGTCCGGCTTCGGGGATGGGTGACGACCCGGAAGTCATCAGCAACTCTGCCTTCATCTGCTCCGCCAACCCACCCACCGCGTACCATGGCCCCTGCACCACGACCAACAAACTTGCCGCCCTCTGGCTCTGATCCAGGCTTGTCGTCAGCGGAAAAACAACCTTCACTGCTGGTTTTGGGATGGTCCCCTTCCACCTCAACTTCACAGGGATCCGTTTCCAGAACTGCGGAAGCCCGGTTCCCAGCGAGTCGCATTGCTGCTGTTTCGGTGGCACCAGCTCCCCATAACGATTGAAAGCAATTACTCCATAACGAAAATAGAGCAGGCCCAAATCCGTGCTGATGTCTTCATGCAGACTCAGCGAATTGCTGGCCTTATCGCCGGAGGCATCCTTCGTCATCACCGCCTGGCTGCTGTCGTACACCGTACGCGTCGAAAACGCCTCTGCCTCCCAGTCTGTGATCTTTGGATCCACCTTGTCACCTTCAATTGTGGGCAAGAACGGGTAAGCTACGTTTCCCGCACGACCATCCCAGCGCCATTTCTGAAACCTCAGTCTGGCGCTACCGATTGCCCGAAAGCTTGCTGTCTTGCTTTGATCCAAACTGAGCGAGAAGCTCAATCTCGTCGGAACTGGATTACCCAATCGATCAGTGCTCGGCTTGCGTTTGGGATCTAGATCCGTCGTCAACGCCGCCGTTAGCGCATCGCGCAGTTGCTGTGGAGATGGGAAATCGTCTGTCGCCGTTTCAACCAGAACGCTGTACGGGTTGCCCAACCCCGCCGCCGGCAAAATGCCGCTGGCAAACCTGTTCGCGCCAACCACCGTCGGCGTCAGCGTAAGCCTGATCAACGCGCCATTTTCTACATTCAACACCACCTCATTCGGACCGCCCGGCTTCACAGGTATCTTCTTGTCTGCATCGCCGAAAACGATCGTCACGGTGATTGGATTGGATCGCTGACCCGCCAGTGTCGCCGCCCTTGATGGAGCTGGCCAAGCAACTGTGATCTGAGCCGGCTTAGGGGCATTGGGCGCATCGAGAAACTCCACTTGTAGTTGAAGCTGATCGACCGCCGGATCGTCGAGCGCAATATCGATCTTCGGGAGCACCGGATTGGTGTAGGTCTGCTGATAGGAAATCTCATGAAATTCCGCCCAGACTCCCTCCCTCACTGCCGCCGGATACTGCGGATCGTCCGCCACCCATGCATCCCATGTCCGGATATCCGTCGATGGCTTCTGCACCTGGATCGAAAAAGAGTTGAGACCCCTTCCCCCCTTCTGGCCATAATCGGTAAGCAGAACAAGCGGTTCCTGCGAAGCATCGGGTTGGAATTTCGACCTCCCAGCGATCAACTCCAGCGCCCGAGGCTGCACATCCGCCGGAATCGGAGGAAGCCCAAGAATCTTGTTGAATCCACCATCGGTAGGATGATCGGGATCGACCCGCCCAAAACGCAACCCGCCAACCTTCACCGTGCGCTGATACAACACCTGCTTCCCATGCGTCGAAAAAACAGAGTCGAGAGCCCGGTTCAGCGAAAGTGTGCCGGGATCGTCCTTCGCCGCAAACAGCTCAGGCAACGCGCCGGAATTGCGCATGACGCCCACGACAAAGTCGTACTTCTGGCCAAAAACCAGCCCGGGGATTTTCTCGTCGTCTGCGAAAAGAGGGTTCGCCAGCAGCGAGGGATGAACGTATTCCAGCAGCCGCTTTGTCTCCGTATCCGTCTTAGTCAATGCCCCGCCAAACATCATCTCCGGGCTCTTCCCCATCAATGGCTGGTTGTTATATGTGATCGTGGCATTCCGCAATCCCGCCTCGTCGTGGATCGGCACCGGAAGCACCGTCCGCGGAGTCAGTATCTGCTTGTGGTCTGAATTCAGCCACGCCCCGGCCAGAGTCAGGCAGCGCCATGGTTGCGGCTGATTCGGCTGAGATGTAGTCCCATTACGCCGCGCCAGTACACATAATCCACCCATGCTCCGTGATAGATCCGCCGCATCCGCTTGTGGGCTGGCCTTCCCTGCATTGTCCTTATCCTGCGCAGATAGGCCATCCAGCATAAACGTAACTCCCGTCGAAACCTGAGTAGGCTGTCGCGTGCTTGTTGCAGGATCGAACGGATCCGGCACCATTGCCATCAACTGCATATCGACCCAGCTCTTCGGCGACTTTGGATCGCCAAATACCTGCGTGGCAAAAAGCGACGGCGTCACCCGTATCGCGGATAGTAGGTTGGGAAGTGGAGGAAGAGCTGCATTCATCCTCACCAGCAACGCGTTTGAAAGGCTTGCCCTAAGTGTAGCCCGCGAGTCCGCCAAAGTATTCGGCTTGTTGGCCACGCTCATCGCTATCAGAACATCGCCCCAACTCGTCCCCAGGTTACCGCCGACCATCTGCTTCCGCAGATCAATCTTCTGCAGTTGATCGGTCGCCGTTACCAGGAAGGAAGTCCACGCAGTAGTGTTGAGTGTCGTTGCTCCTTTCGCATAGAGACTCCACTGCGCCGCAATGATCTGCCCCAGTGAATCATTCTGCATAAAGGCGAGATGCATCTCCTCCAGCGCAGCCAGCCGCCGAAGCAACTCCGCCTTCTTTTCCGCATCCGACGTGGGCATATCTGCCGCTTTGGTCAGCATCGCATTGCCCTTGAGCGCGGCAATCCCTTGAAGTAGTGTGCTCCAGTCAGCCAATGGCAGCTTAAAATTCGGCAACTCCAGAAACAGCTTGTTTCGTAAGGTTGCACGATCCGCCGCCGGGACAGAATTCGCCGCTCCGGCAGCACTCTGTATCCTTTCCCATTCGGTATAAATCCGTCCAATCAGACTCGTGGCATTCACACCGTCCTCAGTTACGCCGGTATTACCGGGCAAGCCCTTGGCCCCGCAATCCGCAACATCGTGCAAGGCCATCACGACAGAGCCACGAAAGGTCTCAAAGTTCGCACTAATCAAATCCCGCAGTGCGCCGAAAGCACTCTCGGTCCGCGTCATCGCCAGTTCGAACAGCCCAATCAACCGCGCCGATATATCGAATAGCTCCGCCGAAAGCGGCACCAGCTCATGCTGCCACGTTGTATCCTCAGGCACCGGCAGCGCGAGGTACGGGTCCAGCTTGTCCATCGAAACCGTAGCTCCCGCTGGACGCACCACAATAGTGCAATCCTGCAAAGCCAGCGGTTGCACCAGCGCTTGCACCGTGAAGCTCTGCGCCGGGCTCGTCTGATACGAAATAATCGCTGCGTTGCTGGACGAATCGATGTTCACCACCGCCTTTTCATCGGGAATGAAACTCACCCCGTTTGCCATGAAGATCGGGGCCGCTACCAAGCTCATCGCCCGCGGCGGCGCAGCCGGAGGTGGTGGCACCGGAGGCACCCCTCCGCCTGCCGGGGCAGGCGTCGCAGGAGGCGGTTGCATGCTCTGTGGCAGCGGAGCTCCCGCATTCAAGAAGAACGACAACTGCAACTGATGCGGAATCGGGTATGGATATCGCCCCAACTGCGCCAGGCGCGCAGGCCATCGATACCCTCGATCCACGCCGGCCTGCGGCACCGTCGCCTCGGGAGTCCGTGCCCCTGTCCAATCAAACGGATTCGCGCTGCTCTTCAAGGCGCGCAGTTGATCGAACTGAGCATCAAGAAGATCCACCAGCGATGAAGGAGTGGTCTGGCTGGGCAGCGGCACCGCTACATGCTTTGGATTTTGCAGCGTTACCGGCTGGGGCGTTTCGCCGCCCGCCGTCGGTATCTGCCAGAGAACCATCCGTGGGTCGATCTTCCCCACCTTGTCCGCCGCCTGCGCCACGGGCGCCCATTTCCACGGGCGCAGCAATTGCAGCACCGGATCCCCGTCCACCGGAGCAGTATCTGAGGAGACCTGAATCGTCGCCCCCAGCAAATTATCGCTGTCCCCGTAAGTGCCGAGGTATTCCAGACTGGTCAGTATCCGAATCGTTGTCATGCAAGAATCCTCAGCTGATCATGTTGATATAAAGCTTGGCTGTCTCCGCGAAATTTGGGACATCTTCAGCAGCAAGAGGCAGGTCATTCGATGGAACATCCGAAACCGGCCCAAAGGTCGGGAAGATCACAGGAGGTTCGTTGAGAGCCATCCCGCCATTGCCGCCCCCGCCGTTCGAACTGCCGATCGTAAATTGCACGGACTCGGAAACCTCAAGCGTGAAGCACCAGCAAATCTTGATCCGGATACTGAAAGTCCCTCGTCCCGTAAAGACCCCGTTGCCATATGTCGCCTCTAACCGCAAACTCACGTAGGCCGATACCAAGCTCAGGATCGAGACCTCGCCCACCACTAAGATGAAGATGCCTAGTCGTAAATCCGAGCCCCCGCCCGTCTTGAACTGGACGCTCATGCCCACAAAGATCGCGACATACCCGCTGATAGGCCCAAAAGCAATCGCCAAGCTCGCCGACGCAGCCAGCTCGATATCCACTGTGCAACTGATCCCCTTGCCTGGTTCGAAACGAACACTCGTCTCGACATACCCGCCGCCGCCCAAAATAAAAATGCTGATGTTGAATGGCGCCTGCGCCCGACCAAGGCTAAAACCCGTTGTAATCGCGAAGGGTACAAACTCCAATCCAAAATTGAAGCCAAACGTCAGGTTCGTGATCCCCGTCGTCCCCGCGCTCGTATTCGGAATCGGTAACGTCAGACGTGTCTGAATGCCCGTCAGCGAAGGCAATATCGAGAAGCCGCTATCCGGCGAGCTATACGACGCAATAAAGTCCTCTATGAAAGAGAGGGCCGCCGCCAGCTGTACCTTCGCCGGCGACACATTGAAGTGGACGTGCCCCTGTTCGTCGAAACTCAGCGACGTCTCCTGCAATGTGATCAGAGTCATTCCCGAGACAACCAGATTCCAGTCCCCCGTAATCGAGCCTGTCGTCTGCTTAACTACTTGTCCCTTGATATCCGCCTGCATTTTTACATGAGCTTGAAAAGTTGCCTTGGGAAGCTGGAGCGTGATCGGGCCGATGGAGAAAAGGGTTGCCATCGCATCTGTCGAGAAATCGATCTCAGCATTTACCCACGCGCTCTTTGAACTAGCATCGACTCCATGAGTGATCTTGATGTACTTTCCCGCATCCGCAGGCATATTCAGACCCGCGAACAGGCTGCTCAGGTCTAGTCCTGCGAAGTTGGGGAAGATACTCGAAAGATTGAATTTGCTGAGATCCGGCAATGGAATCATTCGTTCCAGCATCGAAGCCGACGGCAGCGCCGTCCCCAGTGGCGACAGCGCTGACCCAAGACCCGCCACCTGCGAAAGCAGAGGCGTGAGATTCACCTCAGGAAGTGAGGGAACATAAAAGTAGCCGACGTTCGGGAGCGAAAAATCTAGATTCGGAACCTTAGGCGCCGCGCCAAAAGCGCGCTGTAGTACCGCTTGGACAGAATCACCGGTAGGCAACTGCGCAGTGAACTGCTTTAGATCCACCTGCGATGGCAGATTGCTCAGCAGCGAATCGGCATAACGGCCAAACGCGTCCTCCGCCTGCTTCCTGTAGCCTTCCAACACATCCTTCGCCTTGCTCGCAGCTCCTGAAAACTGTCCGAGAGCCCCCAAAACCTCGTCCTTCGCACTGTCCAAGTATTGTGTAAATAGACCATTCAGCTTGGCTACAGCGTCATTTATCGTATCGCTAACCTGCTTGTTCAGCCCAGTGATCTGGTTATTGACCAATCCCCGAATTGTGTCCACTAGCGCGGCCTTCATCTTCTCTAGGCCACCGGTGTCCGCCGGGAGATCCGGCCACTTTTGAAACGCATCAAAAACTGCGTCATGCGCCAACTGGTGTGCATGATCCAATTGAGTGGAAACAGTATTGCCATACTGAAGGTATGGTCCTAGGGCTTTTAGAATAGGGCCGAAAGGTTCTTCAAGCTTGTTGACTTCGGCCTTGGCAGCATTCAAATCTGGGTTGCCATTCAAGTAACCTTTGATCGAATTCAGGTGCCCGATCACTCCCGATTCCCACGCATGAACGATCAATCCCGCGCCCGGCATCCAGGTCTCGATACTTGACTGGACAGCACTGCGCAACTGGTCAAGAACCTGATTGACACTCGCATTAAAGTCATCGAACTGCGCCTGCGCCGCAGCTGAGCCCGCGCTCAAACTGGCGATCATCGCGTTGATGTACCCATCCAGTTGGCTGTGGGGAGCCGTGGCAGCCGTAATTGCATTGTTCACAGAAGTGCAAAACCGCCCCAAACCATTTGCACTCACCGGAACCGCAGCAAGACGTGCAAACAGTGCATCCACCTCATTCTCGGTAGCGTCCCGAAGTGCATTCTTGTACGCAGTAAGCTCGGCTTGCGTCGGCGTCGATGCCGCTGAGATCAGGGCCGGCCACTCCGAGGGCAGCGCAGAGGCAAACAGTCCAACCTCGTTATTCACTTGGTCCGACCATTTCTTCAGGAATGCCTTTTCCTGCTGCACCACCTGACCTTTTGCCTGGTCGACCTGATCGCCCAGCTTCTTCTGGAGGCCATTTACCGCATCGGTCAAGCCCTGCGCAATCGTCACTGCCTGGGTCGTATCACTACGAACTGCCGTAAACAGATCCGTGCGCAATTGACTTCCTACGGTGCCGATTTGCTGTGGCACATCCAATGTCGCATACTTAACCGCCTTCTGGATCGTGATGCTGCGGAGCGTGGCGCCGACCGCCTGCGTCGCGCGTCCGTATACCATATCCACTGTTCCATGCCCCGGCTCCAGGTGCAGAGTGAAAGCCGAGAGCCCAAGTGGTACTGGCGCATCATGCGCTGCGATCTCAGTCGTCGCACCGGTTGTATACGGCGGGTTTTGGCAGGGTACTGGTGACAGCGAAAAATCCACCCCCTGCACCAGCGGCCATTTGTGTGGATCGCTGTCGGCGTTATCTTTCGTCTCTGTGTAAAATAAGAGCTTTTCTGGGTCGATGATGGCGCACTCGACGTCCGCACCCGCAGCACCCGCCAGATCGAAAACAATCTCTGGCTTGGTATACACATAGGCGGGCTCGCTGCATGCTCCGGTCCCGGCGGCTCCCGCCCCATCTCTTCGCCACAGTGGAATCTTCCAGCCAAAGCTGGCCTTCGAATCCGCCGGCTTCCCTGTTGCAGGATCAATCAGCCCAACATTCGACCCCCACGACGAATCCACCGGAATGACAGTGGACTTGAACTCGATTGCCTTGGCGCATCCACACTCCGGATAAGTCGTTGCACCCGCAGATAGGAACGCTTTCGGTTCAAGAATCTGGATATACTCACGCATCTTCCGCAGTACCGGGCGTCCCATGAACTTCGGCTGGGTGCAAGCAAACTGGGGACCCACGTGTGTGCTACGTTCATACTCGATTACATGGCGCGCCAAGTTGTGATATACCCCGATGCGACCCATTGTCTCAATCGAGTAATAAAACGTCCGTCCGATAGCCGTATCCGAGTAGACACTTTCCAGCCCGCCGTTAAAGCTCGCCTTTTGAAATCCGGAACCGCCCACCGCAGTGAAAAACGGGTTTACCAACTTCGCCGTCGTTGAATTCGGATTGCGCAGCGTAGCGTGATAGATTCGCGGCTCCTCAAAGCCGTAGGTCGCGCCACCCTTCAACCCCTTGGGATCAATCTGGAACTTATTTTCATTCACCGCATCATGGTCAGGTGTCGATACATCCGGCGATATCCCGTAGTAAAGCGAAGCGGTGCTCCGGAAGGTACAACTTACTCCTGCCTCCAGCGTCACCACTTCCGGAGTGGACGACGCCCCCTGCACCCCAAGCGTCCGGCCATAGTTTGCCCCCGAAAAGCGAGGCTCCAGAACCGCCACCCGTTTGCTGTATAACCCATATAACACCGCCCAGTGCTCCCGGTATTTTCCATAGACAGAGTCTTTTGTTGTAGGCACAGCTTTTCCATCCACAAACTCTAGCGTGGCCGGTTGCTGAGGAAGCCTTCCCACAATCCGTCCTATTGTCGAAAAAATCTCCGCTAGTCGCAGCATCGGTACTTCTGCGACGCATGAAAGCCCATATAGCAACTCATACTGCAGTTGCCGCACTCCAGCTCCCGCATCCCGCTGTCCGGGAAAGCCCAGGATGCGGCGCAGATTCCACGGAGCCTCCGTGTAGTTCTGCGGCGTGTACGAGCCTTCCAGTGTCTGGACCGCCGGCGGAGAAAACCGAAAGTCGAAAGGCTTCAGATTATTCGGATCATCGTATCCCTGAAGCTCCTCTCCTTTGACCATCTCCTCGCCCAAGTTCTGGGGCGGCAACACCAGTGAGAATGGTTCGGCAGCCGTATAGAGCTCCCATGCCGCACCATCCACCCTGTCCATGCTCCAGATGGCAACCACATCTGACGAAGTCCCATCCGACCGTGGTCGGAATCCATCAAACAGAACCTCGGCCACCATAAATGGATCGCTGTCCAACACGATCACTCGCTGTCTGGCGTTGTTTGGTGGTGTTCGCGAATCTGAAGTCGGATTCACATGTAGCTTTACGGAGACGGTCTGTGAATAAAGCGTTGGATTACTTTCAGTAATCTCTGCCCAATAGCCAGATTGCGAGGTAGGTGCCGCGTTGCCGATAACATCGGTGCTTGCACCAAGAGAAATTACGACGGGAGCACTGCCTTGAAAAGCTCGCTCGATTCCAGCTTCGTAGCACTGATCGCTGCTTGGGTGACCGAGCACTGCATAGTTGTCAGGTACATATTCGCTTCCAGGAAGGCTGTCCTGTCCCGCAGGGGCAATTGTCAGAACCGGAAGAAATAGGTTAGCGCCAAAGCGCGGTACTTCAGATGGGTTGCTGACGATATCTAGGAGAACAAACGTCGAGTCAAATTGAGAGCGGCAATTCGACTTATCTTTAAGTGGCGAGGGCAAACTTCCAGCGAACGAAAGATCCAGGGAGCCCAAGCGTGCGGGCCCTGTCTGCGGGAGCGGCCCAGCCAAAGCCATTCCAAAAGCTAGGGATCCGGCCTCCACGTTCTGGCAGTGTGTAACGGGAGAAACGATGCAGTTGTAAAATGCCGGAGTCGACTGACCAAAATCAAAATAGGCTTGTTTTGGAATATCTAAGACACCATTGGGAAGGCCCGGCTGTGCCCCTACCGATGTCCACTTGAGTTGGTCCGACGTAACGTCTGGTCCAGGATTTGAGATGTCTGCAGAGCACTTGATCATCAAACCCAATTCGCTGGTGTTAACGGCACTCTCGTTGAGCATCGGCAAAAAGGTCAACCGATTGACGCTTCGGGCAGTCTTCAGGGAACTTCGGTAACGATTCACCGCCTTATTCCAGAATGTACTCAACGACGAATAGACAAATAGGCTCCAGGCTGGACCTTTTCCGCCAAGGACCCATTCGTCGGAAGGCCGTTGTGCAACTGTGAGGCCATGGCCGTTGGTGGGCAGATCTATGATCCGGGGGCTATTGTCAGTTGGACCAACTCCCAGAATCCGATAGCCACTTTCGGTCTGGGAGGATGTGTATGTAAGCTGAAGAGTCGCAAGTCCCGAATTAATCGGGCCTACCGCAACTTGCTTGATTTCCAATGTCCTACTTGTCTCGAATGTTGCGCCGCCATCGTATTTCGCAATGAACGGCCCCGGAGTAGAGTCCGTCTTGTTAAGATCTTCGTGCGGAAGCCGTCCCCAGCCATACGGATCGTACTTACCGAGGAGCATATCGCCTAGTCGGGACCAAAGTACTGTATTGCTACTGGTGTTCGTAGCAGATCCCACCTCAAGACTGTAGAAGCAAGTCGAATAAGTCTTGGAAGAACTATCGTTGGAGTTGTCAACTCTGCGGTAGATCCTGAATTTGAGCCCGAAGATCGTGTGCTGACCGCCTACAACGCAAAGTGAGTGGCATCTTAAGTCCAATACATATGATGTGTTTCCAATATTCATTAAGTCATACTTATATGACTTCGAATTTATGCCGATTCTGTCTTCCCGGTAGTCACTTGAGCCTGAAGAAGGTACCGTCGGGATGCACACCAAGGCATTATCCACGGCCAACTCAATGCGCTCGAAGTCCCATTCCATTCCGCCAGAACTGAGTGTGGTATCTAGCTTATTGTCATCCAGATTTAGCGGAACGTTTCCAAGAGATATCTCGAACGAGTTATTTGATTCTCTGACGACCAAATCGGGATCAGACGGCGGTGTGTTCGCCTTCCTGTAGGCTCGGAAAATGAGCTTGCCTGGTCCTGCCTTCGGTGGGGCGGCCCCCTTCTTGCTTGCCATGCTAAGACTCCTGTTGGTCTCGGAACCCGGGTTCGCGAGGACTTGATGTTCCGGCAGGGTTAGATTGAGGAACAAGCCGAGAGTTGAGAGAACTTGAGAGCTTCAAGGTGTTTCCATGATGGGCGGCAAATCACGTTTTCCGGCGACGATTGCGAGGTGACGCTATGGATCGAATACGCTATATGTCTTGCTATGCAGCTAAACTCTGTAGGTCTGCATAGACGCCGTTAAATGCGTCCAGGTCAGTGACGAGAGACGGCACACCTGGGAGAGGTTGCTTGTCAAACTGCCAAAAAATCCAATTCGCCCAACCTCCCGGGACGGCCGGTGCGGCGACGTTGAGATGAGCAATCCAGAGTGGATAATTTGAAAGGTCAGGAGGGTTGCCGAGTGTGCTCTGCCAAAAACTTACATATGTGTAAACAATCGGGTGCTTACCAGTTGCTGCCTCAATCGTCGCTAGCCAAGACGCGGCGCCGGCAAGCAGGTCTGCAGTGTCCGCGCCATCCGTGACCTCAATGTCTAGAGCTACTGGTAGATCGCCAACTGCGAGAGTTGCAACACCACCATTTGCGTTTGCCAAGCACTGCAAGAAGTTGTTCGCTTGTGCGGTCGGGTCAGTCTTGGGGTGATAGAAGTGATAAGCACCCCTCAATAGGCCTGAGGTCCTCATGCTAGCCCAATTGTCAGCGAAGTATTGATCTTGAACCGTTGCGCCCTCACTGGCTTTGGCGAACGCGAAGCGCTCACCGCCTCCAGCCACGGTGGTCCAGTCGACAACAGCTTGATAGTGGGAAACGTCTATTCCCGGGATTGCGCCTGAGGGGAATGCCATCGACTATTCTCCGCGAATGGGATTCGTTGCAGATCTCGTTGCAGAATGCTGCCTTAGGGGCAAGTCAAATGTCAAGTTGTTTCTTCGTGTTTAATATTTGCTAAACACCTTGATCTCCCCTACACAAGAGCTTTGGGCCAGTCCGATCGCTGAATTGCAAAGAAGATGTTGAAAATCTTCCATATTAAGCATTGTGGTTATCGAGGTTCCCGCAATTAGCATCGACTCAAAGGCTTAGAGATGAGTCGATGGTTGTGTCGATTTGCAAGAAACCCTCACCGTGCGACAAATTTTCGAGTGCCACTTGAAACGAGAAGTGCATCGAATCTGCGGCACACTCACCCTTCCGTCGCAATTCGATTTTCGAAGCTCTTCTCACAAAGGACTGACAGCAGCGTGAATTGGAAGAGCCTGCTCCGCGTCAGCTCGT
>Ga0302319_10019482_pt1 | contig 12322 bp, 11 predicted proteins | sample Bog_T0_2_FD_203319 | JGI IMG/M metagenome (GOLD analysis project Ga0302319, IMG submission 203319) | Peat permafrost microbial communities from Stordalen Mire near Abisko, Sweden - Bog_T0_2 | ecosystem: Environmental > Terrestrial > Soil > Wetlands > Peat | place: Sweden: Abisko, Stordalen Mire... | reverse complement strand
CGACTCGATCCAGGCTCGCTGCGACGCCGAGTTGGAGACGGCGACGACCTGAGCGTTCGGGTAGCGCTCGCAGATCCAAAGCGACATCGAACCCCAGCCGCAGCCAAGATCGAGCACGCTCATGCCGTCCTCGATCCCGGCCCGCTGGCACGAGAGGGCGAGCATCGCCTCTTCCGCCGCGGCGAGATCGCCCACCCCCTCGCCCCACCAGCAGGACGAATACTTCAGCCGTGGCCCGAGGAACAGCTCGAAGAATTCGGCCGGGAGCTCGTAGTGCTGTTCGTTGGCGCTCGCCACGGACTCGGCCACAGGCCCGCTGCGCATCCGTTCGACCAGCTCGCCCAGACGCTCCTCCTGCGCTTCGACTCCGCCGCGCTGCTCGCGGCGCATGCGCGCGAACGCGCCGACGCGGGAGCCCCCGCGCAGCAGCGGGTCGGCCAGCAGGCCGTGCTCGAGCGCCCGGTCGAGCAGTCCATATCTCGCACTCTTCAACACGCTCATCAATGCTCTCCTACGCGGGTCGGTCGGTTTCGGCTCACTCCCACCCGACCAGCATCGTCGCAGCCCCACTTGCATCGTCGCAGGCGTAGCCGGCGCGAGACCGCCTCCCGTCCGCCGGGGTCGCTCTCGGCGAGCCGGCGCCGCGTGCGTCGCGACCCGCGCTTGACATGCAGACTCGCTATGTATAGGCTGTCTGCTTATGGCGGCCACCGAGCTACAGGGGCACCTCGACGGGATGCTGCTCGCGATCCTCGAAGCCGGGCCGCTGCACGGGTATGCAATCGTGGAGGAGATGTGCACGCGCAGCGACGGCGAGTTCGATCTCGCCGAGGGCACGATCTACCCGGCGCTACATCGTCTCGAAGCCGCGGGACTCCTGTCCAGCAGCTGGGAGGTCGTCGGCGGGCGGCGCCGGCGCGTCTACGCGCTCTCCCACAGCGGTGCCGCCGCGGTCCGCGAACGCATCGCGAGCTGGCGGACCTTCCGCAGCGCGGTGGACGCCGTATTTGCCCCGATCGCATCGCAGGCCCAGCTGTGAGCCCGATCGCCGCGTACCTCGAGGAGCTTGCCGGTCAGCTGCGGCGCGGCCACCGGCGGCGAATCCTCGCCGAGGTGGGCGCCCACCTGCTTGAGTCGGCGGCTGCGGACAGCCTCACCGGCGGCGATCGCGACCGGGCAGAGCGGGGCGCGATCGAGCGCTTCGGACCGCCGGCGAGGGTCGCGAGCCAGTTCAACGCGGTGCGCCGCAGGCCGCGGGCACTGATGCACCGAGCCGCTGCCGTGATGCTCGCGAGTGCCGCTATGGCCACGGTCGGCACCGCGACGGTGTGGGCGATCGAACCCGGAGGTGCCAGCTCGCACGCACAGTCGCAGACCGCCGGCCATGTGCGGCTGGCGCGACGGACCCACGATCGCCCGTGAACCTCCCGCCCGACGAGCGCGATCCTGCCGAGACCGAGCCGCCGGCATCGAAGCCGCCTGCGGGCGAGCCGGCGGCGGCGTCCGATGGATTCTCCGCTGCGAGTGCCGGCGACGCTCCTGCAGACGGTCCCGCTGTGGGCCCCGCCAATGCTCCCTCCGCCGGCGCCGACGAAGTCCCGCCGGCCGGCACCGCTCTCGACGGCGCACCCCCAGCCTGGCCGGCCGGCACCGACGACATCCCGCCTGCCGCCACCGCTCTCGACGGCGCACCCCCAGCCTGGCCGGGCTGGCCGGCCGACATCCCTCCGGCCGGCACCGCTCTCGACGGCGCTCCCCCAGCCTGGCCGGGTGGGCCGGCCCCCCAACCGAACGAGGCGGCGAGCGCGATGAGCGCAGGCGCAGGCGCAGCCGCAGCCGCAGGCGCAGGCGCAGCCGCAGCCGCAGGCGCAGCCGCAGCCGCAGCGGCAGCCGCAGCCGCAGGCGCAGGCGCAGGCGCAGCCGCAGCCGCAGCCGCAGCCGCAGGCGCAGGCGCAGGCGGGGTCGCGCCGCCTGTGAGCTTCGCCGGCACGCCGGCAGGGCCGCGCGGCGAGATACCGGGGGCCGGGCCGTGGGCGGGAGCGCAAGCCAGCGAGGCTCCGACGGCAGGCGTCGCCTCACCGAGCTCCGTCGCGGCAGCCGGGCATCCAGCGGCGCCACGGACGCGTCGGGAGCGCTTCCGCGCCTGGCGATTCGCACCGGTGGTCGAGATCATCGCGACGATCGCACTCGCGCTGGTGCTGGCGGAGAGCGTGCAGGCAGCGGTGGTGAAGCCGTTCGTGATCCCATCGCAATCGATGGAGCCGACGCTCCTGCCCGGGCAGAGGGTGCTCGTGAACCGGCTCGCCTACGACTTCGGCGGCCTGCCGCAGCGCGGCGACATTGTCGTCTTCCATCCGCCGAGCTCGCTCACCTGCGCGGCCAACGTGCCGGCCACCGAGCCCTGCCCGCGCGGCGTCAGCTCGCACGCGAGCGACTACTTCGTCAAGCGCGTGATCGGCCTCCCCGGCGACCGGCTGTCGATCGAGAACGGGCACCCGGTGATCAACGGCAAGGAGCTCACCGACGAGCCCTACATCACTCCCTGCACCGATTCGACAAGCTGCGAAATGCCTCACACGATCGTCATTCCGCGGGGCGAGTACTACATGATGGGTGACAACCGGGGCGATTCCGACGACAGCCGCTACTGGGGACCGGTGCCGCTCTCATGGATCATCGGCGAGGTGTTTGCGACCTACTGGCCGATCGACCGCATCGGCTTCTTCTGAAGCTACCCCTGCAAACGCAGGCATTGCAAGTTCGATTGCAGCATCCTGAGAAGTCCGCAGCTCTGCTGGCAATCGCAGGAGAAGACGTGCTAGCCTCGACGCGCACATAGAGGAGCCGAATCGCCGAGCCCCCCGTGGCCGGCGAGCGGGGGACCCATTGCGACCCCTGAGGCCGATGGGGCGAATCGCCGCCGATTGGTGGCGTAGCGCATTGCGCGAGCCCGTCAGCTAACCCCGCAGGCTTACACGTTGGAAGAGTTGACGGAGGAGGCCTGCACATGGAGCTCGCACGTGATCTCGGAAGCGCCGATGTATGGGCAGAATCGCTCGAGCGCTCGCTCGCCCGCCGCGGACGTCCGCGCCGCGCGTCGCTCGAGCTCGGGCGCCTGAGCCCCGAGCGCGACCTCGCCGACAGCGACACCGTCAACGAGTCGGTTGTCTACTGGCGCACCCGCCGCGCCAAGAGCGCCGGCACGACGTTCTCCGCCCCGGCGATCGGCGGCGCCTCGGTCCTGGCGCTGCTCGCGGCCACCACGCTCCCCTCGCTGGCGGCCGGATCGAAGCAGAACAAGGCCGGCCATCACCGCTCCGGCGCGGGCTCTGGCACGCTCGCCACGCCGGCCGCCCTGACCGTGATGCACGAGGCGATGACCGGCAGCGGCACGCAGCCGGTGACCGCCTCCTCCGCGGCCGGCTCGATCGTGCTCGACGCCAGCACCGTCACGGCGACCGCCAAGCCCGTCGTCTACGGCAAGATCACCTTCGGCGACCTGCACGACGCGCAGCGCCTGCTCGGCGTCCCGGTTGACGGCGTCCTCGGTCCGAAGACCGGAGCCGCGATCCGGGCGTTCCAGGAGGCGCACGGGCTGACAGTCGACGGTGACGTCGGACCGCAGACCTGGGACGCTCTCGCAGCCGCCGAGCACGCGGCCGAGCGTGCGGCCACCGCCGCCGCCAACGCCCCCGCGGCCGCGACCACAGCCGCGGCCGGCACGGTCGCCGGTGTCCACGAGGCATCCGTGCTCCAGACGACGCCGGCCGACACGGCAGCCGTGATCGCGCTCCAGCAGGCGCTTGGAATCACAGCCGACGGCACCTTTGGCGCCGCCACCACGACCGCGGTCGAGGCCTTCCAGTCAGCCCACGGCCTGACCGCCGACGGCGTGGTCGGACCCGGCACGCAGGCCGCGCTCGGGCTCCCGGCCGGCCCGACACTCCAGCAGGCCGACACCACGGGCGGCGCCGCCGGTCCCGCCACCGATCCCACGGACGCGACGACGACCGCGGCGGCAACCGACGCGACCACCACCGCGGACGCGGCGACGACCGACCCGGCGGCGACAACCGATCCGGCCGCGGCGGCGACAACCGGCTCGACGAGCTCGACCACGGTGAGCACTGCGGGTGCGGTGTCCAGCACGGCGCCGCCCGACGTGCAGGCCGGTCTGGACGAGATGGTCCAGGCCGCCGACGACATCGCCACGCTTCCGTACATCTGGGGCGGCGGGCACGGCTCGTGGGTATCCCCGGGTTACGACTGCTCCGGCTCGGTCTCCTACGTGCTTCACGCTGCCGGCCTGCTGAGCGTCCCGGAGGATTCGAGCGAGCTCGAGAGCTACGGAGCCCCGGGGCCCGGCCAGTACGTCACGATCTACGCCGACGCGGGCCACGCCTGGATGACGATCAACGGCGAGCGCTTCGACACGGTCGCGCTGTCGGAGGACGGCTCGCGCTGGGCGACCGGCGGCGGCGAGTTCGCCGGCTACATCGTGCGGCATCCGATCGGCTACTAGCGGTCCGCAACACCCGGCGGGGCCGCCCGCGGGCGGCATCCGATCCCCTGCTCAGTACCCAAGCTCGGCCGGGGTGTCAAAGACCGTTGGGGTTTGCCCACAGCACTGGCGATCCACCACGCCGGAGGGGCCGCCCGTGGGCGGCCCCTCGCACTGCTTGCCTGACGGGTCGGAGGATTACCCGCTGGCGGGTGTGAGCGCTGCGGGCGAGATCGCGTTCACGGTGATCGTGAAAGGCGTGCTCACCGCGCCCTGGTTGTCGGGACCGCCCGGGATCTTCACCCGGACAACATCGGTGCCCGGCTCGAAGAACGACTGCTTGAGCGAGTACATCGAGTTCGCCCCGATGAACGCGAGCCCGATGATGTGCCACGAGCCGCCGGTCGCATCCTGGCGCTGTAGGTAGATCAAGTGCCCGACCTTGCTGGGCACGACGGAGCCGGTGAACGTCACCGACTGGCCCTGGTTGATGTTGGTCGTGGAGGCCGCAGCGGTCAACGCGTCACCCACGCCGATGAACAGCACGGCGGAGCGGGCCTTGACGCTGCTGGGGGTCGTGCCGGTCGTGCCGGTCGTGCCTGTCGTTCCCGTCGCTCCGGTCGTTCCCGTGGCTCCGGTTGCTCCCGTCGCGCCGGTCGTTCCGGTCGCTCCGGTGGGGCCGGTTCCGCCGGAGTTCCCGGTCGGGCCGGTGGTGCCGGTCGTGCCCTTCGGCGGGGCGGAGGCGAGCACGTAGTAGGCGGTGTTGTAGATCGGCGTCACGTTGAACAGATAGGCGCCGCCCGTGCCGCTCGTCGTCGTGGCGATTGCCCCGAACGAGTGGCGGTAGTCGCGGGCATACAGCGTCAGCAGCTGACCGGCGCCGGCCGCGTCAACGCCCGAGACCGTGTCGGCCGAGCCCTCGACGATCGGATTGACTCCGGCGTTGATCGTCAGGTTCGGATTCTGCGTCTGCTCGATCTCGTACGAGAGCGAGTCCGACGGGCTGTCGATGTTGCGGACGTCGTTGCGGAGCAGCACGCGAATGGTCGCGTCACCGTTCTGCGAGCTCGGCACCACGAAGACGTGCGCGATCGTGTAGCTGTCGTCGGCGGCGACTGTGCCGCGGCCGATCGTGTTCCAGCCGTTGCCACTGTTGCCGGCCTGGCGCTGGAGCAGGACGGTCGCCCCGGCGCGGCCGGGCGTCGCGGTTCCGGTGAAGGTGTACTTCGAACCGGTCTGGAGTACCGAGCCGTTGGGCTCCGACACACCGCCGGGTCCTGTGACGCTCAGCGAGACGATCGCCTGAACGCGCTCGAACAGCGAGCGGCTGCGCACTCCAGCGGAGGCGACGTACCAGAAGCGGTTGGTCAGCACGGCGCCGTCGGCGCGCGCGAACTCGTACGCGCCGGCCGCATCGGTGTGGGTGACCTGGACAGGGGCGAAGCCGCCGCCTTCGAGCGGCGCGCGGTGGAAGAGCACCACGAGCCGTCCGGCGTGATGGCGTCCGAGCAGCCGCCCGAAGACCACGACCGGATCGCCGGCGGTGATCGGATTGGGCTGGGCGTGGATCGTGAGCACGTGGTAACGGAACACGTGCCTTTGCGCCGCATGCCTCGGCGCGGCACCCGCGCCGACCGCGGTCAGCGCAATGGAGGCGCAGGCAACCGCAGCCGCCGCGCCGATGACGTACTTGAGTCGCATCGCGTACCTCCTGGAGGGCTTGGACATTTCGCCGTTAGGAACCGCTGTGGACGCGCCGCGATGCGCTCGGTTAGGTGCCCGTAACAGGCCGCACCTTTCGGCCACTCCCCGTGTTTGGACCCTCTCGCCCGTCTATGGAGCCAGGCGTTGGTCCAGACGGTCCGCTGAGCTAGCCGCTGGTCCAGGCGGTCTGTTCGCGCGTCAGCGCCACCACCTGCTTGGGCAGGCGCCCGCTCGCGATGTCGGCCAGTGTGACGCGCTCGAGCACTGAGCGGATGTTCGCGCGCAGCGCGATCCAGACGACCTGTAGCGACTCCGCCGAGCCGGCGTAGTCGAGGTTCTCGGGGCGTTCGCCGCGAACGGTGGCGAGCGGCCCCTCGACGCCCCGGATCACGTCAGCGACGGTCAGCTCCTCGGGCGGCCGCAGCAGCCACCAACCCCCGTCAGGACCCCGCTGGGAGCGCACGATGCCCGCGCTCTTCAGCTGGTTGAGGATGTTCTCGAGGAACGACAGCGGAATGCCCTGCGCGACGGCGACGGAGTCCGCCTTGCGCGGCGCCTCCGCGCTCGCCCCGACGAGCTCGACCGCAGCACGCACCGCGTAGTCGGCCCTGGCGGTGACGCGCATACCGCGATTCTGCCGCACTGGCGGCGGCGGTGCATGCAGGTGTCCACTCACGCACGCGCCTCCCGCTGCTCGAAGCGGCGGGGGCGGATCGGCCGCGCCTCACGCTATGGTCCGCCACCTCATGGGGACGCAGTCGGCGGCACGCGAAGACCCGGCACGCGAAGACCCCACGTCACCCCGCACCGTGCTGGTCACCGGCGGCGCCGGGTTCGTCGGCAGCAACGTGGCAATCGGCCTGGCGCAGAGGCGACCCGGCTGGAGCATCGTCGCGCTCGACAGCCTGCGCCGTCGCGGCTCGGAGCTCAACCTCGCGAGGCTGCGCGAGGCGGACGTCCGCTTCGTCCACGGCGACGTCCGGGTGCTCGACGACGTGCTGATCGCGGGCGAGTTCGACGCCGTCGTCGAATGCTCCGCGGAGCCCTCGGTGCTCAGCGGCGGCGACTACGTGGTGCAGGCCAACCTGGTCGGCGCCTACCACTGCCTCGAGCTCGCACGGCGCTGCGACGCCCAGTTCGTCTTCCTGTCCACCGGCCGCGTGTACCCGGTGGCGGAGCTGGGGCGCCTCGTCTACACCGAGGGGGACCTGCGGTTCGAGCTCGAGCACGACCAGCCGATGCCGGGCGCGAGCGAGGCAGGGATCGCCGAGGCGTTCCCGTTGACCGGCGCGCGCACGATGTACGGTGCGACCAAGCTCGCGGCCGAGCTGCTGATCGAGGAGTACCGCGCCGGCCACGGCCTGAGGGCGGTCATCGATCGCTGCGGCGTGATCGCCGGGCCGTGGCAGCTGGGGAAGGTCGACCAGGGCGTGTTCACCTACTGGATGCTCGCCCACCACTTCGATCGTCCGCTGAGCTACATCGGCTTCGGCGGAGCGGGCAAGCAGGTCCGCGACCTGCTCCATGTCGAGGACCTGCTGGATCTGCTCGAGCTCCAGCTGAGCGCTCCCGCGCGCTGGGACGGCGTCACGGTCAACGTCGGCGGCGGGCGAGCCTGCAGCCTGTCGCTGCTCGAGGCGACCGCGATCTGCGCCGAGATCACCGGACGGCGCATCGACATCGGGGCGGTGGCGGAGAACCGCCCGGGCGACGTCCCGGTCTATCTGTCCGACTGCGCCCGCCTGTTCTCGCTGAGCGACTGGCGCCCGAAGCGCGGGCCGCGCGAGATCCTGGCCGACATCCACAGCTGGATCGCCGAGCACGAGTCGTCGGTGGGCGCGGCGCTGCAGCAATGAGCCGCCGCGCGCCGCCGATATGCTTGCGCTCGTTTGCGTGGCCGGCCGGCGCGTCCGTCGCGCAGCGCGGGTAAAGCGTGTCGACGACCATCATCACAGGCTCCGGCGGTCTGATCGGCTCCGAGTCGACCGCCCATTTCGCGCGCGCGGGCCACGATGTCGTCGGCATCGAGAACGACATGCGGGCCTGGTTCTTCGGCCCCGAGGCGTCGACCGCGCACACCACCGCGCGGCTCGAGCGCGAGCTCGGTGACTCCTTCCGCTCGGTCGAGCTCGACATCCGCGACGCCGCGGGAGTCGAGCGTCTGTTCGCGCAGCACCGCGACTCGATCGAGCTCGTGATCCACACCGCCGCCCAACCCTCCCACGACTGGGCGGCGACGAACCCGCAGGCCGACTTCGCGATCAACGCGAACGGCACGCTCAACCTGCTCGAGGCCACACGCGTTCATGCCCCGTCGGCCACCTTCATCTTCTGCTCGACCAACAAGGTCTACGGCGATCTGCCCAACTCGCTGCCGCTGCTCGAGCTCGATCAGCGGCTGGAGCTACCCGCCGATCATCGCTACTTCGCCGGCATCGACACGACGATGTCGATCGACGGCTCGACACATTCGCTGTTCGGCGTCTCCAAGGCCGCCGGCGACCTGCTGGTGCAGGAGTACGGGCGCTACTTCGACATGCCGACCGTCTGCTTCCGGGGAGGCTGCCTGACCGGGCCCAACCATGCGGGCACCAAGCTCCACGGCTTCCTCTCCTACCTGATGCGCTGCACGATGACCGGCCAGCCCTACACGGTGTTCGGCTACGGCGGCAAGCAGGTTCGCGACAACATCCATTCGGCCGACCTGGTCGCAGCCTTCGACGCCTTTCACGCCGCTCCCCGCGCGGCAGCCGTCTACAACATGGGCGGCGGACGCCAGAGCAACTGCTCGATGCTGGAGGCGATCGAGCTGTGCGAGCAGATCGCCGGCGCGACACTCGACTGGAAGCTCGATGAGGAGAACCGCACCGGCGACCACCGCTGGTGGATCAGCGACCTCGAGCCGTTCCGACGCGACTACCCGGATTGGCAGCTGACCTACGGGATCGAACAGATCCTCCGCGAGATCCGCGACCATAACGCCGAGCTGTGGCTGGGACAGCGGTGAGCTGCCGGTAGCCGTCGCGCTCGTGCACGCGCGGCCGAGTGCTTCAGCGAAGCACTCGGCGCCCCGCACGAGATCCCGGCGGTTGCCGGAGCGCCCGCGGCCGGACGCGCCGACGCAGCCACGGAGCGGGGCGGGATGAGTCTCCCCGGCTCCGGCTCCGCCCGACCGCTACGGGTTGAGGTGCTTCTTCAGAGCGCTTGCCGCCGAGAACTTGGCCGCCTTGCTGGCACCGATCTGAATCGTCGCCCCGGTGGCCGGATTGCGGCCGCTGCGCGCCGCGCGGTGGCTGACGCCGAACTTGCCGAACCCGGCCACCGACACCTCACCGCCGGACGCGAGTTCCGCGGCGATCGCGTCAAAAACCGCGTCTACGGCGCCCTTGGCCTGGCCAACTCCGATTCCGGCACTCTCCGCGACCTTGCCAGCGAGCTCGTTCTTTGTCATGACACTCCTCTCAGATGGTCAAATACTGGCCCAAAGCTAGCGCGTACTCCGGATGTTCAGGGGTTTGGCTGGACGATCGACGCCCGAATTTGGGCACGTTTGCGCGCGCGGCGCGGATCGGGGCGCCCGATCGCGGCGATCGCCCAGAGCACGGCGAGCCAACTCAGCGACGCCAGCGCGACGTGCACCCAGACCAGCTCGGTCGGCAGATGCGTCTCGTACTGGACCACGCCGACCACGCCCTGGAGCGCGATCAGCACGCACAACCAGCCGATCGCGCGGCGCGCCTGGGCGTTGGCCTGGCGCCGCTCGAGCAGCACCCAGACCGCGACGGCGGCGATGCCGAGGGCGAACGCGAGCGCGCCGTGCACGTGCACCGTGAAGTTCAGCGTGTCAGAACCCCTGAACGTCAGGCGCTTGATGTGCTGCCCCGTGGCACCCCCGGAGTGCGGCCCCGCAGCGGTCGCGGCGGTGCCCGCGAAGATCACGATGGTGGCCAGCGGCAGCAACGACCTGACTGCCCATACGCTCCGCCGGTCTCCCGGCTCCGCGAGCGGCGCGCGCTCACGCGCGCGCCATGCCAGCGCCGCGGCGGCTACGAGGATCGCCATCGACAGAGCGAAGTGCGCCATCACGAAGCCGGGCGCCAGCTTGTTCTCCACCGTGTAGCCGCCGAGCACCGCCTGCCCGACGACGCCGAGCGGCAGCAGCAGGGCCAGCCAGGCGAGATCGCGGCGGAACGGGCGCCGCTTCCACGCCGCGGCGGCGACGAGCACGACGATCACGCCGACCGCACCGGACACGATCCGGTTGGAGAACTCGATCAGCGCATGCGTCTGCAGCGGCGGATACACGCGGCCGTAGCAGCGCGGCCAGTCGGGGCAGCCGAGCCCGGAGCCGCTCAGGCGCACCGCGGCGCCGGTGGCGACGATCAGGGTGAGCGCGAACAGCGCGGCCAGCGCGGCCAGCTCGAACTGGCGGGGTGTTACCTCGATGCGGGCGATGCGGGCGCGCAATTGGCCGCTAAGGATGCCACGGCGCGGCGGTCGCGGGCCGCACAGCGCGCGCCGGGCGGCGGCGATCCGCTCGACCCCGGCCTGAGCGGCGCCGGCGGCCCCCCGGCGCGAGCCCCGCTGTCGCGCGGCGCGACCATAATGGACGGGTGCCACGCCCAGGCGACCACCCGCGCCGCGCCGGGCGTAGGCCCACAGGCCGGCGTCGCCGCTTGGCGCTCGTCACGCCGTGGCCACCCGACTCCTCGGGTGTCGCCAGCTACAGCCTGCTCCTCTCGCGCCCCCTGGCAGCTCACGTCGACGTCGAGATCGTGGTCGGCGGCGCGGTCGGCGACTTCGCGCAGCCGCTCGATCCCGGCGTCACGCTCGTCGGCGCGGAGGCCTTCCGCGAGTCGGCCGGGCGCCCGCGACCCGACCGGGTCCTCTACTGCATGGGCAACTCGCGCTACCACGAACACGTCTACGAGCTGCTGCGCGAGGTGCCCGGCCCGGTTCTCCTGCACGACGCGCAGCTGACCGGCTTCTTTGGCTACTACGCCGGCCGCGAGCGCCCGGCCGACCCGCTCGGGCGACTCGTCGAGCGCGTGCGCGAGGACTACGGCGAGCGGCTCCCGCCCAGCGAGCTGGCGAGCGCGCCGCTCAGCTGGCGTCGGCGGGCGGAGCTCGGCATCTACCTGACCGCCGAGATCCAGCGCCACGCGGAGCGTGTGTTCGTGCATTCGCACTTCGCGCACGACGTGGTCGAGCGCGAGGGCCGCCTGCTGGGGCGCCACGTGCCGGTGACGGTCATGCCGTTCGGGATGCCGGCGTGCGAGCCGGGCGCGCTCAGGCCGCCGGCGCAGGCGCCGCTGGTGGTGCACATGGGCGTGGTCAGCGAGATCAAGGCGATCGGCGCGCTGATCGAAGCGTTCGCGCTGCTCGCCGCGCAGCTGCCGGGCGTGCGGCTCGTGATCGCCGGGGACGGCGACGATCGCGGCCTGGACCAGTGGCGCGCGTTCGCGCGCGAGCGTGCGCCGCACGGCGCCGTCGAGTTCCCCGGCCGTCTGGACACGGAGCGCTGGGCGGACCTGCTGGCGCGGGCCGACCTCGCGGTTCAGCTGCGAGCCGTGTCCAACGGCGAGGCGTCCGGCGCCGTCTGCGACTGCCTGGCCGCCGGCATCCCGACGATCGTCAGCGACATCGGCTGGATGGGCGAGCTACCCCGCGACGCGGTCGTCCACGTGCCGCCCGACGTCGGCCCGCAGGCGCTGTCCGAGACCATGCGGAGCCTGCTCACCGAGCAGCCGGTGCGCGCGGCGCTGAGCCGCGCGGCGCGCGCGCACGCGGGGGAACGCAGCTTCGAGCATGTCGCCGCGGCCTACCTCGGCGAGCTTGGGCTCGACTGAGACGCCTGCGCGTCGCCGTCGCCGTCGCCGTCGCCCGCCGCCCCGCCGCGGCCCACGAGCGCGAACGGCACGAGCAGGATCCGCCGCAGCAGCGGGCGCGACGCGACGCGCAGCAGCCCGCGGCGCTGCGCGCCGCTGAGCAGGCCGCCGTCGGCGACCTCGGCGAGCCCGCCGACCTTCGCCTGGAGCGCGCTCAGCGCGGCGTCGTACTCCTGGAGCCCGCGCTGGACCACGGCGTTGACCCGCTCCAGCTCGCCCGCGCGCAGGC
>Ga0302319_10019481_pt1 | contig 12322 bp, 9 predicted proteins | sample Bog_T0_2_FD_203319 | JGI IMG/M metagenome (GOLD analysis project Ga0302319, IMG submission 203319) | Peat permafrost microbial communities from Stordalen Mire near Abisko, Sweden - Bog_T0_2 | ecosystem: Environmental > Terrestrial > Soil > Wetlands > Peat | place: Sweden: Abisko, Stordalen Mire... | reverse complement strand
CCGGCTCATTGAGCACCAGAGTGATGGATGGAAGTGCTTTTTTCTATTGGCTGAGGATGGCGCGTGGGCGACGGTACCGGGATCGAGTCTACCGGTTGAGTTTCTGAGCCAGGTCAGGCAAGAGTGTCTCCATTTTTCTGCTCCTGGTCCAGACCTTGGCGTGCCAATGTTCAGTACTGCAAGTTTCGAGTTTGCCAAAGCCCTCGGACTAGCTTTTTCCGCCGCCTATCCAATTCTGTCCGGCACAGCTCTAGTTGGCGCCCTCCTATTGATGCAACCCCATCCAATGGCCGGTAAGCCACCGGACGCCGAGCTGGTGATGTTGTCGGTACGTATGGCAGGCATCGCCTTAGAACAGAAGAGTATGGCGGAACGCCTGGCCCACCACTCTCAGCACGATACGCTGACTGGGCTGGTCAACCGCTTCCGGTTGCTGCAGATTCTGGACCAGCAGGTGGCTAACTCGGGGGCGCGGGCTAAAACTGTAGCGGTCCTGTTTATCGGTCTGGACCGTTTTAAGCAGATCAACGACACGCTCGGCCATGGAGCGGGAGATGAGTTGCTGATGGAGGTGGCGACGCGGCTGCGATCTTGCCTGGGCAGCGGCGACTCCGCGGCTCGCATGGGCGGGGACGAATTTGCCGTCGTTCTATCGAATCCCGCAAGCGAGGCGGAGGCAATCGAAGCGTCGAGCCGTTTTTTGGAGATTCTTCGGGCGCCTTATCGGATCGCTGGCCGTGAGTTATTCGTGACCGCCAGTATCGGGATCAGTTTCTATCCGGGAAATGGCGATAGCTCCGCTGCGCTCCTTCGTTCCGCCGACTTGGCCATGCACCAAGCCAAGAATAAAGGTACGAATGCGATTGAATGTTTCGTCCCCTATGGCCATAAGGGCGGCGTCGAGCGGCTGGAACTTGAGAATGCATTAAGGCGCGCGTTAGAGAAATCCGAGTTCGATCTGAATTTCCAGTCGATCGTGTCGATAGACGGTGAGTTGGATGGATTCGAAGTCCTGCTTGGCTGGAACCACCCTGCACTTGGGCGGATCTCTCCGGCGCGGTTCATTCCCATCGCGGAAAAAACCGGACTGATTATTCCCATCGGCCAATGGGTGCTGGAGCAGGCTTGCTGTCAAGCGGCGCGCTGGATCAAGACGGGACTTACGCTGAAGGTTCTGTCGGTAAACGTGTCAGCGCTGCAATTCTCCAAGCCGGATTTCGTGCGGAAGGTGGCCAAGGTATTGGAATCCACGGGCTTCCCAGCCAGGCTGCTCGAATTGGAATTGACCGAAGGCTTCGTTCTACACGATGTCGAAGAATCGATTGGACGCATGAGCGAACTGCGGGAGATTGGGGTCGGCATTACGATCGACGACTTCGGGACAGGCTACTCATCGCTGAACTATTTGCGCAGGCTCCCGGTTGCCGGGTTGAAGATCGATCAGTCGTTCTTGCGCGATCTGCATAGCAACTCCAGCGCACTTAAGATGGTCGAGACAATAGTCTCGCTGGCCCACACGATGAACCTCTCGGTGGTCGCCGAAGGTGTGGAGACGCTGCATGAGTTGGAACTCGTGCGTGCAGCCGGATGCGATCGCGTACAGGGGCATCTCTACGGAATGGCTCTGAATGCCGCGGCCGCGGGAGTGTTGCTGGCGCAGCCTGGCCGTCGCCTTCGCCGTTCCCCGGCCAGTTAGCAGTTGAGTTAAATATACTCATCGGCAGCGATTCCTTTTCTATTAATTCACAATCATTCACATCCAACCCCAGCGCTTTGGGGCTCTTCACGGGAGCCCGGTGTTGTGCCCCACACTACCTGAGCACTTTTCTTCAATCCCTAATCCCTCCAAAAGTACTATTCCGCCCGACCGCGGCATTGCCTTTCCGGCCGTGATTTCACCGCGCCACACAGCATCGCATTCCTTTGAAATCTCCCGATAAGCGCCCATTTTTAGCAGTGTTTGCCGCCGGTCGCATCGATCGATCCGCCCGCGTTTCGCGCGCCCAATATCCTCTTCCTCCCTGGTGACTGAACCCAACTGGGTGTTTGGCCCAAAGCGTGATTATTCTCTGGCAACACCCAACAGTGTGAAACCAGTTTTTTAATAAAGGATTTCTTATGCGACTCTCTCTATCTCAGGCATTCATACTTTCATCCTTACTCTGCAAGCTAATGTACGCCCAAGCGGTGGTCAACGAACGGCAAGAGACCGCCTCACTGTGGGTGGATACCGTAAAAGGAAACGACGCTAACCCGGGATCGAAACTGCTACCTCTACAAACCATCGGCGCCGCTGCCACGATCGCGGTCTCCAATAACCAAGCCAGCATCGGCACCTTAGTGACGATCAATCCCGGCACCTACCGCGAGAGCATCACGCTGCAGGGTGGATCGCGCACCACCAGTCTTCCGATGACCTTCCAAGCCGCCATCCCCGGCACTGTGACAGTCTCTGGTGCCACTCCCTATACCAGTTGGAATAAGTACAACAGCAACATTTACACCACCGCCTGGGCGTATCAATGGGGCCTTTGCCCGGACGATCCCGGCCTCAACCCTTACGAAGCCCCCATCGTCTTACGCCAGGAGATGGTGTACGTCAACGGCGCCCAGATGACCGAAGTTCTTTCCCTCAGTCAAGTAATGTTTCCAGGAACCTTCTTCGTCGACGAAGTGGGAGGGCTGATGTATTTATGGCCGCCCGTGGGAACCAATCCGTCCACTGCCGACGTCGAAGTAGCGACTCTTCCTTCCTTGCTCCTGGTCAACAACATGAATGGTGTGGTGGTTCGCAACATGGCGTTCACCTATTCCAACAGCTGCCACCATAGTCCCGCCGTGATGGTGAACGGCAATTCGCAGAACGTTCTGTTCGACACCGTGAACTTCGATTGGAACAACGGACAAGGACTCGCCGTGTACAATGCCGCCGCGAATGTCAGCGTAATGAGCAGCACCGCCAGGCATAATGGCGCGGCCGGGTTTGAAGCCTACCAAGCCCTGAACATTCTCTGGCAGAACGACACCGCGTCCTACAACAACTGGCGCGGCGCCCAGGGCGTCTATTACGAGTGGGGCACGGGCGGCGCGCATATCTTCTCCGACCACAACGAGACCTGGACCAACTTCACTTCCACTTATAACCAGACCCACAGCATCCATTGGGACACCGACGACCAGAACATTACCGTGACCAATATGGTGGCCACCGGAAACCTGCTCGGCACCCTGATCGAGAAGAATCTCGGACCCACCAACATATCGAACAGCATTTTCTGCGGCGCCGAAGTCGGCCTGGCAATTCGCGATTCTTCCAATGTCACTCTCAATGGAAACATTTTCTATAACAATAGCGGCGAGCAGATTTTGATCAACGGTATCGCCGGCGGATTCCCCATCGCTAACTGGGCGACGGGCCAGCCTTACACGACCACCACCTATAACACGACGATCACCAACAATGTGATTGAGGCCGTCGGCTCCCAACAGCTGTTTTCCGACTCTTATCTGAACGGCGCCGATTGGACCAATTTCGCCGGCACCTTGACGTCGTCCAACAACACCTGGTGGAACGCCACCAACGGAGCTCCTTTCACCGTGCCCACCCCCGGTACCGGAACGCTGCTCAACTTCGCCGATTGGCAAGGACTGACGGGCCAGGATATGAATTCCACCTTCGGTCCTCCCGCCGTCGATCCGAGTATCGCCTGCGCCGCCGCCCCGGTCGATTTCCCCGATTGGTGGCTGGTGATCGACACCTTCCAACAGACATTCACATCGGCCAGCGGCCTGGCCACCACGAATTCCGCCGGCCAAGCCATCTATACGGCAGCCAATATCGCACTCGGTAGCTGGACCGGTACCGCCACCCTGGCCATGGACGGACTGCAGAGCATGCCCGGCGGTTCGGTGAGCTTTAATCCGCCCACGCTGACCGCCAATAGCGGTTCGACGATCACGGTATCTACGACCTCGGCAACGCCTCCCGGCACCTATGCCCTCACCGTACTGGCCAACAGCGGCAGCGTTACTCGCACCATGGCTCTCAACGTGACGGTCCCCCAGACCGCGATTCTGCTATCGACAGCGGCCCTTAACTATCCCAATCAACCGCTCAAGATCCAGAGCGCGGCGCAGAACATTACTGTAACCAACTTCGGGACTACACCGATTACCTTCGCTTCCTGGGTTACCACCAGCGGATTTGCTCAGACCAATACCTGCGGGACCAGCCTGGCCGCCGGCAAGAATTGCACGATTAGCGTCACCTTCACGCCGCATGTTTCGACTCCTTATAGTGGCTCTCTGACGATTACCGATTCCGATGCTACACAGTCTCAAGTCGTGACCCTGACCGGCACCTCGGTTGGCTCCCCGACGACTTCGCTTTCGGCGCATTCACTGGCGCTGCACGGCGTGGATTATCTGTCCACCAGCGCTCCGCAGACCATCGTTGTCACCAACACCGGCACCGGGCTGTTGAATGTATCGAGCATCGTCATCAGCGGGCCGAATGCTTCCAACTTTCATGAGGTTGATACCTGCGGCGCTCCGGTAGAAGTGACGGAAACCTGCGCCATCACGGTAACTTTAACCCCGACGGTGCTTGGCTCCTTGACCGCGACGGTGAACATTAACAGCAACTCCACCAATAACCCGGCCTCGTTCTCACTCACGGGCAGCGGTGTGACGGCGATCAAGGTGAGTCCTAACTCGGTAAACTTCGGCACTGTGAACGTCGGGAGCACGGGAAGCTCGCACACCATCACCATCTCCAACCTGAGCACTGCGGCGCTTTCGATGAATGCTCTGCAAGTGATCGGGGCCAACCCGGGCGACTTCGTGATCGGCGCCGACACCTGCGGCAGTTCGCTGGCGGGAAGTTCTTCCTGCACGGTGACACTGACTTATGCGCCCACGTCGGGTGGTTCACGCAACGCCAGCCTGTCGATCGTCGATAGCGACCCGGGCAGCCCCCAGTCGGTTACGTTTACCGGCTTGGCGAATGCGATTACGGTGAATCCCAGTTCGGTCGGCTTCGGCAATGTGACGGTTGGGAACGCAGCCACGAAGACCGTGACCGTGACCAACGCGGGCACAGGAGTGGTGACGCTGAGCTCAATTCAAATCAGCGGAGCCAATGCGGGCGACTTCACGATTACCAGCAACACGTGCGGAAGCGCGCTGGCGGGCGGTACGGCATGCACGGTCACGGTGTCTTTTGGACCTCTGGCCACGGGATCGGCGACCGCGACACTGACGGTCACTGATTCGGATCTGTCCAGCCCGACGGCGGTTTCCTTGACCGGCACGGGCAAATAGCAATCGTGACCGGCACGGGCAAATAGCAATCGTGACCGGCACGGGCAAATAGCAACGTGACCGGCACGGGCAAATAGCAACGTGACCGGCACGGGCAATAGCAACGTGACCGGCACGGGCAAATAACGACTAAGCGACGAAACCATATAACTAACGGCCGGCGGGGATATCCCGCCGGCCTTTTTTATTGGCTACAATTGAAGGGAAGTAGAGTTATATTACCCAGGATGCGTGCACTGTAGTACATGCAGTTAGGAATTGATTTCGGTACCACCCGCACCGTAGTCGCCGCCGCGGACCGCGGAAACTATCCCATTCTTACGTTCGAAAGCCCGGACGGTGGCACATACGACTGGTTTCCCTCGCTTATTGCAGTCCAAGGCGCTCAGCGCCTTTATGGGTGGGAAGCCTGGTCGCGGCAACAGGAGCCCGGCTGGACCATCGTTCGATCCATCAAGCGCATTTTCGACGACGCCGGCCCTCACACGATCGTGGATATTGGCGGAGAAAGCCTTCCGCTAATGCAAATGCTGATCGAAATGGCTTCCGCGATTCGCTCTTCCCTACCCCCCGGACCGCTTCAAGTTGTCTTAGGGGTGCCTGCCAACGCCAATAGCAATCAGCGCTTCCTGACAGCGGAAATGTTCCGTCAAGCGGGCTTCGAGGTGATTGGGCTGTTGAACGAGCCGTCCGCAGCCAGCATCGAGTACGGACACAAGAACCGCGGCTCCGGCTACATTCTCGTGTACGACTTGGGCGGCGGAACCTTTGACGCCTCGCTGGTGGAGATCGGCGAGAAGACTCACCGCGTGATCGCTTCCGAAGGTCTTCCGACGCTCGGCGGCGACGATCTGGATTTGGCTCTGGCCGAACTGGCGCTCAACGAAGAACGCCGCGATTCGCTGACCCAAGCCGAGCTGTTCCGTCTGCATGACGAATGCCGGGTGAAGAAAGAATCGGTCAACCCCAATACCCGCAAACTGGTGCTGGATCTTGACAATGTGCGTGAGGGTTGGGGATCGATCACGGTACCGATTAGCGACTACTACGACCATTGCCGCCCGCTATTAGACGAAACGGTTCACCTGGTAGAAGACTTGCTGGCCGGCCACTCGGCTGAGTTGGATTCGCTTTATGTCACTGGCGGCGGTAGCGAACTGCCACTGGTGGGACGGGTGTTGAAGGAGACTTTCGGCCGGCGCGTGCGCCGATCTTCGCACACGCGGTATGCCACGGCGATCGGATTGGCCATCCAAGCCGATTCTGAAGCCGGATACGTGCTACGTGAAAAGTTCACTCGTTTTTTCGGAGTCTGGCGCGAGGGCGACGCTGGCCGGCGCATCATTTTCGATCCCCTATTTGCCAAGGGAACGCCGCTCGCCGCGCCGGGCCAAAAGCCGGTGGAGATTCACCGGCGCTACATGCCGGTTCACAATATCGGCGATTTCCGCTATCTGGAATGCAGCCATTTGAACCCCGAAGGTGAACCGACGGGGGACGTTACGGTATGGGACGAGATCCGGTTTCCTTTTGACCCGGGTCTCAAGGAACTGAATGGCGAGGCGGTGGAGGTCGGCCATTCACCCGCTGCCACGTCACAGGTGATTGAGGAGACCTATGCGTGCGACGCTAGCGGCACGGTAGGTGTTACCATATCGAATCTCACATCCGGGTACAAACGCGAATATAAATTAGGAAGATGGGCGGCGAAAGAACCGGCCATTACCCCAGGTAAACGAAAGCGCGCTCCCCGGAAATGAGACTATCCCGGCGCATGCGGTCAAACTCCTACTAAATCGCCAGCACAGCCTTGCCTAGGATTTTGCGGTTCGCCAGATCCCGCAGAGCCTGTGGAGCCTCAGCGAGCCTGTAGGCGACGGGCGCAGGCGGTTGAATTTTACCCGCGCAATAGAGATCGTGCAGTGCCTTCTGCGCCTCGGATGGATAGCCAGGATGCGCCTGCGCATGGCCGCCCCAAACCGCGCCCATAATCGCGATGTTCTTCAGCAGAATCCGATTGGCTTGAATCGACGGAATACGTCCACTGGCAAATCCGATAATAAGCAGGCGTCCGAGCGGTGCGATGCACTTCGTCGACAGATCGAAGATATCGCCGCCCACCGGATCGTAGATGACATCGGCGCCGCGCCCGCCGGTCAGTTTCTTCACTTGATCCACCCAGCTGGTGTCGCTATAGTCGATCGCGTGGTCCGCACCGTTTCGCAGGCAGAATTCGAGTTTGGAATTGCCTCCGGCGGTGGCGATCACATGCGCGCCAGAAGCCTTGCCGATCTGAATCGCGGACGTTCCCACTCCGCTGGCCCCGGCATGCACCAGCAGCCACTCGCCGGGTTTTAAGGCGGCACGCTCGCGAAGCGCGAAAAGCGACGTCTGGTAAACCACCGGCACCGTTGAGGCGGTGAGAAAGTCCATCGGTTGCGGGATCGCGAAGGTACGTCCGGCCTCGGCGATCGAATATTCAGCGAAGCCGCCTTGAAACGTGAGTGCCATGACCGAATCGCCAGGAGCAAAGCCCACAACGTCGCTACCCATCGCGTCCACAGTGCCCGCCACTTCCGCGCCAGGGGTAAACGGAAACGGCGGCTTGATCTGATACTTACCCTGCACCTGAAGAATGTCGAAGAAATTAAGTCCGGCCGCATGGTTGCGGATGCGTACCTGATGCGCGCCTGGAACCGGAAGATCTACCTCTGAAAGCTCCATCGTTTCCGGTTCGCCCCAGGCGCGCACTTGCCATGCTTTCATGTGAAAACATCGTAGCAGACGCTGGAATCCGCCCGGCAACGGAGAACTCTACTTCTTGGGACCGCTCCATTCCAGGTACGACTTCCACTCGGTTTGTCCCGGCATTTGCATCTGAAATTTACCCGACAGGGCGGCATGTTGCAACGCATAGTTTAACCGGAATCGGGGTCCCGGAAAGGAAGCATCCGATAGAAAGACCACCTCGGTAGAAGAAGGCGTCAACACATCGTAGTGGATCGTATGACCCTCATTGTCGAAGTAGATAGCTTTCAACGGCTGGCCTGGTGCGTCCTGGTAGATGTACAACAAGTCATGATGATCGCAATTGAAATCGGAAGGTCCTTTACACGCGTCGCTACTGCTATGGCGCGCCAAAATATGACCACCGAGTTCCTTCTTGAACGAGTATGTTCCGGAAGCGGCCGGTCCCGCGGGGTCTCCTGAAGTCTTGGCCTCCCATGTGCCTTCCAGGAATCGAAGGGCTTCAAATGACTTAGCCGGATTTTGAGCTGCGCTCTGGGCGTGAAGGTAACCGACCCCAAAAACTACTGTAACGAGTGTCCACCTCATTGCTGTTCTCCTTGTCTGTCCGACCGATAATTTGACGAGGCTATCACGTTCACCGTTCGTTGCGGCCCGTTAGTTTGCCTCCTGTCTTTTAGACATCACGCTGATTTGAAGTGAACGCGGTAAAATGGCCGTAGATGAAAAAGCCCCCGCCCATCGATATTCCCGAAGGCGGCAAGCCCGCTCGGCGCCTAGACTTTGTCTTTCATACAGTACTCGCCGTGCCGCTAGAGGCATGGGTGAAAGTTGAGCAAAAGGAAGCGGGAGAAGGAAAAGAAGTGGTCCGCGAAGAAAGCGAGTTGACTGAATGCTGAACGATTTCCAGATTGGCGAGGTGTGGGACGAGATGCTCGCTTCGGAGAGCCGATCGCTATACTTTGCGGACCTCGCATCGCGCTATACGGTCCAGAAGCAGTGGATCACTGGGGCATCGTTCTTTCTCGCTTCGGGAGCTGCAGCTACGGTGGTCGGCAAGGCTCCAGAATGGCTTCCGGCGACTCTAGCTGTCGTTGTCGCGTTAGTCACGGCCTATTCAATCGCCGTGAATCTTGACGGTAAGATCAAGACCATGTGTTCGCTCCACTCAATGTGGGATCGCATTGCTACAGATTATACGGATCTCTGGTCTAACGTTCACTCCGACGAAGCGCAGGACCGATTACGCAGGATAGTTGAAATGTCGCGGACTGCTTCAGAAATGGCCGTCTCAGAGGCGCCCAACGATCAGAAGCTACTAGCAATGTGGCAGGATCGCGTGTTCGCCCTACACCATTTGACTGGGCAGCATGGCTAGGGTAGATACCTTCACTAAAAGCTGGCCGCCGATGCCAAAACCAGCGCCGCCTCCCCCGAAACCTCCACCACCACCGCCGCCTCCACCGCCGAAGAAGTAAGTCCTTTTTCGACCCTATCACGCCATCCGTCAGCGTTATCCCCAGTACGGTGATTTTCAATTAGGTTTTTACCCCTAATTGACGCCAGTCCAGAGCGCCATGCCAGATGTGGAGTATCTCGGCAAAGCCACTCCTCCGCCGAGTTATTCCGCTGCTTCGGGTGTCCAGCGTACCTCGCTCACGGCCTAAGGACCTGCTCAATCCGCTTCACGACTTCGGCGTGCTCAATCAATTCACCGCGGTCCGCTCCGGCGATCCCGCGGTTCACCCCTGCGATAAAATCCGCGCGTTGCTCCAACACGCGAACAACAGTTTCCGTCACCACCTCGGGGGCGTCCTTCCCCTGTATGGCGGCGAACTGCTTGAGCTGCGCTTCAGTATCGGCGGGAAATGAACTTCCATTCGTCTTCAGCGTAAGAGTTCGGGCGGTGTCTGTCAACAGCCGAAAAATACCCCTTGACACCAATCGCAAATTGCAATATATTGATTGCAGATTGTGATATGAAGCTCGGAGAGAAACTCAAATACCTGCGAGAAGTCGAGGGCACCCTCCGGGGCCTCAATCGGGAAATGTCCCAGCAGGACGTCATTCGCGCCATCAAGCTGGAACTGGGGGAATCCATCAGCCAGTCGTACCTCTCCCAGATTGAGAGTGGAGCGCGGCCGCACCTGACCAACTCCACTCGCCAGTTGCTCGCCCGGTTCTTCAAAGTGCATCCGGGCTACTTAGTGGACGATCCGGAGGGCTACCACACCGAGCTGATCTCGGACGTCCGTAGCGCCGAGGATCAGTTGGATCTGTGGTTAGTGGAAGGTTCGGAGAGGTTCCAGCGCGACCCGGCGGTCAGCCAGGCGCTATTGAGCCTGGCCAAACATGACGATTCAAGGAAGTGCTTGATGTTGCTGGAAGAGATCATTGACACTCCGGGTTTGATCGACCGGCTTTTTCAGGTTTTGAAACCGGAGCAGAGGAAGGAAACGGCATGACTTGGGAAGTTTTTTATTTCGTATGCTTTCTGGTCGGCTTTTTGTTCAGCTTGCTGACCTTCGTGGGCGGCGCGTCGCATCTGCACATCCCGAAAGGGCTGCACTTCCACGGCTTTCATGGTCATGGAGTGCCGCACGCGCACGGAGCGGCCCACAACAACGGACCAGCCTCGTGGTTTAACTTCGGAACCATCACTGCGTTCCTGGCCTGGTTTGGCGGAACCGGCTACCTGCTGACTCGCTACTCGACGCTGCTGGCGATTTTGGCGCTGGGACTGTCGCTGGTCAGCGGGATCGCCGGCGCGGCTATCGTGTTTTGGTTCGTTTTCAAGTTTTTGCTGGGTAGCGATCGCGACCTGGATCCGGCCGATTACAACATGATCGGCGTCCTCGGCCGCGTCACCAGCACGGTGCGCGAGGACGGGACCGGAGAGATGATTTTTTCGCGCGAGGGAGCGCGGCGTTGCGTGGGCATTCGTAGCGAGCAGAACCGCCCCATCGCGAAGGATACGGAAGTGGTGGTAATGCGCTACGAGAAGGGTATTGCCTACGTCAGGCCGTGGGACGAGCTGAGCAATTTGGCGAATTCTGAAACAGTTGTTGAATCGGCTGGAAACTCGCCTCGAAGCAGTTTCAAGGAGAACTCCAATGGAGAATTATCGTGAAATTTTCGTGATCGTCGGATTCATGGTCCTGACGGTCCTGTTCCTGATGACTATGTTTGCGCGTCTTTACCGCAAAGCGGGACCACATGAGGCGCTGGTGGTGTATGGCTTTCGTGGCACTCGGATTATCAAGGGCCGCGGCACAGTGATCTTCCCGATGGTGGAGAACTATCGTGAACTGTCGTTACAGTTAATGTCGTTCGATGTAGCGCCGCAGCAGGATCTCTACACCAAGCAAGGTGTTGCGGTGACGGTGGAAGCGGTGGCGCAGATCAAAGTGAAATCGGATCCCGAGTCGATCCAGACCGCCGCCGAGCAGTTCCTGACCAAAACCGACCAGGCTCGCGAAGGTCTGATCCGGTTAGTCATGGAAGGACATTTGCGCGGGATCATCGGCCAGCTTTCGGTGGAGCAGATCGTGAAGGAGCCCGAAATGGTGGGCGACCGCATGCGGGGTACCTGCGCCGACGACATGAACAAGATGGGCCTGGAAGTGATTTCGTTCACTATCAAGGAAATCCGCGATAAGAACGAGTACATCATCAACATGGGGCGCCCGGATATAGCGCGGATTAAGCGCGATGCGGACGTAGCGGCGGCCGAAGCCGAGCGCGACACCGCCATTCGACGGGCCGCCGCTTCCCGGGAAGCTTCAGTGGCTCGGGCGCAGGCCGACCAGGAACGGGTGCTGGCGGAAACTCTGTCGCAGGCCAAGCAGTCGGAGGCGACCCGCGATCTGGAAATCAAGAAGGCGCAGTACCAGGAGACCGTGAAGAAGCAGCAGGCCACCGCGGATAAAGCCTATGATATTCAAGCCAACATCATGCAGCAGCAGGTGGTGGCGGAAGAAGTGAAGGTCCGTCAAGTGGCCAAAGAGGGCGAAATCAAGGTTCAGGACGCCGAGATTCTGCGCCACGAGCGCGAGTTGATCGCCACCATTTTGAAGGGTGCTGAGATCGAACGTCAACGGATCGAAACCCTGGCCTCCGCCGACAAGATGCGGCAGATCGCCGAAGCCGAAGGCCGTGCGTCGGCTACGCGGCTGCAAGGCGAGGCCGACGCCGACATCATCCAGAAGAAGGGTGAAGCCGAGGCCAAGGCCATGAACGTGAAGGCGGAAGC
>Ga0302319_10019480_pt1 | contig 12323 bp, 11 predicted proteins | sample Bog_T0_2_FD_203319 | JGI IMG/M metagenome (GOLD analysis project Ga0302319, IMG submission 203319) | Peat permafrost microbial communities from Stordalen Mire near Abisko, Sweden - Bog_T0_2 | ecosystem: Environmental > Terrestrial > Soil > Wetlands > Peat | place: Sweden: Abisko, Stordalen Mire... | reverse complement strand
CGTGGGGCGACATCACGTATATCGCCGAGGCCTTCGCGCTGCCGCAAGCCAACGGCGCCACCCCCACCTTTGCCAACGGGCAGATCGCCAACCTGGTGAGCACCGCCCATTCCAACAGCACCCGTTGCGTCATCTCCATCGGTGGCGCGTCGGCCAGCCTGGGCAATTGGAACACCTCGACCGACCCCACCTATGTCGCCACCTTCATCGCGAACATCATGGGCATCGTCGGGACGTATGGTTACGACGGCGTGGACATCGACTGGGAGTTCCCCAATCACGCCGATTGGACCCCGTCAGAGACGGCCCAGTTCAGCGCACTGATGTCGGGGCTGTATGATGCCCTGCATAACAGCGCCAACCCCAACTACAAGGGCCTGGCCTACGACGGCGGCCCCAAGAACCTGAGCTTCTACATCACCCCCGGCTACGACTCGTGCGGGGTGGCGTGGTCGACCATCGGCAACTATTGCGACTTTGCCGTGCTGCCGGGCTACGACATGTGCCCCGACGGCGTGACCGAGGGGCCCATCAACGGCAGCATCACCGCCACCGACTGCGCCAACAACACCTACGTGCTGACGGTGGCGAGCAACGCGGGCCGCTTCAGCGCCGCCGGCTTCCCCAAGACCAAGATGGTCCTGGGCATGCCTTTTTACACCTGCGGCGGCGGCACCATCTCCGCCATCACCGCCAGCGGCAGCCACACCAGCTTCAACGCGACCAGCATGGAGAGCGTTTGGAACGGCACCACCGTGAACGATTCCCAGGCTTTCTGCGCCAAGATGAACTGGGCGCTGGGCCAGGGATTCAAGGGCATCTCCATGTGGGAGCTGGACCAGGCCTATCCGACCAACGCCACCAGCGAAGTGCAGGCCATTTGGAACACCATCGCCGGCAACACCTGCGTGAATGTCGGTACGCCCACGCCCAGCCCCACCACCTCGCCCAGCCGCACGCCCAGCGCGACCCGCACTGCCACGCGGACCGTCACGGCGACCGACACGCCCGTTAACAGCGCCACGCCCACGCCCACGGCCACCTTGACCCCCAGCGCCAGCGCCACGCCCAGCGTCAGCCCCAGTCCCAGTCCCAGCGCCACCGCGACGGCCACTGCCACTGCCACGCCCAGCGTCAGCCCCAGCCCCAGCGCCACCCGCACGGCCACGGGGACGCGCACGCCCAGCGCCACGCCCACGTTATCAGCCACGGCCAGCGGGACGCCCACGACCACGCCTTCCTACACCGCCAGCCCGGTGGCTTCGCCCACGGCCAGCCCCACGCTGAGCCCCAGCTTCAGCGCCAGTCCCAGCGCCACCGCTTCGCCGTCGATGACGCCCAGCGCCATGGCATCGGCCACTGAGACAGCGAGCCCGACCGCCACGGCTAGCCTGACGGTGAGCCCCGCTTTCAGCGCCACCGACAGCCCCACGTCGACCGGCACGGCCACGCTGGGGCCCAGCGCCACGCCATCGGTGACGGCCAGCGCCACCCCTACGCCGAGCGCGACCGCCAGCCCCAGCATGAGCCCCAGCGCCAGTCCCACGCGCACGCCGCCGCATAATCCCACCGCCACGCCCAGCGTCAGCGGCACGCCCACGTTCAGCCCCACGGCGGGCGCCACGGGCGGAGGCGTCCCGGGCCTGCAGGCCGGTTGGGCCAGCCCCGACCCGGTGCGCGGGCCCTGGGTCGGGTTGCGGCTCAAGCATCTGGGGCCGGCGGATAAGGTGCTGCTGCGCCTCTATACGGCCGCGCTGGTCCTGGCCCTGAACACCGACGGCGCTGGGGCCGCTGGCCCAGGGGTGGTGGCGTCCCGGCTGGCCCTGCCCGTGGGGCTGCCGCGGGGCGTCTACTACCTCCAGGCGCGGGCGCAGAAGGGCAGCCAGGTCAGCGCGCCGGTCCTGGTCCGCTTCTACTACCTGGGGCCTTGAGCCCGCTAAACGTTTGAACGAAAAGCGGGCCTGGTCGCGGCTTTGAACTTCCGCGGCCGGGCCCCGCTTCTTATGATGGTGGATCTTCCCTGAAGGAGTTTTTGTGACGCGTAAAATCACCGTGTTGGCCCTGGGCCTTGTGCTGGCGGCGACGGGCCTGGCCGGCGGCCAGATCAAGCAGAAGGGCAATTTCGGCATCGCCGGCTGGCTGGTGTTCTGGAATCCCAAGAGCCTGGAGACCTTTGAGGCCCACGCGGACCTGATCGACCGGGTCTACCCCGAAGGTTACGTGCTCGACGCCGAGGGCATGCCCCGCAGCCTGGAGAACGAGTACAAGGTGGGCCCCGACCGCGACGAGTACTTCGCCCACCGCCGCAAGATGATGGCCATCGCCAAGGCCCATGACATCCAGGTCTTCAGCATGATCGTGAACTATGACAACAAGAAGGGCGAGCACCGCGGCGATTGGGTCGAGAAGATGCTGAACGACCCGGCCTTGAGGAAGCGCCACATCGCGGCGTTGGTGGCCAATGCCGTGAAGGATGGCGTGGCCGGCATCGACATCGACTACGAGAACATGAAGGCCGTCGACGCCAAGCCTTTGAACCAGTTCATGGCCGAGTTGAAGGCGGCCGCGGCGCCCCATGGCCTGCTGCTGGCGGCGGCCTTGGCGCCCAAGTCCGACGCCGACGGCACCTGGGATGGCAACCAGGCCCACGATTACAAGGGCCTGAGCGCCTCCCTGGACCTGCTGCGGCCCATGACCTACGACGAGCACTGGGGCACCAGCACGGCCGGCCCGGTCTCGTCGCCCGAATACAGCGAGATGGTGGACCGCTACGCCGTGGCGGTGGCGGGCGCCGACCGCGTGGAGATAGGCCTGGCGGGCTACGGCTATGACTGGAAGTTCAAGCAGGGGACCACCATCACCTATGACGACCTGCAGGCCATGATCAAGAAGGGCATCCCGGTGAAGCGCGATGAGGAGACCCAGGAGCTGACCGGGCGCTATACCGACAAGGACGGCAGCCCCCGCGAGTTCTGGTTCTGCGATGCCTACAGCTACCGGCCCAAGTACGCCATCATCCGCAAGTACAAGCTGGCGGGCCTGGCGTTGTGGTACTTCGGCTGCGAGGATCCAAGGTTCTGGGCGGACGTGAAGGCTTACAAATACATGAAGGGCTGGTAGGGGTAGGAGCAGGGATCAAAGGGTGGATGATGAAGGGGCATGCAAGGCCCGAATGGATTGCACAAAAAGCCCTGGCGGAGAATACTGCGTCGGGGCCCGCCCGTCAGGAAGCCCGCGTTCCCTCCATTGCTGCATCGTTCGGGGGCTTGACCCATGCCCAGCCAGATCCACGCCGCTGACTTCACTGCGCCCGCCACGCGGCAGCGTTTCGTCACGTTGGACGGGATGCGCGGGATCGCGGCCCTTGCGGTCGTCGCGCATCATTTCAGCGAGCTCTTCGGCGCGGTCCCGCAGGGCTACCTGGCGGTGGATTTTTTCTTCGCCCTCAGCGGTTTCGTGGTGGTGAAGGCCTACGGCCGGCGCTTGGAGCAGGGGCTGCGGCCGACGCAGTTCCTCCGGTTGCGCTTCATCCGCTTCTATCCATTGTATCTTTTGGCGGTCCTGCTGAAGGCCGCCTCGGTCCTGCTGTGGGTCCGCGTGGACCCCGGCCGGAATTTTTGGACCCTGCGCGAGCTGGCTGGGGCGTCGGCGTTCAATCTGCTGCTGCTGCCAGACCCTTTCCGTTGGCAGGCCCTGCCGGCGCTGGTCCCTGCGATAGCCTTGTTCCCTCTGGTGGGCCCCGCGTGGTCGCTATTCCTGGAGCTCGGCGTCAATTATCTTTATGCCCTGATCCGGCCGAGCCTGACCCCACGCCGGTTGGGCTGGGCGCTGGCGTTTTGCGGGGCCAGCCTCGCCGTGGCGGTGGCGCATAACGGCAACGCCGACGGAGGGGTCTGCTGGGCCTGGGATGGCCAGTGGCTGGCTGGATCGCGCGTCACCTTCAGCTTTGGCGTCGGCTGCGGGTTGGCCTGGCTGCCACCCTTCCGGCTTCCGTGGGTCCCGGCAGGGCTCCTTTTGCTGGTGTTGGGCGCGGCGTTGTGCGGGCGCCCCAGCCCCTCCGGGCAGGCGGCCTATGACCTTGGGTTCATCTTCGTGCTGTCCCCCATCCTGGTGCTGCTCGGTGCCGTGAATGAACCGAGGCAAGCCTGGGCGGGACGTTGGATGGAGCGCTTAGGACTGGCCAGTTATCCCATCTACCTGCTCCACACCACCGTGGGTCAAAGCCTGGAATGGGTCGGCAAAAGGGCCCTGGGCGGTTCGCAGGCGTGGTTCCCGGCCTTAGGCGGGCTGACGCTGGTGGGCCTGCTCTTTGGGATGGCGCTATGGTTGGACGCGCACTATGACCGTCCAGCGCGACGGTGGTTGGAAACTCGATTCGGATGATTTGTCGAAAAGTTATGTTATTTTCGGACGCATGGGCTGAGGATGGCTCCCGGTCTTTTGTCACATAACGTAAACCTAGAAAAGACAGGCACTTTCCTGCAAAATCCAGCGGGGTCTTCTACGGCCCCTGCGCCTTTGGAGGCCCATGCGCCGGATCTTGCTGGTCGCGGCCAATTCGGAGCGTTTGCCCGACCCGGTCTATCCCTTGGGGGCTGCGACCGTGGCCACGGCGTTGCGGTCGGCGGGCCACGCCGTCACGACGCTGGACCTGTGCTTTGAAACGGACCGCCCGGGAGCCTTGGAACGGGCCTTGGAGCAGGTCCAGCCGGAGATCCTGGCGCTATCCTTGCGCAACCTGGATTCGTCATCGTTCCCGGACACGCGCAGCTTCGTGGACGACTATCGCAGCCTGGTGAGCCGGGCCCGCCAGTGGGGCCCCTTGCCCATCCTGCTGGGCGGCTCGGGGCTGACCGCCATGCCCGAACGGGTCCTGGAGCATACAGGCGCCGACTATGCCGTGGCGGGCGAAGGCGAGCAGGCGGTGCTGTGGTTGTTGAGCCAGTTGGAGGCGGGTCGGGAGCCCCGCAGCGGCGGCGGCTTCGTGGTGCAGGCTGCAGGCCGCGGCCGCTTGGTGCGCGCTGGCGCCTGGAGCCAGGACCTTGACGGCTTGCCGGAGGTCGACCGGGGCTGCTTTGACGCGGCCCGCTACTACCGCGAAGGCGGCTGCCTGAATCTGCAGACCAAGCGCGGTTGCGCCTTCCAATGCAGCTTCTGCAGCTATCCCATCATCGAAGGGGACCGCCTGCGCCTGCGCCAGCCCATGGCGGTGGTCGACGAGCTGGAGCGCGAGTCGGCCCGCTGGGGCGTGAAGCACTGGTTCATCACGGACAGCGTATTCAACGTGCCCATGGACCACGCCAAGGCCATCTGCGCGGAGATCGTGCGGAGGGGCCTGAAGCTGGAATGGTCGGCCTATTTCAACCCGCGCCAGTTCGACGACGAGCTGGCGGGGCTGCTGGCGGCGTCGGGCTGCCGGGACGTGGAGTTCGGCTCGGATTCCGGCTCGGACCGCATGCTGGATTCGCTGCGGAAGGGCTTCACCACGGGCGAGATGCGCGCGGCCAGCGCCCTATGCCGCAAGCATCGCCTGCGCGTCTGCCAGAGCCTGATGTTCGGCGGGCCCGGCGAGGACCGCAGCACGGTGACGGAGACCCTGGCCCTGATGGACGAGCTGAAGCCCCAGGCGGTCATAGCCATGACGGGCATACGCATCATGCAGGGCACACGTTTGGAGCGTCAGGCCCGCGACGAGGGCTATCTGTCCGCCGACGAGGACCTGCTGCAGCCGCGCTTCTATTTCAGCCGCGGCTTGGGCGAGGACGTGGTGGGCCTGATCGAGGAGCAGTCCCGGGCCCGCCCGCATTGGATCGTCCCGGGCCTGGGCGTGCGCCAGAACGTGGAGGTGCTGCGCCAGCTGCGCGGGCGTGACATCAAGGGTCAGCTGTGGCGCCTGGTGTCGTTGCAGGAGGAGGGCCGATGAGCCAGCGCGAGCCCGACTGCAGCGTCAGCCTGGCGGTCCTTGAATGGACGGCTTGGGCCCCGGGCCTGGAGGGGAAGGCGGCTTGGCTGGCCGCCTCCGCGGCGGGCGCGCCGCGTCCCGCGCCCGATGCCGGAGGCACGCCTCCCGTGTCCCCCATGCCGCCGGCCCTGCGACGGCGGGCGGGCCGCAACGACCGCCTGGGCCTGGAAGGCGCGTACGCCTTGGCGCCGCAGGGGCAGGATCGGCCCAGCGTGTTCGCCTCCCGCCACGGCCAGGTGGCCCGTTCGGCGGTGCTGCTGGAGGCCCTGGCTCAGGGCACGCCCCTGTCGCCCATGGATTTCAGCCTGAGCGTGCACAACGCCACGGCGGGCCTGTTCTCCATCGCCCGCGGGGACCGTTCGGCTTCCAGCTCGCTGGCGGCGGGCGGGGAGGAGCTTTGCGCCGGCTTGCTGGAGGCGGCCGGCCAGGTGTTGGAAGGCGCGCCCCAGGTCCTGCTGAGCGCCCATGACGAGCCGCCTCCGGCGCTTTACGACGGCCATTGGCGGCGCGAGGACGGGGTGCTGGGGCTGGCTTTGATGCTGGGCGCAGTGGCCGCAGGCCGGCCCCGCTTGACGGTGAGCTTGGGCGCGTTCGACGGCCCGGACGAGGGCTGGCCCCAGGCCTGGGTGTTGGCGGGGCTGCTGGGCCGGGCCCAAGGCGCGGCGCGCTGGGCCCGGGACGGGCGTGCCTGGACCTTTGAGCTGGGCGTTTGAGGCCGCTGGGCCGGGCCTGGCGCACGCTGGCCACGCACCTGTGCTTCTTCGTGTACATCCCCCTGGGCGCGGTGCTGGGCCTGCCGGCGTGGCTGGGCCTGCGCCTGCTGATCCGCCGCCAGGATCAGGCCCGGGTGGGCAAGCGCCTGCTGGGGCGCTGGTACGCCTTTTTCACCTGGCTGATGCGCGTCAGCGGCGTGCTGGAGGTGGAGATCGTCGACCGCGAGGCCTTGCGGGGCGGCGGCCGATTCATCGTGGCGAACCATCCCACGCTGATCGACTTCGTGCTGCTGGCGTCGGTGATCCCCGATGCCGACTGCCTGGTGAAGGCCTCGCTGCTGGCGCATCCGGCCATGCGTTGGGCGGTGCTGATGGGCGGCTACATCCCCAATGACCGGGGGCAGGAGACGCTGGAGCTGTGCCGCCGGTCGCTGGCGGCGGGCAACAGCCTGGTGGTCTTCCCCGAGGGGACGCGCAGCGTGCCCGGGGAGGCGCTGCGATTCCAGCGGGGGGCCGCCCAGCTGGCCTTGCGAAGCGCGAAAAGGCTCACGCTGCTGGCGATCGACAGCACGCCGTCGAGCCTGGACAAGCATGGGCGCTGGTGGCTGGCGCCCAAGGACAAGGTGCGCATGCGGATCCGCCCGTTGGGCGAGATGGACATGGGGGCTGTGCTCGCGGCCCGGGGCGGGGAAGCCGCCCTGGCGGCGCGGGAGCTGACGGCGGTTTTGGAGCGCCGATACAACGAGGAGCGGGAACGTGGAAGCTTTGGAAGCTGAGATCAAGGCCCTGATCGTGGAGGCCCTCAGGTTGGAGGACCTGCGGCCGGAGGACATCGATGCGGCGGCGCCCATTTTCGGCGGCGGCCTGGCGCTGGACAGCATCGACGCGCTGGAGCTGGGCGTGGCGGTGCAGAAGAGGTACGGCGTGAAGATGTCGGCCGACGCCGAGGAGAACAAGAAGCACTTCGCCAGCGTGCGGAGCCTGGCGGCTTTCGTGGCCGCCCAGACGGGCCGCTGAACACCATCCGAGAAAGAACACATGAAGACCGAAGCAGAGATCCTCAGCGCCGTGGTGCAGGTCTTGCACGAGACCTTCGGCATCGACCGTGAGCGCATCGTCCCTGAAGCCGACCTTTACGCCGACTTGGACATCGACAGCATCGACGCCATCGACCTGCTGGTGAAGCTGCAAAAATTGACCGGGAAGCGCCTGTCCCCCGAGGCATTCAAGCATGTGCGCAAGATCAAGGACGTGGTGGCGGCCATCCATCAGCTGGTGAACGAGGGCGCTTGAAGCGGCGCCTGTCCGGGCTCCTGGCCCTGGCCTGGGCCGTGCTGTTCCCGGCCCTGGTGCTGGTGGGCGCATGGAAGGGCCTGTTCCAACGCTGGTTCGCGCTGGGCCTGGCCGCCAAGGCCTATCCCATCGGCGTGAACCTGGCCCTGCTGGCCAGCTTCGGTTGGAGCCTGGGGCATCCGCCCACGGTGGTGGAGCGCCTGGCCCGCCTGCAGGAGCCCCAGTTGCCCGCGCATGCGGTCCGCTACACCCGCCGCGTCACCCAGGCGTGGTGCGGATTCTTCGCGCTGAACGCGGCCCTGTCCTTGGCCACCGCGCTGTGGGCCAGCCAGGCGGTGTGGGCCCTGTACAACGGGGCCATCGCCTACGCGCTGATGGGGCTGTTCTTCGCCGTTGAATGGTCGATCCGCCGGCGCGTCCGCGCGCGGGCCGAAGCCCAGGGCGCGCGATGAGCGCCTGGATGGGCCTGGACGCCCTGCTGAGCCAGGGCGGGTCGGCTGCGCGGGTGGGATTGGGCCCCGGCCAGGATTGGCGGGCCCTGGCCGCGCGGCGCGAGGCCTGGCGTCAGGCCTTGCAGGCCCCGGCGGCGGGCGGGCGCGTGGCGCTGTACCTGGAGGATGGTTTCGAGTTCTGCGCGGCCCTGCTGGGCGCGTGGAGCGCCGGGTGCACCGTGGTCCTAGCGGCGGACGCCACGCCCGCCACCGCCCAGGCGCTGAAGGCCCAGGGCGCCGTGCTGGCGGGCGCATTCGACGGCGGCTTGGCCCCGCCGCCGCAGGATGGCCCATCCCAGGCGCAAGCCCCGCGCCGGCTGCCCGACCTTCCCCTGGTGGTGCATACCTCCGGCAGCACCGGCGAGCCGTTGGCCATTGAGAAGCCGCGCCGCTGCCTGGACCAGGAGCTGCGGGCCCTGGAGCAGGTTTTTGGGCCGGCGGTGGCGGGGGCGGCGGTGATCGCCACCGTCTCGCATCAGCACTACTACGGCCTGCTTTTCCGGGCCCTCTTGCCCTTGTGCGCGGGCTTGCCGGCGCTGTCCGCCCAGTTGAAGCTGCCCGAGGAGCTGGCCCAGGCCTGCGGCGACGCCGGCCACTGCGTGCTGGTCTCGTCGCCGGCGCTGCTGAAGCGCTTGGCCGGGTCCCCGGCCGCCGTCGAGGTCCTGCTCCCCGCCCGGCAGGGCCTGCAGGCCGTGTTCAGCAGCGGCGGCCCGCTGCCTTGGGACGCGGTGCTGCGCAGCCGGGCGGGCTTGGGCCATGCGCCTTTCGAGGTCTACGGCAGTTCGGAGACGGGCGGCGTGGCTTGGCGCCAGCGCCAAGCCGAAGAGCAAGCCTGGCAGGCCCTGCCGGGCGTGGAGACGGCCTTGGACGAGGCCAGCGGATGCTTGAGGGTGCGGGCCCGGCATCTCCCCGACGACGGATGGTCCCAAAGCGCCGATCGGGCCGCCCTGGCGGAGGGCGGCTTCCGGCTGCTGGGGCGCAGCGACCGCGTGGCCAAGGTGGAGGAGAAGCGGGTCTCGCTGACGGGCGTGGAGCGCCGACTGGAGGCGCATCCCGCCGTGGCCGAGGCCAAGGTGCTGCTGCTGTCGGGCCAGCGGGAGGAGCTGGGCGCGGTCCTGCGCCTGGTCCCCGCCGCGGCGCCCCAGGATGACGCAGCCCGCCGCCGCCTGCTGGCCGGGCTCAAGGCCCACCTGGCCGAGGCGTTCGAGCCGGTGGCGCTGCCGCGGCGTTGGCGCCTGGTGGGCGAATGGCCGATGAACAGCCTGGGCAAGGTGACCCAGGCGGCGCTGCAGGCCTTGTTCGACGGGGACCAGGCCCCGCGATGGCCGGAGCTGCTATTCATCCAACGCGGGGCCGATGGCGGGTCGCAGCTGGAGCTGCTGCTGCCGCCAAGCCTGCATTGGTTCCGCGGCCATTTCCCGGAGGTGGCCCTGCTGCCGGGCGTCGTGCAGGTGCATTGGGCCGTGCGCTATGCGGCCCAGGAGCTGGGGCTGACGGGCCCCTTTCGCGGGCTGCAGGCGCTGAAATTCCAACGGCCGTTGCGGCCGGGGACGCGGGTGACGCTGGGCCTGAAGGCCCGCCCGGATGGGCGCAGCTTCGAGTTCAGCTACCACACTGAAGCGGGGCGGCATGCCTCGGGGCGGGTCCTGCTTGGATGACGCGGGGGCCTTTTCACCGTGCCTGGTGGTGCCGGTCTACGAGCATCACGCGGCTTTGGCCGGCGTGCTGCCGCGCCTGCGAGCCCTGGGCCTGCCGATCCTGATGGTCGACGACGGCTCATCGAGCGAGTGCGCCGCGGCCCTCGACGGCCTGGCGGCTCAGGCCGGCCCGCTGGCGCGGCTGCGCCACCGTCCGTCCAACGGCGGCAAGGGGGCGGCGGTCAAGGACGGGCTGCGCTGGGCCGCCGAGCTGGGCTTCAGCCACGCTTTGCAGGTGGACGCCGACGGGCAGCACGACTTGGGCCGCCTTCCGGCCCTGTTGGACGAGGCGCGGGCCCATCCGCTGGCGGTGGTCTGCGCCTCGCCGCGCTTCGACGCCGGCGCCCCCGCCTCCCGCCGCCGGGGCCGCCAGCTGACCAACTTTTGGATCGCCGTGAACACGCTGTCACGGGCCATCCCCGACGGCCTGTGCGGCCTGCGCGCCTATCCCCTGGCCGCCACCGTGCCCTTGCTGGGCCGCTGCGGCGACCGCATGGACTTCGACCCTGAGGTGCTGGTGCGCCTGCATTGGAAGGGCCTGGAACTGCGCTTCCTGCCGGTGGGCGTGAGCTATCCGGCCGACGGCATCAGCGGCTTCCGCCTGGGCCTGGACAACGCGCTGATCAGCTGGATGCATGCCCGGCTCTTCTTCGGAATGCTGCTGCGCAGCCCGCGGCTGCTGGCGCGGAGGCGCAAGTGAGGGCGGGGCATTGGGCCCGCAGCGCCGAGCTGGGCGCGGGCTGGGGCATGGCCTTCACCTTTTGGGTGCACCGACGCCTGGGCCGCTGGCCGTTCCGGGGGGTGCTGCTCTTCGTGGTGGCCTACTTCTACGCCAGCCAGCCGGCCCGGCGGCGCGCCTCCAAGGAGTACTTGGGCCGCCTGCAGGCCCTGGGGCAGGGGCCTGGCTGCGGGGCCTGGGCGGTGTGGCGCCATTTTTGGGCCTTCGCCGAGACGGCCGTGGACAAGCTGTTGGCTTGGGACCCCGCCTGGGACGGCGGCAGGGTCACCTTCCATGGGCACCAGCCGCTGCTGGACAGCCTGGCCCGGGGGCGCGGCTTCCTGCTGGTGGGCTCGCATCTGGGCAACCTGGAGGTGGGCCGGGCCCTGGGCCGGCTGCACAAGGGCCGACCCATCACGGTGCTGGTCCACACGCTGCACGCGCGGCGATTCAATGACCTGATGCGCAAGGTCAACCCCAGCAGCCAGGTGGACCTGATCCAGGTGACCGAGGTGGGCCCAGGGACCGCGGCCCTGCTGCGCGAGCGCATCGACGCCGGCGGGATCGTGCTGATCGCCGGGGACCGGGTGCCGGTGGGCGGGTCCGGCCGGGGCGTGGTGAAGGCGCCCTTCCTGGGGGCGGACGCCGCCTTCCCCCTGGGGCCCTGGGTGCTGGCCAGCGTCCTGGAATGCCCCGTGCACCTATACTTCTGCCTGGGCGGCTCGGGGGCCTGGGACATGCACTACGAGCCCTTCGCCGAGCGGGTCAGCCTGCCGCGCGGGCATCGTGAGCGGGCCGCGCAGGCCTTGGCCGCGCGGTTCGCCGAGCGCCTGGGCCATTACTGCGGCCAGGCCCCCCTGCAATGGGGCAACTTCCATTCGCCATGGTCTGAGGGATGACATTGGGAACCCGATCCGAAGTCTTGTTCAACGGCCAGCCTTTGACGATAGGCCAGGTGGCCGCCATCGCCGCCGGCGCGCCGGTCCGCCTCTCTGATGAGCCGGGCTTCGTGCGCCGCATCGACGCGGGCGCCGAGTTCGTGGACCGCTGGCTGGCCGACGGCAAGGCCATCTACGGGGTCAACACTGGCTATGGCGACAGCGTGACCGTGAAGGTGTCGGCAGCGCTGGTCCTGGACCTGCCCGAGCGGCTGACCGAATACCATGGCGTGGGCTTGGGCCGGCATTTTGGGGCGGAGGAGACCCGTGCGGTGGTGGCGGCGCGGCTGTGCTCGCTGGCCCGGGGCTACTCGGGGGTCAGCTACGCGCTGCTGAAGCAGTTGGCGGCCCTGCTGCAGCACGGCATCCTGCCCCTGATCCCCGAGGAGGGCTCGGTCGGCGCCAGCGGCGACCTGACCCCCCTCAGCTATGTGGCGGCGGTGATGGGCGGGCGGCGCGACGCCCGCTTCCGGGGCCAGGTGGTCCCCGCTGCCGACGCCCTGGCCGCCTG
>Ga0302319_10019479_pt1 | contig 12323 bp, 15 predicted proteins | sample Bog_T0_2_FD_203319 | JGI IMG/M metagenome (GOLD analysis project Ga0302319, IMG submission 203319) | Peat permafrost microbial communities from Stordalen Mire near Abisko, Sweden - Bog_T0_2 | ecosystem: Environmental > Terrestrial > Soil > Wetlands > Peat | place: Sweden: Abisko, Stordalen Mire... | reverse complement strand
TCACGATCAAAGCCACCGCTACCAGGAAGCACACGACGACCGTGGTCAGTCTTCCCGTTACAGACATATACCGCTCCTTGGAACTTTTAGTTTGGCCCAGAACTCAATTATGAAGTTATCGTGTGCACTCGCGAAATAGTTACCTACAAAATTACTTACATAAGAGATTTCTTCGCTTGATGCCCCACGTCGCCATGTATTCACCGATCGAGGTGACCGAGGATGAGCGTGACTGGTCCTCCTCGAGCGAGGCAATGACAGTGCCGTCGCGGCACCATCATTCTTCGTAAAGCCGAAGAAAACTATGCGCTTCGCCGCGTCTATCCCCCGTGAATTCTCGGCGACGGTTCGTCGCGCACTGGTCGGTCCTGCAGAGGTGGGTGGCGTCACGCGCTGGGATTTACTCCATATCCCGTCGAACGAAACGGAGCCTGCTCTACGAGAGATGAGATTTTTATTACTTCGTAATCTTCGCGATACGTTCTCGTTCGCGTGATGAGCGGCCTACTTCTGCGCCAAGCGCTCGACGCACGACGAGAGCACACCGTTCACGAAGGAAGGTGAGCCATCGGTCGAGAAGGTCTTGGCGAGCTCAACCGCCTCATCGAGGACGACCGCTCGCGGAGGCGCGTCGTCCAAGAGCAGTTCGCCAATCGCCAAGGTCATGATGATGCGGTCAACGAGCGCGATACGCTCAATCGACCAGTCATTTGAAAATTCGCTAATGAGCGACTCTGCTTCGACTTTGTGGTTTTGTGCGGACAGTACGAGCAGTGCGGTGTAATGGTCCGGCGCCAGCGGTAACGCGGCCAAAATCTCGTCGACCGGTCGCTGCTTGATGTCAGCTTCGTAAAGGATCTCAAGGGCTCGCTCACGCGCGCGATGTCGCTGTTGGCCCAAGTCGCTCATTAGGCGCGCGTCATGTATTCACCGGTTCGCGTGTCGACCTTGATCACCTCACCCGGTCCGACGAAGAGCGGCACCTGGACGACAAAACCAGTCTCGAGTGTGGCTGGCTTTCGCGCACCCGACACGCGATCACCTTGAATTCCCGGCTCCGTCTCTGCGATCGCGAGTTCCACCGATGCCGGCAACTCGACGCCAATGATCTCGTCGTCGTGAAGGATCAACATCGCCTTGCCCGTCTCTTTAAGGAAGTTGGACGCGTCACCAAGATTCTTTGACGAAACTGGAAGTTGCTCGTAGGTCGATTGATCCATGAAAATGTAGTCATCGCCATCGCGGTACAAGTACTGTGTGTCGCGCTTGTCGATGATCGCTTGCTCAAGACGCTCATCGGAACGATACGTTCGCTCGATCACGGCACCTGATCGGGCGTTGCGCAGCTTGGTGCGCACGAATGCGCCGCCCTTGCCGGGCTTTACGTGTTGGAACTCAATGACTGAGAACAGGCCGTCGTCAATCTTGAGGGTGATGCCGTTCTTTAGGTCAGATGTGGAGATTGCCGCCATGGGCCGGTACCTTTCGTAAATCGAGCGTTGCCCATTCTAGTTAATCGCCAGTCGGTTGGTTCGACCCCTAGGACAACAAGCGCGCGACGGCCTCAACGGCGAGGTCGTAGCTCAGCGCGCCAAAACCCGCGATCGATCCATTCACGACACCCGCCAGTGTGCTGAGGTGACGAAAGGGTTCGCGCGCGGCGGGATTCGAAAGATGAATCTCGATCTTCACGCCGCTGAACGACGCCATCGCATCCGCGAGCGCCCACGATGTGTGCGTCAGGGCTCCGGCGTTGATGACGATCGCTGCCGCGACCCCGTTCGCGGCGTGCACCGCTTCGATCAGGTCGCCCTCGAAGTTCGATTGCAAGTGACGAACCGTGAAGTCGTGCGCTTTGGCTTGGGCGCCAAAACGATCCACGTGCTCCTCGAGGGTCTGGTGACCATAGATTTCGGGACTGCGCGTGCCCAATTCATCGAGGTTGGGTCCCGATAGCAGCAGTATCTCCCTACTCACTTTTCACCTCGGAACTCCTCTAACGCGTCGGTGACGACCCTCTCATCGATACCCGTCACGGTCTCGAAGCCTGACGGGCCCGCCAGTACAAAGGTTAAGTCGTGGCGCGCCTTCTTGTCGTGACCCATCGCTGCCACGATGTCCGCGGTGACGAGTTCTTTCGGTACTGCGCTCGATAAACCGAATCGCGACAGCACGTCATCGTGGTTCGCGACGACCGAATGGTCTACGCGATCCAATGCGTACGCGAGGCGCGCGGCGAAGCCGAGCCCAATCGCCACCGCCTCGCCGTGGCGAAGTTCATCGCGACTGCGTCGAAGCGAGAGCGCTTCGATCGCGTGCGCGAGCGTGTGTCCGTAATTGAGCAAAGCGCGCTGTCCGCCTTCAAACTCGTCGGCGCTGACGATGCGCGCCTTAAGCGCCACCGACAAGTGGATCAATTGCTCGAGCGACGTCGAGGGAATCTCGCTCGCGTCTCGTCCCTCGAGCAACCAGCATTTGGCGACTTCGCCCAACCCGCTGTGTCGATCTCGCAGGTCGAGCGTCGCGAGTGTCTCGTCGTCACACAAGACCGCCACGGGTTGATGAAACGCGCCGACGAGGTTTTTTCCCGAGGACAAGTTCACCGCGGTTTTTCCACCAATGGCGGCGTCCACTTGGCCCACCAGTGTCGTCGGCACTTGGATAAGTCGCAGGCCGCGCAAGTACACCGCGGCGACGAAGCCGGCGAAGTCGGTGATCGCGCCACCCCCCACACCCACGATGACGTCAGAACGCGACACGTTGAGTGCCGCCAATTCCTCACACACCGATTCGAGGACCTCGAGGCGCTTGGCGTCTTCACCTTCCGGCACTTCGACGATGTGCACGTTCTGCTCGGGTACGAAGTCGAACCAGGGCTCTTCCAACAGCGAGGGCGACGTCACGATGACGCACAACTGGTAGTTGGGGCAGCGCTCACGAAGGACTGCTTGAAGCTGGTGTCGCACGCCCGCACCGATGCTTACGTCATAGGAGCGGCCCGCAAGGGCGACCTCAACCTTCATTCGTCTTCACCCTTCACTTCGCTCAGTACCTGAGCGACGACTTCATCGAGTGAACCCGACGTGTCGATTCGCACTCGCGAGACTTCCTGGTACCACGGTTCTCGTTGCGCGCGTAGACGCGTCAAAGCCTGTTTCGGATCGTCGCCTAACAACGGTCGGTCACCCTCGGCGACTCGCGCCAGGATCTCATCGTCCGCGCAGTCGAGCCAATAGGTCCTCGCGCTCGCGAGCGACGCGCGCGCCTCGGGCAGGGTCACGCCGCCGCCGCCGGTCGCCACCACCGCGTCGCGCGCCAGGGCCTCGAGCAAAACGTCGTACTCACGTCGACGGAATTCTTCTTCGCCCGCCTCGCGCAAGAAGTCGGGCACGGTTCGTCCGAGGACCGAGGCGAGGGCGTCGTCGGTGTCGATGACCTCGACGCCCCAGTGCATTCCGAGCTCTCTGGCGACAGTCGTCTTTCCGGTGCCGGGTAGTCCCACGAGCACGAGTCGCGCCACAACTATTCGGGGAGTGCATGCGAGGAAGTTGAACCGAGATTCGCCACGTACGTCGCGTGATTGCGAACGAACTCCTCGACGGAGTCACCGCCAAACTTTCGCATCGCCTCATTGGCCAGAACGAGCGCCATCATCGCTTCGGTTACGACCCCGAGCGCCGGTACCGCAGTCACGTCAGTGCGCTCCTTAAAGGAGACCGCCGACTCGCCCGTCGCCACGTCCACGGTCTCGAGCACCGGTCGATTGAGCGTCGCGAGCGGCTTCATGGCAACTTTGGCAATGACCGGCGCGCCCGAGGTCATTCCACCTTCGAGTCCCCCGGCGTGGTCGCTTCGACGAATGTAACCTCCACCACTCGCGAAGGTGTCGTCGACCGCGATGGCGTCGTGCGCCACGCTGCCGCGCTGGGAGGCCTGCATCATGCCGTCACCGATTTCAACCGCCTTGACTGCCTGAATGCTCATCAATGCGCCCGCGAGCAGGCCGTCGAGTTTTCGGTCCCAGTGCACGTAGCTTCCGAGTCCCACCGGCAACCCGTACGCGATCACCTCGACGATGCCCCCGAGCGAGTCACCCTCCTTCGCCGCGGCTTTGATCTCGGTGATCATCTTGGCGGCGGTCTCGTCGTCGAAGCAGCGGACCTCGCTTTCATCAACGACGGACAACTCGCCGGGCGCGGGTCGCCGGTCCAAGGGCGCCGCCACTTGACCAATACGCACGACGTGACTCAAGATTTCGACGCCAATCGTCGCGAGAAGCGCTTTCGCGAGCGCGCCCGCCGCGACGCGAGCCGCGGTCTCACGCGCGCTCGCCCGCTCGAGGACATCGCGCGCGTCATCAAAGGCGTACTTCTGCATTCCCGCGAGGTCGGCGTGTCCCGGACGAGGTTTGGTGAGCTTGTTCGAAGGGGTGCCGGGAGCTGCGGACATTTCTTGTTCCCACTTGGGCCACTCCGAATTAAGAATCTCGATGGCGACGGGCGAACCCAACGTCCGACCGTGACGAATGCCACCACTCAGGCGAAGTTCGTCGCGTTCGAAGCGCATACGCGGTCCGCGTCCAAAGCCGAGTCGCCGACGACTGAGTTCGTCACCAATTTGCTCCTCGTTGATCGCGAGCCCCGACGGCAATCCTTCGATGATCAGGGTGAGGGAAGCACCATGACTCTCACCGGCCGTTAGGAAACGCAACATTTCCCAATTCTAGGCTCGGAGGGCAATCTATTCGTTGGTATAAAAGGGATTGACGCCTGACGCGTGGTCGGTCACGTCGATGACGCCCGTGAGTGCGGGAATCGCCTCACGCAACGTCGTCTCGATGCCTTGTGAGAGCGTCATGCGACTCATCGAACAACCCTGGCAGCCACCCGACATCTTGATATAGGCGACCTTCTTCTCCTCATCCATCGCGACGAGGTCCGCGCGACCTCCGTGCGAGGCAATGGAGGGGTTGATGTTCTTTTCGAGCACATCGATGGCGAAGAGGGCTGTGGGACCTTCGACGCCAAGCGCGAGGATGTCCGCGGGCACGCCGGGGTTCATCTCTTCGGGTGTGGGGATATTGGGATTCACCAGCACCAAACCACCGCCGCCGTCCGCCGCGAACTCCAAACGGCTGCCACGCAGACGATCAATACTCGCCTTGGGCACCACGACGGTGACCCCGCCGTCGCTGCCTATCGCCGCACCTTCGGGGGCATCGGCCAAATCGGAGAAGTAGAGGTCGTAGGAATAACCTGGACCCTTCGTGCCGGTGACTTCAATCCAAAGAGCGAGTGCGCTACTCTGCTCTTCGTTTTGAAGTGCGTCGAGCACGACGTTGCGTGCTTCATCGGTGAGTTTCAGAACGTCAAATGTCTCGACAGTGGTCATGCGCCAAGTCTAGAGGTCCCTTTATGGGTCGGTCGCGTCCATTAAGTTGCACCTGTGACCTCAATCCCCCTTGACCTTCACGAATGGGTTAGTTTCGACGACCAAAAACGCCAACGTACCTGGATGTTCGACGTGACGTTCCTCGAAAGCAATTGGACGTGTATCTTCGGCAACGGTTGCCAGGGCGTGCTCACCGAAGCCGCGCCCGAACTGGTGCAAGGTTGTTGCAGCTACGGCGCGCACTTCACTGACGAGAAGGACCAAAAGCGTGTCGAGCGAGCGGCCAAACGGCTTACCGACGATCAGTGGCAGTTCAAAGCCAAGGGCAAGGACGGCACTACCCGCGTGAAGAAGAACGGCGAGATCGTCACCAAACTCGTCAAGGACGCGTGCATCTTCCTCAACCGTCCGGATTTCCATCGCGGCGCAGGCTGTGCGTTACACGTGCTGGCGCTCGACAACGACGAAAGCTACATCCCGCTCAAACCTGAAGTCTGCTGGCAGCTACCACTGCGACGAGAAGATGACGTCCAAGACGACGGCCACGTGATCACGAGGATCGGGCAGTGGAACCGCAGCGACTGGGGAGCCGGCGGTGACGAATTCCACTGGTGGTGCACCGAGGACACACTCGCGTTCGTCGGCAAGAACCGCGTGGTCGACTCGATGGCCGACGAACTCATTGCGATGATCGGCCAAGTCGTCTATGACCAATTGCTGGCGTTCATGGACGAGCGTTCGAAGCAACCCCAGGGAACAATGCTCCCCCACCCGGTGCGACGGGTCAGGGCCTAACTCTCTGCGGCGAGCGGGTCTTCCTCGTTAAACGACGTGCGCGGCAGCGATCCCAGAATCTCGTCATAACGATCCTCTTCGGCGAGACACCACTCCGCGTGGATGTCCTCGGGCGCCGCGCCGCACTCATCGCACGTGGTCGCGCGAGGTCCGGTGGAACGCTTGAGTTCGCGAGCTTCAACAAACCGACGATGGCGGCCCTTTTTCACGTCAACTCCTCACTGGTCGCGGGCCATTACTGGCGGCGACCGCGGCTCAGTAGGACTGAGCCGAGAAAACCATTGTACCAAGTGACTTGACGCAACGAACCCCTACCATTGGTTCATGAGCGAAGCCTTTAATCCACACGAGATGGTCCTGCGTTTTCGCGAGCGGGCCGAAGCCGTGAAACGAAGGGGTATACCGCCCGTCGAAGGTCCCGAGCGCGCGATGTTCCTTGAAGCCGCGCGACTCGATTTTCAAGACTTCGCGATGTTGGGTGACGCCACCGCCACGCTCCACGACGGCGTCCTTCGACTCGAAATCGATCTACGCCCGCCGAGCGGGGACGAGCCAACGACCTAGTTCGTGCCCTGGGCGACGTCGACGCGCTGCACACCTTCGGTGAGTTCGTTAAGACCTTTTCGCAGTCGGGCGAGCGCTGAATTGCGCCGTGACGTACTCGAACCGGCGCCGTAACAAATATTCGCACCTGCGCCAATATCGGTGTAGGCGCGCGAGAGCAGTCTCGTGGACTGCGCGTCGGGCGTGGGCAGAGACGCGTTGGCCGCTTCGGTGTCAGTGACCAGGACACCACACACGAGGTGAAGCACGTGCGCGGAGCTCTTCGAATTCTCCAGGGCGGTCGCCGAATGTCGGACGTCCTTCGTAAGGGTGGGCAGGTTCTGATGAAACTGGCTCTGGCTCACCCAACCCGACATCGCCGACGCCAGGCTCTCAGTCCCGCAGGCGCTGAGCAGTAGGCCGCCCGCTATCAGCGCCGCGAGAAGTCCCGTGACCACCCTGGTCACGAAAGTACGACGAGGTGCAATTCGTGGCGACCGCGTCGGACAACGAGGTAACGGCCATGCAAGGCGCGTTGCGCGTCAATGTTCTCACCTGCTTCGACACGCCGATTATTGACGTAGACCCCGCCTTGCTCGACGAAGCGACGTGCTTCGGCCTTGGACTTAGCCAGTTGGGTACGTACGAGTACGTCGACCGGATCAAGTCCCGCATCGAACTCGTCACGCGACCATTTCGACGAAGGGGCGTCACCCACCACTTCGAGCAGCGTCGCCTCGTCGAGTTCTTCTATTGCTTCACTGAACAGCGCGTCACTCGCACGTTGCGCATTCAGTGCGGCGTCGCGCCCGTGGACCATCGTGACCACTTCGTGGGCAAGGGCGCGTTGAGCCAGACGCTCTTGGGGCTTCGATTTCGTCGCGTCATCGAGTTTGAGTATCTCTTCGTGAGAGAGGAAAGTGAAGTAACGAAGTGACGCGGGCGTGGTCGCGTCATCCACGTTGAGCAGGTACTGGAACAACACGAACGGCGAGGTCATCGACGGGTCAAGCCACACGTTCTCGTTTCCCCCTTCGGACTTTCCGAACTTCTTGCCATCGCCGCGCAAGAGCAACGGCGTCGTGAGGCCGTATGCCTGCGCGCCCGTCATCTTTCGAACGAGTTCCGTACCAACGGTGATGTTGCCCCACTGATCGGATCCGCCCAGTTGTAACGTGCACTCGTGATCGCGGTTAAGTCGTACGAAGTCGTAACCCTGGAGCAGCATGTAGGAGAACTCGGTGAAGGACATCCCTACGTCGTCTCGGTCGAGTCGACTCTTTACCGAATCCTTGGCGAACATCTGATTGACGGTAATGTGCTTTCCCACGTCGCGAAGAAATTCCGTCAGCGATACCGTCGTGAGCCAGTCGGCATTATTCAACAACAAAGCTCGTGACGATCCCGCACCCGGTGAAAAATCGAGGAGTCCTTCGAGCTGTGTGCGGATCCCCTCGAGGTTCGCGTTGAGTTGTTCGAGGGTGAGTAACGGTCGCTCGACGTCTTTAAAACTTGGGTCGCCGATGAGGCCGGTGCCACCGCCGGCGAGTGCAATCGGACGGTTACCCGCCACCTGAAGTCGTCGAAGATTACAGATCTGCAAGAGATTGCCAAGATGCAGCGACGACGCCGTCGGGTCAAAGCCAATGTAGGCGGTAACGCTTCCCGCGCTCAGTTGCGAGAAAATCGATTCGTCGGTTACCTGATGAATCAACCCACGAAACGTCCAGTCGTCGCGAAGATTCATGCGACGAGTCTACGAGACAGACCTCTACAACGCCGACGTCGATGGCAAGTGCACCTGGAGCCAAATGACGAAAGTGTTCCATAGGCCACTTACTTCGAGAACACCAATCACCATGAGTAGTAATCCTCCGACCATGCCAATACTCTTCGCGTGGCGCCTGAGCCACGTAGTGGTGGTAGCCATCCATTCGGTGGCGAATGCGGCAACGACAAACGGAACCCCGAGCCCCAGGCAATAGACGAAGGCAAGCAAGGAGCCACGAAAGGCGGTCGTGCCGTTACTCGCTGCGGCGAGGCCGAGAATTGACTCGAGCGTCGGACCAATGCACGGCGCCCAGCCGAGCGCGAACGTGAACCCCAGGAGTCCCGCGCCAATGATCGAAGCTCGCGGCAAACGGTGAATTCTTCGATCGCGATCAAGCCAGGAAGATGGCCACCAACCCGCAAAGAACATCCCCAGCAAAATTGTCACCACACCAAAAACCTCTTGGAGCACTCTCTCGTGCGTGCGAAGCGTGCTACCCAGTCCCCCAAACAGTGCGCCAAAACTGACGAACACGAGGGCAAAACCCACGATGAACGCGAGTGCGCCAAAAACTGCACGACCTCGACCAGTGCGACCCTCCACCCGCGCGGTCGAACCGCCGAGAAACGCCACGTAACCCGGCAACAGCGGCAGGACGCAAGGCGACGCAAACGAAACCAGTCCGGCCGCAAACGCGAGTGGGAACGCCGCGAACAACGAGGCGGGAAGCGTCCCCATCATGTCGACGTCCTCCATTGCACGAGGCCCGCAACGAGCGCGTCGTGAATCTCCACGTTGCGCTGGCGTGACGGTACGCGCGCGATGATCACACTCACGCCTGGCTCGTCGAGTGCCTTTTCTATCGCCACGCGCAGTTCGCCACGCGTGGCGACCGACGTAGCGTCATGGCCAAACGCACGTGCGACGACCTCAAGATCGTGTTGACGCGGCGTCGCGAAGAGCTCCTCGAAACGTGCTGTGGATACCTCACGAGCTTGTGGCAGAAACGAGAAAATGCCGCCTCCTCGATTGTCGCTCACCACGAGCGCACACGATCCCCCGCGAGTACCAAGCCCGTCAACGAGTCCCGAGACGTCGTGCAACAACGTGAGATCACCAAGAAGACCGATGCCTTTCTGCTCGCAACAAACGCCCATCGTCGTCGAGACGACTCCGTCAATGCCGTTGACGCCGCGATTCGAGTACGTAGGAGAGCGTCGCGAGCTCGCCCACCACTCCACGTCACGTACCGGCATCGATGAACCAATAACCAACGGGACAGCATTGTCACCACTTAGCTCAACGACTACGCGCGCCACCCCTGGCTCGTCCAGCGGCGCGTCGTCGTAGTCGAGTGATTCCAAGTACTCCCCCACGCTCTCTGACGCGACACGCCACGCAGCCGCGTAGTCGTCGTCTCCCTGGAGCGCTCTATCATCGTTGCGCGGCAATCCCGCGACCACGTGAGTCACGAGCCGATCGGGGTCAGCCACCTCGCCCCCTCCATCCATCGCCACTACCGGCGCGCCCCACTCGGCCAGACGCTGGGCGAGAACCTTTGAAGCAGGTAACCCACCCATTCGCACTACCAGATCTGGACGATGCTGATGGGCGAACGCGTCGTCGCGCAAAAGTGGATCGAAGTAGGGGACTGAATCCTGGGCAGTCGCGTCGCCGAGCACGACCCATCCGAGGTCACGACACGTGCCAATTACAGACGAACTCACGCCTGCGCCCACCACACAGAGCACTCGCGCACGCGCCACTTCAAAGGACGCTGCCGCCCGCCTCGAAAAGTCGCTGACTCGCCACGGCGCGCCGTTCGCCCTGCCCGCGGGTAGGTTCATCGCCACGCCAATGAGGGGCTCTACGAAAGCGGCGTTCAAGTGTACGGGCCCCTTGGGTCCCGTTACCCCGCTCGCACTACGCCAAAGTCGGTTCGCCAAAGCGCGCCACGTTGACGAGGCTTCCGCACGGGCCACACCCGGTTCCTCGTAACGGCGGACAGTTTTTCCAAAGAGGTGGCGCTGGTCGATGGTTTGGGGCGCACCGACGCCATGTAATTCTGGCGGACGGTCCGCGGTAAGGACGAGCAGAGGCACGTTCGCCTGGTCAGCTTCACAGATCGCCGCGTGCAGTTCTGCGGCCGCGGTGCCGCTCGTCACCACGATCGCCACTGGCAACGACGTTGCCAAGGCGCGGCCAATACCAAAGAACGCGGCGCTACGTTCGTCAAGTCGCACGTGCAGCGTGAGTTCGTCTCGCTGCGCGCACGCCAACGCGAGGGGTGTTGAACGTGACCCCGGGCACACGACGACGTCGCGAAGTCCCGAGCGAATCCATTCGTCAAAGAGGGTGGCCGCGAACGTCGCCTGTACGTCGCTCGGGCTCGGTACGCTCTCTTGCAATGCCTCTCCTAAAGTCCGAACGTCAGGGAACAGGACCAAAACTCGTCTGGTTGCACGGTTTCACGCAAACACGCCAATCCGCACACCTGTTCCGTTCCATTCTGGCAGGAACTCACCAAGTTGATGCCTTTGACCTGCCAGGACACGGTGAATCAAGCGAAGTTGACGCGTCGCTCGAAGAAACTGCCGATTTCATTTCGTCCTGTCTGTCCGACGAGCCCGTTGTGCTGGGCGGTTACTCGCTTGGTGCGCGAGTCGCGTTGCACGTCGCGCTGCGTCACCCCGAACAGGTGAAAGCGTTGATCCTCCTTGGCGCGTCACGCGGTATTGAGGACGTTGCCCTTCGCGCCGAGCGCATGTCACGCGACGAAAAACTTGCTGAGCGAATCGAGATCATCGGCACCGATACGTTCCTCGATGAGTGGCTCGCCCAGCCAATGTTTTCGTCGTTGCCCGACGACCCTCTCGAACGCGCTGCGCGCAGCAGGGATCCAGGCGGTCTCGCTCGTTCACTACGTCGATCCGGCACCGGCACCCAAACGTTCCTCGGACCTCATTTGGCATCACTCACGATGCCGGTGTTATGCATGGCCGGAGTGTTGGACGCAAAATTCGTGGCCGAAGCGCACGCCATTGCGGCGGGTGTCACCCACGGGGTAGCGCGCACAATTCCTGGTGCCCAACACGCGGCGCACCTCGAACAGCCCGGCGCGTGCGCCGAGGTTATTGAGGAATTCCTCGTTGCTTAGCGCGTCACGAAGAACGTCACGGCGAGCGCCCCGCCGACGACGAGTTGTGTCTTGGACGTGGCCTTTAAGAGTGGCAACAGTTCACGACCATTGCGCGAAGAGAACGTGGATCGGAGTTCGGGAATGAACAACACGAACGCGAGTGCCCCGATGACGGCTTCACCTCCCGCGATGAGACCGAGCACCACGCCCACGACGCACGCGGCGTAGAGCCACGACGCGCGCACCCGACCAAGTCGCGCCGCCAGTGTCTTCTTTCCGACTTTTTGATCGCCTTCGACGTCGCGCAGATTATTCGCCTCGAGAAGCGCGCACGCCATGGCGCCCGTAGCGAGTCCGAACCACCATGACGAGCCGGGAATCGTGAGATGTTGCACGTAGGAGGTACCGACCGTGGCGACGAATCCGAAATACAGCAATACGAAGAGTTCCCCGAAACCGTAATAACCGTAGGGTCGCGGACCACCGGTATAGAACCAACCCGCGAGAATCGCGCTCAGTCCAATCGCGACCAACCACCACGACGTGCGCGACGCGAGCAGCACGCCTAAGACGCCCGCAATCGCGAACGCACTCCACGCGGCGTGTCGCACGCGCGAGGGCTTCACCAACGCCGACGCCGTCAAGCGAAACGGACCTACGCGATCGCGGTCCGTGCCCCGGACG
>Ga0302319_10019478_pt1 | contig 12323 bp, 6 predicted proteins | sample Bog_T0_2_FD_203319 | JGI IMG/M metagenome (GOLD analysis project Ga0302319, IMG submission 203319) | Peat permafrost microbial communities from Stordalen Mire near Abisko, Sweden - Bog_T0_2 | ecosystem: Environmental > Terrestrial > Soil > Wetlands > Peat | place: Sweden: Abisko, Stordalen Mire... | reverse complement strand
CCATGAACATCTCCGCGCCCTTTATCCAACGGCCGGTTGCGACATCGCTGCTGATGATCGCCATCATGCTGGTCGGCGTGGTGGGCTATATGTTCCTGCCGCTTTCGGCTTTGCCGGAAGTGGATTATCCCACCATCCAGGTGCAGAGTTTTTATCCCGGCGCCAGCCCGGACGTAATGACGACTTCCGTCACCGCGATCCTGGAGCGCCAGTTCGGCCAGATGCCGGGCCTGAAGGAAATGTCGTCCGTGTCCTCGGCCGGTTCCTCGGTGGTGACGCTGCAATTCGATCTCGCTCTCAACCTCGATATTGCCGAACAGGAAGTGCAGGCAGCGATCAACGCCGGCGGCAGCCTGTTGCCGCAGCTTCCCGCTCCGCCCGTCTATGCCAAGGTCAATCCCGCCGACGCGCCGGTGATTACCCTGGCCATCAGCTCCACCACCCTGCCGATCACCACGGTGGAGGATCTGGCCGATACCCGCATCGCCCAGAAAATCTCTCAGCTCTCGGGCGTTGGACTGGTCAGCATCTCCGGCGGCCACCGCCCCGCCGTGCGGGTCCAGGCGAACCTGCAACAACTCGCTTCCTACGGCCTGAATATCGACGATCTTCGGACCACCGTCGCCAACAACAATTCCAACGCCCCCAAGGGCAATTTCGACGGCGCGGCCCAGTCCTACACCATCAATGCCAATGACCAGCTGCAAAGCGCCGGCGACTACGCCAATATCGTGGTGGCCTACAAGAATGGCGCGCCGGTGCATCTGTCGGATGTCGCCACGGTGGTGGAGGGCGCCGAGAACACCAAACTTTCCAGTTGGGCGGACAAGACCCCCGCGGTGCTGCTCAATGTTCAGCGTCAGCCCGGCGCCAATGTGATTTCGGTGGTGGATTCGATCAAGGCGATCCTGCCCCAGATCCAGGGCGGATTGCCGGCCTCAGTGGACGTGCGGGTTCTCACCGACCGCACCAACACCATCCGCGCCTCGGTGGCCGATGTCGAATTCGAGCTGATACTGGCAGTGGTGCTGGTGGTGCTGGTGATTTTCCTGTTCCTGCGAAACCTGCCCGCCACCTTCATTCCCAGCCTGTCGGTGCCTCTCTCCATCGTCGGCACCTTCGCGGCCATGTATCTGCTGAATTTCTCGCTCAACAATCTGTCGCTGATGGCATTGACCATTTCGGCCGGCTTTGTGGTGGACGACGCCATCGTGATGATCGAGAACATCACCCGCTATCTCGAACAGGGGATGAAGCCGTTCGATGCCGCCATGCGGGGCGCGGGCGAGATCGGCTTCACCATCGTGTCCTTGACGGTTTCGCTGATCGCCGTGCTGATCCCGCTGCTGTTCATGCAGGAAGTGGTGGGCCGGCTGTTCCGCGAATTCGCCGTCACCCTGGCCATCACCATCCTGATTTCGGCTTTGGTCTCGCTCACCCTGGTGCCGATGCTATGCGCCAAGCTGCTGCGCAGCCATGACATCGAGGCAAAGCGCCATAACGAATTCCAGCGCCGCACCGAGAAATATTATGAGCGCTTTGTCGGCGAATATGACCGGCTGCTGATCTGGGTGCTGCGGCATCAACGCTTCACCATGCTGGTGGCGGTGCTGACGCTGGTATTCACCGTGGTACTTTATATCCTGATCCCCAAGGGCTTTTTCCCGCTGCAGGATACCGGTTTTATCCAGGCAATCTCCACCGCCGGTCCCACGGTGTCATTTGATGAAATGTCGCGGCGGCAGCAGGCGCTGGCGGCCAGGATTTTGCAGGACAAGGATGTCGAAAGCCTGTCCTCCTTCATCGGCGTGGACGGCACCAATGACACGCTCAACAGCGGGCGCTATCTGATCAATCTCAAGCCCAAGACCGACCGCGACAGCGTCACCCAGGTGGTGGCCCGCTTGCAGCGGGACGCCAGCGCGGTGCCGGGCATCACTTTTTATCTCCAGCCGGTGCAGGACCTCACCATCGATTCGGTGGTCAGCCGCGCCGAATACCAGTTCGTGCTGCAGGCCGCGACCTCGTCCAGCCTCAATGATTTCGTGCCCAAGCTTCTGACCCAGTTGGGCAAGGCGCCGGCGCTGACCAATGTCTCGACCGATTTCATGGACAAGGGCCTGTCGGCCTTTCTGGTGGTGGACCGCGACACCGCGGCGCGTTTCGGCATCACGTCGGCGACGATTGACAATGCACTTTATGATGCCTTCGGCCAGCGCATCATCTCGACCATCTTCACCCAGTCCAACCAGTATCGCGTCATCCTGGAAGCCGATCCCAAGCTGCAGAACAGCGTCGCCTCGATGAATGACATCTATGTGCCGTCGGCGGGCGGCGGGCAGGTGCCGCTCTCGGCCATCGCCCATGTCGACCAGCGCACCGTGCCGCTGCAGATCGATCATATGGGCCAGTTCCCCTCCGCCACCATCTCCTTTGACGTCGCGCCCGGCTATTCTCTGGGTGAGGCGGTGGATGCGGTCAATGCGGCGGAAATTGCCGCCGGCCACCCCAGCGGCGTCACCACCCAGTTCGAAGGTTCGGCGCTGGCCTTCCAGTCGGCACTGGGCAATGAATTGCTGCTGATCATCGCCGCCATTGTCACGGTCTATATCGTGCTGGGGGTTCTGTATGAGAGCTTCATTCATCCCCTGACGATTCTTTCGACGCTTCCGTCCGCAGGCGTCGGCGCCCTGCTGTTCCTGATCCTGTTCGGCCTGGAGCTCAACATCGTTTCCATCATCGGCATCATTCTGCTGATCGGCATCGTCAAGAAGAACGCCATCATGATGATCGACTTCGCCCTGGAGGCCGAGCGCAACGAGGGAAAATCCCCCGTGGACGCCATTCACCAGGCGGCGCTGCTGCGCTTCCGCCCGATCCTGATGACCACGGTGGCGGCGATGTTTGGCGCCATGCCGCTGATGTTCGGCACCGGCATGGGGTCGGAGCTGCGCCACCCCCTGGGCATTTCCATCGTCGGCGGATTGCTGGTGAGCCAGCTTCTCACCCTCTTCACCACTCCCGTCATCTATATCTATTTCGACCGCTGGGGCTGCGAGCTGCGCGCATGGCGCGCCCGGCGCCACGGCCTGCCGCCCGCCGCCTTTGCCCCCGACGCGGGCGAGTGACGGCGGCCCATGGTTGAGATTTTCATCCGCCGTCCGATTGCCACCACGCTGCTGGCGCTGGGCCTGGCGCTGGCGGGATTCGGCGCCATGCTGCTCTTGCCAGTTTCGCCGCTGCCCAACATCGACATTCCCACCATCGTGGTGCAGGCCAATATGCCCGGCGCCAGCCCCGAAACCATGTCCACCAGCGTGGCGACGCCGTTGGAACGCCATCTGGGCGCCATTGCCGCCGTCACCGAAATGACCTCGCGAAGCTCCGTGGGCTCGACCCAGGTGGTGCTGCAATTCGACATCAGCCGCGACATTGATGGCGCGGCGCGCGACGTGCAGGCGGCGATCAATGCCGCCCGCGCCGACCTGCCAGCGGCGTTGCGCTCCAATCCGACTTATCGCAAATTCAATCCGTCGGATTTTCCCATCATGATCCTGGCGCTGACCTCCAAGACCCTCAGCCCGGGCCAGATTTACGATCAGGCATCGAATATCCTGCAACAGCGCCTGTCCCAGGTGTCGGGCGTGGGCGATGTCGAACTGAACGGCGCATCGCTGCCGGCGATCCGCATCGAGCTCAATCCCCGCGCCTTGTTCAAATACGGCATCGGGCTGGAGGATGTCCGCGCCGCGGTCTCCGCCGCCAATGCCAACAGCCCCAAGGGCACCATCGAACAGGGCCCCCAGCGGCTTCAGGTCTATGCCAATGACAGCGCCACCGAGGCAGCGGATTACAAAAGCCTGGTCATCGCCTATCGCAATAATGCGGCGGTGCGGCTGTCCGATGTCGCCGATGTCTCGGACAGTGTCGAAAATGTCCGCAATCTGGGCACCTCCAATGGCCAGCCCGCCATTCTGGTCAATGTTACCAAGCAGCCGGGCGCCAATGTGATTTCGGTGGTAGACAATATCCGCGCCATCATGCCCGAGCTGCAAGCCGCGCTTCCCGCCGCGATCAATCTTGAGGTGATCAACGATCCCACCGTCTCGATCCGCAATGCGGTGCGCGATGTCGAGGAAACGCTGGTTCTTTCCACCATTCTGGTGGTGGTGGTGGTGTTTTTCTTCCTGCGGAATTTCCGCGCCACGCTTGTGCCCGCCGTTTCGGTGCCGCTCTCGCTGCTGGGCACCTTTGGCATGATGTATCTGCTGGGCTTCAGCCTGGACAATTTCTCGCTGATGGCGCTGATCGTCTCCACCGGTTTTGTGGTGGATAACACCATCGTCGTTCTGGAAAACGTCACCCGTCATCTGGAACTAGGTGAATCACGGATGCAGGCGGCGCTCAAGGGCGCGCAAGAGGTCTCCTTCACCGTGCTCTCCATGAGCATCTCCCTGGTGGCGGTGTTCTTTCCCATCCTGCTGCTGGGCGGCATCGTGGGAAAAATCTTCCATGAATTCGCCGTGACGCTGACCATCGCCATCGCCACCTCGCTGATCGTGTCATTGAGCGTGACGCCGATGATGTGCGCCTTTCTGGATATTGCGCCGCATGACGAGGAAAGCGGCATTCTGCGTGCGTCCCGACATATCTTCGAAATAAGCCAGGACTTTTACCGCCGCACCGTGGGTTGGGCTCTCGACAACCCAAAAACCATCATGTTCATGCTGCTGGTGGCGGTATGCCTGAATGTCTATCTGTTGGCCATCGTGCCCAAGGGCTTTTTCCCTTCGGTGGATGAGGGCCGCATGCAGGGCGGCATCCGCGCCGACCAGAGCATCTCATTTCAGTTGATGCAGAAGAAATTCGTGCAATTCGTCAATATCATCCGCGCCGATCCGGCGGTTGCCTCGGTCGGCGGTTTCGCCGCCGGCGGCAATACCGGCAATATTTTTGTCACCCTCAAGTCACCGGCCCAGCGCGGCTATGTCACCACCCCTGAGGTGATTGACCGGCTCCGGCCCGCTCTCGGCAATGTCGCCGGCGCGCGGCTGTTTCTGCAATCGGCCAGCGCCACGGGGGTGCGCGGCGGCGGCCGCGCCGGCAATGGCGATTATCAATATACCATCCAGGCCGACACGCTCGACGATCTCAACACCTGGGTGCCCAAGATCACCCAGGCGCTGCAGAACGTCCCCGAATTGCAGGACGTCAATTCCGACCAGCAGGACAAGGGACTTGAGGTTGACCTCAAGATTGACCGGCCGACCGCAGCGCGGCTGGGCCTCAACGCCAGCCAGATTGACTCGACGCTGTATGACGCTTTCGGCCAGCGCCAGGTTTCCACCCTCTACAAGGACAAGAACCAGTATCATGTGGTGATGGAAGTGGCGCCAGAATTCTGGCAGAGCCCGGAAACGCTGCGCGATATCTATGTCTCGACCTCGGGCAACATCAACGGCACCCAGTCCAGCGCGGCGGCAGGCGGCGCCTTCATTGTGGGCAGTACCAGCACGGCCAGCGCGGCCAGCGCCACCGGCAGCGTCGCGGCCAGCAGCCTGGCATCCGGCGGCGTTTCGTCCAATACCACCGCCAGCCTGGCAAGCACGGCATCTTCAGCGGCGGCAGCCGCTGCTGCAAGCGCCGTGCGCAACCAGCAACTCAACGCCCTGACCAACACGGCACGCGGCGGCGCCTCGACCGGCGCCTCGGTCTCGACGAGTGTCGAGACCATGGTGCCGCTCTCGGCCTTTGTCAGTTACGGGCCCGGGTCCACGCCGCTGGCGGTCAATCATCAGGGGCCCTTTGTCGCCACCACTTTCTCTTTCACATTGCCGACCGGCGAGCCGATCAGCATCGCCCAGGCGGCGATCCAGCGGACCATGGCCAAGATTGACGTGCCGATCTCGGTGCATGGCGAAGCCGCCGGCACTTTCCAGCTCTTCCAGAGGTCACTGGCCAACGAACCGCTGCTGCTACTGGCGGCCATCGTCACCATCTACATCGTGCTGGGTATTCTTTATGAAAGCCTGATCCATCCCATCACCATCCTGTCCACATTGCCTTCGGCGGGGGTGGGCGCGGTGCTGGCGCTGCTGATCTTCAAGACCGATTTCAGCCTGATTGCCCTGATCGGCGTCATTCTCCTGATCGGCATCGTCAAGAAGAACGCCATTATCCTGATCGATTTCGCCATCAGCCTGCAGCGCGAAAAACAGCTGGACTCGCGCGAGGCGATCTATCAGGCCGCCCTGATGCGCTTTCGTCCCATCATGATGACAACCATGGGCGCGATCCTGGGAGCGTTGCCGCTGGCGATCGGATTGGGCGAAGGCTCGGAATTGCGCCAGCCGTTGGGCATCTCCATCGTCGGCGGGCTGGTGCTGAGCCAGGCGCTGACGCTTTACACCACCCCCGTGGTCTATCTTTATCTCGACCGCTTCGGCACCCGCACCCGCAATATCTGGAATGGCTGGTATCATGGCATCATGCGGGCGCCGCGCGCCCCGGCTGCGCCGGCCGAATAGAGCGCCTGCCTAATTCAGGCTCGTGCCGATGGCGGCCAACTGGGAATTGAGATTGCTGCCCAGCGCATTCAGGCCGGCAATCATCGCGATCGCGATCAGCGCCGCGATCAGGCCATATTCAATCGCCGTGGCAGCCTTCCGGTCACCGATAAATTTGGCTAACAGCCCGCGCATCGCAATCCCCCTTGACGGGTGCAGGGATAGCAAGCCGGTACGCTGCGCGAAACGCGTTCTTCATGGCATCGTTAAAATCGCGGGTTAACCGGATTTGGGCGCGGCCATTAAGATATATGAAGACGGATCGTGAAGTTCAGAAATTCGGCAGATCCGAATTTTGCGCGGCGCCGTCATGGATCTGGGCGTTGCGGTTCTGACGATACAGGCTGCGCGTGGTCGCATAGAAATCAATCGAGGAACGCTCGATGGATTCAACCGCGTCAATATTCGCGGCGCTGCTGTCCAGCACGCCCAGGCCTGCGCGCACGATCATATAGAGCGTCGAATTGTTCCAGCTCATGTACGTGAGCGGATCGAAGGCGATATCCACGCCGCTGCCGACCAGATCGCGCGGCGGCTTGGGGCCCAGAAAGGGCAGCACCAGATAGGACCCTTCCGCCGCACCGCCCTTGCCCAGCGAGATGCCGAAATCATTGTCGTGATAGGGAATGCCCATCTTGCTGGCGACATCGATCAGGCCGGCGACGCCGACGGTGGAATTGATCATGAAACGGCCGAAGGTATCGCTCGCCTTGCCGCCATCGCCCTGAATCGAATCGTTGACGAACACCACCGGGGCATTGAGGTTGGTCAGGGCATTGTGGATGCCGTCCCGCGCCACTTCGGGTACGGCCGAGCGGTAGAATTTCGCCACCGGCATCATCACGGCATCATTGAGCTTGATGTCGAAATCGAATACGGCCCGATTGCCGGGCTCCCAAGGGTCGTGCTGCGCCAGCGCCTCGGGGTCTTTGGTGGCGCAGCCGTTCAGCGCCAGCGCGGCGCCGCAAATCAACAGAAGGGAAAAGCGATTCGGCATACCAACCAATATACTGGAATCTATATAAAATATCGTTACGGAGGCGACTCAGACAACGCCTAATATTGTTATTGGTGCCCGCCATAACAAGTGAAAGTTCCCCATAATTCGGCCCTGCGACGCGATGGCGGGGTTCGCTTCAGCAGGGGGCAGGGCGTGGGCCCGGAAATTGTCCCCAACTTCAGGAAAGCGGGATCGGACGGCGCCGCAGCTCCCGGATCATCAAGTTTGGCAAAGGATTTTCGGCGGCGGAAGGGCCGGGCGGGGGCGGCGCCCCGGAACCGGCCGCCGGGGGCTGGTCAGAGACCTGGTCCAAGTGTGGGGTCTGAACCATCGCCACCCCATAGCCCAGGGCGCAAACATTCTGTCCCAGAAAACAGGCGCGCATGTCGGCTCCTCCGTCTTGCCCGGTTAGAACCGCCGAGACCGCAAAGGGCTCCCCGCAATTGCCTGAATTTTTGTCATTTTTAATGACGGTGATGCGAAGACATGAAAAAGCGCCAGCATCGCCGACAGATCGAGCGGATAGAGATAACGGTAATCGCAGGCCACCGAGACGAAGAGAAAACTGGCGGCAAAGGCGAGCGCTCCGGCCAGCATACCCGCGATGACGATGTCGGATTTGCCATGGCGGCGCAGACAAAAAATCAAGAGCGCCAGCGCCAGCGCCGCGAAAACCAGATGCGACAGCACCGGCGCGCCCATAAAGCCCCGGGCATAGAAGGCCAGTTTTGCATCCCGTGGCCGGATGCGGGCGGCAAGTCCCAGAGCCTTGAGCTCCGCCGGCTCGCCGTCAATTCCGGCATAGGCGGGATGGCAGCGCGCGATGTCTGGCGTCGCCACCACCTGCCAGAACAAATCCGCGCGCGTACCAAGATAAAGCGCCGGCCGCGTCAGCAACAGCGCGCGCCACTGGGCCATCACCGCGCCGGGGGCTATCTTCGCAGGCAAGACAGGTTCCAAAGTATCTTGCATTTGCAGGGAATAAACCTGCACACCTTGCCGTTCGATCGCGGCGGCCAGCGGTGGATCGCTCCGGCGCAGCAGGTCCAGGGAAAAGCCCTTTTTCACCGCCCCGGTGAGGTCATAAATCTGGGCAAGCTGAATTTCGCTGCGAAACCCCTCGCCGCCATCACCGCGCCGGGCGAGCAGCAGATCCGCAGCGGCGACCAGCGCCAGTAAAAGCGCCAGCACAAGGAGGACGCGACAGGCAACGCGCCGGATGTTGCTTTGTCCCGTCGCCAGCGCGAAGGTCAATGCGCCGACCGGCAGCAGCAGCAAGCCGTTTTGCCGCGCCAATGCCGCCAGGCTCAAAGCCGGAAAAAAAAGAACCAGAAGCGTAAGCCGCATGCGGCTGTTCTCCGCAACCGCGCGGGCCAAAAGCGCGAAGGAAAGAACAAACGCATCGGCGAAGAGAACATCCTTCCACACCGTGCCCTGGTACAGCAGGAATTGCGGCGTCAGCACCATGCCAAGCGCGACCGGCACGGCGCCCCAGCTCGCGTTTCGCCGCAGCGACAGAATGAATGCCACCGCCAACATTGCCGCTTCAAACACCACGAACAGTGCGGTGCCGGACAGAAGGGAATCAAACAGGCCCAGCAGCCACGCCATCACCGCCGGGTGCCAGCTGTTGTAAGAACCGAAGCGGCCGTCAAAGAGCTGGCTGACGGAATCGTAGGACATTTGCCCGGGCAGGTTGAGCGCAAGCATGGCCGCAAAACCTGCGGCCAGAATCGCAGCAATTATCGCGGCCGGCAGCGGCGCCTTCATCATGCCGCTGCATTCGAGCCGGGAAAAAATCCCAGCACCCCTGTTGCTGTCCTGCCGCACTTCATTTTTGCTTTTTTCTCCCCTAAATAGCTGTCAACGCTAGAATAGTTCAGGAGGGGACATGCGCAAAATTGCGACGCTGCCGGCGAGCATATTCGCCCTGATGGGTGCCATGCCGGCGATGGCCCAGAGCGACAGTTCGACTTCGGCGATAGGGCTGGAGACGGTGATCGTCACGGCGCGAAAAATCTCCGAGGATGCGCAGACCGTTCCGATCTCGATCACCGCACTCAACGCAGACGATCTTGAAAAGCTGAACGTCAATACCATCGCTGACCTTCAGACGGTGGCGCCTTCTGTTGTTATCCAACCTTCCACCTTCCGTCAGGACACGCTGGATATCACCATCCGCGGCCAGCACAATTTGGACAGTCCCAGCGGTGGTGGCAACACGGCGTTGGACTTCGACCCCTCCGTGGCAGTCTATCAGGATGGAATCTATTACGCCCGCACCATCGGCCTGACCGGACAGATGTTCGACCTGGCGAGTGCGGACGTGCTCAAAGGGCCGCAGGGGACGCTGGTGGGCCGCAACTCAACCGGCGGCGCGATCCTGATGACCTCGCGCGAGCCCGGCCAGGATTTCGGCGGTTATATGAAGGTCACAGGCGGCGATTACGGCCAGTATGGGCTTCAAGGCGCCGTCGATATTCCCATCACCGACGATCTGGCGGTGCGCGCCGCCTTCTCCGCGACCGGGCAAAAGGGCTATCTCGCCAATTACTTCTACGATCCGGTGTCCGGCTTGCGCAACAACCAGCCCGCCATGGGAACCGATAAACTCGCCGGCCGCGTCACGGCCAAATGGACACCGGACGACAGTTTCAGCCTGTTGGTGCGCGCCGACCTGTCCGCCGAGCACGATACCGGCGTCAGCTATCACGATCTCGGCTACTTCGTCGGCACGGTGGCTGGAACCGGTAACAAGCCTTCCATCTGCAACATCCCGGCGGCCTGCGTGAGCTTCACCGATTTGCTTGGCCACCCCGTCGCCACTTATTACAATACCGTCACCGCGACATCCGCCAGCAACGTCAACACCTCGCCCGCCGCGTATAATTCGCTGCTCTCCTCGGTGGCGCGCGAACAGACAGAAGGTTTCTGGAGCACGGAACAGGCGCAAAGCGATCTGGATGTGGGCCATTACCACACCGTCTCTGCGGTGGCGGACAAGAAATTCGACGATAGCATTGATGTGAAGCTTACCGGGGCCTATCGCTGGCTCGACAGCACCGGCACGGCGGTCAGCCGCGGACAGCCCTATGTCGCCAGCGTCTATGTCTACGACATGCCCCGTTACAAATCCTGGCAGTCGGAACTCACCGTCACGGGCAGCGATTTTGATGACCGGCTCAAATGGACGGGTGGCCTGTTCTTCTTCGAAGAATCCGATCCGAATGATGGCGGCTATCAGAATCTGTTCCTGCCCAGCGCCGGTTCGCCACCTTCCGCCATCGCAAACAAGCAGGCTTCGACAACTGACCAGACGCGCAATGGCGAGCTGAACATAAGCTATGCGGCCTATGCCCAGGCGACCTATTCCATCTGGCCGGACACGCGCGTCACTGCGGGCGCCCGCTATACCCTGGACCAGCGCGACGCCTACCTGGATACCCAGAAGGTTCTGTTCCCCACCACCGCCGTGCTATCGGCCAACACGGTCAATGGGGTTTACAGTTCCGGCACCTACAGCCTCGATGGCATCAACTATTCGGGTTACACCACGGTCTGCGCGCTGACCAACGCGACCGGCGTCTCGCTGCCGCTCGGCAGTTGCCCCACCAGCATCTCCAGGACCTTCCACAAGCCCACCTGGACGCTGGCGATTGATCATGACCTGTTCGACAAGACCCTGGTCTATTTCACCATGCGGTCGGGCGATCGTTCGGGCGCGATCAATTCGGGCACGTTCAATACGCAATTTCTAGTTGCGCAGCCGGAAGAGGTGATTGACTATGAAACCGGCGTCAAGTCGGATTGGGATCTGTTCGGCATGCCAGTCCGCACGAATTTGGACGGCTACCTGACCGCCTACCACAATCTCCAGACTCAGGTGAACCTTCCTAATATCACCTTGGAAACGGGACCGACGGGCGTTGCTGGCACCTGCACCCAGGCGCTGCTAAACGCCAACCAGTGCGCCACTCCCACCAATGCGCTGAACAATGTGACCTTCAATGTCGCCGCAGCAAGGGTTTCCGGAATGGAATGGGACGTGACCGCGCTTCCCATTCCGGCCCTGACGCTCAATTTTGCTGGCAGTTATCTCGATGCCCGCTACACCAACTTCACTTACGCCGTGCCGCCGGGTTATCTCCTGCCGCCGGGCAATAGTAGCGCCAATCTTTCCGGCACGCCGATCCCGGCGCCACGCTGGCAGACCAATGTCACCGGCACCTACTCCTTCGGATCGCAGAGCATCGGCGACTTCTCGGTTGGCGATGTGCAGTTCACGGCGCATTACTACTGGGAGAGCCGTTATCTGACGGATCTGGCGCTCTACGCCAATGGCGCGGCACAACAGACATCGCCCTGGGGACTGCTTAATCTGCAACTCCGGTTGGCCGATATCGGCAAATCCGGCGCCGACCTGACGGCATTCATGACCAATGTCACGAACGCGCAGATTTGTACTCCGGAGTTTACCGGGGTGCTGAATTCGGTGCCCAACGGAAGTTTCACCTCGCCCGGCACATCCGGGGTGCTGCAATGCATTCCAATGGCGCCGCGCATGGCGGGCATGTCGCTGGAATATAAATTCTGAACAGCCTGCGGCTGTCCGTGGCGCCTCGCCCGAGCTGGCCCCTCTTGGAGCGAAGCGAGGGAGGCGGCGCGCTCGACACTAAAATCGGTTCACTGAACCGATTTTTCCGGCCTCCGGCCGGACGTGTCTCGCTACTGCGGCGGCGCGACGGTCATCAGGCTAA
>Ga0302319_10019476_pt1 | contig 12324 bp, 7 predicted proteins | sample Bog_T0_2_FD_203319 | JGI IMG/M metagenome (GOLD analysis project Ga0302319, IMG submission 203319) | Peat permafrost microbial communities from Stordalen Mire near Abisko, Sweden - Bog_T0_2 | ecosystem: Environmental > Terrestrial > Soil > Wetlands > Peat | place: Sweden: Abisko, Stordalen Mire... | reverse complement strand
TCGGCCTGTCCGATCTCAAATGACGCTTTCAGGCCAATTCGCTCATCGATCCGGGGTCTAGCCAGCTTCGGAGCATTGGCCCCGATGAACGCGTTTCTGGGAAGTGAATATTGTTGACACGTGGCGCTTTGGAAAAAAGCTCGGGGCCGTCGAGGCCCCTCGGGAGGGTATTTTTGGATGGCTGGCGCCGAGGCTGAAGCCTCGGCCTACCTGGAGGCCAAGGCAACGGCAGATTTCCTGCGGGAGTGACGAAAAGAAAAGCAAGCGCAACGACTCATCGACATTTGTGGTTCCCACCCAAAACGCAAAGACCGCGTTTAGGACGGGGCACCCGGCTCCAGCAAAAGGAGATCATTTTCCTGGGAATTCACCCACGGATTAATGTGTGGATACCAGTTTGCGATCTCTCGCAGAGGCGGTCCTGCGTTGTGATTGGGAGATCCGGCTGGATCTTGCGATGGAATAATATGACATGCGCAAAGGCTCTACCAGAAGACCGCAAGATGACTCGCCGGCGGTGCAAGCGAAGAACTACATCACTCCCGGCGGACTTGAGCGCCTGAAAGAAGAGCACCGCTTTCTACTCTTCAAGGACCGCCCGGCTGTGGCGGAGGTGGTAGCGTGGGCTGCCAGCAATGGCGATCGCAGTGAAAACGCCGATTATCAGTACGCCAAACGCCGGCTACGGCAGATCGATGGGCGGATTCGCCATCTCTCAAAGCGGATGGAAGCTGCCGAAGTGGTGGATCCGGAAGCTCCGAGATTGGGCCTGCGGGCGTCGAGGGTATATTTCGGTGCAACGGTGCTCTATGCCGATGCCGCGGGAGTGGAGCGAGAGGTGAGCATCGTCGGCACCGACGAGGTCGACCTCGACCGCAATCATGTCAGCTGGGTGTCACCCCTGGGCCGCGCGTTGATGCGGTCGGTTGAAGGGGACAGCGTTGTTCTCGAAGCACCGGGCGGCAACGAACGCCTGACGGTACTGGAGTTGCGTTACGAGCGCATTGCCGTAGAACCCTTCCGTGAACCTCCGGGATCGTATGCTGCAAAACAGCCATAGAGCGGAATCGATGTTTGGCGTGTCAGGCGAATGAAATGAGTCCTCATAAACGCTCTTGCGGGAATTGCATATTTTGGCATTTTGCGCTTTGGAAAAGGGCTCGGGGCCTGTAGAGAATTAAGGCCAATTGGGATTGTTTCTTCAAGAGGACTGGCGCCGAGGCTGAATCCTCGGCCTACCTTCAAGCCAAGGCAACGGCAACAGCGGATTCCCTCTGGGAATGGCAGAAAAGAAGGGCAAAGGCAACGACTCATCGACATTTGCTGTTCCCACCCTTGAACGCAAAGAACGCGTCCAGGATGGGGCACCCACTTTTGCGAGCTACGGAAAGAAAAGCAAGGGCAACGACTCCTTGAGAGTTCCCACATCTCACGAGATGGCGCCTCGTGAGCTACGGGGCAACCGGCGAGGATAGCGGTCTGAAGAGTATTGCGCAGTCAGCCGCCTGAGCCATGCACGAATCTTCCGAACGATCCGGAGCTGTTGAGCCTGTAGCCGAACCGTAGCTGGATTTTGTTCCACCAAAGCCGGAGGATCGACACGCGACGGACCTTGAAGCCTTGTGGCGACCATGGCGCCGCCACAGCTTGAACTGCAATCGCCAGTCCTGCGTCTTGCCAAGAAGTCAGCACTGCCTGCAAATCTGTTTGCAGGTTGCGATTCGATCGAATGACGATGACCTGACGGATTCCGTTCTGCTTTAGAAAATCGGCCGTTGGAAGGTCCGATTCCCGAACGATCGAGCGATTATCAAACCAACCCAACTGTGGAGAAAACCCGCGTTCTTCCGGTTCGCGTCCAGCAGGAACGCAGGCGGAGCGGAATGCGCGAGCGATGCAAAGAGTTTGGGAAGGAAGCTTGCCTCGCCAAACCCTCCGGGCACGTCGCTGTTGACTTCCGATAGGAGCCATCCGGTAGAAGTTGGGTGAAAATCAAATCGCATCGTCCGCAAGCTGTATTGAGGTTTGAAACCGCGAAAGAGTTTTTGCAGTGGACGAGGAATGCCTATAACTTCCTGAAGGGTTGGGCGGAGAGCAATCTCCTGCTCGAAGGCGAACATTTCCTTGGCCGCTTGTTCTGCCTTCGCACAGAGCCATTTCCAAGTAGTATCCGCGATTAGAAACGGCTGTGAGGACAAGACATTGGAATCGCCGACATGCGTGTCCCACTTGAAATGGTGGAGTTGCAGAGTGCGCTCAATACGGCGCATGACTTCGGCGGGAACCGGTTCGCCCAGAGCTATAGAGTTTGCTATCGAGACCTGTTCTGCCGGCATGTGATGTTTATTATCTTCGATGCATGTGGCGTGTCGACGAGCCACGCGTGGGTCGTTTCATTTCATATTCAGGGCCTGCTCATTCCTTACAATGGCTGCGGAGGGTCGAGCGCGATGATTTTGAAGCGGATGGTCGCAGGTCTTGGCATATTGGTTCTGGCTATGGCGTGGAAGGCGGACGTGGCCGTGGCGCAGGGTTTGAAGGCGAGCGGTAGCTTTGCGAACCCGCTGCTCGACATGGGGCCTGATCCGTGGGTGGTCTGGTGGAAGGGGTTTTACTACTACTCGAATTCGACCGGGACGAATCTGACGCTGCGGAAGACTGCGGATATTACGGATCTGCGCCATGCTGTGACCAAGGCTGTGTGGACGCCGGAGCCGGGGCATGCGTGGTCTAAGGAGATCTGGGCGCCGGAGCTGCATCGCTGGGGAAGCAAGTGGTATATCTACTTTGCCGCCGACGCCGGTGACAATGCTTCGCATCGCATTTATGTGGTCGAGAACGATAGCGACGATCCGATTGCGGGGACGTGGACGCTGAAGGGCAAGATCGGCGATGCGACGGATAAGTGGGCGATTGATGCGACTACTTTTGAGCTGCGCGGGCAGCATTACCTGGTGTGGTCGGGCTGGGAGGGCGACTCGGATGGCGAGCAGGATCTGTATATCGCGCATATGAGTCATCCGTGGACGATCGATTCGCCGCGGACGAGGATTTCTGCCCCGACTTATGCGTGGGAGCAGCATGGGGATCTGCCTGGGCGGCATGTGAATGTGAATGAGGGTCCTGAGTTTCTGGCGCATGGGGAGAAGATGTTTGTGGTCTTTTCGGCTTCCGGTTGCTGGACGGATTTTTATTCGCTGGGGGCGCTGGAGGCGAGCATCCACGCCGATCCGCTGGAGGCGAAGAGCTGGAAGAAGATCGACCAACCGCTGCTTGCGACAGACCCTGCGGCTAAGGCTTTCAGTCCGGGGCATAACGGCTTTTTCCAATCGCCTGACGGCAAAGAGGACTGGATTATTTATCATGCCAATCCTGCGGCGGGCGAGGGTTGCGGGGATTTGCGCTCGCCGCGCATTCAGCGGTTTATGTGGGATAAGTCGGGTTTGCCGGTGTTTGGGAAGCCGGCGCCGTTGGGTCAGCCGACGGCGAAGCCGGCCCGATAAGGAAACCCCCAGGTTCCGAGAACGGAACCTGGGGGCAGCCAATCTTCCAGGGGGATTTCGCGGTTTCTTCAGGGAATCTCTGAAGAAGGCTGCGCTAGAGCATTTTCACCTCATATGCTTGCGATTTAGAGCAGAATCAGCATAGGTGTCCCCGATCCGGTATTTGTGCGGTTGGATTTTTCCTGGCAAAAAATCCAGGCTGGCATTTCAGCCGATGGGTACAGTTGTGCTGATTCTGCACTAGCTTCCACGAGGGTGGCGATTTCTTGAGGAAATCGCCACTTTGCATTGCTGTTTCTGTAAGCCCTTGTGGTGAAAGTGCTGTAGCTTCCCTCCGGGGCTAAAGCCCGCCAATTCTGCCGGGTTTCATGTACAGGATGAAGCCCGTACGCTTCGAAATTGGGAATTGCTCCGAGGTTGCCTAATAGTAGAGCTTCAGATCGAGCTGGCCCATGCGGCTGGTTTGGGCGCCGTGGACGAAGCCGAAGTCGGTGTTGGGTGAGCCGACGTTGCCGACGTTGCTGTCGGGATTGCCGAAGTTGGGGTGATTGAAGACGTTGTCGTAGTCGGCGCGGAAGTCGAGATGGATGCGCTCGCCGAGGGCGAAGGTGCGTTTGACGGAGAGATCGGTGCGGTTGATGCCGGGTCCCTGGAGGGGGAAGCGCGGCGAGGTGCCGAGCTGGCCGATGGGGATTGCGGCGAAGGCGGAGGTGTTGAACCACTCGTCGAGGTTGCGGCGGAAGTGTGGCAGGTTGGGGTTGGCGACGATGTCGGGGCGCTGGCTGGCGGTGGTGGGGTTGTTGTCATTCTGATAGAGGCGGATGGGCTGGCCGACCTGGAATTGGACGATGCCGGCGATCTGCCAGCCCGTGATGATGTCCTTGACGACGGGGGTGTGGTTGGCGAAGCGGCGGCCGCGGCCGAAGGGGAGCTGGTAGACGAAGCTGTTGACCAGGCGATGAGGCACGTTGGAGCTGGCGATACCCTGCTCGGCGTGGAGGTCGTAGGCGTTCTGTACGGGAGCGCCGTTGACGCGGTCGTTGGCGTCTACGTCATCGACGGTTTTGGAGTAGGTGTAGCCGGTGGTGAGGACAAGGCCGTCGCGCCACTTGTGCTGGAGCTGGGCCTGCACGGATTGGTAGTTGGAGCCGCCCTGGTTGCCGAAGAACTGCACGTCGGCGTACTGGGGAAATGGGCGGAAGGCCTGGTAGTTACCCAATTTGAACTGGCTGGGCTGGAGCTGATCGATAGAGTACTGGATGGGCAGCTTGATGCCGTGGTTGTTGACGTAATTCACGTCGGCGAACCAGGAGCCAAACTGATGCTCGATGCCGAATTGGAGGACGAGCGTGTAGGGGGTGCGGGAGCGGGGATCGATTTCGAGGGGAGTGGCGGTAGGGTTGCAGGCGCCGCTTTCCACTGTGGCGACGGTGCAGACGCTGGCAGGGACTTCGGGTTCTCCCTGGGCGTTCTGGTAGTAGGGGACGCTGGGAACGCCCTGATCCAGTTGGAAAGCGGGGGTGTAGCCGTTGGTGCTCTGGAGGGTGGCGTTCTTCTGATATTTGGAGAGGGGTCCGATGTAGGAGAAGCCGATGGCGGGCAGGCGATAGGCTCCGAAGCCGCCGCGGAAGACGGTGTTCTTGATGGGGCTCCATTCGCCGCCGACGCGGGGCAGGAAGTTGGAGAAGATGTTGGGCTCGAAGTGAGTTGGCGCGCCGTTGACACCGGCGAAGATGGCGTCGCCGAGGTTGCCGGTCTGGGAGTTGACGGCGGTGGGGCTGAAGCTGGCGAACTGGTTGTTGGCTTCCGAGTCCGGTCCGTCGAATTCCCAGCGCAGGCCGAGATTGACCGTGAGATTGGGGGCCAGCTTCCAGTCATCCTGAACGTAAACCGAAGCGCTCTCGAGCTTTTCGCGATAAGTGTAGTAGTCCGAAACGATGTTGGTCGAGGTGGGGAAGCCGAGCAGCAGGTCGGCGAAGTCGAAGCCGCCGGTATTGCCGGTGAGGACGCCGTTGCTGCCGACGGTGGCGGTCTGAGTGAAGGTGTTGTCGAAGTTGTAGATGCCGGAGTTCACAAAGTCGTTTCCATTGAAAAACTTGTACATTTGATGGCGGAAGTCGCCGCCGACCTTGATGTAGTGGCGTCCGCGCTGGAGCAGAACGTTGTCGATGAAGATGAAGCTGCGGTCGCGATCGTGGAAGGGACCTTGTGCGCCCAGTCCGATGAAGTTGGAAGTGGCGATGTTGGGGAACTCTTCGGTGGGCACGCCGGTGAGGCCGAGGGATGTGGGAAAAGCACCGGCGATGTCGGTGTAGTTGATCTCCTGGACGAAGCCGAAGCGGAAGTCGTTGGAGGTGGTGGGCCCGAAGACATGGGTTTCGTTGGCGACGAGCTGATTGTCGTACCAGCCGTTGGTGTTGTTTTCGTTGGCGGCGTTGGGGATGTAAGTGACGGCGTTTTGATTGGGGTTGTAGCGTCCGTAACGGGCGAAGACCGAGTCTTTTTCGCTGATGGTGTGGTCGACGCGAAACATTCCCTGCAGGACCTGCTGCTGCTCGGTGGGGATGACCTGGTAGTTGATGCCGCCGCCGTAGTTTCCGTTCGGCTCGGGATAGTACTGAATCAGCTTGGCGGCGACAGGGTCGATGCGGTTGGTGGGAATGATGTTGCCCGGGAAGGGCTGGCGGGTGATGACCTGGTTGCCCTGGCTGTCGGTGGTGACTTTGGTCGTGGCCGGGTCGTAGATGGTGATGCCGTCCTGGGAGAAGTTGCCTGCTTTTTCGAGGTCCGTTGGGGTGCGGGCGGTGTTAGGGGCAGGCGTATTCGAATAGGTCACGTTGAAGTCGGTGAAGAAGAAGGTCTTGTCGCGGCCGCTGAAGTGGGGAATGCTGAGCGGGCCGGAAGCCGTGAAGCCGGGGTCGTTCTGATCGAAGCGCTGGTTGGGGGTGGTAGCGAAGTAGTTTTCCGCATTCATCAGACGGTTGTCGAAGTAGGTATAGAGGCTGAGGTGGTACTGGTTGGAGCCGTGCTTGGTGTTGGCGAGAAGGACGCCGCCGCCGGTGTGGCCAAACTCGGCTGAGAAGGGGGTGGTGGTGATTTTAAGTTCCTCGATCGACTCCGGGCTGGGCGTGTAGGTGTAGGTGTTGTCGGAGGGATTGGTAGAGGGCAGGCCGTCGATGAGGATCTCGTTGGTGACGGGACGGCCTCCGCCGAGGGAGAAGTTGTTGACGTTGTTGTTGGAGTTGCTGGTGGAGACTGCGCCGGGAGCAAGGACGGCAAAGAGATAGGGGCTGCGGCCGCGGCCTTCCTGATTGACGAGGGGAAGCTCCTCAACCTCTTCTGCGCCAAGGGTGGTGGAGATCTCCGGGCTTTCGTAGTTGATGGAGGTATCGGTCGCGACGACGCTGACGGTGTCCGTTGCGGAGCCCAGGGCGAGTTGCTTGTCGAGACGGAAGGTACGGTCAAGCTGCACCTGGAGGTCCTCGATCAGCTCGCTTTTAAAGCCGCTGGCAGAGATTGTGACCCGATAGACGCCGGGCTTGAGACGCTCGATCTGGTACTCGCCTTCCGCGTTGGAGGTGGTGGCAGCGGAGGTCTGGGTGGCTATTTCCGTTGCTTCAACGGTAGCGCCGGAGACGGCTTTTCCGGAAGGGTCGGTGATCTGGCCACCGATACCGCCGCCGGTGAAAGTCTGCGCGAACAAGGGCGAACCGGAGACGAGAATCAGGAATGCGGTAAGGGCAGGGACGGTGTATGCGAAGGCGCGGGGCTTGCGGGTTTTCTGCTGGATGGGCGTAATAAGACGTTGGGTCAGTCGTATCAGGAGTGCGGTCATGGAAGGTCCTCTCTGCGGGCAGGGCAAAGGAATTAGGTGCTCTCAGTTCCGATAGCTGGTTGTATATTCGGGCAGCGAGGGGCGATGGGAATCAAGGGAATGTGAATTTTTCTCAACAAGAGTGTGACAAATTATCGAACCGTGGAATGGAACTGGTAGGATTTGGACGTTCGAAGCGGATTTTGCCGCAATTTATCAATTTATCCAGGAGCTTGCGCTGATGTTTTTGTCTCTACTACTGGCCAGCCAGATCTACGTGATCGCCCATCGCGGCGATCATGTCCACCACGCAGAAAACAGCATCGCGGCGATTGAGTCCGCGGCGGCGATCGGCGCCGATTTTGCCGAGCTCGATGTACGCACCACCAAAGACGGCAAGCTGGTGCTGATGCACGACAAGACGGTCGACCGGACCACGGAGGGTCATGGCGCGGTGAAGGACATGACCGAAGATCAGATTACGCATCTGACCTTCAAGGACTACGGGGGACAGGTGCCGACCTTCGACGAGGCTCTGAACGCGGCGAAGGGGAAGATCCAGATTTACCTGGATTGGAAGGACGCGTCGCCGCAGGCGATCTTCAAGATACTTTCGGACCATGGAATGCTGGACCAGGTGGTGGTCTATGGGGATCACGGCGAACTGCATGAGTTGCAGAAGCTGGCGCCGGGGATTCGCGTGATGCCGGAGGCAGAGTCGCTGGCGTATCTGAAGAAAGGCCAGAATGAGCTGAAGCCGACGGTTGTTGCGTTTGAGGAAGGCGACTTCAAGCCGGAGATTGTCAGTCAGGCGCAGCAGGAAAAGGAAGATATTTTCCTGGACCGGCTGTGGGCTCAGGACACGCCGGAACTGTGGCAGGATGCGATCGACAAAGGCGTGCGCGGGATTCAGACCAATCGGCCGGAAGAGCTGGTGCAGTTTCTGCGGGCGAAGAAGCTGCATCCGTAGGGGACGCGGAATAGCAACGGCAAAGTCAGGCTGGCATCGGTTCTTCCCACCCTGGCCGGAAAGACCCGGCCAGGATGGGGCACCCACGGTGGTCAGGCCGAAGGCAGTAAAGGCAGGAATTTGCGCTGCTGCTCGTCGTATTGCTCGATGCGGCCGGTGAGGATGTCGTAATACCAGCCGTGGACTTCGATTTTTCCGTGGCTCAGGGCTTTGGCGACCGAGGGCTGGGCGCGCAGGTTGGCAAGCTGGGCGACGACGTTGCCGCGGATGATGGAGGCGAGGTCGGCGTGGTCGCCGTCGGCGGGGTTGAGAGGCTGTCGATGGGTGAAGGCGCCTTCGACGTGCTTGAGCCAGCGGCTGGCTTTAGGCAGGCTTTCGAGTCCCTTTCGATTGACCGCTGCTTTGATCGCGCCGCAGTCGGAGTGGCCGCAGACGATGGCGTGTTTCACATGCAGGACTTCCACTGCGTACTCAATCGCCGCGGTGACGCCGTCGACATCGCTGCCAGTGGTGACGGGGATGACATTGCCTGCGTTCCGGGTGATGAAAAGATCGCCGGGGCCAGTCTGGAGGATGAGATCGGGGACGATTCGGGAGTCCGAGCAGGTGATGAAGAGCCACTCGGGAGCCTGCATTTCGGCGAGAAGGTGGTATTGCGCTTTTTTCGACGGAAAGACGTCGCGATGGAACCGCTTGTGGCCTTCGATGAGGGTCTCGATGTGGTCGATGGGTTTATCTGTCATGATGGCACGCCTCGGGCTTACTGCCTTGGATAGCGTAACGCATGTCAGTGATTCCTCGAATGAATCTGTCTCGCGCTGCGATATAGTTGGGCGATGCTGCGCCTGATTTGAGAGGCTGGATTCGATTCTGTGGACGTATTGGGGCACGCCAATACGGATGGGAAAATGGGAGGCCGGTGAGTACATCTGCAGCGGTTCAAGAGCATGGGCTGAAGAAGGAACTGCGGCTGCGGGATCTGGTGCCGATGCAGATTCTGCTGGTGATTGGGGTTAGCTGGGCGGGGATTGCGGCCAAGCAGGGTTCCACACATCCGATGATCTGGATCTCCGGGATTTTGTTCTTTTTTCTCCCTCAGGCGGCGGTGGTGACGTATTGCGCGCGGCTTTGGCCGCTGGAGGGTGGGGTTTACCAGTGGGCGAAGTTTGCGCTGGGGCCTATGGCCGGCTTCCTGAGCGCGTGGAACTATGCGCTGTATGCTGTGCTGACGGTTTCGCAACTGGGAATTCTTACGGTGACCAGCCTGAGCTACGCGCTGGGGCCGGGCGCGGCGTGGATGGCTGAGAGCCAGAAGCTGACTTTTGCCTTTGACGGCGTGCTGCTGGCCGGGGTGCTGGGCATTAACGTGATCGGCTTCCACTTTGGCAAGTGGGTTAGCCACTTCGGAACGGCGCTGATGATGATGCTGGCGCTGACGTTTTTTGTGGTCCTGTTCTGGCATCCTACGGCGACGGCGGCGCACCCGCATGTGAATCCGCAGGCGCCGTTTGCGTTTGGATGGCCGGTGTGGTCGATTCTGACGCTGAATTTGTATATCAAGGTGGCGTTTAACGCCTATGGTGGCCTGGAGCAGATTGCCGTCTTTGCCGGGGAGACGAAAAATGCTGCGCGGACGATTGTGCTCTCAGCCTGGATTGCGGCGCCGGCGATCGTGGTGATTTATGTGCTGATGACCGGGTCGATGCTGACGTATATTCCGGCGGACAAGATCGACCTGGCGGGGCCGATTCCGCAGGTGCTGGCGGCGGCTTTTGGCGGCGGGGCGGGCGTGTGGCTGGGGCGGGCGATGATTCTGGCGCTGACCATGTTTACGATCGCATCCTATTCGCTGATTACGGCAGAGACGAGCCGCCTGCCGATGGTGGCGGGGTGGGATTCGGTGCTGCCTGCGTGGTTTACGAAATTGCATCCGAAGTACGGAACACCGGTACGAAGCCTGGCGGTGATTGTGGGTGTGGCGGCTGTAGCGGCGTTGCTGGCCAGCGCGGGGACGGGACGGCAGGAGGCGTTTCAACTGCTGAATACCAGCGGCCAGGTGATGTTTGGCCTGTATTATTGCGCGATGTTTTCGGTGCCGTTGTTTACCGGGTCGCGATTTGGACCGCGGCCGCCATGGTGGCTGATTGGCTGCGCGATCTCTGGCCTGACCATTACTGTATTGCAGTGCGTGTTGGCGCTGGTGCCGATCGTGGATGTGAACAATAGCTGGAGTTATGCGGCGAAGGTAGGTGGGACGGGATTGCTGATCAACCTGGTGGGCGCGGCGATTTACTGGCGGGGAAAGAAGAAGGCAGGGAATATGGATACGGGAACAGGGAATGGGAGGTTGGCTTGAGGCGAGAGGAGGTGTTTTCGATGCGGTTGGCGCTGGTGTTGTTGATGGCGATTTCGTTGGCGGCGGAAGCACTCGGGCAGGCGGCCGATGTGGGGCTGGAGAAGTCCGATCCGTCTCTTAGGGCGCGGATCGATGCGATTGCCAATGGGGTGCTCGAGCAGCGTGGGGTGCCTTCGGCGTCAGTCGCGGTGGTGAAGGGCGGCAAGCTGGTTTATACGCAGGCGTACGGGCTGGCTCATCTTTCGCCGAACGTGAAGGCGACGCCGGAGATGCGGTACTCGATTGGCTCGATTTCGAAGCAATTTACAGCGGCGGCGATTTTGCTGCTCCAGGAGCAGGGCAAGCTTTCGCTGGACGATGCCGTGGGCAAGTATGTGCCGGGGCTGACGCGCGGGGATGAGGTGACGATCATGCAGATTCTGAGCCACACGTCGGGGTACCAGGATTACTGGCCGGAAGACTACCTGATGACGCCAATGATGAAGCCCGAGTCCGCGCAGCAGATTATCGATACCTGGGCGAAGAAACCGCTGGATTTCGACCCGGGAACCCAGTGGCAGTATTCGAATACGAATTATGTGATTGCCGGGCTGATCGTGGAGAAGGTTTCCGGGCAGAAGCTCTTCGATTTTTTGGAGGAGCGGATATTTCGTCCGCTGGGGATGAAGTCGGTGTGGAATTCGGATGAGAAGAAGCTGACCACGCCGGATGCCGCGCCCTATATCCGTTACGCTCTGGGGCCGTTGCGGCCGGCGCCGAAGGAGGGCGCCGGATGGATGTTTGCGGCGGGCGAACTGGCGATGACGGCGCATGACCTGGCGCTCTGGGATATTTCGATGATCAAGCAGACGGTGCTGAAGCCGGAGAGCTACCGGGAGATGTTTACCGAGGTCAAGCTCTCGACCGGCAAGGGCACGCATTACGGGCTGGGCGTGGAGGTGACGTCGCAGGATGGGCATCGCTCGATCGAGCACAGCGGCGAGGTGACGGGGTTTGTTTCGGACAACGAGGTGCTGCCGGACGATGGCGTGGCGGTGGTGGTACTTACCAATCACATGGCCGGCGGTGCGTCCACGATTGCGCAGTTGGTGGCTTCGACGGTGGCTGGGACGGGTGCGCTGTCGAAGTCCGAGAAACAGGCTGAGGATATCTTCGAGGGATTGCAGAAGGGGAAGCTGGACCGGAACCTGTTGGCGCCGAATCTGAACGACTATTTCTCCGCTCAGGCTGTGGAGGATTTCAAGAAAAGCCTGGGGCCTTTGGGTGAGCCGCTGACCTTTCACCAGACGGCAGAGAAGCTGCGCGGCGGCATGACATTACGCTCCTTCCAACTGGTCTACCCGGGCAAACGGCTTTCCCTGACGACTTATACCTATCCGGATGGGAAGCTGGAGCAGTTTCTGGTGAGTCCGGCGGATTGATTGCGGCTTAGCGACGGTAAATGTCGTAGGCGGTGAGGTGCTTGTAGAGGTGAAACTCCTTTTGCATGAGTGCCAGGGTTTCAGCTTTCCGCGGCATGACGTCTTGGTTCGATTGCCGGTGAATTTTGACGATGACCCAGCCGATATTGCGTTTGCGGGCCTCGGCGAGCAGCGATTCGGGCGTGTAGGGGTCGGTGGCGGGGTCGAAGAGCAGTACCGGGAACTGCGGCACGCGGCCTGTGGCGAAGTAGAAAGGGTCT
>Ga0302319_10019472_pt1 | contig 12326 bp, 9 predicted proteins | sample Bog_T0_2_FD_203319 | JGI IMG/M metagenome (GOLD analysis project Ga0302319, IMG submission 203319) | Peat permafrost microbial communities from Stordalen Mire near Abisko, Sweden - Bog_T0_2 | ecosystem: Environmental > Terrestrial > Soil > Wetlands > Peat | place: Sweden: Abisko, Stordalen Mire... | reverse complement strand
CAAAGATCGCCTTCCAATACTCCATCCTGCCCACGGCGGTGACGGACGGGGTGCTGCAGGTGGTGATCAGCGACCCGTTTGACGCGGCGATGATGAACGCGGTGCGGTTCAGCGCGCGGATGCCGGTGCAGTTCGCGCTGGCGACGAAGGTGGAGATCGAGAAGGCGCTCAAGAAGTATTACGGGGTTGGGGCGGAGACGCTGGATGAAATGGGCGAGAGCGACGCGATGGATCTGGAGACGGCCATCGACAAGGAGATCACAGAGGGCGACCAGGAGGCGAGCGTCATCAAGTTTGTGAACCAGATCATCTGGGATGCGTTCAAGGACCGGGCGACGGACATTCATTTTGAGCCGGCGGAGGATGAACTGCGCATCCGCAACCGGATTGACGGTATCCTGCACCAAATCCCGCTGCCGCCGCAGCTCAAGCGTTTTCAATCGGCGCTCATTTCGCGCATCAAGGTCATGAGCGGGATGAACATTTCCGAGAAGCGGCTGCCGCAGGACGGCCGCATCAATGTGCGCATCAAGGGCGAGGAAATCGACATCCGGGTTTCCACGGTGCCGACGGTGTATGGCGAGAGCGTGTCGCTGCGGTTGCTGACGCGCGGGAAGATCTTTCTGAGTCTGGACAAGCTGGGGTTCTCCAAGAAGGAGGAGGACGCCATTCGCGACATCATCATCAAGCCGCACGGAATTTTTCTGGTGACGGGACCGACCGGCTCGGGCAAATCCACGTCGCTGTACGCCTTCCTGAGTTCCATCAACTCGGTGACGAAGCGGATCATCACCATTGAGGAACCGGTGGAATATGAGTTAAAGGGGATCAACCAGATCGCCGTGCGGTCGGACATCGGGCTGACCTTCGCCATGGGGCTGCGGCACATTTTGCGCCAGGATCCGAATGTGATCATGGTGGGGGAAATCCGCGACTTGGAGACGGCGGAGATCGCCATCCGGGCGTCGCTGACGGGGCACCTCGTGTTTTCGACACTGCACACGAACGACGCGCCGAGCGCGTTCACGCGGTTGATTGACATGGGGATCGAGCCGTTTCTGGTGGCGTCGTCGGTGGAGGCGGTGATGGCGCAACGGCTGATCCGGACCATCTGTCCGCATTGCAAGACAGAGCAGAAGGTGACCCGCGAGTATTTGGAACGCATCGGTTTCCCGGCCGAGGACATAGAGACGGCCAAAGTCTGGCGTGGGGCCGGGTGCGAGGAATGCCGCCAGCTTGGCTACCAGGGGCGCAAGGGGATTTACGAACTGCTGCTGGTCACCGAGGCGGTCCGGCCGTTGATTTTGAGCCGCGCGCCCGCCACGACCATCGCCCAGCGCGCCATGGAGGCGGGCATGCGCACCCTGCGCACGGATGGCTGGAACAAGGTGAAGGAGGGGGAGACGACCATCGAGGAGATTTTGCGCGTCACCCAGATCGAGGAACACATTGAGTCGCTGGGCGCCTTGGACAAGGTGCCGATCGGCCCCAAACACTGACGCCCATGCCCCGCTGGAACACCTGCCACATCCTTGACGCCCTCACCGGCACCCACCGGCTGTGGGATTTCGACGCCAAGGGGGATGGCTTTGTGCTGGGCCATGAGCACGTCGCCAAGGCCGGCGAAGCGTTGTCCGGCCACGCCGCGAAAAGCTGGAGTTCGCTCTGGCGGAAAAAGCTCAACGTGGCCTGGCTGCCGCCGGAACAGGTCTTCCTCAAGGTGGTGGAACTGCCGCAGAGCAGTTTCGAGGAAACCGTGTCCATGGTGGAATTGCAGTTGGAACGGCTGTCCCCGATGCCGGTCACCCAAATTGTTTGGACGTTGCACTTGCTGCCGCGGTACGCCGCGCCCGCCCCGGGCGCGCCCGCCCTGCAAACCGCGGTGGTGGTGCTGGTGGAACGCAGCGTGGTGGAGGAGTTTCTCGGCCGGCTGGAGAGCCAGAGCTACCAGGCCGACCGGCTGGAAGTGCCGATGCTGGATCAATTGGAATTGGCGGACGCCAAAACCGATGGCGTGTGGATCTATCCCTCGCCGGTGGCCGGCCAGAACGGCGCGCTGGTGGCGTGGTGGCTGGGGGGGGTGCTGCGTGATTTGAGCCTGGTCACGCTGCCGCCCGCCGGCAGCGCCGGGGAAAGCCTGCCGAGCCAGTTTGCGCGCCTGGCCTGGGCGGGCGAACTGGAGGGCTGGCTGACGGGCCGGCCCCCATGGCATCTGGTGGCCGACGCCGTCAATGCCGCCCAGTGGGAGGCCGCCCTGCGCGACTTGGGGGAGGCGGTCACGGTGACGGCCCCGCCGCCGCCCGCCGAACTGGCCGCGCGCACCGCCCGCCGGGCCGCCGCCGCCAGCGACCGCGCCAACCTGTTGCCCGCCGAATATGCGGTCCGTTACCACCAACAGTTCGTGGACCGGTTGTGGCTGCGCGGGCTGATGGCGGCCGGGGTATTGTACGCCGTGGCGGTGGCCGTTTATTTTTGCGCGTTGTTCGTCCCCTGGGTCGGGCTGGAAAGCAAGACCACCGCCGTGGAGCAGCAGGTGGCCGGCCTCGGGGCCAGCTACACGAATGCCCTGCAGTTGAAGGCGCGCTACGGTGTGCTCAAGGACCGCCAGAATCTGAAATTTGCGGCCCTGAATTGCTGGCAGTTGATCGCCGACCAACTGCCCGCCGGCACCTCGATCCAGCGGCTGAATTTCGCCGACGGCAAAAAACTGACGCTCAGCGGGACCGCGGCGGCCACCGACATCAGCAAGATCATTGATTTCAATGACAGCCTGCGCAAGGCCACCGTGGATGGTGAGCCGATGTTTGATCCCAAGGAAGGTGACGCCTTCATGGAACACACGGTGCCCGGCGGGGTGGCCTGGAGTTTTGGCCTGGTGCTCAAACATGGGGAGGAGTCGGCAAAACGATGAAGAAGTACTTTGCCCAATTACGTCCGCTGGAACGCCGTGTGGCGGTGGCGGTGCTGGTGGTTTTTTTCCTGGTGCTGAACTGGGTGTTCATCTGGCCGCACTTTGCCGATTGGGATAATCTGCAGCGGCGCGGCGACCTGGCCGCGCAGAAACTGCAAACATATCAAAAGGTCATCACCCAGGCCGCCGCCTACCAAAAGCTGGTCAAGGATCTGGAGAGTTCGGGCGACGTGGTCCCTCCGGAGGACCAGAGCATTGACTTCATCCGCACCGTGCAAACGCAGTCCTTTGCCAGCGGGGTGGGTCTCCTGACCACCGGACGGATGATCCCCAGCACCAACGACCAGTTTTTTGTCGAGGAGGTGCTCAACGTCAATGTTTCGGGCACGGACGATCAACTGGTGGATTTTCTTTATAAACTCGGCACCGGCCCCTCGATGATCCGGGTGCGCGGGCTGGAAATGCAGCCCGACGCGCCGCACCAGCACTTGACGGCGCAAATCCGGCTGGTCGCCAGCTACGCGAAAAACCCGCCGGCCAAAACCGTTCCGCCCAAAAACACCCCGGCCAAACCCGCGCCGGCCAACCCGCCCCGGTCCATTTGAAGTCCGTCAACGCCATCGTCACATGAAAACAACCGCGCTCCTCCTGGTTTTATTGCTCACCTGTCTCGGCCTGCGGGCCCAAGTGCCCGCGGCACCCGTCCTGCCCCGCCCGATCTTGCCCCGGCCGGCGCCCGGCAACAACCCCGGCGCCCCGGGCCAACCCGGCGTCAACCCCAATGCCGGCCTGGTCAGCGGCGCCTTAAACGGGGGCAATTTCAGTAGTTTGAACTTCCACCAGTCGTCCCGAGACGAAAGCCCGACCAACACCATCAATTTTCAGGGCGTGGATGTGGCCCAGGTGCTGGAGATCTATGCCGGCCTTGTGGGCCGCACCCTGTTGCACGGGCCGCTGCCCCAGGCCTCGATTGTGTTTAAAACGGAATCCCCGCTGACCCGGTCCGAGCTGATTGAGGCGCTGCAAACCGTGCTGGCCATGAACGGCATTCAGGTCATCAATTTTGGCGACAAGTTTGTGAAGGTGGTGGGCACGGCGGATGCCAACAACGTCGGGGCGCCCATCAGCGATACCGACGCCACGAATCTGCCGGACCTGGGCCCCTATGTCACCCACATCGTGCAGTTGAAATACCTTAAGCCCAGCATTGTGTTGCCGTATATCACCCCCTTCTCCAAACTGCCCAATGCGGCGACCGCCATTGACGACAACGGGCTGATCGTCCTGCGCGACAATGTGGAAAACGTCAAGCGCATGCTGGAGATGATTGACCGGCTGGATATCAGCATCCCCACCGAATATATTTCCGAGGTCATCGCGATCAAATACGCGCAGGCGGCGGACATCGCCAACGCCTTGAACAGTCTGGGCGGCCAGGGCGGCGGCGGCGGCACGGTGAGCATTGGCAACAGCCCGACCGGCGGGCGGGTCAGCGGGCTGGGCGGTTCCGGGTCCAGTTTCAACACCGGGGCGGGCGGGGCCGGCGGGGCCGGCGGCTCCGCCGGCACAGGGCTCACAGGGCTCCGGGCCATGGGGAGCACAACACAAGGAGCGGCAACCACCCCCAACGGCACGCCGTCCTCCGGCAGCACGTTCCAAAACCGGTTGAACCAAATCATCAGCAGCGCCGGCGGCGGCGGTGCCACCAGCGGCGGCAAGCAGGAGCCCATTCAGGTTTTTGGCCAGACCAAGATCATCGCCGACCAACGGAGCAATTCGCTGCTCGTGTTCGCCACCCGGCAGGACATGGTCAACATCAAACATGTCATCAGCCAGTTGGATGTGCTGCTCTCCCAAGTTTTAATCGAAGCCGTCATCATGGACGTGACCTTGGGAAGTTCCTTCAATCTGGGGGTCTCGGCGGCGCAGAACCCGCAACAATATGGTACCACCGCCGGAGGTCCGATCTTGGGCGGAGGTGGCGGGAACAACGGCGCAGCGTTGCAGAGCTTGATCCCCGGGGGGCTTGCCAATGCCGCCACCAACGGCGCGTTTGCCCAAAATCTGGGCGGCGGCCTCAACTATTATGGCAACATCGGCCCCAATTGGGATGTGGCGGTGTCCGCGCTGGCGGGGGAGAACAACGCCACCGTCATCCAACGACCCCGCATCCAGACGTCCCAGGCCAAGCCGGCCACGTTCTTCGTCGGCAACACGGTGCCGTATGTCACCGGGACTTATTACGGCGGCGGTTATTCCGGCGGCAACAGCTCGCAATATTCCCAGCTCACCGTCGGCGTGGAGCTGGATGTTACCCCCTTCATCAACCCGGATGGTCTGGTGGTGATGGACATCAACCAGGAAATTGACGACGTCAACGGGTCCACCGCCATTGAGGGCGTCGGGAATGTGCCCAACACCGACAAGCGGACCCTGTCTTCTGAAATTGCCGTCCGCGACCGGGACACCATCATGCTGGGCGGGTTCATCCGTTCCGACAAGTCCACGTCCAAGTCTGGGGTGCCGGTGTTGCAGGACATTCCGCTGCTGGGGATGTTGTTCAGCAGCCGTTCCGACAGCAAGAACCGGGAGGAGCTCATTGTGCTGATGCGGCCCACGGTCCTGAAAACCCTGGATGACTCCGCCGCCATGACGCGCACCGAGGAACGGCGTCTGCCCGGCGTGTCCGCCGCCGCCCTCGATGATAACAACTACGAACAACAGCTTATCGCCGCCGAGCGCAAAGCCGAGGCGAAACGGGCCAGAGCGAGCGGCGAAACCAACGGCTTTTACGAAGAAAACCACACCATTCTGCAAACGGACCGCATTGGCCTGGGAACGAATGCGCCTGTGATTCCGCCCCCCGATGTCATGGTGATCACGAATATGCCGACGTACCACTCGGACGAGACGGTTCCGCCGGTCACGCCGGCTCCGGCCGTTCCGAACCAGTGATAACCGCGACGTCGGGCAGAACAGCGGACGGGTTAGTCAGTTCCGTTCCACAGTGAACGCAACACGGACGAGTCTGGGTCGGCGACACGGCTGCGGGTCACGGACCCGCTCTCCGAGGCCGCCCGTTTGTCCCCAAGGGCAGTTCCGACCTGCTACCGCCACGCGAAAATTCCCAACTGCGCGCTTGCCTTGGCGAAATCTTGTCCGGTATAGTACAGTTCGGAACGGTCCCGGTCGTAAACATGCCCGTGGCCTTTCCGGGAACCGTGATAGATTGACAGCACATGGTTATCACTGTGCCGATGTGGCGGAATTGGCAGACGCGCTGGACTCAAAATCCAGTGGCCCTTAAAGCCGTGTGGGTTCGACCCCCTCCGTCGGCACCATCCTTTCGATGGCATTCACTAGCATTTCCAGGCATGAACAAGGCGTGCAGTTGCTGCAACGCTCCCTTGCGCGCGGACGGCTGGGTCATGCCTATCTGTTCGCCGGCGATCAACTGGCGGAACTCGCGGAACTCGCCCGGGCGCTGGCTCAAACCCTCAACTGCCTGCATCCGGTTCGGTCCCAGGGCGTGGCGACCGATGCCTGCGATCGGTGCGCCAACTGCCGGAAGATCGCCCAGGATTTGCACCCGGATGTCCATTGGGTCCGGCCGGAATCCAAGCTGCGGGTCATAACCGTGGATCAGATGCGGGAGTTGATGCAGGAGATGCAGCTCAAACCGTCGGAGACCGGTTACAAGGTGGCCATCATCGAGGCGGCGGACCGGTTGAACACCCAGGCGGCCAATGCCTTCCTCAAGACGCTCGAGGAACCTCCCGATAAATCCGTGCTGATCCTGCTCTCCACGGAACCCCAGCGATTGTTGCCTACCATCTTGTCCCGATGTCTGCGGCTGAATTTCTTCGGCGACGGTCTGGCCGGCCTGGCGCCGGCCGACGGAGATTGGCTGGCGCGCTTCGGCGCCCTAGCGGGCGGGGAACCGAAAAGTTTGATGGGCCGGTATTGTCTCCTGGACGTGATCTTGCAACGGTTGGGCGAGATCCGGGCGCAGGTGGATAAATCCTTGAGTGCCCATTCCCCGCTGGAGCAGCATGAGGATGTGGAGAAGGGCTTGCGCGACAAGTGGGAGACGGAACTGGCGGCGGCCATCGAGGCGGAATATCGCCGCCGGCGGGCAGAGTTGCTGATGCTCATCCATTGGTGGCTGCGAGATGCCTGGATACAGACGCTGGGCATCGGGCAGGAGCTGCTCAAATTTCCCCAAATTACCGGGGCGGAGGCGGTCGCCCGGCGCATCACCGCCCGGCAGGCGCTGGAAAACCTCAAAACCATGGAGCAAACCCAGCGTTTGCTTCATACGAATGTTCAAGAAGCCCTGGCTTTGGAGGTCGGCTTGTTGAAGTTGCATTTCTAAGCCCCGCCGGGAATCATTTCGTGGCATGAAGCAGGCGCCAAAATTCAATGTCCAGAGCGCCTACGCACTGGCCTTTGGGCTCTTCTTGGGGCTGGCCATCATCAAATTTGGCAACCCCGTCATCTTGGACCAGAAGATCCCGCCGCCGGCTTCGGTGAATGAATTCATCTTGGAATTCTGGCCGTCCCATTGGGCCATTTGGATTTGGTTGCCATTGGCTGTGCTGGGGGGAGTGCTGATTTGTAAATACCCGGGCCGCCGACCGGGAATATATTGGTTATGGTTGCTGCCCTTGATCTGGCTGGGCTGGCAATGCCCGGCCGCCATATTCAGTGTGGATACCAGCCTCACCGCCAGCACGCTCCCGCAATTTGCCGGGTGTGTCGGCTGCTATTTCCTCGGAATGCTCCTGTTGGACCGGCCGGTGCTCATGCGTTTGTTGCTGGCCGGTATTTTGGCGGGGTTTACAGTTTGCCTGATGCGCGCAGTGGATCAGCGGGTGTTTGAATATTCCCAAACCTATCAGACCTTGGTGGAGGGGGAGAAAAATAGCTGGACGAACATGGCACCGGCGACGTTTTTGACGCTGAAACAGGAGAACCTTATCGTTAACACTAATGGCAGCGACGTGGTAAACCCAGTGCTGTTGGACAAATTATTGAAACACCGGGTTAGCGGTACGCTTGTCTATCCAAACGCTTTGGCGGGGATAATCCTGCTGTTATTGCCGGCCGGGTTAACTTTATCGTTATCTGACACCAAAAGTTTAAAGCCTTCAATTCGATTCGCGGTCATGGCCATGACCATTGGATTGGGCGGTGCGGCCTTTATCTTTACCGGTTCAAAGCTGGGTTGGTTGCTGGCCTTGGGCCTAGGTGGGTTGATCCTGTTCCGGTTGGACTGGTCAACCCGGTTAAAATGGCTGGCTTTGGCACTGGTGATGGTCATCGGCCTGGGCATTTTCAGCGTTCGGTTTCACAAGTACTTTTCCAGCGGTGCCACCAGTGTGGGTGCCCGGTTCGATTATTGGCGGGCGGCCGCCCAAACCACCCGTTCCCACCCCATTTTTGGCACGGGACCGGGAACGTTTCAAAGGCCCTTCGAGCGGCTTAAGTCGCCGACCGCCGAAATGGCACGTTTGGCCCATAATGATTACCTCGAACAGTTTTCCGACTCCGGATTGGTCGGCGGTCTCGCATATCTTGCTTGGATTACCCTGACTTTGACCACCGTCGGTCGGCGGCTCTGGCGGCAGGGGGACTTCTTAAGTGTGGCACTCTTCGCTGGATTGCTCGCTTGGTTCATTCAAGGCTTCGCCGAATTCAGTTTGTACATCCCCGCCTTGGCATGGACGGCTTTCACGTTAATGGGGTGCCTGACCGGCCGTTCTGAGAATGAATTCGACAAGAAGCCGGCCCGTGGTTAACTTTTTAATGAAATGAAAATCCTGTTTTTAAACGGGCCAAACTTGAACCTTCTAGGTCAGCGCGAACCGTCGCTTTATGGCCGCGACACTCTGGCTGATATTGAGGCCAAAGTTCGTGAACGTGCCACCGAACTGAACGTGGCCGTGGATTTCCGGCAGTCCAATCTCGAGGGCGAACTCGTCGGCTGGGTCCAGGAGTCCAAGGGCAAGTTCGATGTCATTGTCATCAACGCGGCCGCCTATACTCATACCAGCATCGCGTTGCGGGATGCCATTTCAGCCGTAAATGTTCCAACCATTGAAGTTCACTTGTCCAACATCCATGCTCGGGAAGAATTCCGTCACAAATCGCTGATCGCCGCCGTTTGCCGGGGACAAATATGTGGATTCGGCTCAAAATCCTATATTTTGGGGCTGGAAGCCGCCATTGACGTTAAATGACATGGAATTGACGTTTTATGGCATTTTTTGGCCGCCTTTACCCTCAAATTGGCGGTTTCTTGGGCAATTTTATAGGCTTGACCTTTTCCGATAAAATTGTTAATGATTGGAGACGATCCGAGAGTGATTCAAGATCAAGTTCTGAATTGATCTGTCAATTTTGGTTTTTAACCAAAAATAGCCCGGTTATTTATAACTTTAACGAAAAAGTATCGTGGATTTAAAAGACATTAAGGCCATCATTGATTTGATGAAGAAGAACTCCATTACCGAGTTTGAACTGGAACGACAGGATTCTAAAATCAGACTCAAGCGTGGACTCAATGTTGGATCCGGTTCCCAGTCAGAGGATTATACCCCACCGGTGTTGGGAGTCATTCCGCAGCCCCTTCCGACCAACACCGCCCAGCCTTCCGTCCCCCTACCGGCGGCCAGCGGGGAAATCGACATCAAATCACCCATGATCGGCACTCTCTACCGCGCCCCTTCGCCGGAAGCCACCAACTATGCGGAAGTCGGCACCGCGGTAAACCCCGAATCCGTGGTCTGCATCATTGAAGCCATGAAGGTAATGAACGAAATCAAAGCCGAAACCAGCGGCGTCATCACCCAGATATTGGTGGAAAACGGCAAACCCGTTGAATTTGGCCAGCCATTGTTCAAAGTGCGGCCAAACTAACGATCAAACCCGGTCCGGCTGAGTCGGTTCCCGTCCATCCGGCCGTCTGACGTTTGATTCATTGAATTGTCATGTTTGAGAAAATTCTTGTAGCCAATCGCGGCGAAATCGCCGTCCGGATCATTCGGGCCTGCAAGGAATTGAATGTCAAAACCGTGGCCGTCTATTCCGAGGCCGACGTCAACTCCATGCATGTGCAACTGGCCGATGAGGCCATCTGCATCGGCAAAGCCCCGGCCTCCGAAAGTTACCTGCGCATTGACCGCATCATCAGCGCCGCCGAAATCGCCGATGTGGACGCCATCCACCCGGGCTATGGGTTCCTTTCTGAAAACGCCCATTTCGCCGAGGTTTGTGAAAGCTGCAACATCCGCTTCATCGGCCCCAGCCCCCGCGCCATGCAGGCGCTCGAGGACAAGGCCGTCAGCCGCGCCTTGGCCAAAAAGGCCGGCGTGGAAACCCCGCCGGGCTCCGAGGGCGTGGTGGAAAAGGAACAGGACGCCCTGGCCGTCGCCAAACGCATCGGGTATCCCGTGATGATCAAAGCCGTCGCCGGCGGCGGCGGCCGCGGCATGCGCATCGCCCATAACGATATCTCCCTCGTCAAAGGCTATCATACCGCCCGCGCCGAGGCCGAAAAGGCCTTCGGCAACTCCGGGGTTTACATCGAGAAGTACATCGAAAACCCCCACCATATCGAAATCCAGATTTTGGGTGACAACAAGGGCCGCATCATTCACCTGGGCGAACGCGACTGCTCCATCCAACGCCGGAACCAGAAATTGATCGAGGAATCCCCTTCGCCCTTTCTGGACAACAAGTTCCGCAAGCTTCGCGACAAGATCGGCAAGGCCGCCGTCCGCATCGCCGAGGCCGCCAGGTACACCAATGCCGGTACCGTGGAATTCATCGTGGATGAAAGCGGCCATTATTACTTCCTGGAGGTCAACAAACGCATTCAAGTCGAACATTGCGTCACCGAAGAGGTCACCGGCATTGACCTGGTCCGCTACCAAATCCTGCTCGCCATGGGCGAACCCCTCCAGCATTCCCAGAGCGACATCCAATTCAAGGGCCACGCCATCGAATGCCGCATCAACGCCGAGGATCCCTTCGATGACTTCCGGCCCAGCCCGGGCCGGTTGGAAATGTATTATCAACCCGGCGGCCGAGGCGTGCGCGTGGACACCCATGCTTACGCCGGTTACACCATTCCCCCCACCTACGACTCCATGATCGGCAAGCTCATCGTCACCGGCAAGGATCGTCGGGAAACCATGGACCGCACCTACCGCGCCCTGTCCGAGTACATGATCACCGGCATCAAGACCACCATCTCCTTCCAGAAAGCCATCATGCAGGATCCCAATTTCCGGCGTGGCGTTTATTCGACCGCCTTTGTGGATCAACTTCTGGGCGGAGCCCGGCGGGAATTGATTGAGGAAAAGACCTGACTGGTCACCAACTCTTGTTGCTGTCAGCCTTTGGAATGCGTCAACCCTTCCACGTTGCCGCTCTTGTTGGTGAAGGTGGTGATGGATTTCAGAAACAGCCAATCGGGGTCCGACGCATTGTTCGCAACCTTCTGCCATTGGGCGGTGGCCGCCCGCAAGCTGACCGCTTCACTATGCCCGTCCATAAACGTCAGGGTGTAGGTGTTGTCATGCCGGGTGGACGGCAGATCGGGGGTTTGATTGTACAGCCCCATGTCCACCAAAAACATGGAATCCCCGATGGTGCTGGCATCCGCCTCGATCAGACGCCAGATTCCGGAGGGTTGCAGAATCTGGCCTTCCCGCCGGAACAGGGTGTAGGTCAAGGTCAGGTCATTTTGCGGGGTGAGGAAGGTGGATATCCCGGTGGGGTCGTTCCGGGAACTGCCGTTCAGCCAAGAGTTCATGGAAAAACTACGGACCACCGGCAGACCGTTGACCGTTCGCGAATCGGCCGGGCAACGATAAACATTCGCCGAGTTCATGTAAGGCCAGATTTTACCCTGCTGCAAGGCGCATTGGTTGGTGCAACTGTACTGGGGGGTCTGATTCTGGCCTGAGGGCGTAGGCAGGGTGGACGCCCAACCCGGGCACCAGCAATAAGCGTTAACATTGTCGGCGGTGGCGGCATCTGTGGGCCAGCTTGAGACCAGTTGGCCGCCGCTGTCATCCGTGTACATTTTGCAGCCCAAATTCAATTCCGCCATGTTGGAGAGGCAAACCGTGCGTTGCGCCGTCACCTTGGCCCGCGAAACCACCGGCAGCAACATGGCCGTAACCATGGCAATAATGGCGATCACCACCAATAATTCAATTAAAGTGAAGGCTTTTTTCAAAACCATACCCGTATATTAAACCACAGATGTTCCTACATTTCAAGCACTTTTTGCAGCACTTTTAGCGTCCGTAGGACGCACCCTTTCATTTTGGTAAACACCAGGCAGTGGGATATTTGGCAAAGATGAGGGCCTGGAGGCGCTCCGGGCCGCCGTTGCGGTGGT
>Ga0302319_10019471_pt1 | contig 12326 bp, 11 predicted proteins | sample Bog_T0_2_FD_203319 | JGI IMG/M metagenome (GOLD analysis project Ga0302319, IMG submission 203319) | Peat permafrost microbial communities from Stordalen Mire near Abisko, Sweden - Bog_T0_2 | ecosystem: Environmental > Terrestrial > Soil > Wetlands > Peat | place: Sweden: Abisko, Stordalen Mire... | reverse complement strand
AAGTGGCGCGTGTGCTGATCGATGCAAACTACCGAAAATTAGGAGTGCAAGCTTGCAGCTTGAGAGCGTTCGACGGCAAGCCGGAGGCTTGCGCTACTTTAAATCGGACTTTTTAGACGCCCTCTTACCAACCGTCAGCCATCCCCCATCCCTGCCAACGTTAATACTTCTTCTGCAAAAGCCCGCGCCTTTTCCAGAACGCGATCGCCAGCAGCACCAGCGTCAGCCCCAGCCACACCGGCAGGCATCGAAATCCCTGCGACAGCGCCGCCTCCGGATTCCCGCCATCGCGGAATGCCCGCAACGCCACCGCAAATAGCAGGCTGATGAACCCGTAGCCGAGATTAAACGCCAGCCCCTTGAACGAAAGCACCGTGGCCCTCTGGCTGGAATCCACCAGCGCATTCAGGTAATACGAAACGAGAAACCCGAGCGCCATCATCGCCATGCCCATCGGGAGCATGAATATCACTCCCCACAGCCGCCACTGGCACGCCACGCCGAACAACGCCCCGAATGTCACCGCCGCGATCAGCGCATAATTCCGCATCAGCGTGTTGCACTTCACCATCCACTTCGCCACCGGCGAAATGATCAATCCCAGTCCTCCAAAAGTCGCGCCGATCAATCCGAAAATCGCTTCCGGCAGTGAAATCATGCGGAAATACGAACTCGAAAACGTCAGGAACAGCCGGATCACGCTGTCGAGCGCCAGCCCGCCCACGATCACAAAGAGCGCCACCGGCGTCCCCGCAATCCAGCGCCCCGCTGCCAGCACCAGTTCCCACGCCCCCATTGCCGTTTCCGCTTCCCCCTCCCTCACCAGCGCCTCATGCGGCTTCCGCACAGCCGGTTCGCGCAGCCCCGTCACGACCGCGAGCGCCAGCAGCGCCATTACAAGGTTCAGGTAAATCGGCAGCCGCAGCGTCATCCCCTGCTCCCAGTGGAACGAAAACCCGAGCGCGCCTGTCATGCGGTTCATAAAAACGGGATCGTAAATCGCGCCGCCCGCCAGCATCGCGATCACCATTCCCAGCGATTGCCATTTCATCACCTGCGCCAGCACGAGCGGCCATTCGGAGGAACGGTTGCGCTCCGCCAGCGAATCAAAAACCAGCGCCTCATCCGCACCGCTCGCCATCCCCTCCGCCACTCCGCTCAGGAGCCGGTTTGCCAGACACGCGAGGAAAAGCCACAAGCCCCCGTTCCTTGGCGCGACCGCCAGCAGCATCATCTCCCCCACCATGCAAAACGTCGCGCCCACCACCAGCGGCTTGCGCCCGATGTTATCCGCCAGCACGCCCGCCGGCACATCGCTAAAGACAATCGCCACCGCCCACGCGAAATTCATCAGCGTGTATTCCGTCGCGCTCAGCCCAAGGTCGAGGAACATCACCGCCAGCACTGGATAATAGAATCGCGAGTTGAACAACACCCGGAACAGCACAAACCGCCGCCAGTTCCGGTCCGCATCCCCGGAATGATCCGCCGCCATTCCTCTCATGCCACGTACCTCATTTGCGATGCGCGGTTTCAAGGTCCGGCAGGAACGCCGTGAGCAATCCGATCAGCGGCAGATACGCGCAGCCGTGGAAAACCGCGATGATCCCGGTATGGTCCGCGATTTTTCCCAGCACCGCCGCGCCGATGCCCGCCGTGCCAAATGCCAGTCCGAAAAACAGCCCCGCGATCAGCCCCACCTTGCCTGGCAGTAACTCCTGCGCGTACACCAGGATCGCCGAGAACGCCGATGCCAGCACCAGCCCGATCACCACCGACAGCGCGCAAGTCACTGTCAGCCCGGCGTGCGGCATCCAGAGCGTGAATGGCGCCACGCCCAGGATCGATACCCAGATCACCCGCTTGCGCCCGATCCGGTCACCCACCGGCCCGCCGATGATCGTCCCCGCCGCCACCGCGAAAAGAAACACAAAGAGATAAAGCTGCGAGCTTTGCACCGAGACATGGAATCTCTCCATGAGGTAAAAGGTGTAATAACTCGTGAGGCTCACGAGATAGACATATTTCGAAAAAGTCAGCGCCACCAGCACGCCCAGCGAAAAAATCACCGTTCTCCGCGGCAGCTCCGTATTGTGATGCGCCGCGCCGTGCACACCCTTCCGCCGGATGCGGTGCATGTTCCGGAATTGCCACGCCCCCACCTTCCACAGCACCACCATCCCCATGCACGCCGCCAGCGAGAACCACGCCACATGCCCCTGCCCGCGCGGCACCACGATCAACGCCGCAAGCAACGGCCCGAGCGCGCTCCCCGCATTCCCTCCCACCTGGAAAAGCGACTGCGCCAGGCCGTGGTTTTTGCCCGCCGCCATGTGTGCCACGCGCGATGCTTCCGGGTGGAATATCGCCGATCCCATCCCGACCAGCGCCGATGCGGTGATGATCATTGTAAAACTATGCGCCAGCGACAGCATCAGCAACCCCACCAGCGTGAATCCCATTCCCGTCGCCAGTGAGTAAGGCATCGACTTCCTGTCCGTGACCAGTCCCACCAGCGGCTGCAACAGCGACGCCGTGCATTGAAAAGTGAACGTAATCAACCCCAGTTGCGTAAAGCTCAGCCCCAGCGACTGCTTGATCAGCGGATACAGCGAAGGAATCAACGCCTGCATCGTGTCATTGAGCATGTGCGAAAAGCTGATCGCAAAAAGCACCGCGAATACAGTCTCCCCCGTCGCTCCCGGCAACACAGCCGCAACGGTTTTTTCTCGAGTCTCGGTTTCCATAAATTTCTCAACCTCCACCCTCCTCGATTTAAAAAACGAAAACGGCGAGACCGGCAAAATGCCACGTCCCGCCCGATTCGCAAGCCCTTGGCAATTCGAATCACTGAACCCGTGTTAAACAGCCCTCATCGTACTTTCGCGCGAAGCGCCGCGCTCCACTTCGTCATTCGGAATCCGTTATTCATTTTTTCGACTTTGAAAAAATGCCCTCCAGCGTCTCCCGCAGCCTCTCCATTGTAAACGGCTTCTGCAAAATCTTGTCCACATGCCTCGCCAGGTACAACGCCTCCAGTTCAGGCGTCAGCGACCCGGAGATCACGATGATCTTCCCCTCAAAACCATTCGCGCGTAAATATCGCACCAGTTCCAGCCCGTTCGCATGAGGCATGCTGTGGTCCGTGATCAGCATATCAAATACACCCGGCCTGCGCGTGAACACTTCGATCGCCTCTTTCCCATCGGTTACCACCTCCACGTTTTGCCCTAAATTCACCAGGATCGATTCCACCAACTTCCGGATTACCGGGTCATCATCCGCGAGCAATATGTTGAACGGTTGTGCCTTCATTACTATGAGAATTTTAACGTCACCCATAGAATGAATCGTGCTCGGCTCATTACATGGATGCGAATAACAACAAAATAAGTCCGGACGAAGGCGCACAAACCTCCAGCCAGCCATCGCATCGGTCAGAACAAGGAACCTTGAACCAGAAACCTCTCGAAGAGAGCTATTCCCGCGAGGAAAACAGATGGTCGTTCGACACCGGCGGCTGCCCCGTCGCCGCGTCCGCGATGCCCTTTTGGAGCCAGTCGGGGATCACCGCATTGCTCGCCGCCGGTTTTGGCGGCGCCTTCGCAGCCGCTTTTGGCGCGCTGACCGGTGTGGGTGAGTTTGGATCCGCGATCAATCCCCGCTTTTTAGCGTCCTCGATGATCGCCCGTGCTTCATTTATGTCGAATGCCATGTCGTTTGTTTAAAATAACATTCCCGCAGCTCTAATCAAGCCGCTCTGGAACCAAAACCCCGGTTATCAGGATCACGATGGGCCAAAGGTTCCGCCTTGAACCCCACTGTCGCCTCGTAGCTGATCTTCCCCTGGATCACTTCCATCAGCGCGATGTCCGAGTATCCCGTGCTGTGAGGGGCCTCCACCAGGGCGCGATGCCCGTTGCTGAGCTGCCGCACACGCCGGGAAATCACGTTGATCAGGATCTGGGTGTTGGTTATTTTTTTGGACGCTTCGTCGATGAGATGGCCTTGCATAATTTTGGAAGAAATAGCCGGTCTGAACAACTGCATGCGGGATGCATGAAACGCCCCAGATTGCGGAATACGCATACACTATCATCCATTTCCTTACCAATAGCAAAGAACCATTTGCTTTCTTTTTCAGGTATTTCCTTGGTCCTGGATCTGTTCAGACCCCCTTTCCGCCCCGCCCTTTCTTCGTTTTATCCTTTATACTTCATCCTTTATACTTTCTTTTCCCTCCCATGCTCCTCGCCGTCCCCGACGTCCTCACCCCCGACCAGATCGCCAGCGTCCGCAAAATCTTCGACGAAGCCGAATGGGTCGATGGCCGCGTCACCGCCGGCCATCAATCCGCAAGGGCAAAGGACAACATGCAAATCCCCGAGGATCACCCCGCCGCCCGTCAAATGGGCGAGATGATCCTCAAAGCCCTCAGCAACAACCCCCTCTTCGTCTCCGCAGCCCTCCCGCTCAAAGTATTCCCGCCCTTGTTCAACCGCTACTCCGGCGGCCAGTCCTTCGGCCCCCATGTCGATAACTCCATCCGCCAGGTCGCCGGCACCCCGCACCGCATCCGCACCGACATCTCCGCCACGTTGTTTTTCGCCGCACCTGAGGAGTACGACGGCGGCGAGCTCTGCGTGCAGGACACCTACGGCGTCCAAAGCGTCAAGCTCCCCGCCGGCCACATGGTCCTCTACCCCGCCACCAGCCTCCACCACGTCCGGCCCGTCACCCGCGGCGCCCGCCTCTGCTCTTTCTTCTGGATCCAGAGCATGGTCCGCGACGACACCCGCCGCTCCATCCTCTTCGACCTCGACCTCGGCATCCAAAAACTCAATCGCGAACTCCCCGAAAGCCCCGCCGCAGCCCAGACCGCCGTCCAATTCACCGCAGTCTACCACAACCTCCTCCGCCAATGGGCCGAGTTATAACTGATAAGTCCCTATTACCAACCGCTTCAGCCTCCGGTAAGCTCGGTAGCTTCCATCGGTAATTCGCTGTTTGCGCCGATGGAGTCAGCATGTTGTTTTTCGTTATTAGTGGACTGGGGTTTGGCTCCGGCATGCAGCACGCCGTGGACCGTGCGCAGCAGCATATCCGATCCATAAGGTTTGTTCAGCATGGTTCGGACTCCCAAGGCTTTTAACTCCGCGGATTGCTGCTTCTCGCCCAGGCCCGTCGAGGCGATCACCGGTAGTTCCGGTTTCATCTCGTGCAATGTCCGGATCAACATCAGGCCATCCATGGCCGGCATCATCAGGTCGGTAAGCACCACGCCGATCCTGCCGGCCTCCCGCATAAACAAGGCGAGCGCTTCTATGCCATCCGCAGCCAGCATTACACGGTAGCCGTGTAACTCGAGGATTACCCGCGCCGCGTCCGTGATCGCCACTTCGTCATCCACCACCAGCACGAGTTCCCCGTTTCCCGCCGGAGGGCCTGCGGGCGCCGCATCGACCGGCTCCACTACTTTCCCATCCTCGGCAGCGGGCAGATAGACCTGGAAGGTGCTGCCTTTGCCTGGCTGGCTGGTCACGTGGACGAATCCCCCGTGATTCTTGACTATGCCGATGACGGTTGAGAGTCCCAGACCCGTGCCTTTGCCGACACCCTTGGTGGTAAAAAACGGATCGAAAATGCGCTCGACGATCTCCGGCGGGATGCCGCTGCCCGTGTCGCTGACTTCGAGCAGAATATGCGCGCCCGGGGTGGCCTCGGATAGCATGCGGGTATTGCTGGCATTGAGTTCGACATTGGTCGCCTGCAATCGCAGCGTGCCCCCGTCGGGCATCGCGTCGCGCGCATTTACACAAAGGTTCAGCAGCACCTGGTGGAGCTGCGTCACATCGCCCATCACCGGCCATAGATGCGGATCCGGCGAACTCTCGATCGCGAGGTTCTTCGGGAACGTCCCTCTCATTATTTTCATCACCTCATCGATCACCAGGCCGGCCTTGAGTGCGCATTTTTCGCCCTGCAGGCCGCGGCCGAAAGTGAGCACCTGTTTCACGATCTGCGCGCCACGCTCGGCGCTGATCTCGATCGTCGCAATGATCTCTTCGAGCTGCTGCGCAGTGAGTTTGTACCGCAGCAGCGGCACGGACATCATGATCGGCGCGAGGATGTTGTTCAGGTCATGCGCCACGCCGCTGGCGAGCGTGCCCATGCACTCCATGCGTTGCGCCCGCAGGAAGCGCGCCTCGAGATCCTTCTGCTCGGTGATGTCGATATCGATCGCGAGCGCCGCCTTCGGGTCGCCCCGGGAGTCGAGCAGCAGGGTGACATGCCCGCTGATCGTCAATTTCTTGCCGTCCTTTGTCGTCTTGCTGTATTCGCCGCGCCATTCACCGGTCTTGAGCAATTCCCCGGTGACGATCTCCTGCACATGCGGATCCGGGTGTGTCAGCTCGCCCATTTCCCGGCCCATTGCTTCTGCCCGCGTCCATCCAAACAAACGTTCCGCCCCCTGGTTCCAGAAAGTGACCCGCTGCGTGTGAATATCGCGCACGGTGATCGCATCATGCGCCTGGTCGAGCATCGAGGCCTGCTCGCGGATGTGCTCCTCCACGCGCTTGCGCTCGGTGAGGTCGTGCAGCACCACTTGCATTGCGGGCTTCCCGTCGTGAATGAAGGAGTTGCCGTTTCCTTCCACGGCCACGGTCGTGCCGTCCAGACGCAGACCCATGATTTCAATCGGGGCATTGTTTCCGTTGGCATGGGCTTTCAGGGTCCGTTTGCGAACGGTTTCGTGAAATTCGGAAGGAACAATATCCGTAATGGCCCGGCCCAGCAGCTCTTCCAATTGCCCGGCGCCAAACATTTTCATGGAAGCCGCGTTGGCAAAGACGATTTCGCCGTCGCAAATCACCAGGTACGCATTCGGCGAGCGCTCGATCAGCAGCCGGTAGCGTTCCTGGCTTTCGGCCAGGGTGCGTTCCGCGCGCTGGCGCTCGATTGCATAGCGGATCGCGCGCGACAACACATCCTCTCCCAGGCGCCCTTTCACCAGGTAATCCTGCGCCCCTGCATGCACCGCTCGCAGCGCGAGATCTTCCTCGGCGCGCCCCGAGAGCACCACGACAGGAATTTCCGGGGCCTCGTCGTGGAATCGCAGGAACGTCTGGAAACCATGGCTGTCCGGCAGGCTCAGATCCAGCAACGCCACATCGAAACGCTGCTCGCCCAGCCGGCCCAGTGCCTGCTCCAGTTGCTCGGTATGCACCACGGAAAACAGGGCATTTTCGGAGTGCGCGAGCTCATCTTTGACGATGAGCGCGTCCGTCGGGTTGTCTTCCACCAGCAGCACTTGAATGGGATTCGCGTTCATAAATTTGTGCCCGGCGGAAGCGTGACCACGTTGAACCAGAAAGCCTGGATCGTCTGCACCACCTTGGCGAATTCATTGAAGTCCACCGGTTTGCTGATGTAGCAATTCGCATGGAGCGCGTAAGCCTTGCTGATGTCCTCCTCGGCCTTCGATGTCGTGAGGATGACGACCGGGATATTCTTCAGGTTGTCATCGGCCTTGACCTCGGCCAGCACTTCCCGGCCGTTCATGCGCGGCATGTTCAAGTCGAGCAGGATCAGGTCCGGCCGGGGCGCATTGGCGTACTTGCCCTTCCGGTGCAGGAAATCCATGGCGTACATGCCGTCGTCCGCCACGTGTACCGTACTGAGCATTTTCGCGCTGAGCAGGCCTTCTTTTGCGATCAATACGTCTGTCGGGTTGTCCTCGACCATCAGGATCACGACGGGGCGGGTTGCGATGGTGGTGTTGGTGTCCATCAGATTTCTCCTCCCGGTGGAAGCGTGACCACGCAGAACCAGAAAGCCTGGATCGTCTGCACGACTTTCGTAAATTCATCAAAATCCACGGGTTTGCTGATGTAGCAATTCGCATGGAGCCCGTATGCCTTGCTGATGTCCTCCTCATCTTTCGATGTCGTGAGGATGACGACCGGGATGTTCTTCAGGTTTTCGTCGGCCTTGATCTCGGCCAGCACTTCCCGGCCGTTCATGCGGGGCATGTTCAAGTCGAGCAGGATCAGGTCCGGCCGGGGCGCATCGGTGTATTTGCCACGCCGGTGCAGGAAGTCCATGGCATACATGCCATCGTCCGCCACATGGAGCGTATTGAGCAGTTTGGCGCTGAGCAGCCCTTCCTTCGCGATCAGCACGTCAGTCGGGTTGTCCTCGACCATCAGGATGATGATGGGTCGGGTTGCGGTGGCGGCGGGTGCGTTCATCTCGTTATTTGTTTTCCGGAATGGTGAAATGGAATGTGGCGCCCTGGTCGGGTTCCGACTCCACCCAGATGCGTCCGCCGTGGCGCTCGACGACTTTTTTGCAAATCGCCAGGCCGATGCCGGTGCCTTGATATTCCCTGCGGGTATGGAGGCGCTGGAAGACCATGAACACACGCTCGAAAAACTGCGGCTCCATGCCGATGCCATTGTCGGCCACGGAGAACTGCCACTCGCCATGCTTGAGCGCCGCGCCGATATGGATTTTCGAAGGACGTTCCCCGCGGAACTTGAGGGCGTTGCCGATCAGGTTCTGGAATAACTGCCTCAACTGGGTCAAATCTCCGTTCACCGTGGGCAGCGCGTCCCGGGTCACCACCGCGGCGCTCTCCTCGATGGCGACCATCAGGTTGGCCAGCGCCTCCTTCACCACGATCTCGCAGTCCGTGGACACGAACGGCTTCGCGTGGGTGCTGATCCGCGAATACGCCAGCAGGTCATTGATGAGCGTTTGCATCCGCTTCGTGCCATCGACGGCGTGCGTGATGAATTCGTCCGCCCGCGCATCGAGCTGTCCTTCGTAACGTTTCTGCAGAAGCTGCACGCAACTCGTCACCGCCCGCAGCGGCTCCTGCAAATCATGCGTCGCCACGTAGGCAAACTGCTCCAGTTCCGTGTTGGATCGCCCCAGTTCCGCGTTGATCAGCGCAAGCTCGTCGGCCCGCTTGCCTTTCTCCTCGACTTGAAAGGCGAGTTCCTCGTTGGCCGCCAGCCGCTCCTCATTGATCAATGCAAGTTCGTCCGCGCGCTTTGCTTTCTCTTCGACTTGATACGTGAGCTCATTGTTCGCAACCAGCCGTTCCTCGTTGATCAACGCCAGCTCATCCGCACGTTTTCCCTTTTCCACGCATTCAAATGCCAGTTCCTTGACCGCAGTCTTCAAGGCCTCGTTCACCCCCAGCCGCTCCTCGTTGATCAGCGCAAGCTCATCCGCACGCTTCGCCTTTTCCTCCCCTTGAAACGCGAGTTCCTTGTTCGCGGTTTCCAACGCCTGGTTCACGCGCATCCGTTCCGTAATGTCGCGGATGTTGCACTGGATCAGCCGCGTCTCGTCCACCAGGAACGCGTTGCTGATAAATTCCACCTCCACCCTCCGCCCGTCCTTCGTCTCCAGCGGCATCCCCTCATAGTGCAGCCGGTCGTTGGCCCGCAATTCCGCAAAAGCGTTTTTGGAGGCATCCTCCCCTTTGAACGGGCCGATCTCCCACAGCTTCCGCCCCAGGAATTCCTCCAGCGAATAACCCAGCAAAACCTTCATGAACGGATTCGCATCCACCACCTGCCCGGTATCCGCGTCGAGGATAAGGATGCCATCCTGCGCCGTTTCAAACAGCCGGCGGTAACGCAGTTCCGAGGCATAGATCACCTTCTCATTCCGCATTTGGGATTGTTCTGTCCGCGCCTCCGCCCGCTCCGTCCGCGCCTCGGCCTGCTCCACCCGCATCTCCGCCTGTTCCGTCCGCGCCTCAGCCTGTTCCACCCGCGTATCGCGATCCGGCGTCTCCGTGGCGTGGTTCTCTTTTTTTAGCCTGCCTTCAGCATCAGCCATGGGTTGAATTGAATCCCCAGCCGGTAACGGTTCCTGCTCTGCCTTTGCTAGGGTTTTTACGTTCACCGTGTATCCATAAGCGAAACACATCGTACATGTATATGGGGTGTTCACCCCATGTGTTTTCACCTATTTACCCTGTTAGGCACCGGCTCGGTGACGGCAGGACGGAAGCTTGGCCAAAAGAAACTGACGCGACTCGGACAAGCCTTGGCGACGTTGAGCAGCTTGAAAAATTCGGATCTAAACGGCGGACAACTGCATGCCACCCTCCATGACGCTGGACAAGGCGCGTCTCAACTCTCCCTGGGAAATCGGTTTCCGGATCACCATGTCCATATGCCCGTCCAAGGGCGCGCTCGGTTCGGCAAACCCCGTCATCAGGATTACCGGCTGGCCTTCCCGCATTTGCTTCACGATTGCCCCGAGACTCATACCGGTCATGCCGGGCATCCCCTGGTCGGTAATGATCAGATCAAAGTTGTTTCCCTGGAACAGTGAAATCGCCTTTTCCGGTGCTGATACAGTCACGACCTTGTGGCCGTCGCCAATAAGATATTTTGACACGATCTCCAGCGATCTCTCTTCGTCGTCCACCACCAGGACTTGCAGGGACCGGTCGAGTGGCAACGCCGCGGCTGAAATTTTTTCGTCCAGCGCCCCCTCGGCCGGAAGAAAAATCCGGAGTGTTGTGCCGAAATCCGGCTCGCTTTCTATCTCAATGCGGCCTTCGTGGCGCGTGATGACTCCAAATACCATGGAAAGGCCGAGGCCGGTTCCCTGCTCGCCCTTGGTGGAGAAAAACGGCTCAAGGCAACGCGCCCGCACCTCATCGGTCATGCCCGTTCCCGTATCGGAAATGCTGAAAACGATTCCTCCCGGCGCAACGCCGGTGCGCAATGTGATTATCCCTCCCTTTGGCATGGCATCGACTGCGTTGAAGATGAGGTTTGTCGCAAGGTCGCGCAGCTCCGCGGCGCTGCCCCTCACGGCGGGTATTTTTTCCAGCTCCAGTTCCACTTTGATGCTTTGCCCGTTTGCAAGGGCCTGCCCTTTCCATTTCGGCTGTGTGAGCTGGGCGGCCTGCCCGATGACTTTGTTCAGGTCCACCCGCTCAAAAATATCGCCTTCTTCACGGGGCCTGTAAAAATCACGCAGTCTGCCCACCACCTTCGAGGCATCGCGGCCCGCAGTGTTGATAATGCCCAGGTAATCATTCAATGTCCTGTCTCCGTTGCGAATCACATCCTCCTGCATGAGAAGGTCGCTGTAACCTATTACGGACATCAATGAATTGTTGAAGTCATGCACGACACCTCCTGCCATCTCGGCAAAGGCGCGGAATCGCTCGTGCTGGAGCATATGGCCCTGGGTCGCCTTTAATTCGGCAAGCGCGCTCTCCAGCTCGTGGGTTCGCGCGGCGACTTTGGACTCGAGCAGTTGGTTCTGGATTTGCAGCTCGCGCTGTAAAAACCGGGTCCGAAGCAGGATGTGGATGCGCATCAGCAACTCGGAACTGTCAACAGGTTTGGCCATCAAATCGGCGGCGCCGCACATCAGCGCGCGGCGCTTGTTCTTGGCGCTGGCATCCCCCGTTATCACGATCACCGGCAGGAATGTTTCATCCGGCATTAGCGTTCCCAGCCTCTCGATGACCTCAAATCCATCCATGTTCGGCATATGGAGATCGATCATCAGGAGGTCGGGCTTGAATCTGGCTACCACATCAAAGATTTGCAGCGGATCATTCAGGCTTTGAATCGCGCAAAAGCCGACGCGATTCAGGAAATTGATCAACAACGAGCTCTGGCTCACATCGTCATCGACGATGAGCAGCCGCGACTGCTTCAGTTCCGCCTCGTTCATGAAAGGCTGTTGGGTTGGGCCGCAAACGCAGAAGCCAGGACCGCTTCGATCGCCTCCAGGAGGACAGCGGCTTCCGTCGGCTTTGACACAAAGCGTTCACCCGCCCCGCCTGCCTTCCGCATCCCGGCCTCATGCTTGGAAACGAGCGCCGTCAGGAAAATGACCGGCACACTCTTCAAGGCAGGATCGGCTCTCATCTCCCTCGCCACATCCCCTCCATCCTTCCCCGGCATGTCCACGTCCAGTAGCACGAGATCCGGTCCGAACGTGCGTGCAGTGGCCAGGGCGCGATACGACAGGTTCTCCACCGCAGTGTCGTACATCCCGGTCTTTTCAATCATCGCCTGCACAAGGCGGGACAGCATCGCATCATCATCCACAATCAGAATTCGGCATTTTTTCATACCGCGATACAAGAGCACTCCCCATTCCCATGCCACCGCCGTGACTCTGTATTATCAACTCAGGGTTTATACTTAGAGGGCGTCTAAAAAGTCCAAGTGGCGCGTGTGCTGATCGATGCAAACTACCGAAAATTAGGAGTGCAAGCTTGCAGCTTGAGAGCGTTCGACGGCAAGCCGGAGGCTTGCGCTACTTTAAAT
>Ga0302319_10019468_pt1 | contig 12327 bp, 9 predicted proteins | sample Bog_T0_2_FD_203319 | JGI IMG/M metagenome (GOLD analysis project Ga0302319, IMG submission 203319) | Peat permafrost microbial communities from Stordalen Mire near Abisko, Sweden - Bog_T0_2 | ecosystem: Environmental > Terrestrial > Soil > Wetlands > Peat | place: Sweden: Abisko, Stordalen Mire... | reverse complement strand
ATGCATTACGGTGCCGGATATCGAAAAGGCGCTCGGGTTTTATCAAGATGTGCTGGGGCTCGAGTCCATCGGAAGCCTGAGAAACGAGAAGGCGGATGGTGCTGTGCTTGGTTTCCCCGGGCAAACTATCGAGATCCATGCCAATCACTTGTGCGGCAAACGCAAAGAGAATGCCACCGTCATCGACCTCATCGAGTTCCTCACGCCCAGGAGCGACGCCGGAGACAAACCCTACAAGCTGATGAACCACACCGGCATCACGCGCATGGCTTTCGACGTGGACGACACCGACGCAATCTACAGGAAACTCCAGCAGCGTGGCGATGTCGAGATGCTCTGTGAACCCTGTACGGTGGTGGCTCCGACAGGTGGCTCGCTGAGGATACTGACCTTCAGGGATCCATTCGGGATCGTGCTGGAACTCATCCAATTTATTCCCGAGTCTGCGCAGAAATCATAACTACGTTCCACGGAAATGGAGGAGCCCGAATGATCGAGCACGACAAGTCGGAAATTATTCAACTGATCAATCTCTACGGTCTGGCCCTTGACAGTCACGCATGGGAGCTGATGGACCGGATCTTCACGCAGGACGTGCATGCAGACTTCGGCCCCGCCGGGGCTGCCTGGACGAGCCTCGCCAAGCTTAAATTCGCGTTCAAGGACTTTCACGAGACCCTGGACAATCACATGCACACCATGATGGGCCACGTCGTGCATGTTGAGGGCGACATGGCCTGGGCCTTCGCCTACGGCGACTGGCTGCTCGTCCGCCATGCGGCACAGGGCGGTACGGACTGGGTGGGGCGTGGCTGGTATGACGATGAGCTTGTCCGCACCGAACAGGGCTGGCGCATCAGCCGGCGAGTCTGCCGATTGATCTCTTGGACCGGTAACCCACTCGTTCCCGAACCTGCTTACGAACAGCATCCTGTCATGACGAACTATGTGCTGCGCAAGAACCGTGAAGAGGGCAAGGTCAGGTTTCTTCAGATGATCTCAAAGCAGTAGCAGGATCGGAAGCCCGGGAGAGTCCGGGGGAGAGTTTCGATGGAACTCAAATCGGTGATCTGGACGGTAGGAATCCAATGCCGCCCCGAGGATGAGGACAAATTCAACAGGTGGTATGACGAAGTTCATGTCCCCATGCTTCTGCAAGGTGGTTGTGTTGCGAAAGTGACCCGTTACCGGCTGGCAAGCAAGACCTATGACGTGGCACTCACCGCAATGAAGTGTCCCGAATATCAAACCGTCTATGAATTTGAAAGCGAAGAAAAGTTCGAAGCCTGGATGAACGGAAAGGAACGCTCGGCCGCCGGAAAGGACAAGTCAGAGACCTGGAGCGAGAAACCCTACGATGTTATCTGGGCGTCGAGGTATGACGTCATGGGCATTTGGAAGGCATAGGCAGCATCAAGGAAAGGAAGGCAATATCATGGCGCGCAAGCTGTCACGCCCCGTCTCAATTATCGGCACGAGCTCACTTCCTCAGAGATATTTCACCGACCCCATGTTCGCAGGCCTTTCAACCTACGAGCTCTGGGCCTGCGCCTGCCATCAGGCTATGGAGGACGCTGGTGTCAAGCCTCGCGATATTGACAAGGTCGTCTACTCCCAGATGGCCAACTTCATCACTTCCGGCAATGTGGTGGCCATGGTCGGTGTGCTGGAGGAGTGGATCGGTCTGGCGGGAAAGCCCATCGTCCACATCGAGCAGGCCTGTGCGGGCGGCTACATCGCCTTCGTGGAAGCCTGCAACTCCGTCGCCTCCGGCATGGCTGACATCGTCCTGTGTGCGGGGGTGGAATCCTCGAAGCACTTCAATCCCAGAAATCAACCTGCTTACATACAGAAGCCGATCGCACAATACGACGGCTGGTGGCACCCCGGACGAGCGTTGTTTGATACGACGTACTATCGATTCGACGGCGTGAGCGACAACCTACTCACCGACGAGCAGGCTCGCTACTATATGCAACATTATGGCGTCTCCGCGTCGACGATCGACGACACCTACAACGCGATGGCTGTCAATTTACGTCGCAACGCCTCGCGCAATCCGCGGGCTGTCGAGAGGGTTGAGTACACCGAGGTTGCCAAACAGCAAGGCTTTGACGATGTTCTGGCCTACATGAGGTCCGAACACAATCCCAGGATCACCAAGTTCCTTCGCAAGAACGGCAGCGTTTTGCACAATGTGGCTGCGGGCGCCATCGTGGTTTGCTCCTCCGCAATTGCCAGTAAGTTGTCGAAACGTTCGATCAACGTCGTCGACTACGCAAGTTCCTCGAACACCCAGCGGCTGCCGTTCTGTTTTCACAATATGAACGTAGCCGTACGTGACGCGCTCTACAAGGACGGCGGAAATCCTACGGAGTTCGACCTGATGATCACCACAGTGATGACCTCCGGTGAACAGCTCGATAGCGCCGAGGTTTTCGGATACCTGCCCGAGGGCAAGGGCTATCAGTATGAGTTGGAAGGTCGAACCTGCTTCGACGGCGACAAGCCGATCAATCCCCATGGGGGTGATTTGAGCTTCGGCCATGCATTCGGGGCGTCCGGCGTCAGCATGTTGAGCGAGGCGATTCACCAGATGCGCGGCGAGGCGGGAGATTGTCAAGTGAAGAAGCCTGTCAACACGTGCCTGGTTCGCGGCATGGGCGGCGGCCATACGACAGTGGGCGTGATTCTCGAGGGTAGTTAATTCGCGTGATAGTGGCTCGACTTCCCATCCATTTCTGCAAGAGACGCGGAGATGGATGGGGCACGGAAGATAGTGTTTTGTTGCCGGATCAACAGGAAGAAAGGAGTCGGACATGTATAAACTAAGGCCAATTCTGAAGACGTATTACGATGCGCTCGAAGAGGGCAAAGTGCTGGGAATGAAGTGCAAGGAATGCGCCGAGATCAATTGGCGTCCTTTGCCGACCTGCCAGAAGTGCGGCAGCACCGATCTGGACTGGTATGAACTGGGGAATGAAGCCATCATCGATGAGATCATCTTTGACGACACGAGCTTGACGGTCGATTACACCTTCAGGAAAGCCAATCAATTCTTCGTCAGCAAGGAAGCCTACTGCATCTGCGTGGGACACTTCAAAGAAGGGACCGTGTTCCATTCCGCTCTTTATGGCGTTGCTCCCGACAAGGTGGACGAATTGACTGGCAAGCTGCCCTTCCCCGCGAAGGTAGAGTTCATGGAGATGGACGGCGGCTTCAAATCCGTTGGATTCAGGGTCCTGAACAAGGCGTGAGATTGATGCCGCTCCAGGCCCCAAATTCCAACATTGACTAGTTGATCGCGAAGGAGCTTCAGGATGAGTCACGCAGATGCAGTCCTCTTTCCCGCCTATCCTTACGACCCGGAAAAGGACCCAAGCCTATTCGTCAGATTCGAACCGGGGACGAGGGTGCTCCCTGCAGGTTTCCAGACACGCCCGCCCTTCAAGCCGATTCCCGTCGACATCGTGTTTGAGAAAGACACCGCCGTTACGCTGCGCGATGGGTCGACGATCTACGTCGACGTGTTTCGTCCCGCCGGGAATAAGAAAGTTCCCGTGATCGTCGCCTGGAGTCCGTACGGCAAGAGCGGCGGCACTCATCCGAAGAACTGGAATCTGTTCAATCTCCTCGGCGTGGACCAGAGCCAGCTCTCCGGGCTCGGGAAGTTCGAAGGGCCGGATCCCGCCTACTGGTGCGCGAATGGCTACGCCATTTGCAACCCTGACGCAAGGGGCGTCTTCGATTGCGACGGCGATAGCATCATGGTTGGGCAGCAGGAAGGCAAAGACTGTTACGACCTGATCGAATGGCTCGGCATCCAGGAGTGGTGCAACGGCAAAGTCGGCATGTGCGGCAACTCGTATCTCGCGATCAGCCAGTGGTTTGCTGCTGCCGAGCAGCCGCCGCACCTGGCCGCGATCGCGCCGTGGGAGGGGATGAGCGATCTCTATCGCGACCTCGTATTGCGCGGCGGGATGCCCGATCTTTCCTTCCCGGAGACATGGGCACTTGCGTATACCGGAAAGCACAAGCGCGAGGACCTCGTCGCGGAGGCCGAGCGGTATCCTCTTATGAATGGCCTGTGGGAGTCCAAGGTCGCCCGGTTGGAAAACATCACCGTGCCCGCGTACATCGTCGCCAGCTATTCGAACTCGATCCACACGCTCGGGACATTCCGTGGATGGCGGAAAATCAGGTCGGCAGAGAAGTGGCTGCGCATCCACAACACCATGGAGTGGCCGGACTTTAATGAGGCGGTCAACATTCAGGACCTGCGTCGCTTCTTCGACCATTATCTGAAGAGTGAGGACAGCGGCTGGTTGCAGACGCCCCGCGTTCGCTACGCGGTGCTCGATCTCGCAGGACATGATCAGGTGAACGTGCCCGCGACAGAATTCCCGCCGGAAGGCTACAAGAGCGTCCGGTACTACCTCGATGGTGAAACGCGCGTGCTGGCGAATCAGGTACCGGCCTCGACTGCGGCGGCGAGCTACGACGCGGTGGCCGACCGAGATGGCGTGGCTTTCACTATCCTCTTCGATGCGGAAACCGAAATTGTTGGCTATCCAAAGGTCCGACTCTGGGTTGAGGCCGATGGCTCGGACGACATGGACCTGTTCGTCCTGCTGGAGAAGTTGAACGCCGGCGGCGAACGCCTCGAGCAATTTAACGTCCCCAACCACGGGGAGGTGATGGACGGTCTGACCCGGCAAGGCGCGTCGATCTTGAAGTACAAGGGCTCCAATGGACGCCTGCGCGTCTCGCTGCGCCACCTGGAAGAATCGGCGTCGTCGGACGAGGTGCCCGTTCACAGCTTCGATCGCGTGGAGAAGCTAAAGCCCGGAGCCATCGTTCCCGTCGAGATTGACATGTTCCCCGTCGGGCTGGCGCTTCACCCTGGCGAGCAACTCCGGCTCGTCATCAGCGGGTACAACCTACTGGGCGGGGTAATGCCGAAAAGTGAGACCGTCGTGCCCGACAACAAGGGACGGCACATCGTCCACACGGGCGGGGAGCACGCCTCGTATATAGAGTTCCCGGCTAAGTAAGTTTGGCTCCGCGGGAGTGGAACGCCGTTCCCTTCCGCGGAGCAGGACAGTTCGCCGGGAGTACGTTATGCTCAAAGGATGTCGAAAGTTCTACGCGATAAGCCGGCAACCCGACGGCGAGGTCGAAGGCCGGGGCCGAGTAAAACCCGAGATGTAATCCTCGACGCAGCGCGTACCTGCTTCGCGAAGAACGGATACGCTGCTGCGACAATCCGGCAGATCGCGGAGGACGCGGGTGTCGATGCGGCGCTCGTGATGCAGTTCTACGGGAGCAAGGACGAACTGTTCGCCGCAGTGATGTCGATGTCCCCGGGCGTGCTGTCGCGTTTTGCCGATGCGTTCAAAGGCCCTAAGCACGACCTGGGTGAGCGCGTCGCTCGCGTCTTCTTTGGCGTGTGGGAAGGCGACCCCAAGGAGTCGGAGCCGATGCTCGCGATGCTCCGTAGTGCTGTAAGTAACAAGCAGGCGACCGTCCAACTGCGGGGGTTCCTCCAAGCGCGTTTCACCGCAGCTCTCGGCATCGAGAACGCGGTCCGGGTGGGAATTGCTTCTACGATGCTCGTCGGTGTCGTGGTCGGACGGCGCATCCTGCAGATGCCGGCGCTGGTCAATGAAGAGATCGAATCGCTGGTTGCGCTGATCGCGCCCGCGCTTCAGGTGATCCTGGTCGGGGACCAGGATCGCGGCATCGGCGGGGACTAGCGCGAGCCGGCCCACTAATCGAGGCGCCCGCCCTGTTCAACGTCACGCCCGGCATTTCAAGGGTGCCGCGTCCGATCTTCATTTTATTGAGATGTGCTTCCTGCTCTTCCCGCCTCGCCGGTAGCGCTGGCGTCCAAGCGATCATGTGACGCAAATCGACCGGCATAGCGCCACCCCTTTCGGACTGCCGATAGAGCGGAACGGGTCCAAATGGCCCGGCTCCGTTTGGAAGCGGACCATTGGACCCGTTCTTGCGCTCTTACGACAAAGACGGCGCTCGTTGCTTATTTCTAGAAGTGGTAGAGTACACCCGCGCCGGCAATCACTCCGCCTTGCGAGTACTTTCCAGGGTATCCGTTGGCGGTGCTAGCGACAGTCGCGCCGCCTCTGATTTGCCAGTTCACCGAGGCGCCGATGTCCATTTTACCGTGCCGGAATCCGAGCCCAGCGGTTGGCGCTGTAGTGTGTCCGAGGTAGGGGGCGTACGACGTGACGTACGCAGGGTTGTTCTCGTTCGGGCCGTAGTAAACACCCGCGCGAACCGCGACTAACTTCGGAACAACCCAGAACTCTGCGCCGACCTTGATGTGATAGATGTTCTTGTCGTTGGCGACCAGAGGCGTGGACAATGTTCCCATCGGCGTCGTGACAGTTTCGTACGTCGTTCCGGGCAGTGCGCCGTAGAGCAGTATCTCGCCCTGAGACGCGAGAAGCAAGCGGTCGTAGAGGAAGTGGTGATCGATGCCCAGCGAAATCTTATCGGGTGAGGCGTACTGCGAAGTCCCGTGGAAGAACCCTCCCGGCGTCGTGACGGTCCCATCGAGTTTGGCTGTGATACGGGTGCGGTACACGACCGCGAGGTGCGTTTTGGGCTCGGGCGTGTATTGAATGCCAACGACGGCACCCAAGAAATCGGTCCTCGCCTCCACCGCCCTGAAAAAGGAGCCCGGAGCTAGCTGCGTAATGTTTCCGGAGAAGTAGCTTGGTCGATAAGCTGCGCCGATCGAGAGTTTCTTCGTGACAGCGTACGACACACCAGCGTCGGCCTCCATGACCACAAAGATCGCCCTCTCCTGCGACCCTCCAGCGAGGTGGAAGTTCGCGCCGGCGCCCGTTACTGGCTGCAAACCGATGCCCACGACAAGCTTCGGCGACAAACGCCAGGCGGCCGCGAAGTCCCCAACAGGGGAGTAAACCGACGAAGAATCGTGCGTATAGGGCCCACTGACAGGCGCGTCGATGCGCGTGTGGAGCAAATATGCGGAGGACATGAAATCACCCTTGCCGGTGGTGTATTGCATTAGCGAAGGGTTGATGCCGAGGCCCGCAGAACCTGCGGAGAAGGTGATTCCTCCCCCGCCCAATGCGTTTGCGCGAGGGTCGAGACTCGGTGGATCGCCGTCGGCACGAGCGTAGGGCGACGTCGCAACCAGCGCTGCGATGGACAACACCGCAAGTGCCAATCGGTGAGCGAGTCTCCGATGTGACGCGCGATGTGAATCAGAACAAAAGACGTGCTGGAAACCCTTGATTAAGGCGTGCATGAGTTAACTCCTTTTGGCTGCGTCACCCAACGAGGTGAACGTTCACAGTTTCGGTGGTCTGGAGAAGCTCGGGCCATGGTGATCGTCGTGTCGGAGCAGGTGGCCCGGGATTGTCACGACATGGTCGAACGGCTCGCGTTCCGACGGGCGCTGCGGCAACATTGTGGCGTTCCTATGTTGACTCGCTGCTGAGCAGCAAATGCCACCTGACCGCGACAGCGCTGAGCGGAGATGAGCGACGGGCGGCTGCACCTGGCGGACTGCGTTCTTTTCGGTTCATGTCTGGGCTGCGACTATACCTGCTATCCGAGCCGAAATCAATACGCGTTGATATATTTTTGTTCAGCGCCGAAAGGGAAGGCGCGCTGCGAGCTTGTGCAGGGTCGCGGGGCGGGGATTGCTGCGGTTTACCACTAGGGCGAGTGTATCGGCAATCGCCGCACACCCGGCAGAGCTTACTTGAATCCGGGCTACGCGGGTTTGGGGGACTGGAGCCCATACCCCGGCATCTTCTTCAGGCCAGCGTCGGCGCGCAGGTGCGCAGGGAGAAACTGAAACTCTTGACAGGCTCAATCCTGGGCCCAAGGTGGCTTGTAGGCTACTCGGAGATTAATTAGTGGTAATCGTGGTTGAGGCTCCGGACTCTGAAAGCCCGGCGCTCCTCGGGATGCGGGTAAGGTATACGTTTGTGACCACCTCAGGCCGCTGAAACCGCCAGTCTGTTCTCAGTGACTTGAAAGGGGACGTTTCCGCCCCTTCGTGGCTGGTGTCGTTCTTGGCTTCCTTCTCCACCTGGCAGACCATCGCGCGGGAGATTCAGTGAGTTCGGGCCACCTGTATCGATGTTCCCGCGGAAGCTGATGAACTCGATCTCTCACGATTTGAGCATTCATTTGAGAGGCAAGAAAAACGCTCAAGAGCTGAATCGCAAGCAATTCAGAAAATTGGTCGGGGCGACTGGATTCGAACCAGCGACCCCCTGCGCCCAAGGCAGGTGCGCTACCAGGCTGCGCTACGCCCCGACTGTGCTTGGCAGAAGTTACCCACTGCACATTGAAATCCTAGCACAAGCGAGAGCTCAGCCGTTCACCTCCGGACCGCTGGCACCTGCCGCGGCGATGCTTTGCGATTTCAAACCTGCTGAATCCGCGACCACCGTGAGCACAGGATCGGCATACTTCCATAATTTTGCTTTCGACGGATGTGTTTTCGGCGCGCCGCTCCAGGTCTGAAGCTCAAGGCCCATTTCGAAGGTGACAAATAGGTCGGAGGCCTTCACACGTAGATTCTGCACGAGGCGGCGAATCTCGTCCTCTGCATTGCTGGCATCTGGCGCGGAGGTGCTGGCGAATGCAAGATTATCGTCCAGCACAATTCGCCACGGGCAGGCAAGGGCGAGTTCCGCGTCGTGTTCGAAGATGAGTTTCCAGCCCTCGCCATCCGTATCTCCCACTCGCTCAACGGCGGTACAGAGCTTGCCCGCAAGGCGATCTGCAATAAGATCGGCAGCCGTGGCCGAAGCATGCCTGAACCAGCTTCGCAATGGACGGGTATTCAGCCAGTAGAGCAGGAACGCTGCCACCGCAAACTTCAGAAAGCTCAGCGGGTGATTCATCACCGCCGTCAGGCTTCCATTGTGCTCGACGATGTTTGAGAGTTCCTCGGCGGCAAGCAGAAATGACCAGACGAGAACGGAAATCCTCGCCCAGTTTTCACCCTGCCAGTAGTTCCAGATAAGAAAGAAAACAACTGCGAGAACAACTGGACCGCCAATCAGCCTGGGCGCATGTTCGGCGCGGAACAACCCTGCGAGAGTTCCTCCCGAGAGCCGGAACAAGGAATCCGCGTAATCGATAATAAGGAAAGCGCACATGATCAGCGCGGTCGTTCCTACGCCCTTTGGACGGAGAGGTTCGCCAGCCGGCGCGCTCGATTCAATTTGCACAATGCGGTCAGTATAGCGGAGTGGAAATGAACGCAGGGCGTGGAGCACTCCACGCCCTGCGATTTGCTGCCTTCCGTTCCCTTACTGTGCGGCTTCGGGCTGCTGTGCCTCCGCTCTTGGCAATGGAATGAACTTGCGCACGATCACGTAGAGAATCGGGATGAGGAACAGATTCAGCAAGGTTGAGACGATCATGCCCCCAAATACGGTCGTGCCGACAGAGTGGCGTCCCGCACTTCCGGCGCCGGAGGCGAATACCAGCGGCAGCACTCCAAGGATGAAGGCAACCGAGGTCATCAGGATGGGACGCAAGCGGAGTCGCGCGGCCTCCACCGTGGCAGCGAATAGTTCCATTCCGTTGCGCTGGAGCTGCTCGGCAAATTCCACGATGAGAATGCCGTTCTTGCTGGCGAGGCCGATCAGCATCACGAGGCCAATCTGGCAGTACACGTCATTCTGCAACCCGCGCAATGATTGCGCTCCGAGCGCGCCGAGGATTGCCATGGGCACCGAGAGCAGGATGATGAACGGAAGAACGAAGCTTTCGTACTGGGCCGAAAGCACCAGGTAAACCACCAGCAATCCGAGGCCGAAGAGCAGAATCGCCTGATTGCCAGACTGAATCTCTTCCAGCGTGAGCCCCGTCCACTCAAACGCATAACCCGCTGGCAACACTTTGCGTGAAACGTCTTCCATGGCGGCCAGCGCCTGTCCGGAGCTGTATCCGGGCGCGGCGGAGCCATTGACCTCAGCCGAGCGGAAGAGATTGTAGTGACTGATGACGCTGGGTCCGGCTGTGTCCTTCAGGGTTACAAGGCTTGATAGCGGTACCATGTGCCCGGCATCCGAGCGCACGTAATACTGAGTGATGTTCTCCGGATTCACGCGGAAACGTTCATCCGCCTGCACATAAACACGGTAGGAACGGTTGTTGAAATCGAAGTCGTTTACATACGTGGAGCCCATATAGGTTTGCAGCGTGGTGTTGATCTGCGAAAAAGACACGCCAAGGCTCTTGGCTTTTTCACGATCGATCTCCACCAGCACCTGCGGAGTGCGCGCCGTATAACTAGAGTACAGAGACATAGGAGACAGCTCCGGACGCTGGCGCGCAGTACCGAGCAGCTTCTGCAGCGTTCCTTCCAGAGCCTCGGGCGTGCTGAAGCCCGTCTGCTGCAACTCATAGGTGAAACCGCCAAACGCGCTCAGCCCTTCGATCGCAGGTGGCGCAAACGGAATGACCATTGCCTCAGTGATGGAGCCGAGCGGCTGGCGCAATGAATCGATAACGGACTCAAGAGAATGGTCCGCGCCCTTGCGCTCTGATATCGGCTTGAGGTTGACGAACATGAGACCGCGGTTGGGGGCGGCACCACTGAAACTGAAGCCGGGAACGGCGAACACGCCAAAGACGTCTGGGCTCTTCATGATTGCGGCGCTGGCACGCGCCGCGACATTGGAGGTGTACTCCAGCGAGGCGGCGTCGGGGGCCTGCAAGAGCACGATGAAGTATCCTGAGTCTTCGTCGGGCACGAAGCTGGTGGGCACGGACTTGTAAACCCATGCCGTGAACGCGAGCCCCGCAACGAACACCAGCACCACCAAGGTCTTTGCGTTTTCCATGCGGGTGAGCAGACGCCGGTAGCCCTCGGTGATGCCGGTAATTCCGCGGTTGAATGTGCGAAAAACAGGATTCGCCTGCCGGTCCGTATGGCGCAACAGGAGCGCTGCCAGCGCAGGCGTCAGCGTCAACGCATTGAAGGCCGAGAGCGCAATGGAGAACGCGATGGTGAGTGCAAACTGCTGGTACAGGCGCCCCGTGGTTCCCGGAAACAGCGAGACAGGCACGAAGACGGCGATGAGCACGATGGAGGTTGCGATGACGGCGCTCGTAACCTCAGTCATCGCGATTGAGGTCGCGCGCCGCGCGTCGTGGATTCCCTCTTCGAGGTGCCGCTCCACGTTTTCAATGACCACGATGGCGTCGTCCACCACCAGTCCGGTTGCCAGGGTGATGCCGAACAACGTAAGAGTGTTGATGGAAAAGTTGAAGAGCTTGACGAATGCGAACGCGCCGATCAGCGAAACCGGAATGGTGACTGCGGGAATCAGCGTGCTGCGCCACGTCTGCAGAAAGAAGAAGATCACGATGATGACGATGAGAATTGCTTCGCCAAGAGTCTTCAGCACTTCGCTGATGGATTCGCGGACAGCCGTGGTGGTGTTGAAAGCTTCCTGATATTGCAGTCCTGACGGAAAGTGGGTGGAGAGCCGTTTCATCTCGGTCTGGATGCCCTTCTCCACATCGAGCGCGTTGGCATTCGAGAGTTGCATGACGCCGATGCCAATCGCCGGGTGTCCGCTGAACGAGAGATTGGATGAATAATCTTCAGCGCCTAGTTCGGCGCGGCCCACGTCTCGAAGCTGGACAATCGAACCGTCTTTGGTCTGTTTAACGACGATGCGCTCGAAGTCCTTCGGATCGACGAGGCGTCCGGCGGCGCGTACGCTCAGCGTGTAGAGCTGACCGGCGGGGACCGGCGGCTGACCGATAGAGCCTGCTGCGACCTGGACGTTCTGCTCAGCCAATGCGCTGGTCACGTCTGCGGCGGTAAGCCCGCGCTTGGCCAAACGGACGGGATCGAGCCACAGACGCATCGCGTACTTGCGCTCGCCGAAGATGATTACATCGCCTACGCCGGGAACGCGCTTGAGCGCATCGCGCACGTAAACATCAAGATAATTAGAGATGAAGAGCGGATCGTAACGATTGTCCGGCGAATAGATGCCATAGGCGAGGACAAATGAACCGGAGTTCTTGTTGATGGTCACGCCGGTCTGTTGAACGCTGGCGGGCAATCGGCCCTGCGCGGTGGAAGCGCGATTCTGCACGTCCACGGCGGCAATATCCAGGCTGCGATCAAGCTTGAAGGTAGCGACGATAGAGGCTGAGCCATCATTGCCGCTGCTGGATGACATGTAGCGCATGCCCTCTGCGCCATTGATTGCCTGCTCAAGCAGGGTGGTGACACCGCTCTCGACCGCCTGCGCATTGGCTCCCGTGTAATTGGCGCTCACCGTG
>Ga0302319_10019467_pt1 | contig 12328 bp, 13 predicted proteins | sample Bog_T0_2_FD_203319 | JGI IMG/M metagenome (GOLD analysis project Ga0302319, IMG submission 203319) | Peat permafrost microbial communities from Stordalen Mire near Abisko, Sweden - Bog_T0_2 | ecosystem: Environmental > Terrestrial > Soil > Wetlands > Peat | place: Sweden: Abisko, Stordalen Mire... | reverse complement strand
GGCCTGCAGCTGCCGCTGGCCCAGGTGGAAGTGGGTCTGGTCCGCGCTGTCAAAGAGGTAGAGGTCGTCGCCCTTCTCAAGGTTCTTCAGGAATTTCTGGGGGCTGAATCCGGTGAAGTGGTTGAACTCCCGGATCAGGTGGGCCTGGTCGTAGTAGCCGCTTTCCTTGGCCAGTTGGGTCCAGTCCAGCTTGGAATCCCCGGTCAAGCGCCGCAGGACCGCCTGGAAGCGCCGCAGCTTGCCGAAGAGCTTGGGGCTGACGCCCACGTGCTGGTCGAACTTGTGCTTCACGGTCTGGCGGCTCACGCCCAGCAGCGCGGCCATGGCGGACACCTCCAGGTCTCCCTGGTGCTGGGCGATCAGCTTGACCGCCTTGCGGACCATGGGATCGGCCTTGCGCGCCTTGAGCAGCAGGTCCGCCAGCGCGCCTTCCAGCTCGGCGACCAATTCAGGCACCGGGGCATTGCGCTCGCCGGCCGCGGCCAGCCGCGCCGAGGTCTCCGGCCAGAGCGTCGCCAGGGGAATGAAGCGCTGCTCCACTTCCTTGACCGGATAGGGCAGCAAGGGAGCGGCGGCGCCGTGCTTGAAGCGGGCTCCCACCAGCGTGACCTCGCCTTCGCGGCGGATGAAGGCCGTGGCGGGACGGGGGCCCGCCAGGTAGGCGCCGCGTTCGACCTGCACGGCGTCTCCGAAGGTTTCCATGACAAAGGGGTCGCCGAGGTTGAGCACCAGATCCAGGCTGCAGCTGGCCATGGCAATGACCCGGCGCAGGGCCTGGCCTTCCTGGGCAGGCAGGTGCAGATAGAACAGCGTGCCGATGTGGTCGGCGAAGGCGGGCTTTGCCGGAATCTCGGCAAGCTGCCATTGGGGGGCAGTGAGGGGTTCGTGGGGCGTTGTATTGGGCATGGCTACCTCAGAGGATCCTAGATTTTCGGACAGGAGGCCCCCAAAAGACAATGCTCAAAACGGGCCATTGGATATTCGTCCCCGAGCCTGTTGTTACGTTTTGTAAGCCCCCAAATAGGGGCCAGTGGGTTGGAAACTCTTTTGGCCCGCCGGGCGTAGTTTCTAGTGACAGCTGCCTTTGACTTCGACGCTGGCCCGGTACCCTGAACCCCCCTCCCACCCCAGGGGCTGGAACCAGCTCGAAGAAGCCACCGCCTTCGGGCGGTGGCTTTTTTCTTTGGTTCCGTCGGCTCTTTTGGCGCCGTGTTTTATGGCGCCGGCTTTGGTAAGATGGCGGCCGCCCGACGTCCCTTCCGCCGCCGGCGCTTTTCGCCCCGGAGACCATGCCAGAACGCCTTCCTGAAAACGCCGCTTCCCGCCTGCTGGAAAAGGTCCGCGCCGCCGATCCGCTGGCAAGCTCATGGGGCCTGTACCTCGCGCCTGCCTCCGGCAACGGGGATGGGGACGGGCTGCTTTGGTTCGACAGCGCGGCGGACCTGCTCGCCTTTGTGGCGCGGGACCTGTGGCCGGCGCTGCTCGGCTCGGGGCCGGAACCGGAGCTGGCCGCGGATCTCGCGGCCCTGCTCGGCGCCGGCGCGCCCCTGAGCTGGGGCCTGCTGGAGCAGGCCAACCTGCGCCTCGAGCCCGCGGCCCAGATCCATTGGTGGGGCAACCTGCGCCAGCTCTACGAGGGCGAGGATCCCTTTGCCCGGGACCTGCGGGAGGCCTGGCGCCAGGGCGTGGGCAGGGGCCCGCAGGATTTTTCGGCCCTGGCACCCGCGGACCAGGCCGCGTTCGCGGCGTTTCTCAGGGCCGTGTTCAACTGAGCTCGGCCCCCATCCAAACAAAGGAAACGACATGAAGGTCTATGCCTACGACGGCTGCTCCACCTGCAGGAAGGCGCTGGCCTACCTCAAGACCACGGGCAGGACCTACGAGCTGCTGCCCATCCGCGAGAAGCCGCCCACCAAGGCGGAGCTGAGGGCCGTGCTCAAGCTCTACGAGGGGCGCATCGCCAGGCTGTTCAACAGCTCAGGACGGGACTACCGCGCCCTGGGGCTGGGCGCCAGGCTCAAGACCATGAAGGAGGAGGCCGCCCTGGACCTGCTCGCCGGCAACGGCAACCTGGTCAAGCGGCCCTTCTGGATCGCGGGCAACACCGGTGGGACCGGGTTCAGCCTGAAGGAATGGCGGGACAAGGGCCTGCGCCCCCTGCCGGGGGCCTGAAGTGGGGCTCAGCGAAAAGGACCTGGGGCCCGACCCCATGGCGGCCCTGGGACGCTGGGTCAAGGAGGCCGAGGCCGCGGGCCTGCAGCCCAACCCCAACGCTATGACCCTGTGCACCGTGGGCCCGGACGGATGGCCCCAGGGGCGCATCGTGCTGCTCAAAGGCTGGGACGCGCAGGGGCTGCTGTTCTACACCAACAGCCATTCCGAGAAGGGCCGCGCCCTGGCGGCGCATCCGCGCGCCGAGGCCGTGTTCCACTGGGACGGCATGCGCCGCCAGGTGCGCGCCCGCGGCGAAGTGCGTCCCCTGGAGGCCGCCGAAACCCTGGCCTATTTCCTCAGCCGGCCCCGCGGCAGCCGCCTGGCCGCCTGGGCCTCGAGCCAGAGCGAGCCGGTCGAGAGCCGCGAGGCCATGGACGCCCGCCTGGCGGCCGAGGAGGAGCGCTTCAAGGGCCAGGAGGTCGGCCTGCCTCCCCACTGGTGGGGCTACCGCCTGAGCCCATGGCGCATCGAGTTCTGGCAGGAAGGCGCGTTCCGCTTCCATGACCGCATCGTGTACCTGAGGGAAGGCGGCGCCTGGCGGGGCGGCCGCCTGCAGCCCTAGCGGCGGACCAGCTTCTCCTCGACGTCCATGCGGCGCGGCCGCCCCATGAGCAGCTCCACCAGCTCCAGGGCGAAATCCATGGCGGTTCCGGCGCTGCGGCCGGTGAGCAGCCTGCCGTCCAGGACCAGCGGCGCATCCACCAGCTCGGCGCCGTGGTCTCCGGCGTCCAGGGCGCCGGGGTAGCTGGTGGCCCGGCGGCCCTTCAGGAGCCCCGCGGCGCCAAGCACGGAGGGCGCGGCGCACACCGCCGCCAGCCAGGCGCCCCGGGCGGCGTGGCGCTGCAGCAGGTCCGTGATGCGGCCGTCCTGGCGCAGGTTCTCGGTTCCGGGCTGGCCGCCCGGAAGCGCGACCAGGTCGAAGTCCTGGCCCTTGACGGCGTCCAGGGGGGCGTCGGCCGTGAACACCATGCCGCGCGCGCCGCGGACCGGCTGGCCGTCGAGGCTGGCGGTGACCACCTCCAGGCCGCCGCGCCGCAGCACGTCGACCAGGGTGACGGCTTCGAGGTCTTCGCAGCCTTGGGCGAGGGGGACCAGCACACGGGGCATGGGAGGCTCCAAAAAAAGTGGAAGGGGCGCGTCCTGCCGCCCCTTCCACTATAAGCCCGCCGAGTTGCTGAAGGCTACTTCTTGTCCTTGTGCAGGGCCAGCTCCCCGTCGATGTTCAGGGCGATGTTCTCGCCGACGATCAGCGTGCCGCCCGGGGTCTTCATGGACCAGCCCACATTGTAGTCGAACCGGTTGATGCTGCCGCGCAGGCTGAAGCCGCGGCGCACGCCCATCATCGGGCCCATGTCCGTGTCGTCCGAGATCTGGGCCTGCAGGGTGACCGGCTTGGTCACGCCGCGGATGGTCAGGTCGCCCGTCAGGTCATAGCCGTCCTTGGTCTTGACGATCTTCGTGGACGTGAAGGTGATCTTGGGGGTGTTCGTCACGTCGAAGAAGTCGGCCGACTTCAGGTGGTTGTCGCGGCGGTCCACCCCGGTCTGCACGGTGGCGGCGTCGATGCTGAGCGTCACCTTTGACTTGGTCAGGTCCTTGGAATCCAGGTCCACCGTCCCGGAGAAGCCGGTGAAGCGGCCGTGCACGTGGGTGACGCTGAGGTGGACGGCTTCAAACCCGATTTCAGTGTGGCTGGGATCGATGTCGTAGGGCGCGGCCGCCAGGGGTGAGGCGGCGAGCGCCAGGGCCAGGCCGAGCAGGGTCTTTCTCATGTGTTCTCCTTGGATGGGGGCTTTACGGGTCCATTCCCAGATACGCAGCCGGGCAGCGGACGGATTCAAAACGCCGAAGCAGACAGCCCCGGGCGCAGGCATTATAATGCAGTTTTATGGAGCGGAGATGGTTTTGGTGAATTTTTCGGGGGTTCCGGCTTGAGCTGGTGGCGTTCGCGCCCCGGACTGCGGCCGGGCGACCCGGCGCCGCCCTTCGATCTCCCCGACGAGGAAGGCGCGCGGCACAGCCTTGCCCGCTACGCCGGGCGCTGGCTGGTGGTGTTCTTCTATCCGAAAGACAACACCCCGGTGTGCGTCCGCGAGGCCTGCGCCTTCAACGACCGCTGGCCCGAGTTCCAGGAGCTGGGCGCCGACGTCCTGGGCTGTTCGGGCCAGAATGCCGCAAGCCATCTGGCGATGCGCGCCGCCTGCCGCCTTCGCTACCGCCTGCTGTGCGACGCCGACCGGGCCATGCGCGATTCCTGGGGCGTGCCGCACCGCCTGCGCCTGAGCGAGGGCCGCACCACCTACGTGGTCGACGCGCAGGGCGTCGTCCGTTTCGTGTTCGATGAGATCCTGGCCGGCGAGGAGCATTGCGAGCGGGCGCTCGCGTTCATCCGCTCCGCGGCCGCGGGCAGGGAAGCGCGCTGAGCCCGGGGCCCCTGGCCCCGGCGATGCCGCACAGGGGGGAAGCATGCCGTCGAAACGCCTGAAGTCCATGCAGCACACCTTCGTCACCGGCCTGCTGCTGCTCGCGCCGCTGGCGATGACCTCGCTGATCGTCTACAGCATCTTCGGCTGGGTCGACGCCCATTCGCCCTTCGGGTTCTGGGGCGGCCCGTTGCTGTCCGTGGCGCTGGTGCTGGTGCTCATCTTCCTCGTCGGCTGGATCTCGCGCACGGCCCTGGGCTCCCTGCTGTCGATGTTCGACGACATGCTGGCCCGCATTCCGGGTCTGGGTCTGATCTACGGCTACATCCGGGACATGGCCCAGGCCTTCGGCGGCGAGGACAAGCGCTTCAACCAGCCGGTGTGGGTCTACCCCTACCCGGGCTCGAAGATGCGCCTCATCGGTTTCGTGACCCGCGAGGACCTGACGGTCCTGGGCCTCAAGGACGAGGTGTCGGTCTTCATCGCCCTGGCCTACAACATCTCGGGGATCCTGGTGGTGCTGCCCCGCACCCAGGTGAAGCCGCTGAAGACGAAGTCCAAGGACCTGCTCGCCTTTGTGGCCACGGGCGGCCTTGCGGGCGCCCACGAGCCCAAGCCCGGCCGGGCGGACGAGGACTGAGGTGTGCCGCCACGGGGGGGGTGCGGCCTGGGCCGCGCTGGCGCTGGCGCTCTCGGCGGCCGCCGGGCTGCGCGCGGGCCAGGAGTCCGTGGGCACCACGTCCGCCAATTTCCTCAAGATCCCCTACAGCGCCCGGCCCGCGGCCATGGGCGAAGCCTTCACCGCCGTGTCGGACGATGAGTCGGCCTTTGTGTACAACCCCGCCGGAACCGCCCAGGCCCTGCAGGTCCAGCTTTCCGCCACCCACATCGAATGGTTCCAGGGCATCACCCTCGAGCACCTCGGCGGCATCGGCGCCGTCGGGGAGGGGACCTTCGGCGCCGGGGTGACCTGGCTCGACGCCGGCCCCCTCGAGCGCACCGAGCGCATCGCCAACACCTCCGACTCCCTGGCGAACTATTCCGACCTGGGCAGCTTCACGCCCTACGACCTTGCCGTCGACCTGGCCTGGGCCTGGCAGCCCCTGCCCCACTGGAACGCTGGGATCGGCGCCAAGCTGGTCGAGCAGGCCATCGACAGCAGCAACGGCTGGGGGGCGAACATCGACTTGGGCCTGCAGCGGACCGGCCTGTGGGGCTGGCTGGACGCGGGGGCCGTGGTGCAGAACCTGGGCACCTCGATCGCCGTGGGCTCGACGTCGTACAGCCAGCCGCTGGACTTCCGGGGCGGCCTGGCGGGCCGCTTCTTCAGCCGCCGTCTGACCCTGGCCGCCGACCTGGTGGTGCCGGTGGACAACAGCATGATCCCCAGCGTCGGCGCCGAGTGGTGGGTGGCCCAGCCGCTGGCCCTGCGCGCGGGCTGGATGGGCGGCTACGCCAGCCAGCCGACCGCGGGCCTGGGCTTCCGCTTCTCGATCTTCCAGCTGGACTACGCCTGGCAGCCCTTCACCGAGCTGGGCGACACCAACCGCCTCACGGCCAGCCTCAACTTCGGCGGGCCCTCCACCGCAGTCGAGGCGCTCCGGCCGCTGCTGGGGCCCATGGGCGAAGACCCCTGGCGCCTCGGCGGCTTCGCCCTGAAGCCCGAGCGGCCGGATGCGGTCGTGGCCTGGACCCTGGACCTGCTGGCCGCGGACGGCTCATCGGTGGCCCAGTGGCAGGGCGCGGGGCCCTGCCCCCGGCGCCAGGACTTCGACGGCAGGGACGGCAAGGGCCGGGTGCTTCCCGACGGGGACTACACCGCGCGCCTCGGCGTCACCTGGGCTGGCGGGCTGCAGGCCACCGCCGCCAGCGGCCCGGTGGAGCTGGACTCCACCCCCCCGACGGTGGACCTCGCCATCGCCCCCATCATCGCCCGGCCCAACGCCGCGGGGGCGGTGCTGATCCCCGCCCACCTGAAGCTGCAGGCCGCCGACAAGAACGGCGTCGGCGGGTGGAAGCTCGAGCTCAAGGATTCCCAGGGCGCCGTGTTCAAGGCCTTCAGCGGGGACGGCGTGCCGCCCGAGGACCTGGTGTGGGACGGCACCGACGGCAAGGGCGGCTACGTCCACAGCGGCAGCACCTACTTCTTCTGGCCCTTCGCCAAGGACCGGCTCGGCAACTGGGGCAAGGGCGAGCCGCAGGCCCTGGTCGTGCTGCTCAAGGAGATCCACTTCGACATCGCCAGCGACGCCCTCTTCGAGCCCGGCAAGGCCGATGTGCGCATCAGCGCCTACCACCAGCTCTTTGACGTGAAGAACCTGATCCTGTCGAACTGGCAGCCGGGGACGAAGGTCGACATCGTCGGCCACACCGACGACACCCCGGTGCAGTACAGCGTCTACCCCGACAACCTCGAGCTGTCGCTGGCCCGCGCCCGGGCCGTGGTGAAGTTCCTGGTGACCCTGCTGGACATGGATCCGGCGATCCTCAACCCCGTGGGCATGGGCGACACCCGGCCCAAGGCCACCAACGACACGCCCGAGGGCAGGGAAGCCAACCGCCGCGTCGAGGTGGTCATCCACGCCAAGGAATACCGGTGAGCGGGGACCTGGCCGCGGCGCTGCAGCGGACCCTCGGGGAGAGCATCCCTCTGGCCCGGGCCATGGGAGTCCGGGTCCTCGAGGCCTCGGGAACGCGGGTGCGCCTGGGCCTGCCTCTGGAGCCCAACCACAACCACAAGGACACGGCCTTCGGCGGCAGCCTCTATTCCGCCGCGGTGCTGGCCGGCTGGAGCCTGCTGTGGTGCGGATTGCGGGAACGGGGGGTGGAGGCCCACGTGGTCATCGCCTCCTCCGCGGAGCGCTTCCGGGCCCCGGCGGAAGGTGATTTCATTTCCGAATGCGCGGCCGAGCCGGGGGTGCTGGACGCGGCCCTGGGCGCCCTGAAGCGCAAGGGCCGGGCGCGCGTGCGGCTGGCCTGCGCCGTGTCCGCCGGGGGCACCGCCTGCCTGGAGTTCGACGGGGTCTACGGCCTTCTGGCAGGGTGACGGGGTTGGCGGTCCATCGGCTTACTGAGGGCAGCTCAATGGGTGCAAGGGGGACGGCATGAAGGGTCGCGTGCTGATTGTGGACGATTCGCCGGCCATGCTGGTGTCGCTGAGGCAGACGCTGGTGGCGGCGGGCTGCGAGGAGGGGCGCATCGTGGCCGCGTCCGGAGGAACCGAGGCCAAGCGCCTGCTCAAGGCCGAAGGGCCCTTCGAGGCCGTGTTCTGCGACTGGAACATGCCGGATCTGGATGGGTTGGAGCTGATGCGCTGGCTGCGCAGCGAAATCGGGGACGCGGCCACCCCGTTTTATGTCATCACCGCTGAGGACAAGGACGAGCAGCTGGCGCTGCTGCTGCGTTCCGGCGCGACGGGCTACCTGTGCAAGCCCATCCACGCCGGCGACATCGGCGCCCTGCTCAATTAGGGCTATTCCATTCCCGGCTGAACCATCCTTGCCGGAACGATCCATTGCACATACTGTTCGTGGGTCAGCAGCCCCAGGGCCAGGGCGGCCTCCTCGAGGGTGCTGCCGTCGTGGTGGGCCTTCTTGGCGATCTGGGCGGCCTTGTCGTAGCCGATGTGCGGGTTGAGCGCGGTCACCAGCATGAGGCTCTTGCCCAGCAGCTCGGCGATGCGCGCCCGGTTGGGCTGTATGCCCGCGGCGCAATGGTGGTTGAATCCCTCGGCGCCCTTGGCCAGCAGGCCCACCGAATGGATGAAATTGTGGATGATCAGCGGCTTGAACACGTTGAGCTCGAAGTTGCCGCTGGCGCCGCCGATGTTGATGGCCACGTCGTTGCCCAGGACCTGGGCGCAGATCATGGTGACGGCCTCGCTCTGGGTGGGGTTGACCTTGCCCGGCATGATGCTGGAGCCCGGCTCGTTCTCGGGAATGCTGATCTCGCCCAGCCCGGCGCGGGGCCCGCTGGCCAGCCAGCGCACGTCGTTGGCGATCTTCATCAGCGAGCAGGCCAGGGTCTTGAGGGCGCCGTGGGCCGACACCAGGGCGTCGTGCCCGGACAGGGCTTCGAACTTGTTGGGGGCGCTGACAAAGGGCCGGCCCGTCAGGGCGGCGATGTGTCCTGCGGCCTTGACGGCGAATTCGGGGTGGGTGTTCAGGCCGGTGCCCACGGCGGTGCCGCCCAGGGCCAGCTCGTGGAGCTGCGGCAGGGCCTGCTCGATGCGGCGCAGGTCGTTCTCCAGCATCTTGGCCCAGCCCGAGATCTCCTGCCCCAGGGTCATGGGCACCGCGTCCATCAGGTGGGTGCGGCCGATCTTGATGACGTCCTTGTTCTCGAGGGCCTTGGCCTCGAGGGTCGCGCGCAGCCCCTGGACCGCCTTGGACAGGCCCGCCAGGGCGCTGACGGCGGCGATGTGCATGGCCGTGGGGAAGGTGTCGTTGCTGCTCTGGGCCTTGTTGACGTCGTCGTTGGGGTGGATCGGCTTCTTGCTGCCCATCAGGCCGCCGGACATCTCAATGGCCCGGTTGCTGATCACCTCATTGACGTTCATGTTGCTTTGGGTGCCGGAGCCCGTCTGCCAGACCACCAGCGGAAAATGGGCGTCCAGGGTGCCGGAGATGACCTCGTCTGCGGCGCGCACGATCAGGTCGCGCTTGGCGGCGTCCAGCAGGCCCAGCTCCGCGTTGGTGACCGCGGCGGCCTTCTTCAGGATGCCGAAGGCCCAGATCATCTCGCGGGGCAGCAGGTCGTGCCCCGCTCCGGCCTGGAAATGCAGCAGGCTGCGCTGGGTCTGCGCGCCCCAGTAGCGGTCCGCGGGGACCTCGATGTCCCCCATGGAGTCCTTCTCGACGCGCGTCGCGCCCATGTCCGTCCCCTTCAGGCCTTCTCGGCCGCGTCCGATTCGCTCGCGCTCTCGCCCATGATGTTGACGCCCGAGTCCACGAAGTGGACCTCGCCGGTCACGCCGCTGGCCAGGTGCGAGCAGAGGTACAGGGCGGAATTGCCGACCTCCTCCTGGCTCACGGTGCGCCGCAGCGGCGCGCTGAGCTCGGCGATGCGCAGCTTGGCGCGGAAGCCGGAGACGCCGCTGGCGGCCAGGGTCTTGATGGGGCCGGCGCTGATGGCGTTGACCCGGATCCCCCGGGGCCCCAGGTCCGCGGCCAGGTAGCGCACGCAGGATTCGAGGGCGGCCTTGGCCACGCCCATGACGTTGTAATTTTTCATGACCTTATCGGAACCGTAAAATGTCAGCGCCAGAATGGCGGCGTCCGGGTTAAGCAGGGGCACGGCCGGGCGGGTGATGGCGACGAGCGAATAGGCGCTGATGTCCAGGGCCAGGGCGAAGCCCTCGCGGCTGGTGTTGACGAAATCGCCCTGCAGCTCATCGCGCTTGGCGAAGGCCATCGAATGGATGAGGATGTCGAACTTGCCCCAGGCCTTGGCCACTTCGGCGTAGACGGCGTCGATTTCCGCGTCCTTGGTGACGTCGCAGGGAAGCACCAGCTTCGAGCCGACGCTTTCGGCCAGGGGGCGGACCCGCTTCTCGAGGGCCTCGCCCAGGTAGGTGAACCCGAGCTCGGCACCCTCCCGGTGCAGGGCTTCAGCGATGCCCCAGGCGATGGACCGGTCGTTGGCCACGCCGAAGATGAGGGCTTTCTTGCCAGTCAGCAGACCCATTCGAGCTCCTTAGACGAAGCTGTCCAATGTCAGAAAAGCGGGTGTTAGATTAGCCGTTTCAAGGCCGGATGTCCACACTCGCGCCTAGCCGAATTCCCGGAATTCCGTTATTCTTGCAAGGCTTTTTGAGCTCCGTCAGAGAGGTCCGATGAGCACACCGCTGTGGAACAAGAAGTTGTCCTGCCCCTTCTGCGGGCACGAGTTCGAGTCCAGCCGCATGCGCCAGGGCGCGATGCGGGTGAAGGAGAAATGGACCGATTTCGGCAGCCTCTTTGAGGGGCTTTGCCCGTATTACTACGCCATCACCGCCTGCCCCAGCTGCCTGGTGGCCGCCCGCAACGAGGAATTCGAGAAGTTCAACGCCGGCTACGAGCCCAAGCTGATGGAATTCAGCAAGCGCGCCCGCGCCCAGACCGCCAAGCCGGACATCTTCGGCGTCGGGGAGATCACCCACGAGATGGCGGTGCGGCGCCACGAGCTGGCCATCGCCTGCCACAAGCTGAAGGTGCACGGCGAGCCCGGCGAGCTGGCCGGGCTGTGGCTGCACATCGTGTGGATGTGCCGCCTCAAGGGCGACGAGGAGGCCGAGCGCAAGGCCCTCGAGCAGGCGCTCGCCGCCTACCTGGTCTTCTTCGAGAAGGGCAACAAGCTGCCCGAGAAGCTGGGCGAGCCCGGGGTCGTCTACCTCATCGGGGAGCTCAACCGCCGCCTGGGCCGCTTTCAGGAGGCCCGCGAGTACTTCAGCAAGGCCCTGTCCAACCGCGAGCTGCCGAACTACCCCAACGTCGAGGTCCTGTTGCGAGAGCAGATGCTGGTGGCCAAGGGCCAGATGGAAGACTTCAAGAAGGCGGGGGGCTGAGCCGTGGCCCTCATCACCATCGACCTCGATGAGATACGGGGCTTCGGGCTCGCCGACGTCATCGTCCTGTGCCTGCTGGTGGCCCTGCTCGCGGGGCTGGTGGTGCTGGGGCGCACCTGGGGCGCGCCCTTCGTGGCCGAGGCCCACATCGACCTGGCGCCCATGGCGCTGGTCGCCTACAGCCTGCTGTCCCTCAGCCGGGCCGCGGCGGCCATGCTGATCTCGCTGGGCCTTACGCTGTGGTGGGGCCTGTGGGCGGCCAAGAGCCGCCGGGCCGAGCGGGTGCTGCTGCCCTTGGTGGACATTCTGCAGTCGATCCCGGTGCTGGGCTTCATGCCCGGGCTGGTGCTGGCGATGGTGGGGCTCTTTCCGGGCAACCGGGTGGGCCTGGAGCTCTCGGCGATCCTGCTGATGGTCACCAGCCAGGCCTGGAACATGATCCTGGCCTTCTACAAAAGCTGCTCCACCATCCCCCGCGACCTGCGGTACGCGGCCGAGGCTTCCGGCCTGAGCGGCTGGCGGCGCTTCATGAGCCTCGAGCTGCCCGCCGGGGCCGGCGCCCTCGTCACCAACAGCATGCTGTCCATGGCCGGCTCCTGGTTCTTTCTGATCGCCATCGAATCCTTCCGTCTGGGGCGCCAGGATTTCCGCCTGCCCGGGGTCGGCTCCTACATGCTGGTGGCCATCGAGAAGGGCGACATCACGGCCATGCTGTGGGCCCTGGGCGCCATGGCCGTGATCGTCGTGGCCGTGGACCAGCTGCTGTGGCGGCCCCTGCTGGTGGCCGCCTGGCGCTTCCGCCTGGAGGGCGCCGAAGGGCTGCCGCCGGCGCCCAGCTGGGTCGCCGGGCTGCTGGAGCGCTCGGTGCAGGCCCGTCGCCTGGGCGAGGCCCTGGGCCGCCGCCTGTGGGACGGCATCCGCCGGGGCGTGCAGGCGCCGCCGGTGATCGTGCCCCTGCGCGCGGGCCGGAAGGTCCTGGGCGCGAAGCGCCTGGAGACCCTGGCCCTGGGCCTGGGGGCCCTGCTGCTGGTTCTGGGCGGCTGGGGCGCCCTGCCCCTGCTGCAGAAGGTGGGCCTGTCCGCATGGGGCGGCCTGCTGGCGCAGGCCGGCCTGACCCTGGCGCGCATCCTCGCCGCGACCCTGGTCG
>Ga0302319_10019466_pt1 | contig 12328 bp, 14 predicted proteins | sample Bog_T0_2_FD_203319 | JGI IMG/M metagenome (GOLD analysis project Ga0302319, IMG submission 203319) | Peat permafrost microbial communities from Stordalen Mire near Abisko, Sweden - Bog_T0_2 | ecosystem: Environmental > Terrestrial > Soil > Wetlands > Peat | place: Sweden: Abisko, Stordalen Mire... | reverse complement strand
CGGAGTTGCTTATGCCCGAAGCCGGAGTCCGGCCCGACCTGCAGCCCCCGGTTTCGCTGACGCGGATCTCCCGGCTGAAGCCGAAATGGGGCGTGTCCATTCAGGCGCTGGTCCGCCGCGCCTACGACCTGGGCGTGATTTCGGAGCGGCAATACCGGTACCTGTTCATGCAGATCTCCTCAAAAGGCTGGCGCACGGACGAACCCATTCCGATCGCTCCTGAAAAGCCGCGTCTGCTGAAGAAAATGGCTGAAGTGCTCTACGGCTCTTCCCTGCCCCTGGACCGTATCGCGGCCGCCGCCGACATGCTGCCGGCCGAGGTGTCGCGCGTTCTTGACCTGTATGCGGACGCGGAACCGCAGCCGCTGCGCGCGAAGTTGCGAATCGTTTCCTTTCCCGCCCCATCGCGCATACGGAAATAAGTGACCCCTGGGCTTGACCGGAGGCCTGCGGCCTCTCCCTGGGGCTTTTCCGCTTGAACCAGCACGATCCTAATCGTCAGGCTCAAAAGCCAGACCGGCCCAACCTTAGGCAGGCAGCTTTTGTTTTTGTTCTTGCGCGGGGTGGGTGCGGGAGGGGCGCTAGCGCCCTCCCGCTGTAAGCGAGCGTTAGCTCGCCGGGCCGCCTCGAAGAGGCGCACCTTTTTGTGGCGTAGCGACTGAGAGCTTAGGATTTTTCCACAGCTTTGGGAAGGCACTACCGGAAAAGCTAGAGGGTTTTTACTAGCGGTTACTCCACCAAAATGGCCGTGGCCTGTTACACCAAAATGGCCGTGATTATCCCACCAAAATGGCCGTGGATAACTTACAGAATCCACAGCCTTTTCAACAGCTCCCACCAAAATGGCCGTGGATCATTTAAGCAGCTTCCGCACGGGCGGCGGGCTGTTGTAGAGAGTCAATCCCTTGGCCGGCTTCTCACGCCATACATGCTGTCCACCCTGCACATACAGACGCGGCGACTTGGCGTCCTCATCGTCGACTCGGGCCGCCGTATAGAGAGTCAAAACCTCTTTCAGGGCCACACGAAAAACCTGCCTGAATTTGTCGATGCGCTCGGGGTTATATCCCTGCCCAAATTGGCTATGCAAGGCTGCCCACGAAACGCGGGCGGGCTTACCTACCGGAATCCGGTGAAGGCGCTGGGCCAGCCATGCGTAAATATCGAGGCACAGTGAGCTATGTGATAAAGCCGCTATGTGCATTTCGTCCAGAGGCACGGCATGGTTCATAAGACTCTGGAAGTAGTCGAGTGACAGCGACACCGTAGAGGGCCACAAAACGCGCTGGCGGTCATCCTTGGGGAACCAGACATCGAAGGCTGTAACGATTTGCGAATTCACCGTTAGCGCGTGGCCGTCACGCACGATACCTAGGCGGATCGATGAAGCAGAAAGCCGCGCGAGCTGCTCTTTCACAACTCGCATATTCCGGCCTTTGGAGTCCAATTGCAGCACCTTCCGAACAAACTTGGAAAGCGTATCTTCAACCTCGATGTTCGGGGATTCCGTGACAAGCGCTCTTTGATTTATGTGCATCAGCACCATGCGGCATTTGGGACCGAACGGCAAGCCAACTTCGACCAGGCGGCCTTTGTCGGGGTGCATGGCTTCGCCGGCCAACACCTTCAGGTGAACATCACCGTTGACGCGCTCCCACGTCCTGGCCTCATCGCCTGGGTCGCGATACGGTAGGCTCGTCTGGCAAAAGACTGTGTGTTGGTAAAGGATCGATTGCAAGTCCGGCTGCTCGACGCTGAACGCCGCGGCCTCGATCAAGCGCCGCTGAATCGGCGTGGGTCCTGTCGCGGCCTTAAGCTGGCGGCGCAGCTTGGGCGTAACAAGATCGCCAATCGGTATCAAATCGCCCGTGCCGTTCCCTTCCCTGCCCTTGGCCATGCTGCCAACTCCCTACGCTTGCTTCTGCGACTTCATGTAAGCATGAAAACATGCAAGCATAAAATCACTCACGGTTGGAAAATCAAGCTGAATAGCTGCCAGCTTGGCGGCTTTTACGTCCTCGGCCGGCCAGCGAACCTGCAACGGTTCCCGTTCTATCTTGGGGGCAGGGGCTGGTTTGGTCCGTGGCTTGGATTCCACTGCTTGCGCCGTAACCTGGGCGGCGCGTGGCATGGATGGCACAACGCTGAGTGAGTCGGCGGTCAATTCGAGTGCTTTAGCCATGTGCTTTTACCTCTGTGCGTAATTTCATGTTTTCATGCAAACATGATTTTATGTTTTTCCACAAAGCCGAAATCTCCTTTGCTGCTATCCCTTTGGGTTCCGCCTCGGTGATGGTCTGGCCTTTGGGGTAAGGGGATTTATAAGCGGTGCGGTCGCTGATGAAAGTCTCGGCAACCTCACCATGTTTTGACAACACGGCAGCGGCCTGGGCGGTAATCAGGGTATTGGGCTTGACGCGGGTCAACACGAAAATGAAAGGAACCCCTGCTTCCTTCAAGGCCTGCACAGTGACCGGCGCGGCGGTTAAGTCGTCCTCACTGGCCTGAACGGGGAAGATTACGAAGTCGGCCAGCCTGAAAAGTTCCCTGGCGACATCTACGCGGCCTGAGGCGGTATCAATGAAGCAACAAGCAGCCCCGTGCTGGCTCAAGAGTTGCAAACCGCGCTCCAGCCCTTCAAAGGGCAGTTCGACGCGCTGCGGGGCCTCGGACTCCCGTTTGGTATGCCATGCGGTAAGGCTGCCCTGTGGGTCGGTGTCGATCAGGAACACAGGGCCGTCGCCGGCGCGCTCGGCCTCAACGGAAAGATGCTTGGCAAGCATCGTTTTCGCGCTGCCGCCCTTCTGCGAGTTAATAACGATTATCTGCATGATTCTAGGCTCCCATGCTTTTAGCGCGTCCACGTTAGATGAATACATGATCTCATGTAAGCATGAGAAATCGTGGGAAATAAAGCAAAATGATAAACTTGATAAATCATTGCAATTATGTTCTAGTTTTACTATAGTATTTTGAAGCCCAAGGGAGGGTGCCATGTCGCAAGAAATCGCAGTTGTATTTACCGCCAAAAGCACTGAACGCATACTCGCAGAAGGAGGTACTTCTGCTTGGCGTCTGGATCGCAACCACGCTCGTCGGTGTGAGTTTGTGATCTGCACTCGCAATGCCCACGCCAAGTGGGAGCAAGGTGATTGGACAGAGGGAACAGAAGCGCACCATACAGCCTTTCTCGTCGGAAAAATCAGCGACGTAGTACCTTGCGAACCTACGCCGGAGAATGACGAGGCTCCGGATAATCGCTTCCTGATTAAGTTCAGTGAATTTGCACGGGTGAATATTCCCGATGTTTGGACGGGTGACCGCAACCCGATAAAGTACCGGTCGGCCCAAGATTTGGGCATAGATTTTTCAACGCTGAAGTGGGAGCCGATGCCACTTGAAACCAAGAATGCGCCTTCACCGTTCTTTGAGGCTCCAACCCCGAAAAGCACTGTCGGTGCGCTGACTATGGCGGAGGCAAAGAAGGGCCTGGCGCTGACTTTCAACGTCCCGCCTGATTCCATTGAAATCACGATCCGGGGATAGCATCGCGGGATTCATCAGCGAACGAAGGGCCGCCAGTGGCGGCCCTTTACTTTTGGCCTGAAGCAAGCAGGGCAGGGAAGCGCGGCGCGCGAAACTGGGGCGTATCTCTTTTACCATGAATAACTTACTGCGTCGAAATCTTGCACGTCATTTGATCCCCTGGACATTGGGACAATTTTAGGACAGAATGTCCTCTGATATGCCCAGCGAATCTTTATCGAATCCTAATCCTACTATCGACCCATTGGCCCTGTTGGCGCAGGTTCGCCAGCGCATGACACAAAAGGAAATCGGAAAGCTGCTTCAGGTGGCACCAAAGACTATCGGACGCTGGGAACGGCGCGAAACGGGCTGCCCGAAATACGTTCAGGCCGCTCTGAGAGAGATGCTGCCGATGCGAGGCCAGAATGACGATCCTGGCAGTTTCACGTTCATAGATTTGTTCGCTGGCATTGGCGGTATGCGGAAGGGATTTGAAAGTGCTGGCGGGCGCTGCATCTTCACAAGTGAATGGAACGAGTGGTCGAAAAAAACCTATCGGGCCAATTTCAAAAATGATGGGCATGAAATCGAAGGCGACATTACGCTGGTCGATGCAGCCTACATTCCAGACCATGACGTTCTGCTGGCGGGTTTCCCGTGTCAGCCATTCTCAATCGCGGGTGTAAGTAAAAAGAATGCACTCGGTCGACCGCACGGCTTTGAATGCACAACACAGGGAACGCTGTTCTTCGATGTGGCCCGCATTATCGCAGAGAAAAGGCCCAAGGCGTTTCTGCTTGAGAACGTGAAAAACCTTGTCAGTCACGACGGCGGAAATACCTTCAGGGTCATCAAGGAAACGCTCTCGAAAGAGCTGAGCTATCACATACAAGCCAGAGTCATTGACGGGCAGAGCTTCACCCCGCAACACCGCGAACGAATCCTGATTGTCGGCTTTAGGGAAGCCACGGGCTTTAGCTTTGACAATTTCCAACGACCGGCGAAGGGGCCGGTTCTCGGTTCTATCCTGCATCCTGAAAACGGCTCCGAAGAAGCCGAGCCGCCGTTCACCACGGGCCCGCTGGCGACAGTTCATTCCAAGTATGTGCTGACGGACAAACTGTGGGAGTACCTCAAGGGCTACGCTGCCAAGCATAAGGCTGCCGGCAATGGCTTCGGCTTTGGTCTGGTGACGCCCGATATGATTACCCGGACACTCAGCGCTCGTTATTACAAAGACGGCTCTGAAATTTTGGTGAGCAGGGGAGGGAAGAAGCGCCCGCGTCGGCTCACACCCAGGGAGTGCGCTCGGCTGATGGGTTTCGATGCCCCTGGTATCGCCAGCAAAGACAGATTCATCATTCCAGTTTCGGACACTCAGGCTTACAAGCAATTCGGAAACAGTGTTGTCGTGCCAGTGATCGCGGAAGTCGCTCGAATCATGGCTCCCCATATCCGTCTCTTGCAACGATACGAAGAAACGGGAGTCCTGGAGCTACCGTTGTTTGCTAACGCGAGCTAGGAGCGTATGAAGGCAGGTTATCTTTCAGAGTTTTTTACTGGCGTCGCAATGAAAACGCTGAGTGCGGTTGAAGCTGACCTCAGCGTCAGCCGACAGCACGAGTTCAATGGCGCTAAGCCATTAGTCACAATTTTTGGTGAAGGAAACGAAAAACAGAAGTTTGATACGCTCTTTATCTACCTGAGCGACGGCGATGATGAACCGATAGTGGCGAAGGGAAGCCTGACCTGGTACAACTCACGTGTACCGAAACCAACAACGAAAAAAAGAGCGCCTGAGTATCGTTGCTACTTTCCGACGAATCAGGTTTCAATGGTCGCGGCGGCAGACGATCTTCTTGTGGTTGCGCGGCGGCCGGATAATTCTGTGCTCGTTGTGATTGCCCAAGGCGGCTCTACTATCGCCAGTCAGGTGCAGTGGCTGTTCGGTCTCCATGTGCAACACACAGGTTTTTCCGTTCGTGAGGAACTGGAGACAGAGCAAGATCGGATTCATTTTGCATCGGCTTTCATCCTGGAGCAACTTGGAATCGAGCCTGATAACCCGGTCGCTGCTGAAAATTACCTGGATACCATGCTTGCAAGATTCGCTGGAGAGCTGCCGGCAACCAACCTCTTTTCGGCTTACGCACGTGAGACGGTCCCGGAGCTTGACCCGATCGCTGATCCGGACGCCGCTCTGCTCGGCTGGATGGAGCGCGAGGAGATCCTTTTCCGCACGATGGAAAAACACCTCTTGGGCGACCGACTGCAAAAAGGCTTCGCCGATGATGTTGATGGGTTCTTAGCCTTCTCCCTTGCTGTCCAAAATCGTCGCAAGAGTCGATCTGGCCACGCCTTGGAAAATCACCTGCAGGTGATCTTCAACGCCCATAAAATTCGCTATGCACACGGCCAGGCAACGGAAGGAAAAGCGAAGCCGGACTTCCTTTTTCCCGGCATCACGGAATACAAAAATCAAAGTTATAACGCGGCGCTTTTAACGATGCTCGGCGCAAAGACAACCTGCAAAGATCGCTGGCGGCAGGTTCTGGCTGAAGCCAAACGAATAGACCATAAACACCTGCTGACACTCGAAGCCGCTATCAGCATTGCCCAGACGGACCAAATGCAGGAGCATAAGCTGCAGCTTGTTATTCCTCGTGGTCTTCAGGAGACTTTCACGCTGGCACAGCGGCGAACGCTCATCAATCTTGCAGAGTTCACAGTATTGGTCAAAGACAGGGAACGGGCCGGAGCGGTCTAAGCGATGCCTGACGTTCACACGCCGGAGCAGCGCAGCCGGAATATGGCGGCTATCAAAGGCCGCGATACAAAACCTGAAATGCGCGTCCGGTCACTCCTGCACTCACTCGGCTACAGGTACAGGCTTCATCGAAAAGACCTGCCGGGAAGACCTGATATCGTGCTGCCTAAATATCGAACGGCGATCTTCGTTCATGGGTGTTTCTGGCACTCCCACGATTGCCGATGGGGAAGTGTGATCCCAAAAACACGGCCTGAATTCTGGACAGGGAAGCGACAAGGGACAACGGAGCGGGATGCCCGCAATATCCAGGCTCTGGAAGCGGCGGGCTGGCGCGTTTTAGTGATCTGGGAATGTCAGTTGCGATCACAAGAAGAGCTGATGGCATTTCTGGCCTCGCGCCTGCCTGTAGTTCGGTAAATTCTCACCAAGGCTCCGCCGATGATCTAGCTCCGTTTACAGCGCTGACAAAGCCTGCCTTGGTGGAATGACCTCACGAAAACCACTGTGGAATCATCCTTGAGTTGGTCAATAAAAGCATTACATTTCAAAAATGTATTGCACATATGTGTTTTTTTAGTGTACTGTTGTTTTTTATGAGAGACAAAAGAGTAAAATTCGTCGAACTAGCTAATAAGAGAGTCACGAAATGCATCAAGGATATGAAACTTGTTGGAAATCTAGCGAACAAAGCGAACTACGAATTCACTGAAGATGACGCGAAAAAGGTCGTTCGCGCGCTTCAACGTGAAGTCGATTCGATCCGCGCGCGGTTTGCGGACACAGGTAGTGCATCAAGTCTTGATTTCACTCTGTAGTTTTGGAAAGAAGGCCCTTGGTGGAGTGGTTATTTCGTCGTATCCCTGCAGATGAAGTTGAACGCGACATTACACAGCGTGGACAGTTCGATACGGACGACACGCGTATCCAGGCGACTCTGATTCGAGAGTCCCACCAGAATTCACTTGACGCCAGGCCTACCGGCGCGACCGAACCTGTGAGAACCCGGATCCGTTTTTTTGAACCCGCGAACGACGAAACATACTTCGAGAGTGTGTTTTCCGGTCTTCAAGAACATCTGACGGCAAGCGGAATCGCGGTCAGCGGCATCGATTTCAAAAAGCCAAAGTTCCTTCTGATAGAAGATTTCGGCACTACAGGTCTGACCGGTGAATGGAATAAGAAAGACAAGAAGCATTTCAGCGACTTCTGGCGTCGTGAAGGCCGTTCGCACAAGTCCGGCACTTCGAACGGGCGCTGGGGGCTTGGAAAGCTCGTATTCTCTTCAGCGTCACAGATTCGTACGTTTTTCGGGCTCACCATTCGACACGATGACTTGGGTCATCCGTTGCTGATGGGTGAAGCGGTCCTGACAACACATGAAATTGCGGAAGAGACGTTCAATCCCTACGGCTTCTATGCCAACGTCGGCCCTCAAAATATTCAGGTTCCGGAAACGCAGGCTGCAGAGATAGCTCGATTCGCTCAGGCCGTGGGACTGCAGCGAATCGACGAAGCTGGCTTCTCTGTCATTATTCCGTTCCCGCTGAAAGAACTCAATGCAACGAGCCTCATTGAAGGAGTCATCGGAAACTACTTCTACCCGATCCTGACGGGGGAACTCGAAGTCGAGATAGAGGGAGAACTCATCAGCGCGGCGACGTTCGACGCCATCGCTGCGAAGTACGCGACCACAAATGCTCTGAACCCTGACCTGATCGCCTTCATCAGGCTCATTTATGCAGCGCAAAAACAAGTGCCGACGGTGACGCTGGATCCTATCTGGTCGCAGAACATGGAGGGCGCCGTCGATCAGAAGACGCTCGAAGAGCTTCGCACTGCGTATGCTGCGAAGGATGGCGCGTTCATTCATGTTCGCGCCCCTATCATCCTCAGAAAAAAGGATGGGGCGTCGCAGTCAACCAGTTTCGACCTGTTTTTGAAGAAAGCGCCCGACGGTGTGGTCGGCAACTCGCTGTACATCAGGAGCACAATAACTGTTCCACAGGAAAGCCGAAATTTCCCCGCCACTGATACCTTTGCGGCGCTTTTGGCTAAAGAGGATACGATCGCATCATTCCTGGGTGACGCGGAGAATCCAGCCCACACGCAATGGAGCGTCACTGCAGAGAAGCTGCGAGACAACTGGAAGGCGGGTGCGCCGAGACTGGGTGAGATCCGCAAAAGCTTGCGCGAGCTCTACAAAACACTCGCGCAACTTGAAGAACGCAAAGAGCCAGACGCTCTGATTGACTTCTTTTCGATCGATGATACCTCGCCTGGTAAGCAGGCCAAGCCGAAGGTCATCGTCAAGCCGCCAATGCCGGAAATTCCCCCTGCGGAAAAGACATATCGCATCGCCCGGCGGACCGGAGGATTTGCTGTAAGGCCGGACAAAGGCATTGTGAAGGAGACTCTGCCTCTTCTCCTCAAAGTGCAGGTGGCCTACGACATCCTCAGGGGAAATCCGCTGAAGCGTTTCGACCCGCTCGATTTCCGCGTGAATAGTGCGCCGATCAAAGTCACTTCACAGGGAGCAAACTGCACTTATCCGTTTCCCAACCGCCTCGATATCGAAGTAACCGATACCAACTTCTCTGTTGAGGTGGAAGGTTTTGACGAGAATCGCGATCTCTTCGTCTATGCGAAAAAGGACGGAAAATGAAGAAGAGGATCAACTTCACGGGGCGTAAGAAACTCGCGTCGGAGCACATTGATATCCGCATCAATCGTCAGAAAGGCCAACCGTACGCAAGCTTCGTTGCTACGTTTGATCCCGCGCTGACGAACGGTTTGGATAAGGACGCCAAAGTATATGTCGAGCCTTACGCCATCAGCTCATCAATGCGCTTCGACTTCGGTACAGTATCAAATCCACAAATGCCGGCAGACACAATGCTGTCGCAGCTCGATCGGGACGATTCATTTCTGTTCAGGATCAAAGTTGTAGACGAGTCAGGCCAGGTCGGCCGCATCCTCGCGGATGCTAATGGAATTCGTCCAAAGGACGTACAGGATGATGGCGAAGCCAAGAAATCACTGTTTCCGGTCCACTGGGTAGACCTTGGGGAATTGATCTGGCGTGTCGACTATGACCAGAACACGGGGCCCGTACTGCAGCTCACCACCAAGGTAAACGAACTTCCCAATCGGCTGAAGAATGACCCGCTGCTTCAGGGGTGCATTTATTCGCAGGCACTGCGGGAGGTGTTATGGATTCTCGTCAAAGATAACGACTTCGACGACGATGCTGAGTGGGTCAAAAATTGGCGGGCGTTCGTTCTCAAACTCACCGGTATCAATTTAGAGGAGAATCCTCCCGAAGACGACGAGCAGGAAACTTTCGTAGAGGACACCGTGCGACAGTATGCGCGTGTCTATAACTTTGCTTCGAAGGCGAAGCAGGCTGAGGAGGCACAGGCATGAGCGACTTGCTGAGGGTTCTAAATATTGCTGGTATCGAGGGTTTCGCAAACTATCTGCAGTCGCTACGTAACGGCTCCATGGCTCAGCCTCCGTTCCACCTGCTAACAGATGATGCGACCTCAGACCCACTCGATGTCGATATCCCCGTGGAGCAGCAGAATTTCGGCGACAGCTTTGCCTTCGGTAAATATTTGGTAGCAACCCTAAAGCCGCTTCCGCGCACAGAGATTGCCTTCAATCATGCGCTGTGGTCATGGCTCGCTCTGTATTACTTCGACCAGATTTGCCCGGCCGTAGAGGGGAAGCGCACCGTATTAGAAGATGCCGTCTATGTACTCGCTGACACCTATAACCATCGACGCTACTATCGGCACCTCGTGCGAACCCCCTGGTTGGCGGTCGAGGAGAATGGCGACTGCGCTAAGGTGCTACTAAAAAACAGAGGTAGTGGCAAACGTAGTGACATCTTCGAGCAACTTGCCGCCCGCCAAACAATTTTCGGAAACAAAACCATCATCGCAGGCGCCTATAAGCTTTATTTCGACGAAACTGCTGGCCTTCCGAAGCGCGGCGCGGGCGGGAAGGGCGCTGGGTCCCCTCGTCGCCTTGTCTCATTCATTCAACAAATTGATCTAACTTACGATCTGATGGCATGCACGCCCGACCAGTTCATTGGCCTTCTGCCGAAGGAATTTGCCAAGTTCCAGGTAGCCGGAAAGATAGCATAGGCTAATTCAGGGCTCATCAGTCTCGGCACTCTCAGCGGGCGGTTTGAAATCTATAATTTCTCTACCAATCAAACAAAGTTATGTAGAACACAGGAGGAATTTGCAAATGCCGAGGAAAACTACCGTGGTGGGAGCAAAAGCTAAACGCGGTACGCGTATGGTAACTGGCAAGGGCTGGAGATTGGTCGCACCCGGTGAGCAAGCATTTAAGGCGAGCCTGCTTAAAAGATTGGAGATCGGTGGAGAAAGCATAGCGATATTCCGTGTGCTTCCGCATCCCGACGTAAAGTAAGGAAAAACATCGCGCCAGGATGCCCGTAGACGCGTTTCTCGATACTCCACGTGGGGTAGGTATCCTCTTTAGCCTTCCTCAAATCAATATCCGCTCGACCTCATCGAGCGACATCTCATCGCGCCGGCGGTCGTAGAGCTGCGTGGTGCGGGTGCTGGCGTGGTTGGCCATGGCCGCGGCCTTCTCGAGCGTTCCGCCGTTTTTCAAATACGCCGTGATGCCTGTGGCGCGGAAGCTGTGGTTGCCGATCAGAGTCTTGATGCCGGCCGCCGCGGCGCGGCGGCGGATCATGGCGTGCGCATTCTGCTGGGGCAGGGAAGTGCGGGTGAGTTCGCCGGTGCCGCGGCCGACGGTGCGGAAGAGGGGGCCCTTCGGATTGCCGGCGAGACCGGCACCGGCGATGTACGCCGCCAGGATCTCCTCGAGGGTGTGGTGGCAGGGCATGGCATGGTCCTTGCCGCCTTTCTCATGCAGCCGTACCCACAGCCGGCCTTTCTGGGTGAAGACATCCTCGACCTTCATCGCCAGGGCGGCGCCGATGCGGGCGAACGAGTACACCATCAGCGCGATGAGAGCGCGATCGCGCAGCCCGGCCGGCGTCGTCGCGTCGATTGAGTTGAGCAACCGACGCGCCTCGGCCGGATCGAGCACCGGCGTTTTTCCCGAGCGCACCACGTGGCGCGGGCCGCGCACCGAGGCTGCTGGATTGAGGGGCACGACCTGGCCGGTGACCAGCCAGTCGAACAGGTGGCGGATGGCCGCGAGCTTCTGCTTGACGGTCGGCGCCGAGGATTCGCGGCCAGCGAGCTCAATCCATGCGGCCACGTGCAGCGGCTGCACCTGGGGCAGGGAAGCGACGCCCCTGCTCTCGCACCAGGCCAGAAACTCAGCCGCAGCCCGGGCGTAGGCGCGCCGCGTGTGCGGATTGCGGATCTGCGCGGTAAAGAACTCGAGGAACCGCACGCCGGCGCGGTCGCCGGTGGACGTGACCAGGGCCGGAAGAACAGGCGCAGTGCTGATGGGAATAAGCTTGTTCATTTTTGTTTCCTAAACAGGTTCTCCATGACCTGATCGAACGTGCAACGCTTGCCGAAGTCCCTGATGGGGATGACCCTTTGGCTGGGCCGCTTGGCCTTGTGCCCCCTGGCATTTCCTTTGGTGTGTTTGGCGAAATCCTTATCCAGGATGCTGGGCAGTTTCTCTCCTGGAGTGCCCCCCAGCCAAAGAAAAGAGTCCATCTTCATCTCCAGTTTGTTCGTGACAAAGATCCAGATGATGCAGCCTCCAGGCTTCTCCATCAGCCTGAGGCTGGCATTGATGCGGGCTGTTTTGCTGCCAACCGCCGCCGTCTTGAATTGGATATATCTCTCCACTTCTTTGCATCTCAGGACCAGGTCATAGCCGCCGGCATCGAACTCCGGACGCAGCACATCGACATCTCTCTCGCCATTTACCCACAGCCAGCGGAGGGCCTCGCCCACGAACACGTGCTCAACGATCCGCTCGCGCAGCGTTGAGTGGAGGTAATCCGCATTCTTCTCTGCCGCCGGACTTCTCGTTCCATCGATGCCAGGCGCGGCCGCGATC
>Ga0302319_10019462_pt1 | contig 12329 bp, 10 predicted proteins | sample Bog_T0_2_FD_203319 | JGI IMG/M metagenome (GOLD analysis project Ga0302319, IMG submission 203319) | Peat permafrost microbial communities from Stordalen Mire near Abisko, Sweden - Bog_T0_2 | ecosystem: Environmental > Terrestrial > Soil > Wetlands > Peat | place: Sweden: Abisko, Stordalen Mire... | reverse complement strand
AATCCTTCAGAGGGCGTTTTCACGTCTTTGATTGTCCGCTCCAATCCTCCCATGAACCCTTTCCAAAAAATGAATTTTGCGCCGGAAAGTAGTTAGGGACGGTCGGGGCCAACGACAAGGAGCTGTGTACAAACAGGATCGAAGTGTTGGTGACCGGCATTGACGGTAGGACAACTACCGTAAGGCGCGAATTTGGTGCAGTGCCGGGGAGGCTCGACCCGATGATAGTTCCGCTTTATGCCGGCGTCCTGCCCCACATGCCGAGCGGGAAATGGTCAGGCTGCCGTGGATTTGGGGCGTTCGAAGTATTCCTCGATTTCTTCCAAAGTTTTGCCCTTGGTTTCGGGCAGGAAGAAGGCGGCGGTGATGAAGTAGACGACGGTGAAGCCGGCGAACATGAGGAACATGGTGGAGTAGCCGTATTGGCTGACGACCGGCAAGAAAATTGCCGCGAGGGTGGTGGAAACCACCTGATTGATGACCAAGGCGACGCTCATGCCGTTGGAGCGGATGCGGGTGGGCATCAATTCAGACAGCGCCAGCCAGACGCACACGCCGGGGCCGATGGCGTAGAAAGCCATGAACACGTAGAGAGAAATGGCGACGAGCATGCCATTGTTTTGATCGGGGACGGGCGTAATGAGGGCCTTTTCGATGCTGAGCGGTGCCGTGCGGGCGGCGTCGACGTTGGCGAAGGGGTTTTTGAAAAACGCCTCGACTTTGTTGTTCGGGACGCAGTTGGCGCGGGCGATTTTGATGGCGGGGTTGGCGGGATCGTCGGAACGGGCGACGTTGGTGGCGCAAGAGAAATCGCCAAAGGAATAGACGATGGTGAGCGAGGCGCGCGCGGGATTGATGGCATTACCGGAGTAATGGACGGACGACATTAATGCGCTGGCTTCGGCGGAATCGAAGCGGAGGCTGAGGGTCTGATCGGCGACTTGCGATTGCAGGATGGAGTGGGAATCGAGACGAACCTTTTCGAAGTTGCGGAAGAGCAGGGCGGTGGTGGAGAGGGACAGAATGATGCCGATGGTGCCGACGGTGAGGAGGAATTTGCGCCCTTTGCGGTCAACGAGAAGGACGCCGCCGATGGTCATCACGAAATTGAAAAGGGTGAAGATGACGTAGCCCCAGTGGGCCTGCACGTCGGAAAGGCCGCTTTGCAAGAGGATGTTGGTGTTGTAGCCAATGATGGAATTGATGCCGGTGGCAGTGTTGCAGAAGAGAATGACGCAGGCCAGCAGGAACGGGATGACGTACTTGCGGTGCAAGAGCGATTCCTTGACCTTAGCTCCGGCGACACCTTGATTCTTTTCGGCGACGAGAGTTTCGTGCATTTCGTGGAGTTCGAGATCGGCTTCAGCGGTGGTGCGCGAGCGGAGAAGGGCAGTGCGGGCGGCATCGGTATGGCCGCGGCGGAATAACCAGCGAGGCGATTCCGAGACGAGAAAAGCGCCGATGACGAATACGATGCCGGGTGGAAGGGAAACCCAAAAGATGCTGCGCCAGGCGTGGTCTTTGAAGTTGAGGATGGTGGCGGCGTCGGAGACAGCGGTGACGGCGGCGACGCGATAGCTGAAGTAAATGCCGATGAGGGCGGCGGCGAGGATGCCGAGAGTGAGGAGCCACTGGAAGATGCCGGTGCCTTTGCCGCGGGTAGAGGCGGAGAGGCATTCGGCCAAGTAAAGTGGCACGACGACGCCGATGACGCCGCCGCTGATGCCTTGCAGGAGGCGGCCGAGGAAGAGCGGACCGTAACCGTGCGAGAGGGCGATCACGGGGATGCTAACGACGAAGGTGAGGCCGCTGAGGATCATGAGAGGCTTGCGGCCGAAAAAGTCGGCGAGCATGCCGGCGAACAAGGTGGAGATGACACTGCCGAGGAGGACGGCGGCAACGATGACGGAAAGCTGGCCCGGGTTGAGGCCGGAGGTGGCTTCGAGATAAGGGAGCGCGCCACCGATGATGCCGACGTCGACGCCATAAAGCAAGCCGCCGAGTCCGGCGACAAGGAGCAGAAAACGGTTATACGCCAGCAATTTATTTTCGATGGGCATTTCAGCCAAGATAGCAAGAGCGCGGAGATTGCTATTTTAGCTTCTATGACGAACAGGCGTTTTTTTGTGAAGACGGGGCTGGGTGCGTGGGCGGCGACGGTGGCATCGTTAGACGCCGAGGCGGTGCAGGCGAGACCGCGATTGGGCGTGGTGGTGGGCGTGGCGGGAGAAGAAACACCGGACCAAGCGATTGCGAAAGTGAAGGCCTTTGGGTTGACGTGCTGCCAGGTGGGCGTGGGGATGGCGCCGACGAGTCTGGCTGAGCCGTTGAAGGCGGCGTTGGCGAAGTATGGAGTGGAAGCGACGGCGGCAATGACGCTGGGCAAAGGCAAGATGGTTTGGGATTTTTATCAAGGGCCGTTGACGATTGGGCTGGTGCCACCGCAGACGAGGGCGGCGCGGATGGATGCGTTGAAGAGAGCGTCGGATTTGGCAAAGCTTTGCGGGATAAAGGCGGTGCATACGCACTGCGGATTTATTCCAGAGAATCCGAATGAGGCGCTTTATGGGGAGGCTGTAAAGGCGATTCACGAAGTGGCGAGTTATTGCCGGGCGAATGGGCAGACGTTCCTGATGGAGACGGGGCAGGAGACGCCGGTGACGCTGCTGCGGGCGATTCAGGATGTGGGGTTGGACAATGTGGGCGTGAATCTGGATACGGCGAATCTGATTTTGTATGGGAAAGGCGATCCGGTGGCGGCGCTCGATGTGATTGGGAAGTATGTGCGCGGGCTGCATGCAAAAGATGGGCTGTATCCGACTGATCCGAAGAACTTGGGCGAGGAAGTGGCGATCGGCAAGGGGAAAGTGGATTTCGCGGAGGTGATGCGGAAGTTGAGACGGTTGGATTACGCGGGGCCGATTACGATTGAGCGCGAGATCTCGGGGCCGAGGCAGGAGGAGGATATACGGGCGTCGGTGGAGTATTTGCAGGGGTTGATTGATGGGGCGTATGGCAGGGGATGAGGGGCTGGGGCGGTTTTTGGTCGCGCCAGTCGGAGACAGATGATCGTGGCGACTGCCCCTGTAACGGCGTGCCTCGACCATGGGCGGAGATGGCTTGTTTGGTTCATTTGCCTCGTTGATCTGGATACAAATACTCACGGCAAACCACGCTGGCCCCTGCCAAATTGACTTCCAAAATCGTATTTGTCAGATCGCGCCGGCCAATATGCGTGAGCGCTGCACGGAAAAGGTCGCGTTGGCGGGAGGGCGTGACGTTGGGAATGACGACTACCAGGCCAGCGTGATGCGGCTCTTTCGCATAGAGCGAGTTGAAGTCTGCGCGATTGTTTGTGACAAAAGTCAAACTCTCGTCTCGGATTTTATTCATTAGCTGCTAATCCTTCCAACCGCCAAGTCCGAGGAAGTTGACGTGATTGCAACTATGCCCGGCGGCGTGCGCCAGCCCGACGAGCGAGGTGTGGAGACACTCGTCGATCAGGAGATTCATTTGCCGGCGGGGTGCTCGCTGATGCGCTCGGGCTCGCTCCTGGACCAGGGCCGCTGAGCCGGTCGACCCCTTCGAGGGAACGCCTGGAGGTAGAGCGGCGCCAGCTCAACCTTCTCGCGGGTCAGTGCTGGATACCCTTCGAGAATCTCGGTGACAGTTGCGCCTTGCGAAAGCATATCCGCGACGACCTCGACCGGTATGCGGGTTCCTTTATACATTGGGGAGCCGCGCATAGTTTCGGCATCGGAGGCAATCATACGAGACGCTCGGGCCAAACGCCGCAATCCCGCGGCCACGTCGCGGCGCGCTGATTTGAAGTTAATCAGAATGACGTTTCCCTCCGAAAGGGCCATCACGTCAATTTCAGGGTCTCGTTCCACAGCTTGAGCAACTCGCCGGCGGGTAGCGAGCGGCAACGAGGTCAGGCCTGTCGCCTCCATCCGCAAGTAGACCAGTTGAGCTTTAGAGAGCAAGCGCTGAGATGCAAGCCCCTTGTTAACGCGCTTGGGGCGGATCAACCTATGCTCTATCGCCTTGTGCACGGCCGGTCGAGGAAGCCCGGTTATGGCGGAGACTTGGGCGGTGGTGTAGGCGTCTTTTCGGGGTGCTGTGTTCATCTTTACTAATTATACCCTGGTCAGGGATGTATTATTAGCTTGTGACGCTGATTTGCCGAGTCAGGAAGGAATATACGGGCGTCGGTGGAGTATTTGCAAGGGCGGTGCTCTTCGAATCCGAGGGCAGTAGGTTACCCTGTGTAAGACATCTAAGCTTGTTTGAGTATCGGCATATGGAACCCGACTTGGCGCCTCTTGGAAGACTCTGGCCGAACCGCGAGCACGAATCGAATTGGCTGAAGAGTCTGATGTGCGCCGTGGGCTTTCACAGGTGGCATACTCTGGACGTTGATGGTTCGGCCTTCGATTTCTGCCGCTGGTGCCCGGAAATTAGAAGGCACGTATATCGTCCGGAAAGACGGGCAAAGCACGAGTGATTTATTTTGCCGTGACTCATGTTAGATTGGCGCCGAAGGCGAGAAAGCGACCCTCGCAATCCTTCGGGATGAGCAGCAACAAACTCCGGTGCCTCTTTGTAAATCCTGTTGGCAGCTTCGCCGATGATCTCGCTGTAACGGATAACGGCGGCTTGGGTCTTATGGTCGCTTTCCAAAGCTGACGCGTTATCAATCCCTTGAATATAGCCGGTGATGCGGGCAATAGATTCCCCGATGTGCTGCAAATAATCTTAAATGCGTTCGGGATGCTTCACAGAGGCTGCGCCATTCGCAGAACCTCGTTGCGGAACTTCATCGGCAAGTCTTTGGGGGTGAGCACCGACACCTGTACGCCAAGCAGTCGCTGGGCTTCCTGCTCCAGGCCGGCGAGGGTAAACAGGGTTGTGCGTCCCGTGGCGTCAACCAGCAAGTCAAGATCGCTCTCGTCGTCGTCGTTGCCGAAAAGTACCGAACCGTAGACGCGCGGGTGTGCGACGCTGTAGCGGCCGATAAGCTGCCGTAATTCATCGCGGTGCGGGGCCGAGGGCGTCGGATGGTGTCATGGACGGCTGTCTCCGCTTTTATGGTAGCGGCTGAACACGTTGTGATGACGGGCGAACTCCACGCCGCGCGCTGCGTACTCGGAATAGAGGGCGTCGGCATCTTCGAGAATAGATAAGCGTCGAGCAGCTCTTGCTTGCGAAGAACTGGGTGCGATCTGACGGATCAACTAGCAATTCTAGTGCGAAAGAACCCGTCAGTAACATGCCGAGGGTCGGTTACTAGTGCATTTTCTGGCGCTGCGTCCAGCGGCGCTTGATATCGGGCCAGAACTCTTTTAGAACTTGAGCGGCAGCGTCTGTTGCGAGTTGCGTGGCCCAATTCGCGGAGTAGTCTCGCAAGTTGCGATTATCCGAGTAATAGGAGAGGCCGATGGCGCTACCTATGCCGTTTCCGAGAACCTCCGAGAAGTTGAAGCTGGGCGCGCCCGTATCGCGCTTGGTGATAAAGATTCGCGAGACTGCGTAGAAGGTGCGGGCTCTCTTCGTTCCCACCGCCATTCGAAAATAACGGGGATCTTCCCTGAACAACGCAGGCAGAAAACCTTCGGTCAGCATGTTGCCAATGGCCTGATCTGCGTAAGCGGTGCTCAAGCGGCGAATATAGCCGCCTGTTTCCTGGCCAAACTGCGGATGAGTGTTTTCGAGCTGATATAGCGCGGCGAAGGCGCCGCCTAAACCGACGAGGGGGTAATCGAACGAATCCTTGGCGGCGATGGTCAACTTGTAGCGAGCCGATATCGGATGATAATCCGGCGTTGTTTCGGCGGTCCGGTAATTCGGGATGACTCCCAGGACGCGCTTATCTTCGTTCTGCGCGGCTGGATCTTTGCCGTCGAGTTTCGGCTTCTCCTGGGCAAACACGGGTGGCAGATGGTAGAGAAACAAGATAATGGCCAGGCAGCGGACGCAAGCGGGCGCGGCTGTTTCGATGTGGGGTCCTCTTTCAAAATGGGCGGAACGGGTATTGGAGAAGTGTACAACAGATCACTCCTATCGCAAACGCGGTGCTGGGATCGACATTGATGGCGCGGCGCGCTGGGCCGGAAGCGCCGACGGCCCCGGTAAGTCAAGAGAAGAACTGAAGGCAGTAGACAGGCTACAGCCCATGAGATAGAATGTCTACAGCCATGGCGAAAACGGAACCTTATAAAGATCGCATCGAATTGTTGCAGGGGACGCTGGACATGCTCATTCTGCAGGCGCTGCGTTGGGGGGCGCGGCATGGATATGGGATCAGCCAGGCGATTCGGGCGGGGTCGGGCGAGGTGCTGCAGGTGGAGACGGGGTCGTTGTATCCGGCGCTGCACAGGATGGAGAGACAAGGCTGGATTAAGGCGGAATGGGGGACCACGGAGAACAATCAGCGGGCGAAATATTACCAACTGACGGCGGCGGGCAAGAAGCAGCTTACGAGAGAGCATAGCCGCTGGAAGCAGATGGCGGCGGCGATTGGCGGGCTCATGAACGCGGATGGTGAAGCATGAAGCAGTTTGATGGGCTGTTTCGGCGGAGGCGGGACGAAGATTTGAGCGATGAGATTGAAGCGCATCTGGCGATGGCGGCGCATGACCGGGTGGAACGTGGGGAAGGGAAGGTTGAGGCGGAAGCGGCGGCGCGCAGGGAGTTCGGGAATAGAGCGCTTGTCCAAGAAGTGACGCGCGAGATGTGGCGTTGGGGCTCGCTGGAGCGATTGTGGCAGGACATTCGGTTCGGACTGTGGACGATGCGGCGGAGTCCGGGGTTTACGACGGTTGCGGTGTTGTCGCTGGCGTTGGGAATTGGCGCGAACACGGCGATTTTGACGCTAATTGAGGCGGTGATGAGCCAGTGGCTGCCGGTGAAGGATCCTGCGCGGCTGGTGTTGTTTTACGACGGGATCAACAGTGGTGTTTACAGTGGGCGTGGCTATCACAGCGATATTTTTTCGTATCCGTTCTGGGAGTTCCTCAAGAAAAGCGCCGGGCCGTTTGAAGATGTGTGCGCGTTTCGACAGAGCAACGATAGGGTGGCGATGCATCTGGCGGGAGCGTCGGATAGCGAGCCGGATGAGCGCGCGGAGGCGCATCTGGTGGCTGGAAATTATTTTCGAGTGTTGGGTGTGAGTGCGGCGATTGGGAGGACCCTGCGGCTGGAAGACGATGCGGCGAATGCAGTGCCGGTGGCGGTGATCAGTTACCGGTATTGGCAGGATCGATTTCATTCGGACAGTGGCGTGGTGGGGAAGAGCGTGGTGTTGAATGGGACGGCGTTTACGTTGGTGGGTGTGGCGGCGCGGGAATTTTTTGGCGAACGCATTCGCACTGCACCGGATTTCTGGCTGCCGCTGGCGTTTCAACCGCAAGTGCTGCAGCGTGAATCGTGGCTGGCCGCGCAGGATGTATATTGGCTGAATTTCATGGGCCGGCTGAAGCCCGGCGATACCGCACAGCACGCGGCAGCGGTGGTGACGGCGCAGCTTCAGCAATTTTTTCTGGCGCAGGCGGGAACGGATGTTGCGCCATCGACACGGCGCAAAATCCATGAAGCGCGGATTGTGTTGAAGCCGGGCGGCACTGGGATATCGGGTCTGCGGTATTTGTATTCCGAGCCGCTGCATATGCTGATGGCGGTGGTAGGGATTGTGCTGCTAATCGCGTGCGCGAATATCGCCACGCTGTTGCTGGCGAGGGCGGCGGCGCGGAGGGCGGAGTTTATGACCCGGCTGGCGTTGGGCGCGGCGCCCGGGAGAATTATGCGGCAAGTGCTGACGGAGAGCGTTTTGCTGTCGCTGACGGGAGGGCTGGCCGGGATTATTTTTGCGTGGTGGAGTTTGAAGGGGCTGGTGGTGCTGCTGGATATCAATCCAGTGGTGAAGGTTCGGCCCGATCCAGCGGTGCTGATTTTTACGCTAGTGATTACCTTGCTAACGGGCTTGCTTTATGGCGTTATTCCCGCCTGGCGATTTAGCAATATGGAAGCTCGCTCGATGACTCTGGTGAGGTATGCGGAGTTTGGGAGATCGAGATTCGGGAGCACGCAGGCGCTGATTGTCGTGCAGGTGGCGCTCTCGTGCGTTCTGCTGGTGGGCGCGGGACTGTTGGCGCGGAGTCTTCTGAAGTTGGAGACGCAAGAGATGGGGTTCCAAGACGGCCAGGTGCTGATTGTGTCGATTGACCCGCAGATGGCGGGGTATCAGAAGAACGAGCTGTTCGCGCTCTACCGGGAGTTGAACGAACGCTTGAACCAGATCCCTGGAGTGGTTTCAGCGAGCTTAGCAAGGTACACGCCGGAGAGTGGGAACAGTTCTTCGGGTAATTTTTCAATAGAGGGCTATACGCCCAGTGCGGGCAAAGAGATGAACTTGTACAGCGTGGAAGTGGGGCCGCATTTTTTTGAGACGCTGAGGACGCCGCTGCTGATGGGGCGGGAGATTGGCGAGCGCGATACGCCAAGTGCGCCGCTGGCGGCCGTGGTGAACCAGAAATTTGTAGACACTTACTTTCCAGGACAAAGCCCACTGGGGAAACGGTTTTCCAATGGAAGCCCCTTGCGGCCGCCGATATTTGAAATTGTTGGGGTGGCGGCGAATGAACGGTTTTACGATGTGCGCCAGCAGGCTGAGCCGATGGCGTATCTGGCGGCATGGCAGGCGCAGGGGCAATCGCCTTATTTCGGCGATTTGTTGATACGAACTTCGGCGGATGAGGCGAGCGTGGTGGCGGCAGTGCGGCGAGCGCTGTTCGCGATCAATAAGAAGCTAATAGTGGTGAACTTTACGCGCTTGGATCATCAGGTTGAAGAGTCGCTGGCGCAGCAGAAGTTGATTACCGATTTGTCCAGTGTGTTCGGATTTATCGCCTTGCTCCTGGCGGCGATTGGGATTTATGGGACGGTGGCGTATGCGGTGTCGCGCAGAACGTTTGAGATCGGCGTTCGCATAGCGCTGGGTGCGCAGCGTCAAAATATATTGGCGATGATCCTGCGCGAATCGGTGGTACTCACGCTAGTTGGGGTGATGGTTGGTTTACCGTTGGCATTTGCGGCAGCGCGCTGGATCAAGGGATTTCTTTTTGGCGTGAAGGCGGCCGATCCACTGGCGATCGCGGCGGCGATCGTTTTGATCGCGCTGGTTTCGTTGCTGGCGGGGTACATTCCGGCGGCACGCGCGACGAAGACCGGCCCGGCATTTGCGCTGCGCTATGAGTAGTCGGATAAGCTTTATAGCGTGATTGACTACGACGTTTGCATCGTTGGCTCGGGCGCTGCGGGAGGCATGGCGGCGAAGGTGCTGACCGAAGGCGGGCTGCGCGTTGTGATGTTGGAAGCGGGGCCGCTGCTTGATCCGGCGAAGCATTACACCGAACATTTGTGGCCGTATCAACTGGCGCATCGCGGCGCTGGCGTGGGCGGCACGGGCGTAAATGCTGCGGGCAGTTATGAAATGGATGTGGCGCATATCGCGGGGTCGATTGCGGGCGAACCTTATTTGAATGCGCCGGGATCGCAGTTTCATTGGACGCGCGGGCGGATTTTGGGCGGCCGCACGAATCATTGGAACTGTGTCGCGCTGCGCTTTTCAGAGCAGGATTTGCAGACGCGTTCGCTGAAGGGCTATGGCGAAGATTGGCCGGTGCGGTATGAGGAACTCGCGCCGTATTATGACCGCGTGGAAACGCTGATTGGCGTGCATGGGACGAGCGAAGGGTTGGCGGGTGCGCCGGACGGCATTTTTCTGCCACCTCCCGCGCCGAGATGTTCGGACCGGTTGATTCAGCAGGGCTGCGCGAGTCTGCGAATACCGTGCATTGCAGGGCGGGCAGCGGTGATCACGCAACCCTATAACGGCAGGCCAGGGTGCCATTATTGTGCGCAATGTACCCAGGGTTGTCATACGGCGTCGCGATTTAGCGCCAGCCAGGTGTTGGTGCCGCCTGCTTTGAAAACGGGAAGGCTCACCGTTGTGCCGAACGCCATGGCGCGGGAGGTATTGACCGATGCGAGTGGGAAGGCGACAGGCGTTTCCTACATAGATAAAGACGCGGGCGTGGAACGGCGGATGAAGGCGCGCGCGGTGATATTGGGAGCGAGCGCGTGTGAATCGGCGAGGCTATTGTTGAATTCGCAATCACGGCTGTTTCCGAACGGCTTGGCGAATGAGTCCGGTTATGTGGGGCGCTGTTTGATGGATACAACGGCGCATATGGTGGCGGGCGATTTTCCGCAACTGGCGCGCATCAAGCCGCACAATCACGATGGCACTGGGTCGGTGCACGTGTATATTCCCTGGTGGAAGTATCAACGCGACAACGGATTTCAGGGTGGGTATCACGTGGAAGTTTTCGGTGGTCCGATGATGCCGAAGGTGGGCCTGTTCCGCCGCGAGGCGCAAGAGGCGGAGGGTTATGGCGCGGCGCTGAAGAGCTATTGCAAAGAGCGCTATGGCACTTCGATTCAATTACACGGGCGTGGAGAAATGATTCCCAATCATGAGAGCTTTTGTGAGATCGATCCGGCAGGGACCGTGGACCGTTGGGGCATTCCGGTGCTGCGATTCCATATGAAGTGGTCGGCGAATGAAGTGGCGATGGCGAAGGATATGCGGACGAGTTTGGAAGAGATCGTTGGCGCGGCTGGTGGGACGCCGCTGCCGTTCGAGCCGAATGCGGAGTATGGCTATCTGAACGCGGGCGGCGTGGCGCATGAGGTGGGGACGGTGCGGATGGGTAAAGACAAGCGGACGTCGGTGTTGAACGGCTTTTGCCAGGCGCACACGGTGAAGAATCTTTTTGTGACCGATGGCGGATGCTTCACGACGAGTCCGGATAAGAATCCAACGCTGAGTATTCTGGCTCTGAGTTGGCGCGCTGCCGATTACTTGCTGGAGCAGGCGAGGAAGGGGAACGTTTGATGCAGCGGCGAACGGTTTTGCAGATGTTGGCGGTGCTGCCAAATGCCAAGGCGGCGGAACTGCATCGGCATGAAGCGCCGGCGGAGACGGCGTCGCCTGGGCCGCGCTATTTTTCGGCGCGCGAATACCGGCTGCTCGGCGCGCTGAGTGAACTGATTGTTCCCGGAGCGACGGAGGCGGGTGCGCCCGAATTTATCGATCTGCTGGCGAGCGAAAATGCGGATTATCAGCGGCGTCTTTCGGGCGGAATGCTCTGGCTGGATGCCGCTTGCGCGGCAAAGTTTGGACCGGCGTTCCCGGATTGCAGCGTGGAGCAGCAGCGGGCCGTTTTGGATTTGATCGCGTTCCGGGCCAATGGCGAGAAGGACGCGAGCCTTGTGCCGGGCATTCAGTTTTTTGCATTTCTAAGAGACCTGGTATTGGACGGTTTCTTTACGAGCCGGGCCGGGATCGAGTATTTGGAGTTTCGCGGCAATTCGCCGCTGAAAAGTTTTCCGGGGTGTCCCGAGTGATCCCCAAGGGCCGATTCAACCGCTGGGATTCTACGCGTCAGAGCCACGTGGCTTCGAACACCTCTTGCACGCCATGTTCACCTGGATCGCTCTTTGGGCGCGTACGACAAGTGGCGCAGACACTCGTGTCGAGACTGCGCGGAACTCTAGTTCCGCGCGCTGGAGATTGGCCATTAGCTTCGATCTTGCCGACACACGCGTGGCGCAAACACTCGTGTTTGCCGTCTCGACACTCGTGTCGAGACTAGACTAGACTGCTTGCGACGCAAGCTAACCTGTCAAAGACAGGCCGAAGTTGTTCCCAATCGGTTCTGTCTCTGCGTCTACGGGCGAAGGATCGCTCGACCCTTGCCGAAGAGTGAAACAGGCACAACTGATGATCTTCGGAAGTTCATGCAATCCCGCGCTAAAGAATGCAGGATCAACTGGTCAAGGGCTTGCGAAAAGTGTCTGGAGCACCGCGCGGTGCCTGACTAGGATCAATCCTCATCGTGAGCAACCGCTTTATGCTTTCGCTGCTTGAGTTTTCCTGTAGCTTCCTAGGTTAGCCGCTACCTCACTGTAGGGAAGGCCGTTCGGGTCATAGATCATTTCGCGTGCGTCCAAATATCCGATTCCATACCCACGGGTATTTTTGCAACTTTCAGCCAGAGCTTCTGGCATATTGCGCCGGGTAACTTCCCTGATCTCACGGCACCCAGCATAAAAGTTTTCCAGCATCCCTTTTTCATCCAACTCGTAAACCATTTCCTTTTCCTGCGCAAAATAATGTGAATAACGGTCCACTGAAATCTTCCAAGCCACGGCCCGAATATAGTTCTTCCAGGAATCAGTGTCGTAAGGAATTTCAGGCACAACCA
>Ga0302319_10019461_pt1 | contig 12329 bp, 11 predicted proteins | sample Bog_T0_2_FD_203319 | JGI IMG/M metagenome (GOLD analysis project Ga0302319, IMG submission 203319) | Peat permafrost microbial communities from Stordalen Mire near Abisko, Sweden - Bog_T0_2 | ecosystem: Environmental > Terrestrial > Soil > Wetlands > Peat | place: Sweden: Abisko, Stordalen Mire... | reverse complement strand
ATCAAAACTCCGGCGACCGTAGTAGAGGAGCCACTTGCCACGCGACCCTTGATGTTTTGGCCGAGTAGGTTACCGGTGTCCCCAATCTTCTTGAAGAAGGAAGGGCCGGGCGGCGAAGCGGGCATTTTGGGAGATGCAGGCGGAGGCGGCGGAGGAACCGACTTTTTAATGGGCGGCTTGGCTTGAGGCGGTGCGGGGGGCTTCGGGAGAACGCCCCCGTTCGTGTTTGGATAGACGACCGTCTTTTCGTCGGGAGGTGCGGGCGTACCGCCGAACGCACTGGCTCCTCCCCAATTGGCGGCGTCCACTTTCGGTGGGGCTACGGGTTGAACGATCGGCTGGATAGTTGGTTGTACAACAGGACGCGGCTCATCTTTCTGCAAATTGGTGAGCGTTTGCTGAAGTCGTCCATCGCCGGGATAGACCGTGAGGCCTTGCTTGAGAATTTCGATGGCTTGGTTGCGATGGGTGTTTTGCAACTCGCGCGCCTGCAAGACGGTTTGTTCGACATAACGGCGGCGCTTGGCTTGCTGAATGAGGGTGATGACTTTGTTGACGGAAGGATGCTCGGGATCGAGGCGGCTGGCTTCGGCGGCAATAGGCTCAGCGGCATCGGGATCGGTGTCGAGGAGAGCGTGGGCGCGCTCCGTCAGCAAATTGACGAGAGTATTTTGGACAACAATGTTGCGATGATCGAGGTCGAGAGACTGGTGGAGAAGCGCGGCTGCGCGATCCAGATCGCCCGCGGAGCGCAGGACTTTGGCTTCTTCAAAGAGGCGATTGGCTTCGCGGGTTTGCTCGAGACCTTGCTGAGAGAGGCGAAGGAGCGCCAGGAGTTCGGGATTGTCCGGGAATTCGAGCAGGCCGCTTTCGCTCAGGCGCAGAGCGTCGGCATAGGCGGCATTGCCGAGGGCACGGTCGATTTTTTCGACGAGCCGGGATTTTTTATCTTCCTCAGTTTGCTGCTCGCGGCGGCGTTCGAGTTGAGCGATTTCGAAATCGATACCGGGGTATTGCGGGTGAATATTGGCGAGGGTATTAAACTGCGTGATGGCTTCGGCGAACTGGCCCTGTTCCTCGTAATTGCGGGCGCGATTGTAGATGGAGCCCACAAGATCTCGGAGTTCACGAGCGAGTGAAAGCTGGCGTGAAAACTGAGCTTCATTGGGATAGCGCCGGCAGGCTTCTTCGAGTATGCCGACGCGGCGGTCGAGATTGGGTTCGCTTTCGACAGCGCGCCCGACCTCGGCAATATAGGCAGAGAGATCATGGCGCTGCGTGTGTTCGATTTTGAGGCGCAGGGCTTGGAACTGGGGGTTTTGGGGATAGCGGTAGAGAATGCCATCGCAGATACCTAAGGCTTCTTCGAACTCTTTTTCGGAGAGGTGACGAGCGGCGTCGGCGTAAGCGTTCTCAACGCGATCACGTTCGGTGCGGACGTCATTATAGAAAGCCTGGAACACTTTGTCGCGTTCAGGTACGGAGGCGCCGGGAGTATGGCGGGACAAATCCAGAAGCTTTTCAAGCTTGCTGAGAGCGGAGCTGATTTCGCCATTCTGGTTGGCGCGTAAGGCGTGGCTATAGAGGTGCTCTTTTTCAGCGCGCGCGGTTTCTACTTCCTTTTCGCGGCTCTCAATTTGTGAATTGAGCGAAGCGGCTTCCGTATCGTCGTACTTTAGATTGAAAACTTCTTTGAGGGCGCGACGGGCTTCACTGAAATCGTTGCGGTCGAGATGTTTGCGCGCCAGATCAAGCCACTCGTCCTTTTGCTGCTGGTTGCGCTGCTGATCGATCTTCTTGCGCAATTTGAGGGCTTCGGGATTTTGCGGATCGATTTTTAGGATTTCCTGGAGTTTTTCCAGGGCCAGGGGAATTTCGTCCTGCTCCACGCGGGTTTGCGCGGCCTCAAACAACTGGCGAACGCGCTTGTGGCGGTTGAATTCGTCGATTTGCGAACGGAGGAGGGTGATGTCGGCGTCTAGATTGCCTTCCGCCTCGAGTTCAGTGACAATTTCGGAAGCAAATTCAGAATCGCCGGTATTAAAGGCCTTTTTGGCGCGGTCGATGCGGGGGCGAATTTTGGCCGGATCGAAGCGTTCGATGTATTCATTCCGATAAGCCTTTTGCAAAGTTTCGGAAAATTCGCGCGCGGTGGCATAACGAGAGCTGGCCTGTTTTGCCATGGCCACGTGAATGGCCTTGCTTACCATCTGCGGTACTTTCGGATTGCGCTCGGAGATGGCTTGGGGAACAAAAGAGCGGAGCGCCTCAGCGGTATCTTCGGCGCGAGCGCGTTTGAACGGCTGGTAGCCGGTTAAAGCTTCATAAGCGACGACGCCGAGCGAGAAAATGTCGAAGCTGCGGCTGGGCAGCTTACCCTCAATCTGTTCGGGCGACATGTATTGCCAAGTGCCTTTGAGGCCCGTCATGGAATGCGTGCCGAGGGCATGGACGAGGCCGAAATCAATGATCTTGGCGGTATCGTCGTCCATGATGAAGATGTTGCTGGGCTTCAAATCACGGTGGATGAGATCTTTTTCGTGGGCGGCCTGCAGGCCTTTGCAGACCTGCGAAATCATGTTGACGACGAATTCCGTCGTGAGGCGAGGACTGGACGATTTGATGAGCGCGGCCAGAGTGCAACCGGGCAGCAGCGGCATGATGAAGCAAGGTTTGCGGACGCCGTTTTCTTCGATTTCATCGACGTCGCGGACGTCGACGATATTGGGGTGAGGGACTTCCCCTAATAGCGCCCATTCGCGCTTGAACATCTCCAGCATGGCTGGATCGGCTGAATCACGTAGTGTTTTTAAAGCAACGAAGCTGTTGGTGCGGGTGTCAAGAGCCTTGTAAACAAAGCCCATCCCGCCTTCGCCGAGAAGTTCCTTCAGCTCGTAGCGAGGGGCTGCGGCATTTTTTGGCATCCGATTGGTTCCGAGTTTTAGATTAACAGTTCGAAGGGGCAATTTGCTGGCCGAGAGCAAGTTTGTCGGTTTACGAGCACTTGGACGCACGTAAATGGGGAAAAGTTATCCATTTGGGGTTAGGACATTGAACGGAGAGGATAACCGCTGCCCGAGGGGCACACTTTGGGTTCAAGGCTTTATGACGTCTGGTTTTTCGAGCGGCGCCCGGCGAGTTTTAGGCGGCTGTTTGCATAGTTTCGGCGTTCAAGGCGGCCGAAGTGAGTACCTCCATCAAGAAAAGTTCCTGGTTTTCCTGGGTGAGCTTGGCCAAATAAGCTGCGGTTTGGGAACTTGAAAAAACGAACCCATTTGAGGCAGGAGCGCTCACAGCATTGGGTTTAGCCGGTTGAGCGGAGGCTGGTTCTTGCTTGACGTTGTCGGCTTCCGCTTTCCGAGTTGCTTGCAGTTCGCGCAATTCTTTCATTTCGCGCTCGCGACGGCGGACGAGGCGGTTCTCTTGCAGCTCGAGGTTGCGGAACTTCTTTTCGAAGTGAAGACGGACCTGCATTTCCAAGGCGGGTGCAGGATTGCCGGCGAGCTTTGGTTCAATTTCCAGAATGTTTCGACGCCCGAGATCGAGCAGAGCCGATTCGAGGCCGGGGAAACGGTTTAGGCGCCATCTTGTATCGACAATGGACTGAAGGAGAGCGATTTCCTCGGGTCCAAGGGGTAGGAACTCGTTTTGATAGTCGCGGACCATGGCTTCATAGCGCGCGGCGTCGTCTGTGGGAAGGAGGACTTGATTGCCTGTAAGCCCGGTCTTTAGGGCGTTTTGCGAAACCTTCTTTTTTCCGGCCTCGCTGGTGGCGCCCGTACTGAGTTGGGCGTTGGCGCGGTTAGCGGCGAGCTGCGCTTCGGAGATTTCAGGTTTGATGGGAGCGGTAGCAGGCTCGTCGACGGTGTTGGCCACGACGGGCTCTGGGACGACGCTCGGCGGCGTGGTATTGCGGTTGGGGTGCGCGAGGGCACGACGTTCTCTACGGGTCATAACAGTGACACTCCTAAAACGAAATTGGCTGGCGGCGGGTGAAAACACACGGGCCAGCGCTGAGTTAAAAGTAGCTGGGGCCCTGGTCCACCGATACTCGTTTCACAGTTTTTCGGGTGAGAAGGGGCTTCAACTTGTTCAAAGATTGGGAGATAAAAATATTTTCAGTTTTTGGCGAAAGCTGTGACCGGATTTGAAAAGTGCCTGAGTCCCTTTTTTTGGGCCGGAAAAGCGGACGCAGCCGTTGCTAGACTGGGAGCGGATGACGAACGGAAGCAACGAGCGTCTTGATCGTATCGAAGCTAATCTTGATAGGTTGACTTCGCTCCTAGTGCAGAGCGCGGAACGACAGAGATTGCGGGAGAATCTGCAAGGGAAAACGGATGTTCGGATCAGCAACATCCTGACGACTGTCGCGGCAGATGGCGAGTATATACGTGCGTTGGAGCGAAGAGCTCACCAGAGAGGAAGCAGTCTATGACCCTGATCCTTGAACTACTGGACGATAAGGAAGCCGTGTTGAAAGCGAAAGCGAAGTCGCAGGGTCTGTCGCCCGAGCAGTATGCGGAAGAGTCCTTTCTCGGGATTTAGAAGAGGTCACCAGGCCGGGGGAGACGACCCCGCGCCGGCATATTTCTCAAGTGATTCGCGAGCGCATGAGTAAGATCCCCGCCGAGGTCTGGAAAGACTTTCCCTCGGATGGCGCGAGTGAGCACGACCATTACATCTACGGCGTGCCTAAAAGAAAAGCGTGAAAGCGGTCTTTGCCGACACGTTCTACTGGATCGCGCTGACGGTTCCTTCGGAAGCTGAGCACGAGCGCGCGCACGAGCTCACTGAAAGTATCGTCACAACCGATAAGTATTGAGCGAATATCTAACGTTCTTTTCCGGTGCCCCGGACTACCTGCGACAAGAGGCTGGCGTAATCGTCTACGACATCCTGCGGGACTCCGGTATCCGGGTGATTCCGCAGAGCCGGGCCACGTTCATGGCAGGTTTGGAGCTGTATCATGCTCGTCCTGACAAAGGCTATAGCCTAACCGACTGCATCTCCATGCAGACCATGCGCCGGGAAGGGCTGAGGGACGTGCTCACGAATGACAAGCACTTCGAGCAGGAAGGCTTCCGCGCACTGTTTCGTAGTTGGTTAACGTGACGCTATTCTTCGTCCCCGTTCTGGCGGCTGTTCTTGGTATACTACCGTAGTAGGAGACTTTAATGCCACGGGGCAACCCATCACCGAAACTCGCGATCACTGTAGACCCTGAGATTCACGAGAACATCCTTGCCGCAGCCGCCCGCGACGGAGTGAGCGTTTCAGCTTGGATGACTGTCGCGGCGCGGGAGGCGCTGCAGCGGCGAAATGGGCTGGCGGCGGTGGCCCTGTGGGAAAAGCAGCACGGACGATTTAGCGCGGAGGAAATGGATGAGGCCCGCCGAAACGTGCGGGCGCAGCTCCGGACGCGCGGCCGAACACCTGGGGTTCGCCGTCCTGCATGAACGGCTTTGTATACGATGCCGCCGTTCTTGTGGCCGCAGATAGAAATGAACGGCGGGCGTGGGCCGAGCACAAAGCTCGTTTGGAGCTGGGCATTGTTCCGCTAGTTCCGGCGCCGGTCGTCGCCCAGGTGAGCCGGTCCCCGCAACAGGCCCAACTCCGCCGATTCCTGGCCGGCTGCTCAATTGTGCCTCTGGGCGAAAACGAAGCGCATGAGGCAGGACGCCTATTGGCGATGACAAGAACGACCGATGTGGTTGACGCTGTGGTGGTCACGGTCGCGCTGCGCAACAAAGCCGTGATTCTCACAGGTGACCCAATCGACATGGAACGGCTGGTTCGCGCCTCCGGCGGCGAAGGCGTTGTCATAACGGTCTGATCCGGCAGGATCTCGGCTCTCGCCATGATCGGTAACGATCCGCCCGCAAGGATTTAGTAATCGATTCCTGATCAGTTTGCGGATTGTGCGCGAATCCTTTCACACTTTGTAATTCGTCCTCTCATAAAGCGTTTTGAGACGGCTACGAACACTCCCGGCGTCTGCCGATCAGTACGACTGCCACCCATGCGACGATCGAGTAGATTAGCCCTTGAAGCACAAAAACAGCCAAGAGTCCGCCGGGCAGGATTTGGTGATCGTCCAGGTAGTCTCCCGGCTCCTGAAGCCACACCAGTTCCTTGTAGGCACCAAGCCAACGTGGTGGATCGGGAGAGCTCAACAAATTGAAAATGATGACGAGCAATTCTGCAAGGAATCCGCCCACTAGCGAATAGGCGATTGTTTGGCGATTCAGTCCGTTGGACACTTTTCAGAGTGTACCCAACAATTAAGATGTTCTTCCTGTAGCATCAAGAATTTGTGTCTCATAAGCGTCCTTTCTGCAACCCAGCAATTCTTGCCGATTCTGTTTTACAGAGGCGGCACCTCACTTGCTCGCGGGTTCGATGTCAACGGGTTCAATGCCCAAAACCTAGCGGGTTTCGAGGTCGGCTAACGGGTTATCGAAATCGAAGCCGAAGGAGCGAGGGTCTTCGCCGATGACGGCGGCAGAGGCAATGTAGAAGACATAATCGTACGTCTCTTCGGGTATTTGGCTTTTGTATTTGGTGAGCAGGCGCCAGAAGTTGCGTTCACGGGGGTTATCGGGCATTGACCGGACGAGGGGCAAAACGCGGCCTTCGCCCCAGTTGTAACAAGCCATGACGAGGAAGCCGGAGGCTTGCGCGTCGGTATCGTAGAGGTCTTTGATGTAACTGACAGCGGCCTTGGTTTCTTTGTCGAAGTGATGGCGGTCGTCGGCGGGATCGGGACGGCGCAGATCGACAAGCGGGCCCAGATGCAAGCCGTATTTTACGGCGGTCTCAGGAATGAATTGCCACATGCCTTTGGCGATGCCCTTCGGAGTAGGCGGGCCGCTGCTGTAAGCATCGAACCCGCTCTCTTGCAGCGCGAGATAAAAGAACTGCGGGGGCAGTCCTTGGGCGAGAAGTTCGTCGGTGATGGGTTTGATGTAGCCGGCGGACTTGGCTTTGCGGATGCCGGTGGTGAGGCGGTCAGTCTGCTGCCAGAGCTTGATGTAGCGGTCCACTTCGGCCTCGAAGTTCTTGGGCATGTCGAGTTCGCATTCACCGAAGATGCGGGCGACGCGGAGGATGAGCTTCTGCTTGGGGGTGAGTTTGGGATCGTAGACTTTGAGTGTGGCGAGGAAGCGGTTGTAGTTTTTCTCGAGTTCGACGCGGCGGTTACGTTGTTTTTGAATCTCCGCCAAGCCCGGGCCGTGGTAGGAAGACGCTTGGACGATTTTTTGGAGCTGGCCGAGATCAAGATCGAGGGCCTTCATGGTGTAGAAGAGATCTTCGGCGGAGGAGCGCTGCTGTTGGAGCTGGTGGTGAATGTTCCAGGCGTAGGCGCCGGCGCATAGAACGATGACGGCGAGTAGCGCGATGAGCCAGTGGTATTTGCGGCGGTCGCGGGCTTGCACCAGGGCGGCGGCACGGCGGACGAAGAGAGTATGTTCGCCAACGGGTTCGTTGCCCTTATCGGTAAAATACCGTTCCACGTAGCGGTGAACCATAGTGCGGTCACCTACGGCGGCTGCCGCGGCGGCGGATCCCGTGCTTTCGACCGAGACTTCCACAGCGGCGGGTTTCAGCATTTCGAGCCGAACGATGGGACCAGCCAGGCCGAGGCGAATCTTCACCAACTGGCCCACAGGGGTTTTCATGACGCGCTGGCCCTCGAGATACATGCCGTTGCTGGATTGCAGATCTTCGACCCACCACTGGCCCTTGCTGTAAGAGACTTCGATGTGCTGGCGGCTGACGTATTCGTGTTTTATAGCGATGTCGTTGGTATCTGCGCGGCCGATGCGGAAGGAGGAGCTGAATTCACGCAGGATAGAAGGAACGATATCGTCTATGGTGACGCGGAGAGTGGGAGTATGACGGGGCGTTTCCACAGTTGGGTCACTAGAACCCGGAAACTTATTCTAACTTGAGAGGGTTGGTTGCCCTATGCGTTCGCGAACCGGCGCCGGGGCCGATTGCGGAGAGTTTGTGGGTTCGGCGAGCGGGTTCGGCATGATACCGATGGTAGACGCTCGGCGGCTGATGCGTTTGCGGCCTTCGCGCCAAGTGAACATTTGGGTGACTCCATAATTCCAGACGGAGCCAACGCTTAAGCCGAGCAGTCCGGCGGTGTACCATTCGTAGCCGAGGGCGCCAGCGGCGTGGGCCACTTTGAGATTGATCCACAAGCCGATGGAGCAGGCGACATAGAACGACGCCAAGCCGCGCAGGATGCGCCAGCCTTTGAGACGCGCGCCGCGAAAGGTGATGGCATTGTTCAGGAAAAAGTTGGCCGTCATTGCTGCGCCCGCAGCGGACATTTGCGCCACGTCAAAGCTGGTGCGAATGCTAAAGAGCGCAAACATGAAAATTGCGAAATAGAGGGCGAGACCAGCGCCACCAACCAAGGTGAACAGGATAAAGGATGGCGGGATGATGTTGCCGATGAGTTTATCGAGCAGTAGCTGAAAATATTCGAGACCGACAAGAACGTCGAGTTTGCTTTCGCCGTGCAGGCGGTTACGAAAGGCATAGGGAAGTTCGACGATTTTGGGAGGGCGGCGCGAGGAAGCCAGAAGATCGACCAGAATTTTGAAGCCGATGGCGGAGACGCGGTGGGCCACTTCCATGAAGAACTCGCGGCGGATCAGGAAAAAGCCGCTCATGGGATCGGTAATTTCACAGCGGCAAATGGCGGAACTGAGACGGCGTCCGAGCATGCTGAGGGCAACGCGCCAGCGAGCGAATTTGCCCATGCTGCCGCCGGCGATGTTGCGGCTGCCGACGACGACGTCGAGCTTTTGGGCCTTGATGGCGTGCAGCATGTGGGGCAGAAGCTGTTCGTCATGCTGAAGATCCGCGTCTATGACCGCGAGGAAGGGTGCGGCGGTGCTGAGCATGCCTTCCACGCACGCTGAGGCTAGGCCGCGACGGTTCAGACGCTGGATGATGCGTACGCGAGGATCGCGTCTGGCAATAGCGCGGACTTGTTCGGCCGTGCCATCGGGAGAATCGTCATCGACAAAGACGACTTCATATTGAATGCCTTGCAGCGCTTCGGACAGACGTTCGAGGACCGCGGCCACATTATCACGCTCTTCGAAGGTGGGGATAACGACGGCGAGCTCGATGTTGCGGGCGAGAGGCACATTGGCTAAATCGGTCGGAGCGAGGGGAATGTTGAGGGAAATGAAGGGATAGGAAGTGTCTGAGGAGGATTTATATGCTAGGTTGTGACCAAGATGGCAAATTTCGTAGCAAGAAGAAGGGGCGCACTCCTAGCCCTAGTAGTGGCGGGAGTAGTAGTCATACCCGTAGCGCAGTGTCAGACGGAGACCAAGCCGGAAGAACCAAAGCAAGAAACACAGGCCGCCAATGAATCGAAAGGGATGCCGCCCCGGGCGACGCCTGGCGATTATCAGGCGCAGGCCCATGCGGGGCCAGTGACGATCGCGGCTGATTTTGCGGGACATTCGGTGACCACGATGGACGCGGTCTATTCGTCTGAAGATTATGTCGTGGTGGAAGTGGCTTTTTTTGGCGCGGCGGGTGGGCGGTTGAACGTCTCGGCGGAAAACTTCAGCTTGAAGTTAAAGGACAAGAAGAACGCGCTGCCGAGCCAGCCATTCGGATATTTGACGCGCTCTTTGAAAGATCCTGAGTGGCAGCCACCGGAGGAGGATCAGGAGGAAAAGAAATCGAAGACGGGCATCAACACCGGCGGTGGTGGGGGCAATGAGCCGAAAGTTGTGCCGAAGATGCCGTTGGAATTGCGGCGAAAGATGGAGCAGCGGGTGTTTAAGTCGGTGTTGCCCGAAGGCGATCGGGCATTGCCGGTGGCGGGGTTGATTTTCTTTCAGTACCACGGGAAAGCGCAGAACATGAAGGGGATGGAATTGGTATATAGTGGTCCGGCGGGCACGGTGAGTTTGCCGTTGCAACCATAAAGGATTGGGTCATGTCAGCGTCGGCGCGCGAACAAATTCTTGCGTGGAGCGCAAGCGGACGCCTGAAGGCTGAGGATGCGGCGCGCGCGTTGGAGATAGCCGAAGTCACGCCGAAGTTGGGGCAGTGGCGCAGGTTTATAGATGTTTTGTTGTTGTGGACAGGAATCACGCTGGTCGCGGCCGGCGTGATTTTCTTTTTTGCGTACAACTGGGCGAAGCTACCACGGTTTGAGAAGTTTGGTTTGGCGGAGGCGGCGTTCGTTTTGGCGTTGGTGTCGGCTTGGTGGTTCGGGCCGGATAAGGCAGGCGGAAAAGCGGCGCTGGTGGCGGCGGCAGTTTTGACAGGAGCGCTGCTGGCGTTGGTAGGGCAGACCTACCAGACGGGCGCGGATACGTTTGAGTTGTTTGCCATTTGGGCGATTTTGATTTTGCCGTTTGTGGCGGTGGGGCGATTCGGGCCGTTGTGGTTAGTGTGGGTTGGCGTGCTCAACATGGCGACGTATAGCTGTTTTGGTTTGCATTCGTGGGTGTGGGGAACGGCTGCCATGTATTGGGCGGCGTTCGGGTTGAACGTGGCCGGGCTGCTGGCGTGGGAGGTTGGGCTTTTCGCCGGCATCAAATGGTTGGACCGCTGGGGCGCACGGATCATTGCTTTTTTGACGGGCTGGTTCGCCACCTGCATTGGCGTGATTTGTATTTTCGATCCGCAGACCATCCGGAGTTGGGCGATTCTGATCTACCTGCTGTGGCTAGCCGCTGTTATGAGTTTCTATCGAATGAAGGTACAGGATGTATTCATATTGGCCGGCGCGGTGCTGAGCGTGATTGTGGTGGTGACGGCTTTTCTGGGGAAGCAACTTTTCGGGCATGGTTCTGAGGCAGGTCCGCTCTTGCTGATTGGACTGGTGGTCATTGCCATGTCCGCGGCAGGGGCATGGTGGATTCGTGAGATGGTGCAGGACCAAACAGCATGAGCGACTCGCTGTGGGCACGCTTGTCGGCTGCGGAGTTGGTCTCAGGCGAATTGCCTGTGGATGAAACGGGAGGGCGCGTGCCATCGCCTTGGCCGGTGCGCGTGATGCTGGGAGTGGCGGGTTGGCTAGGCGCGATTTTTCTGTTTGGTTTTGTGACGGTTGCACTGCGCGTCTTTTTGAGAGATCCATCGAGTGCTTGGCCGTTGGGTGGGCTTTGCTTGATCTGCGCCATAGGACTGTTTTATGCTGTGCCAGCGAACGACTTTGCCGGCCAGTTCGCTTTTGCGCTGAGCGTGGCCGGACAGTTTTTGGTGGTAATGGGGATGCAGCCGCTTGCGAAAGAGTGGACCGCGTTCCTAATGATTCTGATTGAAGCAGCGCTGGCCTTTGCCATTGCCAACTACGTTCATCGAGTCTTCACCGTGATCGCAGCAAACACGGCTTTGGCGCTTTGGCTTGGCTGGACGATGCTCGCGCCGACGGTGGCTCTAGGGTTGTTGGCGATTGGCGTTACGTTGATTTGGGTTGACCCGATCGTGATCGCGAAACGTCAAGCGCTCTGGGAGCCAATCGGCTATGGATTGGCGATTGCGTTGTTGTTGATTGACGCTGCGTGGATATTCGAACGGAACTTTTGGAGCAGGAATTCGCCGGTTGTCACGTCCTTTGCGCATTGGGGTGGACCGATTGTGGTGGGCCTGGCGTTGGTGTATGGGGCATGGAAATTGAGCGCGGGAAGAATGCTGGCGGTTGGGGCGGCGGCGGTGATCGCCCTTTGTGGAGTGGTAGCCCCGGGCATTAGCGCAGCCGTGCTGGTGATCACGCTCGGTTTTGCGAGTGCTCAGCGGGCGCTGATGGGCCTGGGGCTGGTTGGTTTTGCATTCTATCTTTGGCATTTCTATTACCAGTTGGATTTGACGTTCTTGGCGAAATCGATGGTGCTGGCCGGTACGGGAGTTGTGTTGTTGGGCTTGCGCTGGGTGATAGGACGGGTGTGGGCTGATGCGTAAGCTGATCATCTTGCTGACGGGCATTGGCGTGTTGGCCATGGCCAACTACTCGATTTATCAGAAAGAGCAGTTGCTGGCGCATGGGCGAACGGTGTTTTTGGAATTGGCGCCTGTGGATCCGCGGTCGTTGATGCAGGGTGATTACATGGGGCTGCGGTTCAATATTCAGCACTTGATTGTGCACCGCAACCGGATGAGTGAGGGGCGGGTGGTGGTGGGTTTGGACGAGCACGGGGTGGCGACGTTTCGGAGAATGGACTATGGAACGCCGCTGGCCGCGGATGAGGTGAAGTTGTTTTATAGGGTGCGCGGAGATCAGGTGAAGTTCGCGACGAATGCGTTTTTCTTTCAAGAAGGAACGGCGCAGAGTTATGCGG
>Ga0302319_10019458_pt1 | contig 12331 bp, 11 predicted proteins | sample Bog_T0_2_FD_203319 | JGI IMG/M metagenome (GOLD analysis project Ga0302319, IMG submission 203319) | Peat permafrost microbial communities from Stordalen Mire near Abisko, Sweden - Bog_T0_2 | ecosystem: Environmental > Terrestrial > Soil > Wetlands > Peat | place: Sweden: Abisko, Stordalen Mire... | reverse complement strand
TGTGGGGGTCGACGATCGTGGGGCCAAACGACGCCATCTGCATCTCCGGATACTTCTCCCCGATCACGCCGCATTCCAGACCGGCATGCATCGCGATCAGCTTTGCGGGCTGACCGAATATTTCTTCGTGCACCGCTTGGAGCTTGAGCACGACATCACTCCTCGGTTCCGGTTTCCATCCCGGATAGCTGCCGGAGTGTTCAACCTCAAATCCGGCCAACCGAAACACAGTAGCCACCATACGGGCGGCAGCCCACTTGCTACTCTCGATGGCACTGCGCTGGCTGGTGACAATCGACACCGTGTCAGCCTTGGTAGTAACGGTGGCTAGATTAGTAGAGTTTTGGGTCAGGCCGGGGACGTCCGGACTCACGGCCAGCACGCCGTGCGGCACAGTGACAAGAAGATCGACGACGCGCCTCGCGTCCACTGAATCGAGTACTTTCTCGGGGTGCGTGATCGTTTCGGCGGTGATTTTTAAGCCGGGGTCAAAAGATCCCAGGTCTTCTTTGTATTCAGACTCGGTCTTTCCGATGAGTGAGCACAGTTCCTTTTCCTTCTCTGAGTCGAGGAGCACTATGGCGGAAGCCTCGCGTGGAATCGCGTTCTGGGCGCTACCACCATTAATCTCAGAGATTTCGGCAGGATCGTGATCAAGCAGACTTTGCAGCACACCGCCCAATATGCGCAGGGCGTTGCCTCGGCCCTGATGGATATCCACTCCCGAATGGCCGCCTTTTAGGCCAGACACCTTGATTCGCCAGGCTGCATTGGCGGTTGCCGGACGCAACGTGAGTTTGCGTCGGCCCGTTGTCTTAATTCCACCCGCGCAACCGATACAGATCGTACCGGTCTCTTCGTTGTCGAGGTTTAGAAAGTACTTCGATTTCAGTATCCCGCCGGGAAATTCCGCTGCGCCCGTCAGGCCCGTCTCCTCGTCGATGGTAAAGACGAACTCCAGCGGACCGTGCGCAATGTTCTTGCTCTCCATCACGGCAAGCGCTGCCGAAATGCCCACACCGTTGTCGGCGCCCAATGTGGTTCCGTCGGCCTTCAGCCAGTCGCCATCGCGCACCACCTTTATGGGATCTGTGTCGAAATCATGGATGGTGCCTTCGTTTTTTTCGCATACCATGTCGAGATGACCTTGCAAGAGCGCCATCGGCGCGTGCTCGCGGCCGGGATGCGCAGGCTTGCGGATCACAATGTTGCCAGCGTTGTCATGGATGGCTTCCAACCCAAGTCGCTTGGCTTGCATAAGGACGTAATTGCGGGCGGCAGCCTCTTTGGTAGAAGGGCGGGGTATTTTCGTCAGCGCTTCAAAGTGCTTCCATACTTCTTTCGGTTCCAGATCTAGGAGTGCAGATGTCATGATTGTAATGTTCTCCCTTGATTAGCTAGACAGGAGTGTAGCGCGCTTGGAGCCTCTCGACATTAGCAAGGAATCCGGAATCACCCAGGACCAAGCGCGCAATGCGTCAGTGGAACAGATTCCGACGTTGATTCACGACCATCGCGAAGAGGTCCTTCGTGGTTTGCTGGAGAACCCGCATTTCGAGGAGCTGCACCTCTGCCTGCTCCTCGGGCGAGCGGATCTGTCGGCCCTCCTGCTGGAAGAAATCGCCCGCCAGAAGCGACTGATAACCAGCTATCGCGTAAAGCGTGCGCTAGCGTTTCACCACAACGTACCGCAGACCCTCGGCTTGGGACTGGTCAGAGAACTCCACGCCCACGATCTTGTGGCCCTGAGTTTTTCTCCTTCGGGAAGTCCCGCATTACGGCACTTGGCCGAGGAGCTGGTGCTGGCAAGACTGCCGCGACTGCCACCCGCGCAAAAAATGACCTTGGCACGGCGTGGCACGCCGCGCATTATGGGAGCCTTGCTGACGGAAGGCAATTCCGAAAGCCTTCCTACCGTGCTTGATAGTCCGTTACTTAACGAGGGCCACGTCCTGAGGGCTCTAGCGAGAGTAGCGCTTCCAGTGCGGATCGTCACTGCGATCGCCGATCATGCGAAATGGTCCCACATTTATAGTGTGCGACTCGCATTGCTGCGGAACTTACAGACGCCGTTGCCACGAGTCCTTGCGTTTCTGCCCAGCATCACAACTCCGGATCTGAAAATCCTTAGCCAATCCAGTTCTGTGCCGGCAAAGATTCTGCCTCATATTCGCCGCGAGCTTGCCAATCGCTTGCAGCACGGCAAGTCTCATGCGAAGAACCTAAGACGAGAAGGGTAACCATATTCTGCGGATGCGCAGAACCCCTGGAGTCTCATAACATCATTTGTGAATTCGTCTTGGGTGTTTTGATTGTGCAGACGGCTAAGGTTTCTCGTGCCGCGGGGTGCCGGAGACGGAGCGCAAATCCTGTTGACTTCATACGTCGTTTTTGCTGTACTAAGGGTGTTATCGACGGTGAAGGAGTTCACCGAAACCGCTGTCCCACCTTTAAGCCGGGTACAGCTGATGACTCCTGACAAGCGGATACATCCTTGTCGCGGAGTTATGCCCCGGCAACGAATCCGCAAAATTAGATAGAGGTACCTTGATGGAGAACGTGTGGGTACTGGCTGCCGTGTGGGTCGGCTTGGCCTTGATCGCGACGCTGCTTGCCATTTGGCTCAAGATGTCCACCGCGCTCAGCGAGATTGTTGTCGGCACGGTGGCCCAACTGGTGATCGGCGCACTCTTCGTGCATGCCGAACTGGGCGGGAAGACGAGCTGGATCAGCTTTCTCGCTGGCACGGGCGCCATTGTTCTCACATTTCTGGCCGGGGCCGAACTCGATCCCCAGATCTTCCGGACGAAGTGGAAAGAGGCAACAGTAATTGGACTCGTGGGTTTCATCGGGCCGTTTTTTGGGTGCACGGCAATCGCACACTATATTTTGCATTGGAGTGGCCGTGCGAGTTGGTTGGCTGGAGTTGCCCTTTCGACCACCTCCGTGGCCGTCGTTTATGCGGTGATGTTGGAGCTCGGTTTCAATGTCACGGATTTTGGGAAGGCGGTGCTAGCTGCTTGCTTCGTCAATGATCTGGGAACTGTGATTGCTCTGGGGTTGATCTTCTCGCCTTTCACCCTGAAGACCTTGGTCTTCATAGGAGTGAGTGTAGTGGTTTTCGCTATTCTCCCCTTTCTCACTCCCCGATTCTTCAAGAAGTATGGGGGGCGTGTTTCCGAGTTGGAGGCGAAGTACATACTCTTCCTGTTGTTTGCAATGGGCGGACTGGCTGTGTGGTCCGGCAGCGAAGCCGTCTTGCCAGCCTACATCATCGGAATGGTGCTGGCCGGAACTGTGGGAAAAGACCACAGTCTGATAAGACGTCTACGCACCCTGACGTTCGGGTTATTGACTCCGTTTTACTTCATTCGGGCGGGATCGTTTGTATCCGTGTCTGCATTGATCGCGGCCCCGTTTGTATTTGTTGTGCTTTTTTTCGCCAAGATGCTATCGAAGGTAATTCCCCTCTACCCCACGGTGAAAGCGTTTGACTATAAAAAGGAAGAGGGGCTGTACTTCACTCTGATGATGTCTACTGGCCTGACATTTGGCACGATTTCTGCGCTGTTCGGGCTGAATCATGGTGTCATCACCCAGGCGCAGTATTCCTACTTGGTCGCCACGGTGATCGGGAGCGCCGTGATTCCCACTGTGATCGCCAATGCCTGGTTCATGCCGAGGCACTTGTTGGCGCCTAAGAAAGAAGAAAAGAAGTCGACGTTATCTGAAGCCATGAGCGAGAACACGAATTGAGGAGGGGACATGACGGGAAAACGACAGAACGCGTATTTTCGAAAACTGCTAGTCGGTTACGACGGGTCTCCGCAGTCGGAAAAAGCGGTGGATGTGGCCTTCTCGTTGGCAGAGTGCCTGGATGCGACGGTACTGATCTTTGCGGTTGCGCGACCCCCTGAACCGTCGACGTCGGTCGAATTGGAAGCGGTGCTGGACGACGCGAAGGAACACTTTGAGGAGGGATTCAAAAAGGTCATGGAAAGGGCACGCGGGCACGACCTAAACGTGAAGACCGACATGGCAGTAGGCCACCCGGCCGAACAAATCATCCACCGGGCGGAGGCGGACGGCATCGACCTCATCATTTTGGGTCGTCGTGGACGATCCATGATTTCGAGGATGATGTTGGGTTCGGTCTCCGAGCGAGCTCTGAGATATGCGCACTGTCCGGTGATGGTCGTTCACTGATTGGACTGTGGGGTATGCTCTTTGAAGTGGACCAAAGCGAAGAAGAAGAAGATCGAAGATAAGGGTCCACCACGCCGGGGGTTGTGGTTCACGCGCAGTACTCTGAGCAAGGCGTTTGCGCTGGGCGGTTGCGCTCTCTGTGCGGTGGTCCTTGCGTCCGAACGAAAAGGAATTCACTCGTTTCTGTACGAGAGCATGATGTCCGCCTCGGTACGCCAGAAATTTCTGGATGGCGGGGGATTCTGCTCGCGTCATTTCTGGATGGCGAAGGAAATCGAGGAAGAAACGTGGCTGAGGGGGAGTATCGCGGTGGCAATTCTGTGTGAGGATCTCACCCGCCAGGCGAATGCAGGCTTAGCCAACGTCGCGGTGGTAGAGCCGAATTCCCGGACCACCCTGTTCCGGCATCGCGAGGTAAAAGCGTTTGTTCCGGGCCACAGCTGCATGTTCTGCCAGGACAATGCGGACAAGGAGACTTTTTTGGCCGAAGTCTTAGAGGAGTTGGTTGAGGAACCAGAATTCGCAAAGCCCTTGGAGCGAAACGGTCTCTGTATTCGGCACGGGCAGCTCAGCCTCCAGCTCTGGAAGGATCAGGCGAAACGCAAACAGCTCTTCGCCCAGATCGAAGCGCAAGTCAGCGAACTGAGCGCCGATCTGCGCGAGTTCATTCGCAAATACGACTACCAGTACCGTGATGAACCTCGTGGCCGGGAACAAGATTCAGTTCTGCGAGCGCTCCGCTTTTTTGTGGGTCCAGATCCATGGGGAAAGAGAATCAGGACGGAAAGCGCGTGAAGATTATCATCATTACTGATCTGCACGGGAATTACGAGGCCGTGCGTGCGCTGCCGGAAGCATACGACGAACTCTGGGTCTTGGGAGACTTGGTCAACTACGGACCCGAGCCGGCAGCAGTCGTTGATTTCGTGAAAGCCAAGAGCGCCGTCACGGTGCGTGGGAATCACGATCATTGCATCGGCTACGACGTCGATGCACGATGTACGGCTCGCTATCAAAAGATGACTGAAACCACGCGCCAATACACCACTTCCGTGTTGAACGACAACCAAAAGAAATTCTTACGGGAGTTGCCACTTCACGTAGAACTTCGGAGACAGGACAAGCGCTTTTATCTCTGCCATGCGAAACCATCCGATCCTCTGTACGGATATTGTCCTGAGGATTCCGATGACTGGATTCGCGAAGTGGATAGCGTCCCGGCAGATGTGTTGCTTGTCGGGCATACGCACACTCCGTTCATACGGCGGATCGGGGATCGTGCAGTGGTCAATCCCGGTAGTCTTGGTCAGCCGAAAACCGGCAAACCGGAGGCATGCTACGCGGTTTGGCAGGATGGCACTTTTGAACTGAAGTCATTTTCTTATCCCGTGGACGAGACTGTGGGGAAACTTCAAGCTTTATCGTTTCCCCAAGATGTAGAGAAAGACTTGATCACCGTACTTCGGACGGGTTCTGTTTGACGAACTCATACAACTCATACAAAGGAGACTTATGTCGACGATAAAGAGCATTGATGCGCTGGAAATTCTGGACTCGCGTGGAAATCCTACGATTCAAGTGACCGTGACGTTGGAAAGTAGCGCAACCGGTGTAGCCAAGGTTCCCTCTGGCGCTTCAACCGGGAAACATGAGGCTGTCGAACTCCGCGATGGCGACAAAGGCCGCTATAACGGGAAAGGTGTTTTGAAGGCCGTTCATAACGTTATCAGTGTTATCCAACCCGCTGTGAAGGGACTCAACGCGGCAGACCAGAAATCTCTGGATGAAAAACTGATCGCGCTCGACGGGACACCTAACAAATCCAAACTCGGGGCGAACGCCATGCTCGGGGTGTCAATCGCGGCAGCCAAGGCCGATGCGGCAGAAAAGAAAATACCTCTTTATCGTCAGTTCGTCCCGCGCGACGAGTATCTGTTACCTGTGCCCCAGCTAAACGTACTCAACGGCGGAAGGCACGCCGACAACAACGTGGACTTTCAGGAATTCATGATCGTCCCGGCGGGCGCACCCAGCTTCAGCGAGGCACTGCGAGCGGCGGCGGAAACCTTTCACGCGCTGAAAGAGGTTTTGCACCAGAAGGGCTATGAAACCAGTGTTGGCGATGAAGGCGGTTTTGCGCCGCGTCTGCGATCGAACGAAGAGCCCATGGAGTTGATATCCGCTGCGGTGCAAAAGGCCGGCTACAAACTCGGCAAGGATGTCGGCATCAATCTGGACCCAGCCGCGAGTGAATTCTACGAGGATGGCCAGTATGTGTTTCGCAAATCCGACAAGTCGCACAAGAGTTCCGATGACATGATTTCGCTCTGGACCGGTTGGATTAAGAAATATCCCGCACTCTTTTCCCTCGAAGACGGGCTTGCCGAAGATGATTGGGCCGGTTGGAAGAAACTGACTTCCACACTTGGGGGACAGGCGCAATTGGTGGCCGATGACATCTTTGTCACCAATCCTGAAATCTTTGCCAAAGGAATCAAGGAAGGGGTAGGCAATTCGATTCTGATCAAACTTAATCAGATCGGAACGGTAACCGAAACGCTGCGCTGCATAGAGATGGCGAAACAGAACAATTACACATGTGTGGTGTCGCATCGCTCAGGCGAAACCGACGACACGACCATCGCTGATTTCACGGTGGCCACCGGGGTTGGGCAACTGAAAACAGGCTCTGCGTGCCGCGGTGAGCGCATCGCAAAGTACAACCGTTTGTTGGAAATCGAAAAAGAGTTGGGACGCAATGCGAAGTACGCGGGCCGCTCGGTTTACGCCCGATGGGGCAAATGATGGTTATAGGAGTCAGGCTCTGGTGGAGAGAAGCAGCCAAGCATTTCGCGATCTTTCCGACGAGGAAATCGAAGCGCTCGTCCAGAGCCTGAACTCCCTTCACGAGGGTGAACTGGGAGTTGACATGCTCGTAGCCTGCGGCATAAAAGCCATCACGCCGCTGCAGCGTTTCCTTCTGCAGGGCAAACCTAGTGGCATCTTTGTGCCGCGTCAACGGGCGGTGCGTGCTCTTGCCGAACTAGGAGCTAAGGACGTCTTGCTCGACTATCTGACTTCGGAGGCACACATCGTAGATCCAGTCGCGGCGCACGGGGAAGAGGCGGTGAAAAACACGGCTGCACGAGCCCTGGGTGCCTGGCGCACCGAGGACGTTTTTGAGGCTCTGCGGCATGTTTTGCAGCGGAAACATTTGGTGGGAGCCATCGAAACGCTGGGCGAGTTCCGACGTCCGGAGGCTGTGCCCGAGTTGATTGAAGCATTGGAGGATGATTTCTGTCGCAGCTTTGCCGAGGACGCCCTTCGGAAGGCTGGCGAGCTACCCCATTCCGCCTTGATCGACGCAGCTAGAACTCCTGCTCCGTCCGGCTCCCATGAACGGCCGCAAAGCCAGCGTCGGCGCAGATGCGCTTTGCGCCTTCTCGAATGCCTGCAGTTGTGCAATGAAGACTGGTGCCAGGTCGCAGCCTTGCTCCACGACAGCGACCCGGAGGTCGCGGCAAGGACAGGCGCGATTGCTCTGGCTGTTGCGGATCGAGGAAACAAGGAACTTGCGGTTAAGCGGATGATCAAGGTCTTGCCCGCATCAGATTGGCTACTGCAAGGCGAGATTGAAGGATGGCTCGAAAAGCATCTGGACGTTGCGTTGCCTTCGATCAACGAAGAGATCGAGCGGCGGGAGGCCGCGGCCGCGTCGATTCAGACTAAAGATCATGTTCTACGATTGCTGCTTGCCGTAAAGCGAAAAGGGCAAGACGAGTGAGGCCGCGAACGGAACCAATGATGCCGGATTTCATCTTCGATCGTGAGGAGGAACGTCAACGAATCGCCCAGTTCCTGGCGAAGAGGCGCTCGTTTCTCATCTACGGACCATCGGGGGTTGGCAAAACACTTCTGCTCCGCAATGTGCTGCCCCCGTTTCGGTCTGTTCTCTATTGCGAAGACTCTGCGACGACCAACGTGATGTTTCGCAGTCTCGCCCGTAGTCTGCTCCGATTGCAGAATTCGCGTGCCACCAAAGCATTTCGCGACGAGGATGCGATTACGACAAAATCCGCGGTTTCGTTGAAAGGGATTGTGATGGATGCACTGCGAGAGGGGGAGTATTCGATCCTGCTTGACCATCTCAAACGGCCTTCGTACTCGTTTGCGTCGGCCGTTCGCGAAGTCATGGGATGGGGCTCGACCCCGGTGAGCGCGGTGGCCCGTTCCATCCACATGGAAGACACGGGTTTTCTCCAGCCGCTTTATGGCGACCGTTCGCAGAAGTGTGAAATCCGCAATTTCGACGACTCAACCGCCGAGCAATTTGCTCGTGAGCGAATCAATCGCTCTGGCTTGTCAGGCACAAACATCAGCGAATTCGTCGATAAAGTTCTGGAATTCAGCGGGGGTAATCCGGGAGCGATCATCGCATTGATCGATATGGCAACTTGTCCAAAGTACCGATCCGAGGAACACATCAAGATCTCGCCGCTATACATCGACTTTCGCATGAACGGGGGCGTTGCAAGGTGACGAACGGGTCCAATTCGCTCAATTCGAATCATGAGCGGCGCCTTAGCGTGACCTGTCGCCACATTGACAAGCTGCTGGCGGAGATGGAGAGCACGCTCAATGTCTCGGCATCTAATCTGGCTTTCCCACAATATGCTCCCGATCTGAGTCCTGCCCAGCGGCGTGTGATCGAAGACTACATCAGCCGCATTCGCGCTCAGCTGATTCGCGTGCTCGATGGACAAGGAATGGAACGACCGCCAGCCGATATCCCCGTTTCGCGTGCACTCCACGTAAACCTTACGTTTGTGGAAATTGCCGCCGAGGAGTTGAAGCCCGAATACATGAGCGGCTATGGACAAGTTCCCCAGGCGGCCGCAGTTGAACTCAACGGCATCGCTGGAGAACTCCAGGGTCTGGCACGACAGCTCGACCAGTATCTAATGCGTGGGTCCAGGGAAAACCTGCAGGAACGCTTGGAAAGGCTGGAACAAACTGGAGACGAGATCCCGGTTCTCAAGAAGCTGGAGTCGGTCATCAGCGAGCACGGACTGGTGGAATTCCGGTCCACATTGTCGATGATTCTGGACCGTTTGGAAGACAACAGTTTCGAAATCGCGATCTTTGGACGCGTCAGTTCGGGCAAGTCCTCTCTGCTGAATGCGATGCTCGGGAGCGATGTACTTCCGGTGGGGGTCACTCCGATTACCGCCGTTCCGACACGCCTACTGTACGGCGAGACTCCGGTTGTTCATGTCTGGTTTGCCAATCGGACGCCCGAACAGTTCGACATTGCGCACTTGCCAGAGTTTGTGGCGGAGCAGCTCAATCGTGGGAACGAGAAGCATGTGACCAAAATCGTGGTTCAGCTCCCGTCGCCCCGCCTTCGCGAGGGCATCGCATTCGTCGATACTCCTGGGTTGGGATCTTTGGCAACTCGTGGAGCGGCGGAAACACTCGCTTATTTGCCACGGTGCGATCTGGGAGTTGTTCTCATCGATGCCGGATCGACTTTAACTCCCGACGATCTTCAAACCATTCAGATTCTCTATGATGCGGCAATTCCGGCCATGGTCTTGTTGAGCAAGGCGGACCTCCTGACGCTCGAAGATCGCTCGCGGGTTATCGGATATGTGAGGGATCACATTAAAGAGGAGTTAAACCTTGACCTCGCGGTGCGCGCCGTAAGCGTGATGGTTGGAAGCAAAGAACTCGTGGCTCAGTGGTTCGAAGAAGACATCGCTCCCTTGTACAGTCAGCGTCAGGAGCTGAAGCTGCGCTCCATCCGGCGCAAACTGGGAGCGCTCCGCCAATCGGTAGAGATGGCGTTGCGATCTCGGTTGCGCCGCAAGGACCAGATCTCCCCGAAGAAGGTAGAACAACTGCGTGTTGTCGAAGCTGAACTGCGTCAGGCCAGTGGCCGCCTTGAGGAGATGAAGAAGACGGCGCGAGGCGTGGCGAACGACCTGGAGTATTCCAGTACTCGGACATTGCGGTTTGCCGCGGCTACTCTGGTCGAGTCGTGGTCGAAGCAAGGCGCGGGAGACGAGGCAGTTGAGGGTATCGTGCGTAACGCGGTGACCTGGACGGTTCAGGAACAAACCGAATCTCTTCGCCGGCGCATGGATGCTATGACACACAAACTCCATGAAACTCTCCGAACCACTGCCAAGGTGCTTGAGGTTGAGGACGCGCCTGGAGAACAGGAGTTCTCCGTCGTAGTGCGGGAAATGCCTGCCTTTGACCCAGGCCAGCTCAATATCCACTTAAAGCGGCCTTTACTGTTGGGCCTGCTCGGAGGAAACATTTCGAGGTCGATCGTGACCAAGCGTCTGGCGGGTATGGTGGGGGGGCAACTAACGAAGTCCTTATCCGCCTATCACGCCTTGCTGTATGACTGGTCAGAGAGAACTTTGGGCCAGATTCAACGCAGATTTGACGCCTATGCCAACAGTTATCGTGCTCAGGTAGAGAGATTAGTCGGCGATCATGTGTCGCCGGCTGAACAAGAAAGCACCATTCGTCGTGATCTGGAAGGCTTGGGAGGCGTCCGATCTGAGCCGACTGTGGCTTCCTGAGTGGGCGGTAAGTCTGGTGAAAGCGCATAACGAAAAGGAAAGGAACGAGGCGACTTGCTGAAATACGTGATGGTGGGTGTGGGAGGTTGTCTAGGTTCGATGTTGCGTTTCTGGGTGGGCAGTTATATCGGCAGCAGAATGGGAACGAGGTTTCCCTACGGGACGCTCGTGATCAACATTACGGGCTCGTTTCTAATCGGCCTGGTCTTTGCCTTATTGACGGCCAGAACGGACTGGAGCCCCAACTGGCGATATCTGATCCCAATTGGTTTCATCGGAGGCTACACGACCTTTTCTAGCTTCGAATATGAAACATTGCGCACGATCCAGGATGGCCAGATCGGCCTGGGCTTTCTCTACGTGGCGCTGAGCGTGATCGTTGGGTTTGTTGCAGTGTGGGGTGGAGTTATGGCGGGGAGGGCAATCCCATGAAAGCAGAAGCTTCAGCACCGGGGGCTAACGTAAGCCAGGCACTCACCAAGGGCGCATGTCCAATTTGCGCGATCCTGAAAGACTTTCAGTGGACATTGGCGGAAACAGCTCGACCTCAATCAGACCTACGCGTGTGTAATTTCCACGGGTGGGCGCTCGCTCGATCCCGAGCAAAGATTTCGCGCTCCACTCCTGGGGAGAGCGTCACAAATGTTTTCTTAGAGATGTTGAAGCCGCCTCTGGTGGGGAAAGTGAACAGCTCGGAATGTACCTTGTGTCATCGTGCCATGGAAGAGGAAGTCACTCGCTTGCGTGAGCTAGCGCAGAAGCTCCAAGGGACAATGTTCGCGCAGTGGATGAAGAGTCAGGGTACTCTTTGTCTGGAGCACGGCCGGAAAGTGAAGGAATTTGTCCCATTGCGCTTGCGAACACTGGTTGATGAAATCGTTGAGCGAAATCGGGCAGAGTTGGAACAGGAACTTGAAACTTTCCTTGAACAGCTAAAACACGGAATTCATGAGGGCGGAGGTCTTTTGGGTCGTGCCGCTGAGTTTTTGGTAGGTCAAAGAGGACTTTAACGTCGAGAGGACAATATGCTCACAGCAGGACCGGGCAAGAAAGTCGGCATCTACGTAGCTGAGGACCAGCACTACCACGGGAGTGCTGCCTATGCAGCTATTCTGGATTTTCTCTTTTTCCATGGCGTATCGGGCGCGACCGTGACGCGTGGCATTGCTGGATTCGGTGCAGATCATCACATGCAAACGACCAGTCTCGTCGACCTGGCGGTCCATCTGCCTGTCAAGATCGAGTTCATCGAAACTGCGCAGAAAGTCGAAGAGTTACTACCCAAACTGCAAGCCATGGTAGGTGACGGACTGATTGAGATGCACGACACCACAATCGTCAAGCCCGCCGAGAAGAAACAAAAACATCCTGAGGCTGAAAAGCCTGCCCTGAAGAGTGAGGGTAAAGCCAAGATGATGCGGATCTACATCGGCGAAAACGACAAGTGGAATGGCAAGCCGTTGTATGAAGCCATCGTCAATGGTCTGCGATCCAACGACATTGCTGGCGTCACGGTCTACCGCGGGATT
>Ga0302319_10019456_pt1 | contig 12331 bp, 8 predicted proteins | sample Bog_T0_2_FD_203319 | JGI IMG/M metagenome (GOLD analysis project Ga0302319, IMG submission 203319) | Peat permafrost microbial communities from Stordalen Mire near Abisko, Sweden - Bog_T0_2 | ecosystem: Environmental > Terrestrial > Soil > Wetlands > Peat | place: Sweden: Abisko, Stordalen Mire... | reverse complement strand
CTCCGGCCGCCGGCGATCCGAGATTGTCATTCACAAACAATGGGGCTGGAAGCGTGATCCCCGCAGGCGGTACAAACTTCTTGCCGACGGTCGGCGTGCCCTGATCGCCAAAGCTGGTGAATGTAAACGCGGCACGGCCACGTGGCGACGTACGGAAAGTACCAAACTCCGGCGCCGCGCCGTCGTGCATGGCGCCATACAGGTAGGTGGAGTCAGCCTGAAGCTGGCGCAGCTTCGCATGATAAGCGTAGACAACCCGACCGGATTTTCCGTCGGTATAGCTGGTCGGTTCGGCATCCACCGTTTGCTCAAGCTTGCCATCGAGACGGCCGAGCACGACCCGTGGACTGCGAACAGGTTGCAGCGTGTGCCAGGAAACCGTGACCTCAGACGATGCATCCGCGCCGAACTGCAGATGCAGCCCTTCCACTGAAGGCGTTGCAACCGGATCAGGGGCTTCGCCTGGAAGGACGGCGGCGTCGGCGTCTCCGACGAGCGGGAAGCGGGCCATCGCCAGTGCCCCTGATCCGACGGCCGCCGCCGCTGCGAGGAGCTTACGACGACTCAGCTCGGGGTCGAACCCAGCTTCTTGGACAGTCAATATCGTGCATCCTCGCATACCATGCGAACGGGTTGGCGTACGGTGGGCTCGGAGATCAACCGTAGTTCAATGACAGTTCGGGTTTGAGAGTGCCAGAGCCCGACACCCGGCAACTCGCGGCGTACGGCAGGAAACAGCACCACGTTCGACCTGTCCGAGACCAACTCGACTGCCATGCCACGCTCCGCCTGTCAGGATTTGGAGTCGTACGCCCGGCAGGGCGGGTTCCAACTACCTCGTGCCTTCCGGCGCGACGGCCGTATCATGGTTCGTGGTGTAGCAGCCGTAGGTAAGTAGCTCGCCGGAGCGACCGCCGAGAGTCTCCACGTGATGATGTCTCTCTGGATCACGCACTTGCCTACACCGCTTGTCCGCACAGGGGCGGCCCTTCTTGACGTCCGCTGCTCGTTGCGCCCCGCATGTAGCGACGACCCGTGATAACGGCTTCCTGAATTACCAGGGCAGCTTCCCCGTCGTGAGGGCCTCTGCGCATTGAAAATAGTTCTCTGCTTTTGCGAAGTTGAATATCGACTCTTGGGCGGCGATTGTCTATCGCTGCGCTCCGTTGATCGAAGCCTCACTATCTGGTCCGAAATTACCATTTAAAGACGCGCGGCTCGCTGAATCTTCGACTTGTATTTATATTTCCGATCGAGCAGAATATTTCGGCGTTTCTAACATCGTACACGATCGAGGGCTCCCTGCAGAAGCCGCCGGCGAAGCTCATGATATTGAGGGTTTCATGTTGCGTCGGCATTCCCAGCCACCGCACCGACCGGCAGGCGGTCTCAAGCCTGCTTCTTCAGGAGACACGCGGTCTCCATCGTCTGCATAAAACGCAACCCCGACGCGCGCGATCTCTGCCGGCGTCAATGTCCCGTTACCTCTATGCCGCACCACCTGCCGTTCGACGCACCGAATAAAAGTCGGACGTTACTCATCCCATCTCCGGCCCCGCCGACTTTCGGTGCCTTGAGCCTCTTTATGGGGAGTGGCTTGGAGGGCGCCCGCTTTATGGTGGTCCATTGCCGATTGCTGCAATCCCGACCGGCCCCGATCGGTACGCAGGTCTGATACCGAGTCTACCAATAGCCGCTCATAAATGGCGCGCGCCTGATGTCGCAATCCGTCGTTTTCGAAATGATCGGCCATCGCAATCAAACTGCCCTGCGCTTCCCGACCTTGCGTTGTCTCGAAGTGATCTTCCGACAAGGTCCAATATATCGCCATCGCCTGGCGCAGATTTCCTTCGCTTTGGTAACGCTGCGCCATGGCGAGCAGGTGATCGAGACTTTGGATAACCTCCTCCGATTGCGGCCCTTGAACGGGCGACTCGTCTGTTGTGGAACGTTCGTATCGCATGTACTCTCCGTCCTCTTGTTTAGTGATACGTTGCTTGGTGGCACGACATTTCGAAGCCGCTGAACGGTTAGAAAGGGAACCGCCGATCGGGGATTAATCGTCCCGAGATTGTGGCCTAATCGCCGGAAGTTGGCGCGATCAAGCCAACCACTGATCGACATAGCCGCCAATCGCTTGTCCGCATCGATCCACGTGCGTCGCCCGCGGGCGGTTCGGCCTTGGCACCTTTCTGGCGGAGTTCCCTGCCACCGGGTGCATCCCCAAGCCACCTCATCCAGACCAGCTACATCACCGGCAGGGATGCTGGCTACCATCGGAATCTACTCAGAGCCGTGCCCGCTACCCGACACGGGCAAACTGTCGGGAGTCGCCGGCGTGACTGACTGCTGCCGCGGAGGGTGACCGAAGCGCGTGACGGTCAGTTTGGACACGTCGAAGTAAGGCATTTCCTAGCCTCAAGGTGGTGCCATTGTGAGCGGTGCCGGGTGGCAGTGCCCACCTGACACCTGATGGCGCGTTGCCGCTGCACGGACGGTTCGCGCTTCATCCAGCCCTCGCCCCCCGTCGCCGCCAAAGAACTGCTCATCGTCCACGTGATGACTACGCCACGTACCCTTCTCGCCGCGAACAGGGCGCGCGCGCCGCCTGTCCGTGCCGAGATCTCTCGGTTCCGGCCCTGCTCGATACGATCACTGCATAATCAGCCAGCCCGCTTGCCGATCAACGACAGCGTGTGCCGGGCAATCACGATCTCCTCATCGGTCGGGATCGCGTAGGCCGCCCGCGGCGATCCGGGGTGGGTCAACAGCGGGCCCCCCGCCTCGTTCGCCGCCTCATCCAGAACGAACCCGAGGAAACTGAGCTTCTTCAGGACCTTGCTGCGGATGGGCGCACTGCGCTCGCCGATGCCGGCGGTGAACACCATGGCGTCGATCCCGCCCAAAGCGGCGGCAAACGCCCCGGTGTACTGGCACACATGGTAGACGAAATAATCCACCGCCATCTTGGCCGATGGCTCGCCGCTCTCCAGCAACGTGCGCATGTCGGAGGAGATGCCTGAAATCCCCTTCAGTCCGCACTCGCGGTGGATGAACGTGTCGACTTTCTCGATGCTCCAACCCTTGGTCTTCAGCAGCCATAGAATCAGGCCGGGATCCATCGCACCGGAGCGCGTGGCCATCGGCAGGCCGTCCACCGTGGAGAAGCCCAGAGTGCAATCCATGCTGCGGCCGCCGGCCAGCGCGCACATCGATGCGCCGGCACCCAGATGCGCGATGACCACGCGGCCCAGCGCGACGCTGGGCGCAACATCGGCCAACTGGCTGGCGATGTACTCGTACGACAGGCCGTGGAAGCCGTAGCGGCGCACGCCTTCCTGGTACAGCTCGTCGGGGATCGAGTAGTGGTCGGCGACCTGCGGGTGGCTGCGGTGGAAAGCGGTGTCAAAGCAGGCAACCTGCGGTACGTCGGGGTAGCGTTCGGTCAGCGCCCTGATCACTGCCACCGCCGGCGGGTTGTGCAGCGGTGCCAGTGTCTTCAGCGCCTCGATCCGGTCGACGGTCTCGGGGTCAAGTCGTACCGGCGCGGTGAAATCCGGGCCGCCATGCACCACGCGGTGGCCGAAGCCCCGCAGGCCGCCCAGGCTGAACGGCCCATCGTGCAACTCCTCCAACGAGGCCAGCGCCTGGGCGTGGTTCGGGATCGGCATCCGCGTGTCGTGTACTGGCTTGCCCGCGGCGTCGTTCAGCCGCAGCCGTGCTTCCGGCTCGCCGATGCCTTCCACCGCGCCCTGCATGCTGCGCCGCGGCCCCGCCGCGGTCACCTCATAGATGGCGAATTTCATGCTCGATGAGCCTGCGTTCATGATGCAAAGGTGCCGGTCGGTCACCGCGGTTCACTCCATGTTGGGCGCTCGGCGCCTGACGTTTCGCTTGTTGTTTCGCTGGCGAGAAGGGCGGTGGCCGCTACATCGACGACTGTCGCTACCGGCCATGCTGATCGGACCCGCGCTGCAAAGCCCGCATGCCGCCGCGCGGACCGTCGGCTTGACACCTCGGCCCGCTGCCGTTGCCGGGGTGAAGGCCGTCTATGCCCCCGACGATCCAAGCGGCGACCGGATCACCGAATCGCCCGAATACCCAACAAGGTCAAGGGCCGCCACGGCTCCGACCAAGTCAGCTCGCCGGATGCCGTCGCGGGCGCAGGCCCTGTAGGCGATGAGTTCGCGATGATCGCCGGACACGTTTTGGTGATCTCGCCGACGCCGCCGCGAACCCTTGGCGGCGCCACTGCGCCGAAATGTCCCAAGGCCGGCGCGGGGAACCTCTGGCGTGTCACTGGTGAGCGTTGTGGCGGCAGCTTGGACGGACGCGAAGCTGCCAGACTGGCCCGGTTCCAGTTGCCGGGCTTGGTATGCCCTGTCCAGCAGCCGCTATTCTGGGACTGGCCGTCGCCTTTGGTACCGAGCGAATCTCCCCGGCGTCAATGGGGTGCGCGCGGCTCCGCGGACGGCCGGTGCCGGCCCGAGCCAGATTCGGCGACGATCCCCATCCCCGGTGCGGCATCGCGCAGGATGGTCCGCAGTCCCCGCAGAAACGCCATGCCGGGTGCGGTGCGCTGAACAAGAACGCTGCGCCGGTCCAACGTGTCCTGCTTGCGCCGGACCAGATCGAACTCCACCAAGCGGTCCAACGCCCGAGTGATCGCCGGCTTCGCGACGTTCAGCTTGACAGCCAAGCCTCGTACGGTCTGCGCCTCACTCTCTAAATAGCAGGTCAGAAATACACCGAGCTGACGCGCCGTCAGATCCGGTCCCTCCTGACGGACAAGCGCGACGATCGTTGATCGCAGGACATTCGTGAGCTCATCGCCCGACCCTGTGGTGAACATTCTTCCTACCCCCTATACTTAGCTGCGATAATATCAGTCCGACAATCACCGGATTCAAGTCCCACATAACTGCGTCAGTCCGCCTAATCGATGACAGCGGCAAGTTCAGCGCAGCGCGTTGGCAGATGCTGCTTTCGGAACCCTCGACGCCGACCATGGCTATGAGATGTGGCGGCCGTGGCGCGTGCCTGGGCGAGACGAAGCCGGCTCACTGCTGACAAGTCGGCTGTTCGCAGCAGGGCCGTGGCATCCTCGCCGGAAAGCGGTCGAGCGAAGTGGAATCCCTGTGCCTCGCCGCATCCCCAGCCCCTGAGAAGGTCCGCCTGCGCGGCAGTCTCGACGCCTTCGGCAACAATATTGAGGCCAAGCTCGTGCGCCAGAGCGATCGTCGCCCGAACGATCGCTGCGTCACCAGTCTTGGTATCGAGGTTTTTGACAAAAGCCTGAGCGATCTTGATTCGGTTACTCGGGGACCGCGACAGATACTCGAGAGACGAATAGCCAGTGCCGAAATCGTCGATGGCGATTGTGATGCCTGTTGAACGGAGACGCTGGAGAGCGTCTCCGTGTTCACGCGATGCGTAAGCGAGAACGGACTCCGTCAGTTCCAGTTCCAACAGCGTTGGCGGCACCCCCGTCTCCGCAAGAGCCTCAGCGATATCGTCGGCGAGCGCGCCTGGCGTCTTGAATTGCAAGGCCGAGACGTTCACGCTGACACGCTTCGGCGCAATACCGGCGTCAAGCCATTCCTTCGCCTGGCGGCAAGCTGCCCATAGCACCCAACGGCCAAGCCGCGCGATGCAACCGATTTCCTCCGCAATCGGAACGAAAACGTCCGCTCCGAGAACACCTCGCTCGGGGTGGCGCCACCGGACGAGCGCCTCGACGCCTGTGATCTGACCGCTATCGATCGAGATCTGCGGCTGATACATCAGGAAGAGCTGGTCGGATTCGATCGCGGTGCGGAGCTCCGCTCCCAGCTTGACTCGCGTCTGCACTTCATAGTCCATAGCGTCATTATAGAACCGATAGGCCCCTCGCCCCTCCGACTTGGCGCGATACAGCGCTACATCGGCATGGGAAAGCAAGGTCTCTGCGTCGGACGCATCGGCCCCATAAGCGGCGATCCCGACACTGCCGCCGCTGTGGATGTCCCTCCCGTGAACTGAAAACGGATCGGCGATGGCTTTGATGATCTTGTCCGCCAACAGCGCTGCATCGGCCGGATCGGCGGTATCGGCCACGACCACGGCGAATTCGTCTCCGCCAAAGCGGGCGACGGTGTCGGTCTCTCGCGTGTTTGCTCGCAGCCGCGCAGCCACCGCTTTCAGAAGCTCATCGCCCGCCGGGTGGCCCAAGGTATCATTGATGTCCTTGAAATGATCGAGGTCGAGATAGATGACGGCAACGCCTCCGCCACTGCGTTTTGCCACGGCGATCGCGTTCTGCAAATCTTCGACGAAGACGGCGCGGTTGGCGAGCCCCGTCAGCACGTCGTAGCGCGCCATCCGCAGAGCGTATGCTGTGGCCTGCTTGCGCTCGGTGATATCGCGCATGATCGCTATGGCCTGCCATTGTCCCCCGAGCTGCGTTCCGGCCAGCGAAATCTCGATGGCAATCTCGATCCCGTCTTTTCTGATGGCGGCCATCTCAACGGTCTTCCCGAGCGAGCCCCCTTTGCCGGATGTCGCAAATGCCTTCAGGCCCAGGGCGGCTCGTTCCTGGAAGCGCGTCGGGACCAAAAATTCATGGACCTGCCTGCCGACCGTCTCACTTTCAGTGTAGCCGAAGATCCGCTCTGCTGCCCGATTCCAGTGGGTGATAAGGCCACCGCCATCCATTGTGACGATGGCGTCGTTCGCTGTCGCAGTGAGCACTCGGAAGCGCTCCCGACTCGACGCAAGCAGAGCCTGGGTTTCGTTGCGCCGGATCAGAGCTCCGGCGATATCGGCGAAGATTTTCATGGTGTCGATCTCGCTTGCGACCCACTCCCGCTGAGTCTTGCATGCGCCGACGCACAGGATTCCCCATAGCTTGTCGTCGAGGATGATCGGCACCAGAAGAGCGGACTGATTCTGATACCGCTCGAGTACCCTGCGGACCAGACCCTCGCTGTCCGCAAGCTGGTTGATGACGGGCTTGCCTGCGGACAGAGGCGTTATCCAGGCGACCAGTTCCGCTGTGTCGATCGGGTTGGTCGGGAGTCGGAGGTCTCCGAGTGGCGCCTGAATATCCGGCGCTTCCCAGTGATAGCGGAGCGCAACGGACGACAGATGCCCCGAGACTTCTTGCATCACGAAGACGCGATCCACCTGGATAGCCTCGCCGACAATCCGCAGCGCCTCCGGCATACTTTGCGCCAACGATTCCGAGCCGAGTAGCACGCCAGTTCCGTCCGTTACCGCGCGCAGCAGGCTATCACGATAGGCCAATGCGTTGATCGTCGCCTGACGCTCGGTGATGTCGCGAAAATACCATACGCGCCCGAGATAATCGCCAGTAGAAGCTTTAAGGCTAACAGTATAGCGTTCAACAAAACGTCCGTCGACCGTCTCGTACTCATCGTGGCTGGATTCTTCAGGGTGGCTGTACAGATGAACCACGCGGGCGTTAAACTCGGCAGGATTCTTGACGGCTGACGTGAGTTTGGCCAGGACCCGCCCGGCGTGCCCGGCTGTCAAATCAGCCAGCGGAATTTGCCAGATCTCCGCAAACCGCCGGTTGAACGAAATGATCCTGCGGTGCTGATCGACCACCACAATGCCGTCGGGCGATGCCTCCGCTTCGGCGTCGAGAAGACTGTTGGCAAGGTAGAGCTTGCTCTCTGTTCTCTTGCGCTCGGCGACATCAGCGGCCATCGCCGCCTCGCTCGCCCGCAGTTTGACCAGCAGGCCGTCCTGCCCGATCCGCAGCCGAACGTTCTCCGTGATCGACAGGTTTATCTTGCGGCCGGCCGCAATCATCACCCCGGCGAAGATCGTGAGGATCACCCCCATCTCGATCTGAATGGGATTATGGCGGGTGAGCAATGCTGCAATCACCGGCATTATAGTCGGCAGCATGTATGCCAGCATCGCCGGCATGTAGGCAGAGTTGCTAACAATGCCTCCCGCCATTATCCCACCGAGCAGGAATACGATGAAATTGTGGTAAAGCGGGTTGGGCGTGACCAGAATGACCGAACCGCTGAGCCCCCACAAACAGGCTGTCGCGAACGTGCTGGCGGTGAAGATCCGCCCCCAGTGCCTTGCCATTTCGGCGCTGGGCGTGGCGATTTTATAGCGACGCCGAACCAGGAAACGGACCAGCAGGACGATGCAAAACGACACCAGCCAAGCCACCAGCAGCCAAGCCGGGTAGAGCGACCACAATATGGTGGCTACAATGCAGCCGACGAGCAGATTGATCGGCAGGTCAACGCGCTTATCAACGAGCAGACGAATTTGCTCCGCGACCACACCCGCATCGAGCTCAGGGCCCGCAGCCGCCGCCATCGCGGTGTGGTCGGACATTTTGTTTTTGCTCAGCCCAGGCTCGCTTTCATTGAGTCCTGGGCTCGCCAGGGACCTGGCAGGAGCGCAACCTCCCAAAGGCGGCATCGGGTAGTGGCCGCGCCACCATCCGAGGCAGCAAATCCACGCACGTTGGAATCGCATTCTTCGTCTCCTGGGCGCCGCAGCGCTAATCCGTGATCCCGGCACAGCAGGGAGCGACCCAACGACGCCTGGCGTCCGTGATCTGCAGACCCAGTCCGACGACGCTGATTGCGATGATCACGAAAGCAAAGCGGCGTGTAGCTCACCGCTAGATTGATCTTCGGTGCAACGACGAAATGCATCAACAAATTACCGCCGCCGAAAGCCGGCGGCGCTGCAAGCTGCAAGTAAAGCCATTCGTGTTAAAAACTTGCGAACATCTTTAACGGACTATTACCGTGCATCCCTTCAGAAGACGGCACAGCGGTCAATGTTATACGCCATCACGAATTGGGGTGCAACGTTTTACGTCTTTTGGCTTCACCACCGATTTCCGACGACCGGCGCCATCGAGCCCCGCTGAAGGACCCCCGCCCGACATTGCCGGAGATGCCCCCGCTCTGCGGCCGCCCGGAACGACGGGACCGAGTTGGGCCGCCAGACAGCCAGCGGGAGAAGTACCCTTTCGCCCGACTTCGGGCGCCGTCGACCCCATATAGCGCGGAAGGCTGGCGAACCGCTGATCGCCCAGCAGTAGGTTTGCGAAGGGACCGCAGGGCGCGTGCTTGGCCGGCATCTTTGTCGATGTCGTCTGGCCGAGCCGCTAAACGTGAGAATTGCCTCTGGACGAACGATATGGCGGATCCGACTAATTTTTCATATGAGCAAAAATGAGTAATAATCGGGAACCTGGCCGTCTCGGAGTTGCGATGCCGCTTCGCCGTCGAGCGACTGGCGCTGTGAGAACAGCGTTACCTCGCCACGCCGCGCCCCTCGAACGCGGTTCATCATGAACGGCGGCCATGGGTCCGGTAGCGGCACCTCGCCGGGAAACTGGGATGCGGCGCGCTGCGAGCGCGAATCAATCCACACCCCCGGCGCCATCCAGCCGCATGGCGCGGTGCTCGCGACGACGGCCGACGGCCGTCTCATCACTCATGCCAGCGCGAACCTCGCCGCGATCCTGGGCCGTCCTGCGGAAGACGTGCTGGGCCGACCGCTGGAGGAAGTGCTCGGCGAGACGGCCTCCCGCGCGCTGTTGACTCACGCTGAGCCACAAGGCAGGACTGCGCCCGGCGAGGTGGATTTCTCCGCGGGGCCGGGAATTGGCACGTTGGTTCTGCAAGCCCATCGCTCGGGACGGCACCTCTGCGTGGACATCGAGCCGGTCCGCCCCGGGCACGAGCGTGGAACGCCGGTCACGATGGCACAGTCGGTCCTGGGGACTTGCTCTCAGGCATCGACTTGCGCCGACCTCTGCGATCTCGCGGTTCGCGGACTACGGTCGATCACCGGGTACGACCGGGTGATGGCCTACCGCTTCGGCAAGGATGGGCACGGCGAAGTCATCGCTGAAGCCTGTGCAGCACAACTGGAGCCCTATCTCGGGCTGCGCTACCCCGCGAGCGACATCCCGCCACAGGCTCGGCGACTCTACCTGCGCCAACGGGTCGGTGCGATCGCCGACTCCACCTACCAGCCGGTTCCGCTAATCGCCGATTTGGCACTGTATGACGGCATGCCGCTCGACCTCACTCACAGCGCCCTGCGCAGCGTCTCGCCCATCCATCTCGAGTACATGCGCAACATGAAGACCGCGGCTAGCCTGACGATCGGGCTCGCGCGCGGGAACGACCTCTGGGGTATGCTGGTGTGCCACCACGCGACACCGCGGATCGCCGGGCCGGAGCTGCGAGCCGTCGCCGACATGATCGGCCAGATGGTTTCGCTGCTGCTCGGGAGCCTCGCAGATGCCGAGAACTATGCCCAGCAGCTCGAGCATGTCGCGACTTTGCGCGCGCTGATCGACCGGCTCGCAGCTCCTATGCCGCTCGCCGAGGCGTTGGCTACAGCAGAGGACGAGTTGCTCTCCTTGGTGGATGCGGCAGGGGCGGTGGTGCGCTGTTCCGGCATGCTTATAAGCCTCGGCCGAACCCCGCCACTACCAGCGGCCGGGCGCGCGCTCGCGGCGTTGCAGTCCACGGCCGGCGGCGAGGTGCTGGCAATCGATGATCTCGGCCTGCGCTATCCCGATCTCGCGTGCTGCACCAAAGACGGCAGCGGTGCGCTCCTGCTGCCGCTGTTGCAGGCCGATGACGCGATCTTGTGGTTCCGGCCGGAGCAGTCGCGGACCATCACCTGGGGCGGCAATCCTGCTGAGCATGTTACCTCGCACCCGGTCACCGGGCGGCTCTCTCCGCGATCCTCCTTCGCCGCTTGGCAGGAGACAGTACACAGCCATTCCGTGCCATGGACGAAAGCCAACCTTGCGCTCGTTCACGAGTTTCGCAGGCTGGTGCAGGCTGAGGTGGCGCATCGCAACAAGACGGAACTGATCCAGCTTCGTCACTACGACTCTCTGACCGGTCTGCCCAACCGCAGCTTGTTGGACGACTGGCTGGCGGAGGCGCTATCCGACACGGGAACCGCCGTGCTCTTCGTCGACCTCGACCGGTTCAAGGTCGTCAACGACACCATGGGTCACGCGGCGGGGGACGCCCTGTTGGTCGAAGTCGCCCGGAGGCTGCTCGCCGCCGCCGGTCCGGGGGCTCTGGCTGCCCGGCTGGGCGGCGACGAATTCGTTATCCTTTGCCGCGGGATGGACCGAGACACTGTGGCCGAACTCGGTGAACGGGTCCGGCAGACGATCGGAGCGCCGTTCGAGGTCTTCGGGCGATTCTGTCACATCTCGGCCAGCATCGGGATTTCATTTACCGGTCAGTCGGGCGGGCTCGACCTGATCCAGGCGGCGGACATGGCAATGTACATAGCGAAGCGGTTCGGAGGAAACCGCGCCAAGCTGTTCGAGCCGTCGCTGTACGATCTGGTGGCCCGGCAGTTCGATCTCGACCACGACCTCCGCGACGCCCTCAGCGGCGACGACCAGTTTACGCTGGTCTATCAACCGCTGTTCAGGATTGCCGGCGGGACCCGGCAGCTCGCCGGATTCGAGGCCCTGCTGCGCTGGCATCGCCCGCGGCTGGGGTGGACGGCGCCCGACCTGTTCATCCCCCAGGCAGAGAAGTCGGGGCTAATCCTGCCGATCGGGGACTGGGTCCTGTCCAGGGCCTTGCGCGAGGGACGCGTGCTGATCGGCAAGGACGCGGGGATGTTGCTGACGGTGAATTTTTCTGCCTTGCAGCTGGCGCAACCCGGCTTTTGCGCAGACCTCGCTGAGCTACTTCAGGCCGAAGGATTTCCGCCCGAGGCGCTCTGCCTGGAAGTGACCGAGAGCATGTTTGCCGACATCGCGGTCTCCCTTGCGCTGGCCGAGGTCCGAAAATCCGGGGTACGCGTCGCGATCGACGATTTCGGCATGGGCTATTCGTCGCTGTCGTACCTCCGCCGCCTGCCGGTGGACATTGTCAAGCTCGACCGGAGCTTTCTCGCGGATGTCGACGGCGAGGCACGCAGCGCGGACTTCGTCGGCGCTGTGATCGCGGTTGCGCATGCGGTGGGGCTTTCGGTGGTCGTTGAGGGGATCGAAACGCAGGCCCAACTCGATATCGCCTCTGCGGCGGGCGCCGATCTGGTGCAGGGTTTTCTCGTCGGGCAGCCACTTTCAGCCAGCGCGGCCGCGGAGCTTGCCGCTCGGCCCGCGACATGAGGCTGACAGGCGAACTCAGAATCTCTCAGATTGTCAGCTCAGATCCGCCTCCGTCGTGCTACGGCGGTCACACAAGTGCGGAATGACTTTTCTTCTGTCCAGACCTATGATTCTGTGTCCCCAGGCTGATTTGGGGGACGATTCGCATGGTTCAGGACGACCTTGGCTCCTTTGGTG
>Ga0302319_10019455_pt1 | contig 12331 bp, 7 predicted proteins | sample Bog_T0_2_FD_203319 | JGI IMG/M metagenome (GOLD analysis project Ga0302319, IMG submission 203319) | Peat permafrost microbial communities from Stordalen Mire near Abisko, Sweden - Bog_T0_2 | ecosystem: Environmental > Terrestrial > Soil > Wetlands > Peat | place: Sweden: Abisko, Stordalen Mire... | reverse complement strand
CATTTGGATGCCGCGCCGTTTAGCGCTTTCAATTACGTGGGTATGGACCCGCCGATCGTGGCCGTCGGTATCGCCAATGAACCCGGTCCGGGAGCGATTGCAAAACAGACTGCTCAAAATATCCGCAACACGGGTGAATTTGTCGTCAACGTCGTGAGTGAAGCGGTCGCGGAAACCATGAATTTCACCGCGATTGATTTTCCGCCGGAGATCAAGCATTTGGAAATCGGCGCCTTGAAAACGGAGCCGTCGCTGATTGTGAAAGTTCCCCGTATCGCTGCCTCGCCCGCGAGTTTGGAGTGTCGTGAACTTATGACCATGGAAATTGGCCGCAATCGAATTATCCTTGGACAAGTTGTGGCGGTTCACGTGAAAGACGAGTTCATCGATCAGACGGGTCACTACATTCGCGCCGAGGAATTGCACGCTATCGGGCGCATGAACGGGTTGGGGGCATACGTCAAGACTAGGGATGCGTTTTTTTCCATCCCAAGAGTGACCTATGCGGAGTGCCAAAAGAAAAACGGGAAGCAATCGCAGTGATGAATCTCCAAACGGCATTGCTCGATGTCCACCAAATGGCCGAAGCCGACCGCTTGACGGTAGCTGCCGGCGGGAATATCAATGAACTGATGGAGCATGCGGGTTGGGCGGTGAAGTCCGAGATCGAACAACGCTGGTCTTCCTGTCCGGTCGTCGTGCTGTGCGGGCCAGGCAACAACGGAGGCGACGGCTTTGTCGCGGCGCGGTTGCTGGCCGAAGCCGGGTGGCTCGTCCGCATCGCGCTGCTCGGTCCGCGCGAACATTTGAAAGATGCGGCGCGCCATCATGCAGAGTTGTGGCGCGGCGTGGTCGAACCGCTGACACCTGCGGCGCTCGACGGGGCGGAGTTGGTGGTCGATGCGATTTTCGGCGCAGGACTCAGTCGCGCGCTCGAAGGATCGGCCGCGGAGACATTGGCTGCCGCTGCCAGCAGAGGATTGTCGATCGTTGCGGTCGATGTCCCGAGCGGGTTGATGGGTGATACCGGCGAGGTCATGGGCGCGGTGGCGGCAGTCCTGACCGTCACCTTTTTTCGCAAAAAACCGGGACACTTGTTGCTGCCTGGACGATTGCTGTGCGGCGAGGTCGTCATCGCTGACATCGGCACGCCGGCTTCCGTGCTCGAACAGATTGCGCCGGACACTTTTGAAAACCATCCGGGACTATGGATTGCGGAACTGCCGCGCCCGCACGACGGCGGAAACAAATACAATCGGGGTCATGCGCTGATCTCCGGTGGCTATCCGATGACCGGGGCCGCTCGCATGGCCGCGCGCGCCGCGGCCCGCGCAGGTGCAGGGCTGACGACAATCGCGGTGTCGGAAATCGCCCTCCCCGTTTACGCCGCTTCGCTGACTAGCATCATGGTGCGACCCGTCGCGTTACCCGAGGATTTTCAACGCCTGCTCGACGATCGTCGCTTCACCGCCTTTCTGATCGGACCCGGTGCGGGCATCGGCGATGAAACTCGCGCCCGTGTGGAGGCCATGATGGAGACACGCCAGCCGACGGTGCTCGACGCAGATGCGCTCAGCTCCTTTCACGACGATCCCGACCGCCTTTTCGGGATGGTCGCGGGAGCATGGGTTCTCACGCCGCATGATGGCGAGTTTGCGCGTCTCTTTGACGCGAGTGGCGACAAGCTCAAGCGCACCCGCGCAGCCGCTCGGCTGAGCGGTGGCATCGTCGTCCTCAAAGGCAGCGACACTGTCATCGCGGACCCGGACGGTCGGGCGATCATCAATGCCAACGCGCCGCCGACCTTGGCCACTGGTGGATCAGGCGATGTGTTGAGTGGCATCATTCTCGGGCTGCTCGCGCAAGGCATGGACCCATTACTCGCGGCAGCGGCTGCGGTGTGGCTGCACGGCGCGGCAGCCTCCGAATTCGGCCCCGGCCTCATCGCCGAAGATTTGCCGGATCTGCTGCCGGGCGTGTTCCGCCGCCTTTACGATCAGGAGGCAAAATGAACGCGATGTTGCTCAAGCAAATCGGCGCTCCGCTCGAATGGACGGAACTGCCCGATCGCCAACCCGGAGCAGGGGAAATTCGGGTGAAGGTCGCGGCCTGCGGTGTCTGCCGCACGGATCTGCATGTCGTCGATGGCGAACTGCCCGATCCGCAGGTGCCGATCATTCCCGGTCACGAGATCGTTGGCCGAATCGACGCGCTCGGAGCGGGCGTCGAGGGACTGAGCATCGGTGAGCGCGTCGGTATTCCCTGGCTCGGACATACTTGCGGCGTCTGTCCCTATTGCATCGGCAATCAAGAAAACCTCTGCGATCACCCGATTTTCACGGGCTTCACCCGCGACGGTGGTTTCGCCACGGCGACCATCGCCGACGCACGCTTTGCATTCCCTCTTGGCGAGGCAGGCAGCGACGTGGCCATCGCCCCTTTGCTTTGCGCGGGGTTGATCGGCTGGCGCTCACTGGTCATTGCCGGCGCGGGCAAAAAACTGGGCCTTTATGGCTTTGGCGCCGCGGCCCATATTATTGCGCAGGTCGCCAAGTGGCAGGGACGATCCGTGTTTGCGTTCACTCGACCGGGAGATACAGCCACGCAGGCATTCGCCCGCAGCCTTGGCGCGACCTGGGCGGGCGGATCGGACGAGATGCCGCCGGAACCGCTCGATGCGGCGATCATCTTCGCGGTCGTCGGCGCCCTCGTGCCGCTAGCGCTGAAGGCGGTTCGCAAAGGGGGTCGTATCGTGTGCGCTGGCATCCACATGAGCGACATTCCAAGCTTCCCTTATCGATTGCTTTGGGAAGAGCGTCAGCTCGTCTCAGTTGCGAATCTCACGCGGCAGGACGGCCTCGATTTCCTGCGCATAGCGCCGGAGATAGGCATCATTACCCAAACCACGAGTTACCCGCTCAAACAGGCGAACGAAGCTCTCGCCGATCTCCGCGCTGGCCGCTTTGAAGGCGCGGCGGTCCTCGTGCCATGATCGCGATCAAGCCAGCTTCGGGGATCGCAGGAAACTCGGACGCTGCGAAAGAGGAGGAATCAAAAGCCCCTTCGACACGAACGCTGCGCGGGCTGGATTGCTTCAATTTTTTTCTAGCCGACGTTCAAACAGGAGTCGGCCCTCTCCTCGCGATCTACCTGGCGGCCTACGGGTGGAACGAGCCGCGAGTGGGCTTGTGCTTACCGTCGGCGGGATCGCCCATTCCGGCCATCTGTGCCATTTCGTTGGGCCAATTCAAAGAGTTTTCCTGCCATGAGCACTGATACGGTTTCAAAAGTTACATCTCCCAGTCCGCCCACAACGTCGGGTCAGAATACCGAGCGGAGCGGACTCACAAGCGATATGGCGTCCAGCCGCCTCCAAAAGGACGGACCCAATGCGATGCCCGATACGTCTGCTCATCCGCTTCGCAATGCTTTGGCCAAGTTCTGGGCGCCTGTGCCGTGGCTGCTCGAAGCCGCCATCGTCCTTGAACTCGTGTCCCACAAGTTTTTCGAGGCTTCTGTCATCGCGGGGCTATTGCTCTTCAACGCGGCGTTAGCGTATTTCCAGGAGGGTCGCGCCCAGGCGACTCTCGCTGCCTTGAAATCGCGTCTCGCCCTGAATGCTTCAGTCCGGCGCGACGGAGTATGGAAAACCGTACCGGCGGCGGAGTTGGTGCGCGGGGACTTGGTGAAGTTATCGCTCGGTGGGGTGGTGGCTGCGGATGTACACTTGGTCGAGGGCTCCGTCTCGCTGGACCAATCCATGCTTACAGGCGAATCTCTGCCCCTCGAAGCGGGTCCCGGAGTGGATGCCTATGCAGGCGCACTCGTGCGGCGTGGCGAAGCTGCGGGAGAGGTGACTGCTACCGGCGTTCACACGAAGTTTGGTCGTACGGCGGAACTTGTTCGCACCGCGCATGTGGTAAGTTCCCAGCAGAAGGCCGTGCTCCGGATCGTGCGAAACCTGGCGATTTTCAATGGTGGCGTTATTCTTCTCATCGGGGCCTACGCCTTCACTCATTCGATGCCTTGGAGTGAGATCATCCCCTTGCTGCTTACGTCGATTCTCGCGGCGATCCCGGTGGCGTTGCCGGCAACCTTCACCCTTGCGGCATCGCTGGGAGCTCGCGCCCTGGCCAGGCTGGGCGTCCTTCCGACCCGGCTCTCTGCCGTGGATGAAGCGGCAACGATCGATGTTCTGTGCTCGGACAAGACCGGGACACTGACTTGCAACCAGCTTTCTGTAACAAGCATCCGGCCGATGCCCGGCTTTGACGAAGCCCACGTCCTGGGGATAGCCACCCTGGCAAGCTCGAAGGGTGGCCAGGACTCCGTCGATGCAGCGATTCGCTCTGCTTCCTCGCAAAAGCCTGCCTCGGTTTTGCCAAAGCTAACCAAGTTTGTGCCATTCGACCCTGCCAGGAAGATATCCGAGGCAATGGCAACCGATGCGAAGGGTAGCGGTGAGCGGATCGTCAAGGGGGCTTTTACCGCAGTTATCAAGCTCTCCACTCCGCCGGCCAGTGCCGTCGGGATGGCTGACGATCTCGAAAAGCAAGGCTTCAGGGTTTTGGCCGTGGCTGCAGGCCCCCCGGCGTCCATGCAGTTGATGGGCCTGATCGCGCTGAGCGATCCGCCCCGGACGGACTCGACCTCACTCATCTCGGAATTGCGGGCCTTGGGCATCCGAACCGTCATGGTGACGGGAGATGCGCCGGCGACGGCGGCAATCGTCGCCCATGCCGTGGGCTTGCAGGGTGCGGTGTGCCCGCCGGGACCGCTTCCCAAAGGTATCAAACCGGGGGATTTCGCGGTCTTCGCAGGCATTCTTCCCGAGGGAAAATATGACCTGGTCAAGGAGTTCCAGAAGCACGGGCAGGCGGTCGGGATGTGCGGCGATGGCGCGAACGACGCACCGGCGCTCCGTCAGGCACAAATCGGCATCGCCGTATCGACGGCCACGGATGTGGCCAAGTCCGCCGCAGGGGTTGTCCTGACGAAACCCGGGCTTGGTGGCATTGTCGCTGCGGTGAAAGAGGGCAGGATCACGTTTCAGCGGATTCTCACCTATACGCTTAACTCCATTATCAAGAAAATCGTGCAAGTGCTCTTGTTGGGCGTCGGCCTCATCATGACGGGACATGCGGTTTTAACCCCCTTGCTGATGGTCCTCGTCATGGTCACCGGCGACTTTCTGGCCATGTCATTAACAACCGACAGGGTGCGTCCATCGGAAACGCCCAACGCCTGGGATATTGGCAGGATCACGGGCGCAGGCGTCATCCTTGGGTGCTGCTTTCTGGCCTTCTGCACGGCCATCCTGGCTGTGGGAAAATTCGAAATGGGATTCGGAGTAGAGCAACTGAGAACTCTTTCCGTGCTTGGGATCGTTTATGCCAGTCAAGCCACGCTTTACTCCATCCGAGACCGCCGCCATCTGTTGGGACTGCGTCCGAGCATCTGGCTCGTCCTGTCCTCGGCGGCCGACCTTCTGATTATCTCGGCGCTGGCTATCCTTGGGATTGCCATGGCGCCACTGCCCCCCTCCGTGGTGGCCGGTGAATTTGCCGCGGCTCTGGTTTTCGGTTTGATTCTAAACGGGGTGAAGATTCCGGTCTTTGCCCGCCTGAGGATTCAGTAGAAAGGCATCCATGAAACCAGGGAACCCTGACACCGCTCGTGGCAGCGAAAGCACGAAGACTAAACTTCACTCAAAGGATTTCCGTGTGCGCCCCGGAGAAAAAGTGACACTCCATAAGTGGCCGCCGACGCTGAAGGCCATTTGCAAGTCGAAGAAACAGTATCAAAAATTCCTGAAAGCGAACGAGGAGGAGTTGAGCGTTTTGCAAAAGCTGGATGGAACGATATCCATCGACGTCACCAAGCATGGCATCGACAAAGCCTAAGGAATGCAAAAACTCCGGGTTACCCTTGGCCTTGCCATAGATGAGATGATCTTTATTGGGGGAATGCTGGCGGTTCGTCGAATATTTGCCTATTGAACAACCGCAGAACTAGCCAATTATGAACCACCTTCCGAAGGTCACCGGATCGACCGCGCTCGCGAAGCGTGCCGACGAGTCCATTCACTTTTCTCCGATTCTCGCGGAGGTGGCGCAGTTGGAAACTAATGAGGTCTTCTCGCGGATGAAGACCGCCGCGGAAGGCTTGAGTGAAAACGAGGCGGCCAGGCGCTTTGCGAAGGTCGGGCCGAATGTCGTCGCCGCGAGCAAGCATCGCGGTTGGTTGTGGCGATTGCTCACCGCGACGCGCAATCCGCTGGTCATCCTGCTCGTCGTGCTCGCAACGATTTCATTTGCCACCGGTGACGCGCGTGCCGGAAGCGTTATGACTTTGATGGTGATCCTCGGCGTTCTGCTGCGCTTTGTGCAGGAAGCCCGCGCCGATGCAGCCGCGGAAAAGCTGAAAGCGATGATCAACGTCACGGCGGCCGTCGTGCGTGCCGGGAAAGAAGAGGAAATCCCGCTCAAGCAATTGGTGCCCGGCGACGTGGTAAAGCTGTCCGCGGGAGACATGATCCCGGCCGATGTGCGGCTCGTAGCGGCGAAGGACTTGTTCATTTCGCAAGCAACGCTCACGGGTGAATCGTTGCCCGTGGAAAAGTTCGAAGCGTGCGAAAAGCGGGCGGAGATTGTGCCGTTGGAGTTGGCGAATATCTGCTTTCTTGGCACCAGCGTCGAAAGCGGCGCAGCCACCGCAGTCATATTGGCCACGGGAGCCCAGACTTACTTTGGCAGCATGGCGGGTAGCATGACTAGCAAACCTGAGCCGACGAGTTTTGACCGAGGCGTGCAAGGATTCACCTGGTTGATGATCCGCTTCATGTTGGTGATGGCCCCGTTGGTTTTCCTCATCAACGGATTCACCAAGCACAATTGGCATGAAGCCTTCTTTTTCTCAATCGCCGTGGCGGTCGGTCTGACGCCGGAGATGCTGCCGATGATCGTCTCCGTCTGTCTGTCGAAGGGCGCGCTCGCGATGTCGAAGAAGAAGGTCATCGTGAAGCAACTCAACGCGATTCAAAATTTCGGCGCAATGGATGTGCTTTGCACAGACAAGACGGGCACGCTAACGATGGATAGGGTGATCCTCGAACGCCATTGCGACGTGATGCAAAAGGAAAATGCTGCGGTCTTGCTCGACGCATTTCTCATCGCGCATTTCCAGACGGGTTTGAAGAACGTGCTCGACCGTGCGGTCCTCGACCACCGCGACACCCACGACGAATTCATCAACGGCTATCGCAAGGTGGATGAGATCCCATTCGATTTCGTGCGCCGGATGATGTCGGTGCTGGTGGAGAAGCCGGACAAGGATCATCAACTACTGACGAAGGGGGCGCCGGAGGCCGTGTTCCGGTGCTGCAATTTCTATGAACTGGATGGCGAAATCCTGCCGCTGGAGCCGACCCGAGCGGCCGAGCTGATCAAGCATTACGAAGAACTCAATGCCGACGGTTTTCGCGTACTGGCCGTCGCTCACAAGCAACTTGAAGCCAGCGGGCTGATTTCAAAGGCGGATGAGTGCAACCTGATTCTTAAAGGTTACATCGCCTTCCTTGATCCACCAAAGGACTCGGCACGCAAGGCGATCGATGCGCTACAAAAACACGGGGTCACCGTGAAAGTCCTCACCGGCGACAACGACCTCGTGGCTCGTAAGGTCTGCCGCGAAGTGGGCCTGGATGCCAACGAGATTCTCCTTGGCAGCAAGGTCGAGACGATGACCGATGCCGACCTTGCGGAGGTCGCCGAGCGCACTCACGTTTTCGCGCGCCTCTCGCCCGCGCACAAGCAACGGATCATCCGTGCGCTTCAGCACAAAGGGCACGTCGTTGGCTTCATGGGAGATGGAATTAACGACGCACCAGCGCTGCATGTAGCGGATGTAGGTATCTCTGTCGATTCCGCGGTCGATATCGCAAAGGCAGCCGCAGCAGTCATCCTCCTGGAAAAGGACCTCATGGTGCTAGATGAAGGCGTGATTGAAGGTCGCAAGGTTTTCGTAAATATCCTCAAATACGTCCGCATGGGCGCCAGCTCGAACTTTGGCAACATGTTCAGTGTTCTCGGGGCGAGCGCGTTTCTACCGTTTATGCCGATGGCCCCCATCCAGGTACTAACGAATAACCTCCTCTACGATTTTTCGCAGGTTCCGATTCCGACGGACGCGGTCGGGCCAGAGCAAACCGCCGCGCCGCGTCCGTGGCTGATCGGCGATATCAAGAAATTCGTCCTCTTCATCGGACCCATCAGCTCAATCTTCGACTACACCACGTTCTTCGTGATGCTCTATCTCTTCGGCTGCTGGGATCCCGCGCGCGCGTCGCTCTTTCAGACCGGCTGGTTCGTCGAGTCGCTGATCACCCAAACGTTGATCGTTCATGTCATCCGCACGAACCAGATTCCCTTCATTCAGAGTCGCGCTAGTTGGCAGCTCACGATGACGACGATCGCCATCATGGCCATTGCCGTATGGTTACCTTACTCGCCGCTCGCGTCGGCCCTCGGCTTCACCGCGTTGCCGTCGCACTACTGGCCGATCCTGCTTGGGACGCTTCTCTGCTACGTCGTCCTTACGCAGGCGGTGAAGATGTGGTTGATTAGCAAAGCATGGCTCTGAGTCAGTCACACACTTGGTCATCGGCCATCGAGAATCGCCAATTCAGCGTGAGCGTTAACCCGGTTTGGTGGGCGTGGTGGGGGAAAAGAGGACTCATCGTTGAAGAGCGTGAACGAATCGAAAACGGAACAAGTGGAGCGTCAGTATGGAAAGGCGTTCTGGTTCCAATATTCTCTTCACTGCGGAGACGCGCTTTGATTGCGGCGCTGGCGCGGCAAATATCCATTTTCTCCGCGCGAGCGAAATGGCGTGGCGGGGTCACGCCGCAGGTGCAGTCTCCGCCGGGGCCTGGTCGCGGCGGCGGATGACGGCTAGTGTCACCGCGGTGGCGAGGGCACAAATCGCCGCCCCGATAACCATGGTCGCCGGGACGCCGACGACGCGTGCGAGCACGCCGGCTTCGAGGCTGCCGAACGGCATCATGCCGCCGAAGATGAGCGCCCACACGCCCATTACCCGCCCGCGCATTTCATCTGGCACGCTCGTTTGGAGTGCGGAATTGGAGGTGGAGAGGAAAAGCATCATGCCGAAGCCCGCCCCGGCGAGGAGGGGGAGAGCCGCAAAGAAGTTCCGATTTACGGCAAAGAGTGTGAGCATGATGGAGAAAATCCAGACGCCGCCCAGCGCCAGTTTGCGTGGAGCGATCTTGTCGGATACTGCGGTGACACTAAAAGCGCCGGAAAGGGCTCCGGCACCGCCGGCTGCGAGCAGCGCACCGTAGCCTTTCTCGCCCAGACCGAGCACGTCGCTTGCAAAGGCAGGCATAAGGACTGTGTACGACCAGCCAAAGATGCCTACCACGGCAAAAAGCGAGAGGATCGTCAACACGCGAGGATTGTTCCAGACATAGACAAAGCCAGCGAGTGCATGTTCCAGTTCAGAGCCAGGATGCGTCTTGCGGACATGCGTGGGAAGATGCATAGCGAGCAGGCCGATGATGACGGCGATGAAACTGAGACCATCGATCAGGTAGCAAGACGCCACACCGAACTTAGCCATTAGCACGCCGGCGAGCGACGGGCCGATGATGCGAGCGCCATTGACCATCGAGCTATTGAGTGAGATCGCGTTTTTGAGGTCCGCTCGGCTGGTGATTTCAATGACGAAAGCCTGCCGCGCAGGCATGTCGAAGGCCATGACCACACCGCCCAGAGCCGCCACGGCGATAATTTGCCATGGCTGAATATGGCCGCTCCATACCAGAAATGCGAGGAGTAATGAGAGCACCATGGAGACCACCTGGGTGATCAAGAGCACGGTGCGCTTGGCGTGGCGGTCAGCGATCGACCCTCCCCAAGTGGAAAGGACGAGCATCGGTCCAGTGGAGGCTGCGGCCACGACGCCGAGCAGCGTCGTGGAGCCGGTGAGTTGATATACCAGCCAGCCTTCCGCCGTGCTGTTGATCCAATTGCCGATGAGCGAGACCAGTTGCCCGGCGAAAAAGAGGCGGTAGTTCCGATGGAGAAAAGCCGCAAACATTCTCCGCCAGCCCGATGCGGGAGTCGCGTTTCGGTGGGCCTCCTCGGAGAGATGCTTCGGCAATTGGAGAGGGCTTTGGTCGTGCAAGCTCATTTAGATCGCACACTATACCCCTTTATGTCCCGCGCGCACGCCACCAACCGACGACCAGATCGCTGACTTCACCCGAGCGGCGCTGAAACGCGACGCCTACGTCGAACGCCACAACATCATCGTCGAATGCCGGAACGCCCACGTGAGCCTTTACGGGCTGGTGGATACCGAGTTCGAAAAAGAACACGCCGAGTGGACCACGAGCTGCCAGAACGGGGTGGTGCATGTGAACGATTATCTGGCCGTGCGCAAACAATGGGTGCCAAAGAGCGACGCCGCCATCGAAGCCGACCTCAAGGACAAGCTCGCTTATGATTTTGTCGATCCAAACAACCAGGTCACTGCCACTGTCGACGATGGCGTGGCGATCCTGCGCGGCACCGTGGACACATGGATGATGTGGCAGACAGCGATGGAATTGGCCATAGAAGCCGGCGCCCGCACTCCGCACAACTTGATTGAGGTGCGCTACGGCGCCCCATCCGCGCCGCGTTTCTACGACACGCACTACTATGTGCCAGAGTGAGGCGCAGAACCCTCGCATTCAATGGCCGAAATGTTCAAAAGCGTTGACGCCATAGATTGTCTCGGCGTGGTGAGGCGTGGTGGCCTCGCGGCGTCATTTACGACGCGGACGGCGCCAGGGCCACGTGTTGCGCCGGCTTCCGGGTTCAGCGAATACACCGCCGTCGGATGCCAAGCCGGCGGTGATTCCGAACCAACGCGGTCCAATTATTGACCTACAATTGCCCTACTGAATTCCAGCCTGTGCCGTTTTTGAGTCCCAAGTGTCTCAGGCAGAGGGAGCCGGCAATCGGGCTCGAACCGATGACCCGCTGATTACAAATTCAGCAGAATGCGCGACTGCCAGTCTTCTGCGGTCTCAGCATTCGCAATGGCCGTCCATTTCCCCCAACGAGCGGATGTACGGGCCGCCGCAGTGGACAAGTTGAATTTGGACCGCGGAAAAGCGGCATGGTGGCTACATTGGCGCGACGCATGCGCGGGAACCCTCAGGCTCACGTCACGGTCTCAGTGCCTCCCCGACTGAGCGAAAGCATGCCCGCGAAAGACAGGAAGTGCGGAAGACTTTTCACGGTCGTTTTCTACGGTCATCGAACATTTTCGGGGAAATCCATGCAAAACCACGCAACGCACGATCACCCCGGAAACCTTATGCTTCCTTGATTTTGCTCAATTCTGCAACTCCGTGAACAACCCCTGCAAAACGCCATTTTCCGTTTGGGAAATGTTGCTCGGGTTTTCGGGCTACAGCTTTTGTAAAGCTCACTCGACTGCCTATGGCGTCGAGGCATACGCCGGCGCGCACTTGAAGCGCTACTTCCCTGCGGAGTTCTTGGCCGCGATACTGAGCAACGGGAAGGGCTTCTATTCCGCCCTCGCTTACACTCTCGTATGCCGCGGCCGCGGTATCGGTTTCGCCTCGCCCGACACGAACGCCTCGCGCCGTGGTTACTTTGCCGAGCACGACACCCTAGGCGCGCGCATCCGCGTGCCGTTGGCGGCAATCAAAGACCTGACGACCTCGACGCTGGAGCGTTGGGAGTGCGAGAAAGACCGGCGACCGTTCGATTCGATGCAAGACTTTTTCGTCCGCGTAAACCCGGACGTGTCGGAAATGCAGAACCTCATCCGCGTTGGTGTATTCGATTCCTTCGGCGAGACACGCACAGCGCAGATATGGAGCCTGCATCGTCTCGCCCGCTGGCGTCCAGAGGGCGCGCAAGGCGTCCTGTTCGCGCATCACATCGAAACCGAACTGCCCGACGTTCCGCTTTCAGAGCCCACCGCTCTCGAACGCCTCCGCGCCGAACACGAATTGCTCGGCTACACGGTCTCAGGGCACCCGCTAAACCTCTACCCTGAAGTCGCCTGGGCGACATATTTGCCCGATCTCCGACCTCGGAAACTACCCGAACGAAGAGGTGACTGTCTGCGGACTGATAATCGCCGACCGCCTGCATCATCAGGTCACGGGAGAGACGATGAAGTTCATCTCGGTGTGCGACTACAGCGGCATCGTGGAGTGCGAACTCTTCGCCCAAACATACCGCGCCTTCGGCATCCAAACCGTCCGCTACCCTGTCGTCGAGATCAC
>Ga0302319_10019451_pt1 | contig 12332 bp, 9 predicted proteins | sample Bog_T0_2_FD_203319 | JGI IMG/M metagenome (GOLD analysis project Ga0302319, IMG submission 203319) | Peat permafrost microbial communities from Stordalen Mire near Abisko, Sweden - Bog_T0_2 | ecosystem: Environmental > Terrestrial > Soil > Wetlands > Peat | place: Sweden: Abisko, Stordalen Mire... | reverse complement strand
CCGGCACAGGACGATCTTTCATCCCTCGCCGTCATGCTGACGCATCTTGACACAGAGCCAACGTCTGACCTGTTCGACTTCGGCACCGACACTATGCCTGTCGCAGAGCTTGCGAGACAGAGGGTGACGCCAGCCCTCGACGCCATGAATGCCCGGTATGGGCTCAACACGGTGTACCTGGGTTCAATCCATGACGCACGCAAGGAAGCTCCCACGCGCATTCCATTCGGCCCTCCACCGCCGCTGGAAGAGTTCGATGATACCGCAGACAACGTGAGGCGCCCACCAACGCGCTACACGCTTACTCCAGAGCAATCGGCGCGAAGGCGTGGAAAGGTAGGGTAGCGGATGCATTGAAGGATGAGACCAGTCAATGCTTCCTGTTCGGATCGATGACATCAGCACTGACCAAGCTCTCACCCTTAGCAACCCCGGATCCGTTTAGGGTTATCTGCGGATTTTGAGTCCGTTTTTAACACTTTTGCACAGACTTGCACTAAGTAGCAGGAAAGTCCATAAACCACACATAATAGATGGCTTATGTGGGACTGATGCTTCGCACTGAGTTGCACAGAGAGGTACATATTTCCGGTACAAAGTGGCACCAAGAGTGGCACCAGTATTTTCCGCAAGGCACAACCAGTACAAACGCGAGTGCGTGACTCTCTTGGCCGACAACACGCTGAGCGGAGACAAGGTCGCAACGGCGCTGGACAAGGCGCTGTTGCAGCGTGGCGTGCCGGAGTCGATCACAGTGGACAACGGGACGGAGTTCACCTCGAAGGCGCTGGATCACTGGGCGTAGCGGAGCGGTGTGCATTTAGACTTCATCCGCCCAGGCAGGCCGGTGGAGAACGGCTATATCGAGAGCTTCAATGGCAAGCTGCGCGACGAGTGCCTGAACGTGGAGGTGTTCTTCAACCTGGCCGACGCTCGACGGAAGCTGTACGTCTGGCGGCGCGACTACAACCACCAGCGCCCCCACTCGGCTCTGGACGACCGTACACCGGCGGAGTTTGCAGCCGCCTGTGCCGCTGCCGCCGCGATGCGTGTCCCGGAGCTAGCTCCGGGACACGCATCGCGACACCTCTCAACGTCCTTGCTTGAGGCACTCACTTGAGCTACAGTAACTGCAAATCCGCCCGTCAACACGGGCCGAACCGAACCACGCAAGCCGAAATTTCCATCGACTTCTGGCTTAGTTAACCGGGTCGGGTCAGTAAACCTGGTTCTCCAGGACTTCGAGGTTCTTAAGGTAGTCAGAGTTCACATGCCGCGAGGCGAGCTTGTCGGGGAGAGGAGGCATCTAGTTGGTGCCTGCACTTCCCGGCCGGCGGCGTTGATGTCAGCAAGTGAGTTGTGGTCGCCCTCTTCAGGGATGACCCACTTTCCGGCGTAGTGGTCCCGCGATAGAAACGTGCTTCGAGAATAGTCTTCAAATAATTCAGCGCTTCGCGCTGGCAAAAGGTCTTGGTCATCCCGTTGCAAGATACGGCCATTGACCTCAAACCAAGCCTTCGCCCTGATGCATACCGTCTGCACGCCGGCTACAATTCCTTCTTCGCACTCGATGCGTACTCTACCTGGATGGTAAGGAGACACTCAGTGACCGCATCTCCATACCGCATCTTCAATGCGATTTTCCCAATCCAGAGGAAGTAGAAGCGAGGATCGAGAGGTCGCTTTTCTTTGCATGGAACGGCATGGCTAAGATCACAGATGTGTCCCTTGGATCTGTCATCGCGTATGACAGAAGCGAAGCAATCTCCAGTCATGCATCGTCCATCGGAACGTTGCGATTCACTGCTAATCTTAATTGACAGTGCTTATTGGGCAATGTTATATCGCAGGCATGGTTATGGAAGAAGAGTCCGCAGCGGTCGATTTAATCCATCAACAGGTTGACCGCATCGTGCATAGTCAGCAGTTTCACAGCTCAGAGGTTCTGCGTAAGCTACTGATTTTCCTCACGGAAAAGAGCATCACAGGAGAGGCCGAAAATCTCAAGGAGTACGTCGTTGCGATTGACGGCCTGGGAAAGTCGCAATCCTATGACCCGCAGCATCACTCCGCAGTGCGGATTCAAATGGGACGATTGCGCCAGAGACTCGGCGAGTACTACCGCACAGAAGGCAAGAATGATCCGATCGTCGTCGACCTCCCAAAAGGCCGCTTTCGCCTCACCTTTGAACAGCGTTCCATCGCTGCTCCTAGTGACGGAGAAGTATCCTCATCTGAGACACACGCGAGTCACGCGGTTGCCACTCGTAGCATTGGGGGATCGGCCCACCATCAAGTGCGCAAAGCCCGTTGGATCCCCCTGTTGGCAATTGCATTTGGCTGGTTGCTCGTGTTTGGTCTGGGCTACTTTGTGGGGCACGTTGCGCCAAAACTAGATCGGTCGACAGACCGAACAAGTCCTGACCTGGAAGCTTTGTGGGGTCCATTTCTAAATGGCACGCAGCCGCTGATTCTCTCCATTGAAGACCCTCTGTTCGCTGAACTTCGTTCTAACCCGGGCGTGTACTTCCGCGATCGATCCATGAATGAGTGGTCAGATGTTGCGCTTTCGTCAGAATTGAAGCAGTTGAGCGGCGTACTAAAGTACTCGGAGATGCGTCCTAGTCGTTACTACACGGCGTTCGGCGAGGCAGAGGCTTCCTTTCTACTGGGGAGCATGCTCAGGACAAGGGAACATCCGCCGTCATTTGTGCGGACGAGCCAACTTTCCTGGCAACAATTGGCCGACAATAACGTGATCTTCGTTGGCGTCCAGAATCTGTTCTTCAACCAGCTCCGCAACATGCCGATCGCTCCGCAACTCGTTCCGGAACTGAACGGGGTTCGCGACGAAGCTCCCAGTCTGGGCCAGCCAGCATTTTACGCAGACGCGTATACAACGGCACCCAGCGAGGAGGGAACCATCTATGCTTTGGTGACCCATCTGCCGGGGCCGAATGGAAAGAATGATATCGAGAGTTTTACGAGCAATCGTTCGGCCGGATATCTGGGGGCCGTTCAAAGTTTCACTGATCCCCGGTTTGCTCATATGGTCGAGACGAAGCTATCGCAGATGAGTGGCGGAAGATTCCCGCGCTATTATCAGGTGCTCCTTGAGGTCCGCTATCGTGACGGCGTGCCGACAGAGACTAGGTTCGTCCTGGGGAGAGAGATGCACTAGGGTCAATCTGACCGATGGAACATCGTGGGCCGCCCTCTGTCGATGGCTAAAGGACTCCGGCATGTTCGCGCAACATGATATCGTCTTCGACCGCGGTGGAAATTCCATGTAGGATATCGTGGGCGCGCCGCTCGTTGAACTGGGCTTCCCAGCGAGAGATCACGACGACCGCTACGCTATTGCCGATGATGTTGGTGATGGATCGCATCTGCGACAGGAAGCGGTCAACGCCAAGCAACAGCGCTATCCCGGCAACGGGCACCGTTCCGATTACCGAGAGAGTCGCAGCGAGCGTGATGAGCCCGCCACCGGTTACTGTGGCAGCGCCCTTTGAATTGAGCATCAAGATGAACAGGATGAAAATCTCCTGCCGCAGCGATAGATGCGTGTTTGTGGCCTGCGCCACGAAGAGCAATGCGATGGTGAGATAGATAGACGTGCCATCCAGGTTGAATGAGTATCCGGCGGGAATGACGAGGCCGGTGATCGCTTTCGAGCAGCCAAGATTTTCCATCTTCAGCATCAGGCGCGGCAAAGCCGGCTCCGACGATGAGGTGCCAAGGACGATCAGCAACTCTTCCCGGATGTAGAGCAGAAAGCGCCACAAATTGATGCCATTCAGCCAGCAGATGGTTCCCAAAACAATCGCTATGAAAGCAATGCTGGTTGCGTAGGCACACAGGAGCAGCTTGCCGAGCGACAGTAGAGAAACGAGGCCATAACGGCCGATTGTAAAGGCCATTGCCCCGAATGCACCTAGTGGTGCCGCCTCCATGACGATGGCGACCATCTTGAAGAAGAATCGTGAGAGCGAATCACATGCAGTGATCAGTCTATGGTCGCCCTTGAGCAGGGCAAGGGCGATTCCGGAGAGTATGGCCAGAAGCAGCACCTGGAGCATCTCGCCACGGGTGAATGCACCAAGGAAGCTGTCGGGAATGATGTTCAGGAGGAAGTCGGTGGTACCTAAATGCACTGCGCCGGTAGTGTATAGAGCTACGCTGCGAGTATCGAGTGATGCAGGATTGGCGTTGATGCCACGACCAGGCTGCATGACTGTTGCTGCGATCGTCCCCAAAACAAGGGCGAAAGTGGTGACGGACTCAAAGTAAAACAGAGACTTAAGACCGACCCGTCCCAGTCGTCGGAGGTCGCCCACCTGGGCTATGCCGATCACCACCGTGAAAAAGACGACCGGCGCGACGAGCATGCGAATGAGCTTTAGAAATCCATCCCCCAGCGGCTTCAGGGACGCTCCGAAAACGGGAAACAACTGCCCCACCGCGACCCCAGCCACGATAGCAACGAGCACCCGGAAGTAGAGAGTCTGGTAGAACCTCTTCGAAGTACGTGGCTCAATCAAGCGTCGCTCCTGCTGGTTGGCTTGTCTTCTACGACAACGTATCCCTGATAGAGTGAGTCGCTAGTGTCACATTACCCGCTACTTCGGTATAACAGGCTGTAACCATGCACCATTGCCAGCTGAGTCCCAGACCGCGAAACGAATCCACTTCTTGCCGGCGGCATCGAAGGGAATTCTGAAGTTCCTGGTTCCGAACGGTGTCGTATCCGTAAGGTTGATGATCTGGCGATCGACCTTTGTACCATCGCTCCATACCAGCTCCGCAAAATCGAGAGGGAAGGTGTATTCGATACTTGCGGTATAGACGCTGCTTGCACCGGAGCCTTCGATGCCCCAGTTATGGAAGAGGATCTCGCCCGTGGTTCCGAAGAAGTTCCCTGCGCGAATGCCATCGACGATCGGCGCCCAACTCTCGTTGTAGGCAGGCACCTTGTCGAGCTTCAGGTAGTTCATGGTGAGACTTGAATAGGTATCATCACCGGGGACCTTCATGTAGGTGTCGCCCTCGGCAAGCATGAACTTCGGCTTGGGAGCCCAGTTGCTCATCTCGTCGTTTAATCCGAAGCACCGGACCTCGCAAAGCCGCTTCTGCGACAGGTCCACAGGCAACGATTCCCACGAGGCGCCGATGAACCGGTCGCTCAGGAAGAAGGGTTGGTCCTTATAGAGATCGGGGAATAGCGCCGTACTCTTCGTGCGTGGATGGGCAGCCCAGATGATTCCTCCCTCCTGGCTCACCATCTTCTGGACGTCTTCCGCCGAGCCAAGATGATATACGTGGCCGTAGGTCGGGTCGTCTTCTTCAAAGGATTGGTTGGCAGGACGCTGCGGCTGAGTGTGGGTGAAATAGACCGGCTTCGGCAACATGATGTAGGTATGGCCACCGATGAACGCGTTGGCTTCTTCGGCAGGAATTACCAGGAAGTTCTTGTCGGAGAGATTTGCGGAGGATTCGAAGTATAGCTTTTGTTCAGGCAGCCTCTTAGGCCCGGGATCATTCCCATCCGAGTCATCATGGAAGTCACCCAGGTAGACAATATTGATTCCAACGCCCTTGAAGACAGGGACCCAGGAAGGGCTGAAGTCGACGGTGCCGCGGTCGCGCGCCATCTCGTTGAGTTCGAGGTGGAAGTGTCCCGTGATGGTCTTAAAACCGGGAACGGGTTTGAAGACGTCATCGTGCGTGTAGGCCATGACAGCCCTTTGCGTCGGATGGTCGCTGTCTGGACTAAGGTAGTAGTAGACGGCCATTCGCTGGACCGTTCCGGGAGGCGCATTGTAGAGCGCGTAGTTGTATATCTGCGAGCGCGCGATGTCCTCTCGACGGTTCCATACTTCATCCGAGACTCCCCACGGCGCATATCCTTCCCCCCGCTCCGGCTGCATCACTCCCAGGGAGAATGATTTGTTATCATCCTTGCGGTAGTAGACATAGCCCAGGTTCACTTCGTTCTCGCGAGCGAAGAAGAATTTGTGCGGCGGCGGAAATACTCCCAGCGAACCTGGCGCCGCCGAGCCGACGCCGACTTCAAGAAGCTCGAGCCGGTCGCGGGCGCGCAGATTAACCGGCGATTGGTTCACCCTGCCGCCGAACTCCTCCTGCTGCCATACCTGAGATGTATCGCGCCATGTCACCTTGGTGTCGTCCGCGATATGGAAGCCCTTCAACCCGGCCTTGTATATGTATGCCACGGATGGAGCGTCCGTTTTCGCCAGCGCCTCCTGTCTCAAGAGGTTTGAACCCTTGTAGACAGTGAACTGGAGATCTCCGGAGAACAGGCCTAGCGTCAGGCCGTTGAAGGTGATGCTAACCCGGTCACCATCCGTAGCTACCTTGCAGGTATCGGTCTTGTAGCTCACTGCCGCACGACCAATTTCACTGGGGTCGCGTGGGCCGCCGACTAAATAACGGCTCTTCATGCCAAATACCGGTTCTGTCCCCGGAACCATCAGTGGCGCATCCCAGAAGACGAACCATTTATACATCTCCTCGTTCTCGGGGGTGTCCTTCCCATACCGCTTGAGATTGTTCAACTCCGTTGAGGAGATACGCCGGCGGCCGGTGGTGACCTCAAATTGCGGGGCCAGATCTTTGCCGAGCACGATCCAAGGACCGTCGCCCTTTCGTGCAGAGAGCTCCTGAACGACGGGTTGTCCATCCTGAATCGCAAACGATGCACGGAGCTGCGCGTTCGCCTCTCCACTCCAGGTCAACTCGACGGAATCTGGGTTAGCCACAACCTGAATGCCATCGACACTCTTGTAGTCATGCATGTTGCAGTGCAGCGTCTGCGCTGTCCCCAGGCTCGAACAAATCATCAAAGCTAATGTCGCACTAAAGAATTTCATAAGACCCCTTGCTCCTTGAGCTGCCTGCGCTGTTGAAGTTGGTATTACCGATGGAAGTAGCCGATCCAGGAAGAGGCTGCGAGGATATGCCCGTCGGTCGCCTTGATAACGTCTGCACGCGTGGCGTCATCGGGCAGATTGAGCATGGTATCGAGCGCGTATAACTCCCAGACGTAGTGATGATCAGGTCCGGGCGGAGCACAGGGTCCGTAATAGGAGTATGCGGACGGTCCATTCGCACGCGGCCGCTTCAGCTGGTGCGTGCCGTTGGGGAGTGTAACGGCTGCGGGAATGCCTTCCGCCAGACCCACGGAGTCGCCGGGGATGTTCCACAATACCCAGTGTGTGTTGTCCATGATCCCTTTTGCAGGATGTGGTTCAAGATCGTGCAAGACAAGGACGAAGCTCAGGGTACCTGCGGGAACATTACTCCACCGAATCTCCGGTGAAACCGCCGCTGGCGATGCTATGCAGGAGTACTTTTCAGGCACTTTGCTGCCATCCGCGAAGCCCGGAATCGTCATCACCATGGGTGGCGCAGTTGAAGCGACAGGCGGCTTTCCGTTCTGTTGGGCTGGACAGATGGAGACCGCCAGTATCGCAGTACTGATTGCTAGACAACGCAACTTGATCATCAAAAGACCCACTCTCTTCATGCCTGCCTCCAGAACCGAGAACGTGATGCGGTAGCTTACAGATTTTTTAGAAACTAAAGAACATCCCGACCCTTGCCACTCGTGGCGACACAATACTTGTGACCACATTGAAGGTGGTAGGACTGTTGAGATAGTTCGTCGCGACGGCGGAGCTGTTGTTCAGAATGTTGTAAACCTGAAAGTTCAGCTCCAGGTGGTATTTTTCGCGAAGCGTAAATACCTTCGCTGCCTTCACATTGAGAATGCTGATCGCCGGGCCCCTGTATTGGCCAAACGGGCCCATCCTGACGGTAGTCGACCCTTGACTGAGCGCAGAACTGTTGAAGGAATCCAGACGTTGTGCTGGATTTCCAGACTGTGCACGGAAGAACGCGGATAACAGAAAGCCTTTGGGAAGGTTGTACGCTCCCATGGCCCTGGCTTCCCAGTTCCATGTGTTGTCGATTGGGTATGCATCGTCGTTCGGGCTCCCGGCAACTCCGGCCAGTCCCTGAATCCATCTATGGTTTTTCGTCAACCAGTAGGACGCCGTTCCGTTCCATCTTTTGGAATACCTCTTGGTTACGGCAAATGCGACGGTGTTATAGATATCTGGTCGATTCGATGGAGTGTTCATCACCTCATTGCTGGTTGATCCGGTTCCTTTGGTATAGGTATAGACAGTTACAGGCGTGCTCACCCCATTGAAGGTATCCGTGAAGGTGACGGGAACCGTCCAACTGCTGTACGGATGTCCGACGGTGACCCCATTCCCGACAACATCGGTCGTTGGTGCGACGACCCCTGGGTTGGTCTCTGAGTTATACAGGTTGTAGGTAGCGTGATTGACGTAGGTTACGTTGAATGCCACGTCCTTCACGATCTGGCGTTCAACTCTTGCAGTGTATTCGTATGTCTTGTCCTCCTTGAGCCCCGGATTCCTCACCTGGCTCGTCCCTCCGCTCGAAGCGGTGGGCGTGAGAGTCGGAAGTGTAGCCAAAAATGCAGGAGTTACATCGCATTGGTATTGAATGGGAGCGAGCGGGGCCGTGGCACCGCATGGGCCGGTCCAACTGTAGGTGTTGCTCGCTTGAGCATTGGGATTGAAGGTCTGTGCGAAGACGTCCCCCATAGTGTCACCGAAGAGCCCAAACGATCCCTTGAGGACCGTCTTTCCATTTCCAGTGAGATCCCAGGATGCGCCTATCCTCGGCACAACGTCATTCCAGGTGAGAATATCTTGTCCTGAAAATGACGCAGCGGGGAATACGCTACTGAATTGGCCAGCGGGTTTACTCTGCGAGGGATAGAAGGCATCGTAACGCTCCCAGCGCACGCCGTAGTTGACCACGACTCTTTTAAAAGCCCATGAGTCGGTCATAAAGAGGGCCTGACCATTTAGGCCATTGTTGTTAGTTGGGAACGGAGTGTTGTAGATGACAATCTTATTTGGTACACCGTTTTGGAATTCGAGCAGGTAATCGCCGGCCGCCTTGTCTGAGGTGATGCGGGTTGCGGCGCGCTCCCAATCCTCGAGCGTCCCAAAATTAAACTGGTGAGTTCCTCCGAGAAGCTTTTTTGACGGCAGATAGGACGCAACGATTCGCATCTCGTAGCGGTTGTTCGGCTTGCTTTGTGGAAAGGTTGGATATGGTCCGGTCATCAGGCCGGTGCTCAGTTCCTCCTCGCTAGGCGACCCGGCAAAGTTGCTTCCACTGGTGAATCCATATCGTCCGATGCTGCTGGCGGGCTGGTCGACATAGTTTGCCGTATACCCCCCGTACCCAAAGGAGCCGTCCACCAGAAAATGGGAGCCACGCATATATTGCGCCTCTCCGTGCCATGTGCCTGCGGGTTGATGTTCGAATTGGCCGGCAGGAAGAGGGACGGACGGAGAAGGCTGATTATCCTGGAGGAATTTTGTGCCGTTCATTTGAGAAAAGATCAACTTGATACCAGGCGTGAGCTGATAGTCGACCTTGTCGTTGTACTCCGTCAGCGAAGTGACGATGGTGGCCGAGGGCGCATCCGCACAGGTCCAGCAGCCCGCAGCATCCGGACCGCCTTTGAAATTCACCTGTCCCTGGTTCACATACTGGGCGTTGTACCCACCGTAGAACCAAAGCTTGTTGGTGATGATGCGGCCGCCAAGGTCTCCGGCGTAGTCGTAGTAGCCGGGGCCCTCGAGCGGATTGGTGTTGGTCAGGTTGTTCGGTGGGGCCGCCAGTGCTGGCGTGATGTTGTTGCCCTGGAAGGCAGGAGGCTCCAAATCAGCCTGTAGATCGCCATGGAAGGTGTTTCCGCCGGACTTCATGACAGCGACTTGGGCTATGCCAGGGTTGCCAATTTCGGCATTGTTGCCGGCGGTCTTGAATTCAACTTCAGCCAGCGACAACGATTCCAGGTACACATGTGAGTCCTGACTCTTGCCGGTATCAAGATTGACGCCCTCGACCTCAAGCGTGGGGTTGAGGACCGCGCCATAGGTGACCGCTGTTGTGGTCGTCGCAAGGTTGCTGTCACCCACGTCCGGCTTTCCCTGGTAACTGGCTCCGGCAGCCATTGGCAATAGTTCGGTCAACCCAAGCCCCTTTGGAGTCTGCTGGATCTCCTTTAGCTGTAGGGTAGCTGCGCTGGCTGTGGATACGGTGTCGATGACCGGTCCGGTCGTGGTCACCTCCACCGCCGTCGTAACCGATCCAACCCGCAGAGCCCCGTCGATCCTGGCGGTAAAACCTACACCAAGGTTCACGCCTTCCTGGATGGAGGTATCAAAGCCTTTGGCTTCAAATGCAATACGATAGACGCCGGGCGCGGGCAAATTGAGGAACCTATAGGTGCCCTGGGAATCCGTCGTCGCGGTCAATTTGGAAACCTGCAGAGCGGGACTGCTGATGGAGACAGTGGCATTTGGAATGAGATTGCCACTCGGATCCGTCAGTGTGCCCTCGATGCTCGCAGTCTGGTCCTGTGCCCTGAGAACGGAACTGGAGAGCCCGGCAATACAGAGGGCGATGACGACGAGGAGCGACCAAGACTTCAGATGCCATTCCTTCATTTCTTACCTCCAAGAACTCAAAATGAGAATGCAGTGGTGGAGACCGCATATCTCTTACAGACTTCCGTTGCAGACGCAAACGCGAGATTCGCAGGGAAGATGCGGTACACGCATGTTTGCCTACGAAAGTGGAGCTGTGAAAACTGCGGGGACATGTCTAACACCGCATCTCTCAGGATGAAAAGTGTTGGCATGTGAGAAACCTGTATCAAACGTGTATTGCATACAGGTATGTGGCTGGAAGTTTGAGGATTTGATCTTCATAGGGACTCCATTGGAGCGCCAGCCCAAGAGCGCTCGGCTCCCGGAAATAAGTGACCCAAAACCCAAAAACTAAGCCGTTTGGAAGTTGAGGATTTTCGCTTGTGATGGCTCTCTGGAAGCGAGAGGAGAACCCGTTATGGGTAAGCGTGGACACACTGAAGAGGAGATTCTGCGGGTGTTGCGGGAACTTAAACTATAACCGTAACTTATTGATTCTAGGGAAGCTCTGCGTAGGCCTCTGATTTCTGACGAAGATATTTAAGGACGCGAGTTGGGGCAGTTCGGTTCCGTTTTTAGGTGTTCTGGAGTTCTTTGAGGCCGCTTTTCCTGCCTCTGGACGCAGTTCTACCCGAGCACTGCCAGGCGTTTGCGGTGCATATACAGGTTCACCAGGGCGAAGTTCGCGCACAGCCGGTTGTGGTTCTTGGCTATGCCCCTGTATCTCACCTTGTCGAAGCCGAAGACGCGCTTCAGGATGCGGAACACATGTTCCACCTTCGCCCTCACGCTGGACTTACTCCGGTTCTTCTTTTTCTGTAACTCGTCCACAACACCCTTGAACCTGGTGCGCTTGCAGGTCATGTCCTGGGCCTTCGGAGCTGCTTGCTTGATGGCTTCGGTCTGGCCCTGATAGCCGCCGTCGCCCCACACCTTGCGCTCCTCGCCGTGCAGCAACTCGGGCAGCATGTGGCAGTCGGACACACTGGCCGCGCTGGTCGCAACCGAGTGAACGTGGCCCTCTTTCGCGTCCACGCCGATGTGCGTCTTCAACCCGAAGTACCACTGGTTGCCCTTGCGCGTCTGGTGCATCTCGGGGTCGCGCTCCCCGCTGGCGTTCTTGGTCGATGAAGGCGCATGGATGATGCTCGCATCCACGATGGTGCCGGTTGCGATCTTGATCCCTTTGGCCTCCAGATGCACGTTCACAGCTTCCAGCATCAGCCCGCCAAGCTCGTGCCACTCCAGCAGGTGACGGAACCGAAGGATGGTCGTCTCGGCCGGTGCAGCGGCGATGCCGAGATCAACGCCGACGAACCGCCGCACGGCGGCAGACTCGTACAGCAACTCCTCCACACCGGGGTCCGACAGGTTGAACCACTGCTGCACGAAGTACGTCCGCAGCATGATCGACAGCCCACAGGGACACACACCGATTGATAATAAAGGGGATACCTCAGGTTTCAGCAGATATACCCCACCTGCATACCCCACATTTTTTGTTACTCGAAAGTCGGGATTCGATTCCCGGACTTCGTTGCACTTCCAAGTATCATCCTGGACTTCACGTCATTAGAACCCTGACTGACTCGAAGCCGACCTTCCCATTCCCAGACCAGGTTGGTGAGTGCATTGGCGATTTTGCGTCAACTGACAATAATGAGCGGCTCGCTGATGACGAGAATCGCGCTTCAAGCTTGCTTACTCCTGGGGCGGCAGTTCCCTTCGGGGCCAAAGCCCCGCTACTCTCAGTGGCATACCATA
>Ga0302319_10019450_pt1 | contig 12334 bp, 17 predicted proteins | sample Bog_T0_2_FD_203319 | JGI IMG/M metagenome (GOLD analysis project Ga0302319, IMG submission 203319) | Peat permafrost microbial communities from Stordalen Mire near Abisko, Sweden - Bog_T0_2 | ecosystem: Environmental > Terrestrial > Soil > Wetlands > Peat | place: Sweden: Abisko, Stordalen Mire... | reverse complement strand
GATCATGGAAGACTGGATGCGCGACGAGTGCCTGCGGCGCGGTTATTCGCTGGTCTTCACTCCGCATGTAATGCGACGCGAGCTTTGGAAGATCAGCGGCCATGAGGGCTTTTACTCCAGCAATATGTACACCCCGATGGAACTGGACGACGCGGAGTATCGCCTGAAGCCAATGAACTGTCCTGGACATATTCTGATCTACAAAAACTCACCCAAGAGTTATCGCGACTTACCGGTCCGCCTGGCCGAACTCGGCAATGTCTACCGTTACGAGCGCTCGGGCACGATGCATGGCCTGCTGCGGGTGCGCGGATTTACGCAGGACGACGCGCACATCTTCTGCACGCCTGGGCAGATTGAAGACGAGGTGGTGGGCTGCATCGACTTTGCGGAGGCGGTGCTGAAAACCTTCGGCTTCAAGGAGTTCAAAGTCGAGCTTTCTACGTGGGATCCGAATGATCGCGCCCACTACGCGGGCTCCGACGATAACTGGAATCTGGCGGTTGGCGGGCTGAAGCGAGCATTGGACAGGAAGAGCATCGCTTACAAGACCATCCCTGGCGAAGCAGCCTTTTACGGTCCCAAGATCGACGTCAAACTGGTGGACGTGCTGGGAAGACTGTGGCAGCTATCCACGGTGCAGTTCGACTTCAACCTGCCTGCGCGTTTCGAACTCGAATACGTTGGCGAAGACGGAGAGCGCCATCAGCCTGTGATGGTGCACCGCGCGCTCTTCGGTTCTGTCGAGCGATTCTTCGGCGTGTTGATCGAGCACTATGCCGGAGCGTTTCCGCTGTGGCTGGCGCCGGTGCAGGTGGGCCTGGTGCCGATCAGCGAGCGTCATCATGAATACGCGAAGAAGGTTGAGGCAGAGTTGAAGGCCGCCGGTTTGCGCGTGGAAGTGGACGACCGCAACGAAAAGATGAACGGCAAAATCCGCGACTTTTCGAATCTGAAGACGCCGTACATCCTGGTGTTTGGAGACAAGGAAGAAGCTGCCGGCAGCGTGAGCGTGCGCACGCGCGGCAAAGGCGATCAGGGCACGCTGCCGCTGAGCGAGTTTATTGCGAAGGCGAAGGCGCTGGTGGAGGGGCAGTCGACAGAGCTTTAGCAGATTCGGCCCGAAGGGAGGTTGCTTTCGCCATGAACTGGTCTAGGTTTGAGAAACAGCCCTCGGATGCAGCCTTCCCACTGGAGCAACTGCTGATCGAGGGCCTGATCTCCGGGAAAGAAATACAGCTATCTCCGGGCTTCTGGACCGAACTCAAGTAAGACGCAGTTATTCCTGCGATTCGAGCAGGTGATTCTGGAATTCCTGCTCAATCTCCTCCGCAAACTGCTCAGCATCCTGTTCCCGAACAAGCTGGCTCTCCACCGGAATTTTTGCGGCCAGAAGATTCTTAGCCTTTAAGAAAGCATCCTCCAGCTTTGGGTCGGCCGGCTCCCCAAGCAGTAGGATCAACTTGAATGGCTCCAAGCTATCGGACAAGCTTGTGGCCCTACCAACCCACCTGCTTGCTTTCTCTCTGATCGAACTTGCATCCGCTAGATCGAATGAGACGGGCTCGAAGAGATGCCAGACCCCATTCTTCCAAGACCGTTCAAATTCGTATTCGTAGTTTGGTGCCGCTATCACCTTGGGCTCGAAGTGAGGAAAGACTTTCTTCGTTCTCAGAGGCTCTTGAAAAACCCGCCAGACATCGTTTTCATCACGGCGAGCAGTCTCAGACGGGTTCTCATATCGAGTGACATACCGTTCAAAAAGCTCCTCTAGCGTATGTCCGGGACTCTCAGTTAAACCAACGCCTCCAAGTACAAATCGAATCGCGGTATCGTCCGGAGGCATGACTTCGTTGAGAATGGATTCGAGGCTCTCCTTGGGATCCTGGAAAAGAATGCCGCGCTCCATCCTTGCGCTCACCTCTGAGACTCTGCGCTCGATATAGCTGGTGGTGGCCCGAAATGAGGCACCATCTATCCGGCCGAACATCTTGGAAATCCTGCCGTATCGGGTGTTGAATGTTGCGCGCAGAAAACACCGTGAGGGCGAGTACAGCACGACCCCAACGTTGACGAATTCTTGCGTCAAAGGGTCATAAACGTAACGAAGCAAGCTGAAATAGAATTTGTCTTTCATGCTAACCTCCCTGTTACTTCCTCCGCGAATTCAGCGGCGTGCGAACTCATGAGCGCGAGGTGTGAATCAATCTTCGCCAAGTCACCCGACCCCCATTCAGTCGGGATATGCTCCGTGAAAAAGCGGGTCATCTCTGCCGTTAGATTGCCAAGCCGCTTAAGAAAATCAGATGGGAACGCTACCTGTTTGAGCGCTCTTGCAAACACGTGTCTCTCTAGATACCCTTCTGTGCCCAGTTTCCATGGAGTAGGACTTGGAAGAATATCAAGAAGAAACGAAAATGCCGACTCATGGTCATAAATGAACAAGTCATCACCCCGGCTTCCGAGGTTTGGGTTGGCAAACTGCCGATCCGGATTCTGGATCAACGCGTCGAATGCGAAAACTCTCATGGCGGCTTGCTGTAGCGGCCCCGTAACAGACTTGTCTATCGGCCAAGCCGTGAGATTGACGAGAAACTGACTTCCAAAGTTCCATCCTATGCTTCGCTGGATCACTCGCGCCTTTTGGCTGTCTCTATCGAGTTGCCCCAAGATGAGGGTCGCTAAATCTTCCTCTATCAAGACAACCGCAGGACGCGGGCAGGACATTCCGAAATAAGAACCAAGCATCGATGCGTAGAGTTCAAGCGCCAAGCCCCGCGCGCCAAGTTCCAACCCACCTCTGAGCTTGACAACATATTCCTTGGTTCCCTCGGACTCTCCACCTACACACGAAAAGATGGCGGGAGACGTTCGGCCGTTGCCCATAAATCGGTGAAACGTGGTAGCGATGACGTGGTCAATCAATGTCGCTCCAGCTTTGAATCTCGATTCTCCGGGGAGACAGCAGGATACACCAGAGACGGGCGAGAGTCGTAGGACAGAAAGCCGTCCTATTAGAATCTGCATGTTAGCTGGCCGGCTCGGCGCGCCTTACGCGTTGATGGCCATGCCTTCGACGGCGCCATAGGCGTCGAGCATAGACTCGGCGAGGGTGGGATGCGCGTGGATGGTGTACATCATCTCCTCAACCGTTCCTTCCAACTCAAGCACAGCAACTGCCTCAGCTATCAACTCCGTGGCCTGCGGCCCAAGGATGTGTACGCCGAGAATCTCGCCATACTTGGCGTCGGCAACGATCTTCACGAAGCCGTCATGGTTGCCGACGATGGTGGCCTTGGAGTTGCCCGCGAAGGGGAACTTGCCCACCTTCACTTCGTGGCCCGCTTCCTTGGCCTGGGCCTCGGTCAGTCCCACTGACCCGATCTGCGGCTCGGTGTATGTGCAGCTGGGGATGCGGTCGCGGCGGATGGGGCGGAACTTGCGGCCCGCAATCTTTGCAACAGCCACCATGCCGGCCATGGAGCCGACGTGAGCCAGTTGCGGCAGGCCGGAGACGATGTCGCCTATGGCGAAAACGCCTGGCTCCGCCGTTTCCTGCGCCTCGTTCACCTTGATCAGGCCGCGGTCGAGTTCGATCTTCGTCTTCTCCACGCCTATTTTGCTTGTGAGTCCGGCGCGCCCCACCGCGACGAGAACCTTTTCCGCTTCCTTCACCTGCGGCTTGCCGTTGATGTCGGTATAGCTGACCTTCACGCCGGTGTCAGTCTTTTCGACTTTCTCCACTTTGGCGCCGGTGTTCACGTCGATGCCGCGCTTCTTGAATAGCCGCGTGATTTCTTTGGATATCTCCTCGTCCTCGACAGGAACCACACGCGGCAAGAACTCGAGGATCGTGACATCCGTGCCGAAGCTGCGAAAGATGGAGGCAAACTCCATACCCACGGCGCCCGCGCCAATGACCACCAGGGACTTTGGCACCTGTTCCATGGCGAGAATTTCAACGTTGGTCAGAATGCGGCTGTCCGCTTCAAGGCCCGGGAGCATTTTGGCCGCTGAACCTGTGGCGAGGATCACGTTTTTCGCGGTAACCTGGCTCACTTCGCCGCCGGCTGCAGTCACGTCGACGGTGTGCACGCCGTTCAGCGCTGGTCCGGTCAGCCGGCCATAGCCCACGATGCTGGTGACCTTGTGCTTCCTCACCAGGAATTCCAGGCCTTTCACGTGCTTCGCGATGATGCCGTCTTTGCGCTTGAGCACGGCCGGCCAGTTGAGCGTGGGCGTGGCGCCAATACCCTCGATGCCGAACTCGGCGGCGTGGTTCAGGTGGTCCCATATTTCGGCGTTAAAGAGGAGCGCCTTGGTGGGAATGCAGCCGACGTGCAGGCAAGTTCCGCCAAGCTTGTCGGACTTTTCGATCAATGCAACTTTCAGTCCATACTCTGCGGCGCGAAAGGCCGCAGTGTACCCAGCGGGGCCGCCGCCGATGATTGCCACGTCAAAGATTGTGTCTGCCAAGAGGAACTCCGCTCCGAGGCGTAGCGCAACAAGGAGACGCCGCCTCACCACCCCCTAGTTTAACGGATCCTCGCAAGCGACTGTCCGGATCGGCGGCGGGCTCTGGAGAAGGTGGGAGGCAGGACGCTAAAGGTTGGCCTGCACCACTCCCGATGCTGCGCGGATAGTCTCCGGTTCATTACCGAAGCCTGCGATCCAAGCCACATCTGGCTCTCGCCGAAACCAGGTCAGCTGCCGCTTGGCGTAGTTGCGATGGCCTTGCTGGGCGGCTGCGATGGCGGCCTCAACCGTAAGTGTTCCCGCCAGCACAGCGACGGCCTGCCGATAGCCGAGGGAATCGAGTGCCTGGACTGGGCCATAGCGAGCAAGGAGACCGCGCGTTTCGCCTACCAGGCCCATCGAAAACATGGTGGCGGCACGCGCGTTAAGGCGGTCATAGAGAGCCTTCCGGGCCGGATTGAGGCCGATCCGGAGCATGCGGAAGCCGATTAGAGGGTCGCGGGACAGAAGCTGCGAGAGGGGCTTTCGGGCGGTCAGGCAAACCTCGATGGCTCGGAGCAGCTTGGATGCGTCGTTGGCATGGATCCGTGCGGCCGAGGCCGGGTCGAGGCGGTTCAGCAGGCGGTGCAGCCAGCCGTCTCCATGCGTCTGCCGGCTGCGATCGAGCCGCGCCCGCAACCCTGCCTGTCTCTCTGGACCGGCAAAGAGTCCGTCGGTAAGTGCGCGGAGATAGAGTCCGGTTCCGCCGGTCACAATGGGCAGACGGTTTTTCCCGGTGATGGCCTTGAGCGCGGCACGAGCCTGGCGGCTGTATTCGCCCGCCGTGAAGGGCTGGTCCGGGTCGGCCACGTCGATGAGGTGATGCGGCAGTCGCGCCCGCTCTCCGGGACTGGGTTTCGCCGTGCCCACGTCCATGCCACGATAGACGGCGACCGAGTCGCAGCTGACGATCTCCGCGCCAAATTGCTCGCCGAGGGCTAGGGAAAGCGCGGTTTTCCCGCTGCCGGTCGGGCCGAGCAGCAGAGCAGCCAACGGTAGCTTGCTCTCGTCCAAAGGGCTGCTCCCTGCATTGGTCACGGACGCCACCAGCCGGACGGAAAGATCCATGAAGGGTTGGTGTGGACGAGCGCCCAAAGGATAATGGCAGCCGCCACCAGGACCAGCCCGATGAACTGGTTTCGGCGGTAAACCCGCGTCTGCTCGGCCCGGCGCGCCTTCTCGGCCTGTTCCTGCCAATAGGGCTTAATGCGGGTTTGCACCATGGCTCGACCCTCCTTGCAGGGCTGCGTCCGGAAATGCCGGGTACGCATCAGTATATGGGACCGGGAGTTCCTGCCCATTTCCGTGGCCGGTTTGACTTCCCAACCGCCGTTTGCTCAGATAACCTTTCGGGTTCTGGGGACAACAGGAAGAGCAGGCAAAGAATCATGAAGGTCTTGATCTTGGGTTCGGGGGGCCGGGAACATGCATTGGCCTGGGCGGTTAAGCGGAGCGATCGGGTAACAGAAGTGGTTTGTGCGCCAGGAAACGGAGGGATTGCGCAGATTGCGCGCTGCATTCCGGTAAAGTTGAAGGACCTGAACGCGATGGTTCGGGTTGCGGAGGCTGAGCAGCCCGGCCTGACCATAGTGGGACCGGAACTGCCGCTATCGCTGGGTATTGTGGACGCATTGCAGGAACGCGGCCTGCGGGTCTTCGGTCCGACCCGCGCCGCGGCCATGCTGGAAAGCAGCAAAGGGTTCGCCAAGCGATTTCTACAGCGGCACAACATTCCGACGGCCAACTACGCCGTGTGCACAACCGCAGCGGAGTTGGAAAAAGCCATTGAGATTTTCCATGCGCCCATTGTGGTGAAGGCTGATGGGCTAGCGGCGGGCAAGGGTGTAATTATCTGCCAGTCGCGCCAGACAGCTCTTGAGGCCGCGCACGGCCTGTTCAGCGGCAAGCTGCTGGGCGAGGCGGAGCAGCAGGTGGTTCTTGAGGAGTTTCTTCAAGGCGACGAGATCAGCTTTCTCTGCCTCTCCGATGGCAAGGACGTGGCACCGCTGGCGCCGGCGCAGGATCACAAGCGCATTGGCGAGGGAGACACCGGGCCGAATACCGGCGGCATGGGAGTCTATTCCACTGACACCATGCTGGAACCCGGCATGAAGGAGTGGATTCTGCACCATATTGCCGAGCCCACTGTGCGCGGCATGGCCGAGGAGGGTACTCCTTTTGCCGGCGTGCTTTACGTCGGGTTGATGATGACTGCGCGCGGCCCCCAGGTGCTGGAGTTCAATGCCCGCTTCGGCGATCCGGAGACGCAGGCCATTCTGCTGCGGCTGGAGAGCGACCTGGTGGCAGCGTTGGAGGCTTGCGTCGATGGCCGGCTTGCGGAGACAGAGATGCTGTGGATTCCAGGTGCCTCAGCGTGCGTAGTGGCCAGTTCAGAAGGCTATCCCGGCAGCTATGAGACAGGCTTTCCCATTACGGGGCTGGGGGCGGCTACTTATGTTCCGGGAGTGCAGATCTTCCACTCCGGCTCAGTTCAGGTGGGAAACCAACTGCTGACGGCAGGAGGTCGGGTGCTGGGCGTTACCGCGGTCGCGCCTTCGCTCGAGGAGGCTTTGTCTCGCGCTTACCAGGCTATGGCGGAGATTCACTTTGAAGGAATCTACTATCGGCATGACATCGGCCATCGCGCCCTCAGGAGGAAAGTGTGACACCTGTAATAACGTTTGAGGAGTTTCTGGTCTGGGACCAGGAAGCGTCCAACTTCTGGAAAGCGCACCTTGACGCCAACCCTGCGCTGCTGCAGCTGCCCTGCGACATTGGCGGGACAACCAACGTGCAGGAATTCGTGAGGCACATTTGGGGGGTGGAGCTGCGCTGGGCCCAGCGCCTCGCCGGCCTGCCCGTGTTGGCGAGAGAGGAGATGCCGGCCGGTCCGTTGCACGCCCTCTACGAACTGCATCTTAAGGCTCTTCAGATCTTCCGATCGCTTTTGGACGACCCCGCGCAAAACTGGAGCGAGACATTCACGATGACAGGTGGGCGGCTTCCGCCGGAGATCGGGACACTTTCAAGGCGTAAGGTGCTGGCCCACGCGCTGTTTCACAGCCAGCGCCACTGGGCCCAACTGGGCACGCTTGTGCGCGTGGCCGGCTTCCCATCGGGATTCAAGGGAGATCTGCTATTCAGCTCGGCGTTGTAGGAATCGCAGGGTTCGATCAGGCTTGCGATTTTTGAAAACAGGAGCGGCACAACACAGGTCTGCCCTGGGTGGGCTTGAACGGAACCGTTGTTTCCGACCCGCACTCCCAGCAGGTGGTGCGGGTTTCCGAGCGAACTATCGAGCCACCGCGGGCGCGCTTAGCCCTGCACCGCTTGCAGTGCTTGGGATCGTTTGTGAACTGTTTGTCGTGGAAGAAGAGTTGTTCGCCGGCGGTAAACATGAATTCTGCACCGCAGTCGGTGCATTTCAAGACTTTGTCTGCAAATTCCATAGCCGACTTCCCCGGAGACGGGAAATACTGAAATCGGCTACGACCCCCTAAACACTTGCCGGTCCCGCTCCCCTGTTTCGTGCTTCTTTGACAACAAGGCCCGGGCCGCACGAATTCTGCGGCGAATGCCAAAGTCTTCCCGGGGAACCGGAAGAATCTGGCTAACACTATGACACAACGCGCGCACAACAAATAAACCAAAAAGATAAAATCGTGACAGGCCGCCCCGAACAATCTCGGATGCCCGGTGACTCCCAACCCCAAAGGCAATGAGTCACCGGTGGCGGCACGTATCACGATGATGGTGAAACTAGTCCTGCTCTTTGCGAGCCTTCTTGCGATTCCGCTTGCGCGCCAAAGCTGCTTTGACGCGACGCTTCTCACCGGGTTTCAGGTAGTAGGAGTGACGCTTGACTTCCTTGATGATGTCCTCCTGCTGTACCTTTCGCTTGAACCGGCGCAGCGCATTTTCGAGCGGCTCGCCTTCTTGAATGCGAACCTCTGCCAAAAAATCCCACCTCCAAACCTGCCATGGGGCCTCTTTAGAATACTGCAAACGGCCAATTTTTGGTAATCGGTTGCGATTGATCGAGCGGGGGTTGCACCAGCGTCGGGTCATTTGGTGCAAACGGGCGCGAGTTCCGGTTTCGACAACATCTGCGGATCGTCTTTTACACTTGTCAGTTGGGGGCCTGCCTGGCTCCCATGGGAGGTTGCATCAGGATGATCCGCAGCTACCAGGGGCAGACGCCCCAAATCGGCGACGGATGCTACGTCGATGTGTCGGCACAGGTGCTTGGTGAAGTGACGCTCGGTGCGCACTCTTCCGTGTGGATGAATGCCGTGCTGCGGGGGGACGTGAATTCGATCCGCGTGGGGGAGAACTCCAATGTGCAAGATTGCGCGGTGCTCCACGGGCAGCGCAACCTGTACCCTGTGGTTGTGGGCGATTGGGTGACCATCGGCCACAATGCGACGGTGCATGGCTGCGTGGTGGAAGACGCCGTGCTCATCGGCATGGGCGTGACCATCCTCAACGATAGCCGCATAGGCGAAGGGTCGATCATCGCGGCTGGCGCGGTGGTCCCGGAACACACGGTGGTGCCGCCACGGACGCTGTGGGCTGGCATCCCCGCCAAACTCCGGCGCGAACTGAGCGACAAAGACCACGCACTCATCCTGGAATATGCGCAGAACTACCTGGACTATACGGAGATCTACCTGAAGGAGCTGGCTGAATAGTAATTTTTCAAATCAACCATTCGCCGGAAAAACACGCCGCAAACGATGCGCTTGGACGCACCCGAAAAATCGGAATAATTGGGCAGAAAAAATCGACAACAAAATGGCGATTCAAGGCGCGATGAATGCCCCGAATCATCGAGAAACATGCATTAGATCGGCAGCGGATTCCGCTCGGTGAACTGGCGCTGGTGCCAATAAGGGTAGATTGGAGATTGCGCGCTGGCCTTGTCGAGCGCGGCCACCTGCTCCGGAGTCAAATTCCAGCCCTCGGCGCCAAGATTCTGCCGCAACTGCTCTTCGTTTCTGGCGCCAATGATGACTGAGGAAACCGTGGGTCGCTGCAGGAGCCAGTTCAACGCCACCTGCGGAACGCTTTTGCCGGTCTCCGCGGCCACGGCGTCCAACGCATCCACAACGGTGTACAGCAGCTCGTCTGGAACCTGCGGCCCCATGTCGCCGGTCTTGTGCAGCCGGCTAACTTTGGGCAGTGGCCGGCCGCGACGCACCTTCCCGGTCAAGCGGCCCCAACCCAGCGGGCTCCAGACCAGCGCTCCTACCTTCTGGTCGATGCCCAGCGGCATCAGCTCCCACTCGTACTCGCGGCCGATGAGCGAGTAGTAGACCTGGTGAGCCACAAAGCGCGTCCATCCGTAGCGGTCGGCCACAGCCAGCGACTTCATCAGGTGCCAGCCGCTGAAGTTTGAACAGGCAATGTAGCGGACCTTGCCTTCGCGAACAAACGTGTTGAGCGTGTCTTGCACCTCCTCAATGGGCGTGAGCGCGTCAAAGCCGTGCAGATGATAGATGTCCACGTAATCGGTACCCAGGCGGCGCAAGCTGCCCTCCAGCGCTCGGCGCAGATGGTAGCGCGAGGAGCCTACATCATTGGGCCCGGTCCCAAAGCGGAAGGTAGTTTTGGTAGAGATGAGCGCCTGGTCGCGCTTGCCTTTGAGAGCTTTGCCCAGCACTTCCTCCGATTTGCCGTCGGAGTAGATGTCGGCGCTGTCGAAGAGGTTGACCCCGGCCTCGATGCAGATGTCGATCAGGCGTTTGGCTTCGGCCGCCTGGGTCGAGCCCCATTCTTTGAAGAACTCCGTCGCGCCGCCAAAGGTGCCGGTGCCGAAACTGAGAGCGGGAACTTTGAGGCCGGAGCCTCCAAGAAGACGATATTCCATGCGGTTTGGATGCGGAAACGTTCAGTAGGGTGCAATAGACGGAAGGAATGCAATTACGACTTGCTTTCCAATTATATTGTAGCTACAATTAAATTGTGTTCGTCTGGGACGAGGCGAAACGAAAGTCGAACCTGGAGAAGCACGGACTTGACTTCAAAGACGTCTGCGTTGTCTACGACAACCCGGACAAGTGCACCTATCAATCGAATCGCAAAGGTGAGCGCCGCTTGATGGACCTTGCGATTGCCGTTGTGAACGACAGGCTTCTGGCACTGATCTACACCGAACGCGGAAACGATGTCCGCGTGATCTCATTCCGACCCGCATCGAGAGAGGAGCGCGAACAGTATGAAAAAGACAGCATCTGAAACCAACTGGGAACGCGTTCTGGCATTCAAAGAGGGCGACAAGATCCCGTACGAGGCCGAGGACGGCCCATACGATCCGAACGACGCCGAAGCAGCGCGTGTCTGGCTAACCCAAGCCGATCTCATCCGCAACGGCAAGGTGGTTCGCCGAGGCAAGCGCGGCCCGCAAAAGATGCCGACCAAGAAGCTGGTTTCGCTGCGATTGTCGCCTGAGGTGATTGATCACTTCAAGTCCAGCGGTCCGGGATGGCAGACTCGCATTGACAGCACGCTGTTGGAGTCGATCAAGCGCAGAGCTTAATCGTCATTGAGCGTCACTTTAGTACCGACAGAACCGGAGGAGTCCCGAAGGTGGAAGCGGCAATCCAGAGCGAGCCGACCCTTTCTGCTGGCGGGTTCCGTATCGAAATTCATCCCGAAGAGATCACCGTTACCGCAGATAAGTCCGCTGTCCAACCGAAGAAAAGATCCACCCTGAAAATCACTTTCAGTGAGGTTGTCTGTGGATTCGCCGCGCTCTATATCCTCTTCTTCATCCTTCCCAGTATCGTGAACAGGAGCTACGCATATCTGGCGGCACTGGTGTTGATCTTTGGACCATCTTTGCTGAGGGCTTATTTGAAAGGATCGAAGAACCTACACGGCACAGGCGACAACCTCGAAGTAATTCAAGTTTCGCGGGGCAAGGTTCGAAACAAATGGCTCTTTCCCAAAAGCGCGATCAAAGGAGTTCGGTTCGCGCCTGTCGCGTACTCAAGGTACGGCACAACGTGCGGTCTCGTCTTCACGGCCGAGGGGAAAAAGGTCAAAATACTAAACGGGCTCGAGTGCCCGGAAGCTCAAACCATCTTGAAGCAGCTTGACCGCCTCGGATTCGATGTTGTCCACGACGTGGGAATGCCGATGATGGTCGAAATGGCTCTGAACCGCCGGAATTTGTGGCTCAATGGTTGAACAGAGCCGCGTGAACAGCCTCGGCTCCTGCCGAGTATCCTAAGAAGTTGCCCCAAAGGTTAACACTATGAGTCAAACCCTGAGAGCCGTCCGCGGCACCCGCACCCTTTTGCCGCTGGAGACCGCACTCTGGAATCGCAATGGAGCCGATGGTGTGTGAATCTAAGCTTGCCAGCGCCAACCATTAGGTGCTTTTGCAATTAGGTGCTTTTGCAATGCCATAAAATGGCATAACATGAAGGCATGGCAATGACTTCCCTGAACATCTCGCTGCCCGATCCGTTGAAAGCTTATGTGGAGGACCGCGTGGCCACCGGCGACTTCGGCACTCCCAGTGAATTCATCCGTAACCTGATTCGCCAGGACAAGGAGCAGCACCGCTCGCGCCTTGAATTGGAACTGCTTGAGGCTCTGCAAACAAAAGACCTGGTGATTGCCCCCGAAGAGTTGAGTGGGCGCACACTGGTATCGGTACTCCGCGAGAAGCTAGCCCGACCGTGATTGAACTGCGTATCTCCGAGGCCGCCGCACACTCGATTATTGAGCAAGCGGACTACTACCAGCAGGCCTCGGACGTCGCACTCGCTCAACGATGGGAAGATGCCGTGGACCGGGCCATCCGCTCGCT
>Ga0302319_10019449_pt1 | contig 12334 bp, 6 predicted proteins | sample Bog_T0_2_FD_203319 | JGI IMG/M metagenome (GOLD analysis project Ga0302319, IMG submission 203319) | Peat permafrost microbial communities from Stordalen Mire near Abisko, Sweden - Bog_T0_2 | ecosystem: Environmental > Terrestrial > Soil > Wetlands > Peat | place: Sweden: Abisko, Stordalen Mire... | reverse complement strand
GGCAATCAACTTGGCCGGCCAAACCACCCTCCGCGAATTGATGGCCTTGCTCAAGCTCTGCCGGGTTGTTCTGACCAACGACACCGGCCCGATGCACGTCGCCGCCGCCCTCGGCACGCCGGTGGTGGCGCTGTTTGGCAGCACATCACCGGAGTTGACCGGCCCCGGCTTGCCGGGCGACCCGCGCCATCATCTTTTGAAATCCAACGCCGTCTGCTCGCCGTGTTTTCTGCGCGAATGCCCGATTGATTTCCGCTGCATGAAGGGAATTGAGGTTGAGCGGGTGGTGGAGGCGGTGTTGGCGGCCTGGAGCTGAAGCCGGGAAAGCGCCAAGCTCCAGAGAAGCTCCAAACTTCAAGCTTCAAGCTTCAATTCGCACCCAAGGCCCTTTCGGATATTGGAGCTTGATGATTCCCTGGCGCTTGGTGCTTGGATGTTGGAGCTTTGCCATAGGCGATTGGTCCTTCAATTTACGGAAATCTTTAAAAAGCTTCTTGACACCGCCCACCTACTGTCATACTGTTATATGACAGTAACTGAAAGCAGTTTATCTTTGTACGATTTGATATGAGCGGATTTGGCAACCGAAAGCGAGGCTTCTCCCTGGTGGAGTTGTTGGTGGTTGTCGCCGTCATCGGGATACTGGCCGCACTGCTGCTGCCGGCGGTTGCTGCCGGCAAAGGTCAGGTAAAGTCAATCTCCTGCAAAAACCGGCTGCACCAGATGAGTCTGGCGTTGGCGATGTATGTGCATGACAATCAAAGCAGATATCCGCAATATCTTGGACCAGCCGGCCCGTCTTATGGGGATGCCACTGGTCCGGGCGGCCGGGCCGCGGGTTTGGTGTATTGGTCATCCAAGCTTTATCCGTATTACAGCCTGACTTGGTCCAATGCCAGCTTCCAATGTCCCGGTTACAACGGAAAAGTCAGCGGCCCCTCTTACCCGGGCGGGGTGGATCGTTTGGGAGCATACGCGTACAACGCCGCTGGAGCGCGCATTGATGACCGTACCAACGAAAATTTCGGGTTGGGCCCCTTTATGTATTGGAGGGACGACCAGGGCAACCCTGTGCCGCCGGTGGATGAATCAAAGGTGACCGCGCCTTACGACATGCTGGCGATTTGTGACTCACTGGTCAAAGCCGGCCTGAGCGGTGGCACGGACGTGGGCCGTTGCGGCGGCTTGTTTGGGGGCGATATGGCCACCGCGCCTTATGTGCTGCGACACGGAAGGAATTTCAACTTTTTGCTATGCGACGGCCACGTATCAGCCTTAAGCCCTTCCGTTCTATTTTGTCCCTCGAATTCTGCTGCCATGTGGAATTACGACCACCAACCACACCCGGAAATGTGGACACCCTGATGTAAGCAAGCATTATGCTGCTGCAAATTGATTTCAAGTCCGGCACGCCGGTGTATCTGCAACTGGTGGAGCAGGTCCGCAATGCCGCCGCTGCCGGGGGGTTGCGGACGGGCGAGCCGCTGCCGTCCATCCGCCCGCTGGCCGAGGAATTGCGCGTGAACCGCAACACGATTGCCAAGGCCTATGCGGAACTGGAAAGCCAGGGTGTGATTGAAACCATTCCCGGCAAGGGTTGCTTTCTCAAGGAGGTCGGCTCGCCGCTCACCAAGTCCGCCCGCAATGATTTGCTGGTCCAGGAGGTTGACCGCGCGGTGGTGGCCGCCCATCACCTGCAAATCAGCGACGCCGATCTCCTTGCCCTTGTGAAAAAGCGCCTGGACGCCTTTGACCGCAAAAACAAGGCGGCCAACAATTCAAAGGAAAATTCATGAACACCGACCCGCCCGTCATTGAAATCAAGAATCTCGTGCGCCGTTACGGCAAGCACGACGCCGTGGACGGCCTTTCGCTTACGGTGCCGGCCGGGAAATGCTATGGGTTTTTTGGCCGCAACGGCGCGGGCAAAACCACCACCATCAAGTGCCTGCTGAACCTGCTCCGCCCGGATTCCGGAAGCATACGCGTCTTCGGTCTCGACCCGCAGCGCAATGAAGTAGCCGTAAAATCAAGGCTCGCGTACGTGCCGGACATGGTGGCGTTTTATCCATGGATGACCGTGCGCGACACGCTGGGATACCTCGCCTCCTTCCGGACTAATTGGAACCGCGACATCGAATCTGATTTGTTGCAACGCTTTCAACTCGACGCCGGCAAAAAGACCACGAGCCTCTCCAAGGGCCAGCGCACGCAACTGGCGCTCATCGGCGCGATCTGTCCCGAACCGGAACTGCTCGTGCTCGATGAGCCGACGAGCGGCCTGGATCCCATCGTCCGCCGCGAGTTTATCGAGACCGTCATCGGCGCCTATCAATCTGGTGACCCTGGCCGCCGCACGGTATTTGTCTCCACGCATTTGATCGCCGAGTTCGAAGGGTTGATAGATGAATTCACCATCATCGAACAGGGTCGCGAACTGCTGGCCATGAACGCGGACGATGCGCGCGCCCGCTTCAAGAAGATTCGCGCGCGCTTTCCGGAGGAATTAAAGCTGAGCCTGCCCGGCGCGCTGAACGTAAAGCGGGCAGGCCGCGAAATGGAAATTCTGGCCAACGGCAACAGCGAAGCCCTGCTTGCCGAATTGAAATCGCACCAGCCGGAAGTCCTGCGCACTGAATCGCTGACGCTGGAGGAAATTTTTGTCGCGTCTGACGTTTTAAAAAAGGCAAAGCATGAACCTGGACTGTAAGACCCGAGCGGCGTCCCGCCTGCCAGCCCCTCACCTCGTGAGGGTAGCGCGTACTCCTCGCGCTCAAATGCTCGCTGGACAGGCGGGATGCCCCTCGGGTTTTCAAGACGCGATATGAACGCCATCATCAAAAAGGAAATCCGCCTCCTCCTGCCGGCGTTTGTGGTGGCCGTGCTCCTGGCAATGGTCCAGGCCATCACCCGTCCCTATGATTTTTACGTGGCTTCCCTGTTGTTTTTCGGCCTGACCATTATGGCCTTGTCTTCCATCGGCCGCGAAACCGGCCTGAACACGTTTTCATCTTTGCTCTCCCAACCGGCGGAGCGAATCCGCATCTGGCAGATAAAACTATCCGTCCTGACAGCGGCGTTTCTGGCGGTTTTTGTCGTATGGCTGGCGGCCTATGGCATTGCCTATCACAATTCCAATGTGGACGAGTCGGACCGGGGAGATTCATACAATCTTTTCATTACGATCTGCCTCATCGGCGCGGCGACGTTCACCGGCGGATTGTGGACTACGCTGTTGCTGCGGCAGGTTGCGAGCGCCTTCTGGCTCACGTTGCTGGTGCCGGCGACATTATCTGGCGTTTCGGCGATCTTTCTCGCCAATGCGGAATCCAGCAGCCTCGTCATTGCCGTGTTGAGCCTGGTCATCGGCATTTACTCGATTGCCGGATTCTTGTTTGCGCGCCGGTTATATTTCCGCGCGCAGGATGTGGGCTGGTCGGGGGGTGTGATCACCTTGCCGGAATGGAAACTTTTCGCCGCGCGCGCCAAAAGCGGTGACGAAGTCCGCAGGCGGCGGCCGATTTTCGCGCTGCTAAAAAAGGAACTGCTGCTGCAGCAAGGCGTCCTGACCGGTGCCGCCGGACTGCTGGTGATGCACGTGGGAATCATCCTGTTGCGAATATTTCACCATTTTCCGAAAGACTCGGCGGGCGAAGCCTTAACCTCGATTTTTGGGATGCTGTGGCTGGTGCTGCCGGTCATTGTGGGCGGCATTGCCGTGGCTGAGGAACGAAGCTTCGAGATGATCGAGAGCCAGTTGTGCCTGCCGGTTTCGCGGCGGGTCCAATTTGTGATCAAGGCGTGCATGACCTTGCTTTTGGGCCTATTTCTCGGCGGCGTGATGCCACTGGCCGTGGAAATAATTGGCACTGTGGCGGGCACGGGACTGCCCGTCTTCACCGCGCCGGTCAATAACTCGTTATATTTTCTGGCTGGTCTCATGGGTGGCGTGGGCTGGCTGGTGTTGTGCAGTTTTTTTGGCTCGTCGCTGGCTAAGAATTTTCTCCAGGCGATGGGATTTGGGGTTGCGACATTTTTTGGCTGCATGCTGCTATTGCCAATATTCACGCGCGGATGGGTGCTCGGATTGGATCATGCGTCCATGCCATCCATATTGGTATTGATCATTGCCGTGCCGACGTTAATCGTCACCCTGCTCTGGCTGGCGTATTTGAATTTCAAGGATTTCCAGGTGGGCTGGCTCATGGGTCGGCGTATTTTGTTTGGTATCAGCGTGGCGCTTTTGTTCATTTTCATAAGCAGCAACACCCTGTACCGCCGCGCTTGGGAGGTATTTGAACCGGCGGAACCCGCGCACAGCCCGGCGAAACTGTCGCTGGCGAATCCGCCATACATCCAAGCCGAAGACCTGGGTAAATGCCTCTCGGTGCAATTGCCGGATGGCCGGTATTGGTTTGATCGGATTGGTAATGACCTTTCGGGACATTTTCTACGTGATTGGATCCGTTATTCCATCAATCCATTTCCCGTAAGTGTCGGGCCGCAGCAATATATATCCGGCTCAAACTGGGTCGGCGCGACCGTCCGATATTATATTTACGGCTTAGCGGCCGAACAGACGAACCACTTTGTCTATCTGGAAACCATTGGCATTAAATCTGACGGCACGCTCTGGATTTCCGAGAAATCAAACACGCCACTTTGGACCGGTGACCGGATGATAAAATTTGGTGAAGAAACCAACTGGAAGGCCCTGGCGTGGCCCATAAGAAACCGGTGGGTTTTTCTTTTGAAAAAAGACGGCACTCTTTGGGAGTGGGGAACCAATCAGCCGGGTAACGCCGAGACGCCGGGGGATTTCAGTTTACGGGACTTGAAACCATATCGTATTGGGACGAATTCCGATTGGATTAAAATCTCCCATGATAACCGTCACCTTCAAAAAGCGGACGGCAGCTTATGGGCGGTTTGGGAAAACCCCAAAAGCGGGAGGATCGGCACTGTTAGAGATACGAATTGGGACAATGTGGACTTGGATAAAATACCGCCGGTGGGTTCCATGCAAGCTTATGTCCGTAAGGATGGAACTCTATGGTTTCGGGAACAAGAGCAGAGGAAGAATAAACAATTTACATCTGAAACTTTTCCAGTTGGGAAAGAAACGAACTGGGTTGCTGCCGCACTTGCTGGATGGGACAGATCAGAAGGGATGATGGTTGCGCTCAAATCTGATGGCACGTTATGGCAACCCCGCCTTGACAATGAGAATGCTTTGCCAACACGTCTGGGAATCCACAATGATTGGGTGGCACTTTCTGGAACTTCGGATGGAGTGGTGTCACTGGCGGCGGACGGCAGTTTATGGCTATGGCCATATCGGGAAGCTCTTAACGAACAACAACTGCTGATAAAACTTCCAAAGCAGCCGCAATTCCTCGGCAACGTGCTCAAGGCGGCGGATTAACCTTCCCATTCCACCCCCCGGTAACCAACGCCGGGCTCGGTCAGGATGAATTTGGGCTGCGCTGCGTTTTCTTCCAACTTCTCGCGGAGGTGGGCGATGTGGACGCGCAGATAATGCGTCTGCTCCACGGCGTTCGGTCCCCAGACTTCAGTGAGCAATTGGCGGTGGGTGATGACTTTTCCCGCGTGGACCACCAGCAGCCGCAGGAGCGCGTATTCCGTGGGCGTGAGTTTGATTTCAGCCCCGCTTTTGCGCACGATGCGGGCCGCCAAATCCACCTCGATTTTTCCAGCCCGAAAAATGGCTCCGGCGGGCTGCGGCTGGCTCCGGCGCAAGGTGGTCCTTAAGCGCGCGAGCAGCTCGCCGCTGCCGAAGGGCTTGGTCACAAAGTCGTCTGCGCCGGCGTCCAGCGCGGCGATTTTGTCGTGCTCGCGGTCGCGCACGCTCAGGATGATGACCGGCACACGGCTCCATTCGCGGATTCGTTTCAAAACCTCCACGCCGTCCAAGTCCGGCAGGCCGAGATCAAGGAGGATGATTTCCGGCCGTGCCTGCGCGGCCTGCACAATGCCGTCCTGGCCGGTGGCGGCATCAATCACTGAGTAGCCGTTGGCCTCCAGCGTGACGCGCAGCAGCCGGCGGATTTGCGGCTCGTCATCAATCACGAGGGCGATGGTGGCGGGTTTGGGAGCGGGCTGGGTCATGCGGATTTTTGGACTGCGCCGGCAGAGCGCCTTGCCGCGTCGAAGCGCAGCGAAAATGGCAGCGGCGACGGCGCTTTTGCGCGCACGATACTGCCACGAGAATTCGAGAACCTTCTTCCGCATGAAAGCGGTGCCAAAGCCACCGCACTCCAGACACTGGCGCGACGGCCGGGTGCCACCAACCTCGCACAGCGTTTGGAGTGCGGCGTGTTGACCGCCGCTGTCGCCCGCGTGACACGGCAACAAGAAAGGGGGAACGCTGGTATGCGCGAAAAGCGGCGTGCCCCGGACATTTTCGGAATTCCCGCCGCAGTCCAGGATAATTCAGGTTTCATTCGTGGTTTCGGCCGTTGGTGGTTTTTCCTTCTGCGGAATGTTGATGGCGAAAACGGCGCCGCCGCCGGGACGGTTGGCGGCGGAAATCCGGCCGCCCTGCGCTTCGACAAACCCCTTCACGATGGCCAGTCCCAATCCGCTGCCGCCAGCCGGCGCATCGGGTGCCCGGAAAAATTTGTCGAAAATGCGCGTTTGCAGTTCCGGCTTCAGCCCGGGCCCATTGTCAGCCACGGCGAAAATAAGTTCGCCCGCTTCGTGCCGCGCCTGGATTTGAATCGAAGATCCCGGCGGCGTGTGGACGGCGGCATTCAACAGGAGGTTCGCCAAGGCTTGCTGAATCAAAGTGAAATCCAGCCGCGCGAGGGGCATTTTATCCGCCACTTCAATCTTCACCTCGCGTCCCGACAATTCGCGTTCCAGCGAACGCACAGTGGTGCCGACCAGGTCGCCCACGTCGCACCAGTCCAGCTTGGGGCGGACGTGGCCGGAATCCAGCCGCGTGACGTCGAGCAAATTGCCCACCAGCCGGTTCAGGCGCGCGGAGGCCTCCTGAATTTCAGCCACCATGCTGTGATTGAAACTGCCGTCGGCATTTTTGGATTCGGCGAGCGCACTGGTGGCGCTGGTGATGGCCGCGAGCGGCGTGCGCAGTTCATGCGAAATGGAATTCAGCAGCGCGTTGCTCAGGCGTTCGGATTCCGCCACGAGCTTGCTTTGCTCGGCCGTGGCGCGCAACGCCACGCGATCCAGTACCAGGGCCGCCTGCCGCGCATACGCTTCGAGCAGGTCGCGCCGCGCGAGCGGCAGCGTTTTATCCGGCAGGCCCACGGAGAGTACGCCCACAACCGCGCGCTCGGTGGCCAGCGGCAGATGTAAATTATCCGCGCCGGGGAGATTATCCGTGAACTTGCCGGCGGCCTGGCGGTTGAGAAATGCCCACTCGGCCACATGCAATTCTTTGTCCGTCAACGCCAGCGAACTGTCGGGATGCGCGTTGAGCGAATTTTTTCCCGGCAAAATTACCGCCGTGGTCGCCTGGAAAACGCGGCTGACTTCGGCGACAAGCTGCCAGACCACCTCGTCCCGCGTGCCGGCCTGCGCAAATTCGTGGGTGAGCTGGTAGAGTGCGGTCGCGCGTTCCTCCCGGAGGCGCTCGGCCAGTTCCTGCGCCCGGATGCGGGCGACGAGCTGGCCCAGCACAATGGCCACGACAAAATAAAGCCCGAACAAAACACCGTCCTCGGTGCTGCTGATAATGAACGTGAAACGCGGCGGCAGGAAAAAATAATCCCACACCAGGGCGCTTGCCGCACCCGCAAACAGCACCGGCCCGCGGCCGAGGACCAGCGCAAGCAGCACCACGGCCAGCAGAAAAATAAATCCCGGCACGCGCGGCCCGGTGAATTGCATCACCAACACGTTCAGCAGACTGACGGCCGCCAGCACGGCGGCGGCGATGCCATATTGCTTCCAATTAGTCACGGGACGCCAGCGCCAGAGGGGCGGGCTTTGCGCGGTGACGGATTTTTCCGCGCGCACAACCTGCAAATCAATGTCGCCGCTCTCACGCGTGAGCTGCCGCAACAATTTTCCAGCGCGATACCATTCGAGCAAATTGCCCGCGGCGGGCTTGCCAATGATGATTTGTGAAACATTGTTCTGGCGGGCGATGCGCAGGAGGCCGCGCGCGAGATTTTCGTCCGCCGTGTCAATCACCTCCGCGCCCAGCGTCCGCGCCAGCGCGAGGTTTTTTTCCAGCCGCGACCGCGCCGTTTCAGCGAGTGGCCGGGAATTTTCCACATGGACGGCCAGCCACGGACATTTCAGGCTGTCGGCCATGCGGCGGGTCCAGCGGATGAGCGATTCGGAGAGCGGGCTGGCGCTGACAGCCACCATCAGGCGATGTCCGGTCTTCCAGGCGCCTGCGCCAGCCTGCGCGCGATGAAACTCCTGGGTGTCCACGCTCACGTGGTCGGCCGCCAGCCGCAACGCCAGTTCGCGCAGGGCAGTGAGATTGGACTCCCGGAAAAAGTTTTGCGCGGCGCTGGCGGCGCGCTCCGGCAAATAAACCTTGCCTTGCCGCAACCGCTCGATCAATTCGGCGGGCGGCAGGTCCACCAGTTCAATCTCGGCTCCGTCAAGGATGCCGTCGGACACGGTCTCACGGATTTCCGCGCCGGTAATTTGGCGCACTGTGTCGGCGCGGCTTTCGAGATGCTGGACGTTCAGCGTGGTAAACACGTCAATGCCGGCGTCGAGAAGTTCGTTGACGTCCTGCCAGCGCTTGGGATGGCGCGAGCCGGGCGCGTTGGTGTGCGCGAGTTCATCCACGAGCGCAAGCTGCGGACGGCGCGCCAGCACGGCGTCCAAATCCATTTCGGTGAGCGTCATGCCGCGATACTCAATGACTTTGCGGGGAATCATCGCAATGCCCTGGGTCAGTGCGTCGGTTTCCTTGCGGCCATGGGTTTCGACGTAACCGATGATGAGGTCGCGTCCGTTTTTTAACTCGCGCTGAGCTGCTTCCAGCATGGCGTAGGTTTTGCCAACGCCGGGGGACATGCCGAGAAAAACCTTGAGCCGCCCGCGTTGCGTGCGCGCGGCCTCAGTTTGCAGGGCCGCCAACAAGGCGTCAGGATTGGGGCGCTCGCCATCGTTCACAAATGGATTTTAGCCGAAGTCCCAGACGCACTAAACAAGGAAATAGACGGCGAGTGGCACGGCCTTGGTCAACTCAGATCAGCCAAGGCTGTGTGTTCGAATTGCAGGCGGAGCGCGGCTGTGTCCGCAGGACCGGCCGCAGCGCACGAAGGATGGGAAAACCGTCGAATACCAGGGCGTGCTGCGGCTGGTCCTCGACACAGCCGCGCTCCGATAATTTGAAAACACGCCCTGGCTGGGCGCTCAAAAACATTACCCGATTATTTTCAGAATGTTGGCATCTCGGAAGCGAACTGATAATTACCCGAACCAACCTGGTAAACAACCGAACTGGCTTCTGTACGCAACAGGGTCACGCTCTCCGATTGCGCCGCCGGTCGTCCAGATTCGGTTACGGGGCTGCCATCGGAAGCCGGGATGACCACGGTGGCAGTGGTATTGGCGGGAACGCTGAGTGCGAGCGTGAATTTGTTTCCGTCACATTTCCAATCGCTGACAATCCGGCCACGGATGGAATCATAACTGGCCTGGCACCAGGTTGCCTGCCGGGTTGGACGCGGGTGAATGGTGAACGATTGCCAGCCCGGATGCTCTTCATCCGGATTCAACCCGGCAACGTTCCGCCAGAGCCATTCACTGACTGCGCTGTGGGTCCAGTGATTCAGGGAGAGATTTTGCGTGTTGGCGTTAAACGCTTCCCAAAAAGTGGTGTTGTAATTGGCCATATAACCCCAGGAAGGTTCGTCGCGCTGGTCCAACATTTCCGCCGCGTCACCGTGGTATCCGGTGTCGGACAAGGACAGGAGCATCTCGATGCTGCTCCAAAATCCCGTGGTCGGATGAAACCGGTTTCCGACCACCAACTCGTCGAGTCGCTCGGCGGCTCGAGACCGCAGGGGTTCGTCGAGCAGGCCAAAGCGAAGGGCGAGCGCATAGCTGCCCTGCGTGTCTCCCAAGCTGGTGGCGTCATAACCATAGGTGGCTGAGATGATTTCAAAAGGCTGGCCCTGTGAGCCGCCCATTTTAACCTGGCTGCCCTCAACAAACACTTGCTCCTCCGTTTTATTTCCAAGGCGAACGGTCAGGTGAAGATTTTTGATTTGATTGGGTGCGGGATCGCCGTTGAGCGCATCATTGTTCACCGTGAAATTCAATTGCCCGTTTTTTTCCAGGGAACGCACGATGCCGGTTACGTCCCGGATGGCGGCTTGGCCCGGAGCCGTGCCGCCGATAATGCCGGCGGCATTGACATAGTTGCTGGCGAATGCCTGACGGATGCCTTGAAATAAAGCCTGATACTGCTCCGCATCATCCTTGCGCCCCAAAGCTTGCGCCATGCGCGACAGGAGATCGGCGGAGTGGGCGAAAAAAGCAGTCGCGCCCAATTCCTTCGGGGTCGGATTGCCGGCGCTCAACCAGTCGCCCCAGTCCTGCCCGCGGTTGTTGCGCCACAGCAAATCGGGATTGCTGGCGTGAATGACATCCACCCAGCGGCGCGCGGCCTCGAAATGTTCGGCGAGCAGGCGCTTGTCCCCGGTATTCACATAGACGTCCCAAGGCAGGGAGACTCCCGCATCCGCCCATCCGGGCGAACCCACGCAGGTGGTGGTGCCGCGAAGATGAGCGTGGGGAGCAATGTCGGTAAAACGGCCGTCGGGTGACTGATCGTCCCGTATGTCCGAGACATATTTGGTCAAGAGCGGCGCGGTATCAAAATTGAACAGCAACGACTGCACGCAAGGCCGGATGTCACCCATCCAAGCCAGCCGCTCGGACCGCGCCGCGCAGCCATTCGGCACATCATAAAGCAGGTTGGCCTCGGTCCAGGTTGCGGCCGACTGGATGCGGTTGTACAACTCGTCCGAGCATTCGAAATGACCGGCAACCGCGGCGTCAGTCCGCAGATTGACCGCCAACAACGTGTCGGGCTTCAATTCGCCAGGCAGTCCCGACAGTTCGACGTATCGGAACCCGTGATAGGTAAAGTGCGGCTCCAGCGTGCGTTCTCCGCTGCCGTCCAGAATATAATCTTCCTCCAGCAGGGTGCCCATCAGGGAACCGACATCAATATTGCCATCCGGCGAAATCATCTCGGCATGGCGCAAGCGCACATGCGTGCCGGCCGGACCCTGCGCTTTCAACCGGCACCAGCCGGTGAATTCCTGGCCGAAATCAAAAACCTGGACGCCCGGCTTTACTTCCTTGACGGCGACCGGCTTAAACTCGCGGATCACCCGCACCGGTTGGCAGCGATCCCAGACCAGCGGCACGTCGTTGCGCGGTTGCGACCAGGCCCGTTGCCAGGCGTGATCATCGAAACCTGTTTGATCCCAGCCGGGCATTTCCCGGCGACAATCATAGCCTTCGCCATCGAGCAAATCAGACCAGCGCACCGGTCCCTCCAAGGTGCTGCGCCATTGACCATCGGTACCAAGACTGACGTGCGTGCCGTCCACCAGTTCCACATCGAGCTGGGCGATGAATTGCGGAAAATATCCGTACATGCAACGCATCTCGAAAAGATTCATGTGACCCGCATACCAGCCGTAGCCCAGCAAGGCGCCGATGGCGTTGGTGCCCTGGCGCAACAAAACGGTGACGTCGTGCGTTTGGTATTGAAGACGGGCGCCATAATCGGTGAAACCCGGCGCCAGCAGTTCATCGCTGACACGTTGGCCGTTGATGCGAACCTCGTAGAAACCCCGGGCTGAAACCGACAGCAGGGCGCGGCGGACCTGGCCGGGGAGATTAAATTCACGACGCAACATGGGCACGCGCGATACGGTGAACTTTTTTATGGTGTCGGCCATGCCTGCGTCCAAGACCGGCGCATCAACGAGAGCCACCGCCGGCTTGCCGTCCACAAGATATTTTTTGGACCATCGTTCGGATTCAGTCGAATCCGAGCACGCCACCTCCGCCCCGATGGCGATGGACTTGGAGCCATCAAACACGGCCAGGCCACCCAAGGCGACACCATAATCCCGGCCATCCCAGCAAGACAGCCGCGTCACCGTCAGACGCAGGTAACGCGCCGTGACCGCCGGGAATTGGAACCGGCATGAGTTGCGGCGCGGACTCGGAAAATCGTTGCCGGTGTTGTCCATCAAGAGGTGCGCATTGCTAAAATCCGGGCTGTCAGCCGCCTCAACTTTGAATCGCAACGGGAACATGACCGTGCGGAAATCGCTGTGCAGGCCTTGCGGAC